>Ga0256406_1001597_pt1 | contig 35854 bp, 32 predicted proteins | sample RumenRJG_03DNA_FD_185986 | JGI IMG/M metagenome (GOLD analysis project Ga0256406, IMG submission 185986) | Bovine rumen microbial communities from Lethbridge, Alberta, Canada - RJG_03 | ecosystem: Host-associated > Mammals > Digestive system > Stomach > Rumen | place: Canada: Alberta | collected...
AGACCCCTTCGAGTCCAGGAGGTAGATAGGCTGCAGGTGTAAGTGTGGTGACACATTCAGCCAGGCAGTACTAATCGGTCGAGGGCTTGTCTAAAACAAGTTCCTACAAGCGAACGTATTTGGCTTTAGTGTCAATGCCTTCTTTGTTCAGTTTTCAGGGTATGGACTCTGAAAAAAAGAAAAAGTCGGTGCCAATGGCGATGAGGGTCCACCCGTTCCCATTCCGAACACGGCAGTTAAGCTCATCCGCGCTGAAAATACTTGGAGGGCAGCCTCCCGGGAAGATAAGGCGGTGCCGACATATTCAAAAACCGCTCAGGCAAAGCCTGAGCGGTTTTCTTTTTTTCTATTTATGGTATTATGAGAAAAATAACAGCCAGCCGGGAGGTGCCTTCCATGTCCATTGAATGCACAAAAACAGAAGACCGTACCTTTCTCACGCTCCATACGGAGAAGACGACCTACCAGATGATGGTGGACCCGCATGGTGCACTGCTCCATCTCTACTATGGGAAGCGGGCAATGGGAACCATGGAGTATCTCCTTATCTGGCGGGACCGCGGCTTTTCGGGGAATCCCTGGGACGCAGGGAAAGACCGTACGTTTTCGCTGGACTCCCTGCCGCAGGAGTACCCCACCTCGGGAACCGGCGACTTCCGGGCAACCGCTCTGACCGTGGAAGAGGACAATGGCTTTGAGGGGTGTGATCTCCGCTATGTCTCCCATGAAATCTCCGACGGGAAATATGGGCTTCCGGGTTTGCCGGCGATGCACGCTTCCGAGAGTGAATCGCAGACGCTCACCGTGCACTTGAAAGACCATGTCTCCGGTCTTGAAGTGGACCTCCTCTATGGAGTCCTCCCGGAGCTGGACATCATCACCCGGGCTGCAATTATTCGCAATACCGGCGACCACACGCTGACCCTGACCAAGGTGCTCTCGGCGGACCTGGACTTCCTCACGGGGGACTACGACGTCCTCACCTTCTGTGGGCGATATGGCATGGAGCGCAACCTCCAGCGCACCCCGGTGGACCACGGGGAATTCCGCATTCTGAGCCGGCGCGGCGCCTCTTCCCACCAGTACAATCCGCTGGTCATCCTGGCGGACCACAACACCACAGAGGACACCGGCGAGTGTTATGCCATGGAGTTCGTCTACAGCGGCTCGTTCCAGGCATCGGTGGAGAAGGATCAGTTCGACCAGGTGCGCCTCCAGATGGGCCTTGCTGAGTCGAAATTCCGTTACCCTCTGGGCCCGGGGGAGACCTTCGCAGTTCCTGAGACCATCCTCTCTTTCAGTGGCGATGGACTGGAGGTCCTCTCCCAGAACCTCATGGACTGCGTACGGCTCCACATCTGTCGCCGCAGCAGTTCTCTTGCTCACCCGGTACTTCTCAACAGCTGGGAGGGCTGCTACTTTGATTTTGACGGCAATACCATCCGCGACATGGCACGTCAGGCGAAGGATCTCGGTGTCGACCTGCTCGTTATGGATGACGGATGGTTCGGCAACCGGAATGACGACACCACAGGCCTCGGAGACTGGCAGGTAAATGAGGAGAAGCTGCGGGGAAGTCTCCCTGCTCTCATCGCCGATGTACACGACCTGGGGCTGAAGTTTGGCATCTGGTTTGAGCCGGAGATGGTCAGCGAGGACAGCGACCTGTTCCGGGCGCATCCCGACTGGGCTCTGGCATCGGAGGACCGGCGGCCCATCCGAAGCCGGTATCAACTTGTTTTGGACTTCTCACGGCCCGACGTCGTGGATCAAATTTTCTCCGACGTCTGCAAGGTTCTCGACATGGGTATCGACTATATCAAGTGGGACTTCAACCGGAGCATTGCCGATGTCTGGTCCCATGCCGCGCAGCATCAGGGCACCGTGCTCTATAACTATATTCTGGGTCTCTACTCTTTCCTGGAACGTCTGCGGGAGCGGTATCCCGACCTGCTTATTGAGGGCTGCAGCGGAGGCGGCGGGCGATTCGATGCCGGCATGCTCTACTACACTCCCCAAATCTGGGGCAGTGACAACACCGACGCGGTGGACCGGCTGAAAATCCAGTACGGTACTTCCTTCGGATATCCCATCTCTGTGGTGGGTGCCCATGTGTCCGCCGTGCCCAATGAACAGAACGGGCGGATTACCTCCCTGGATGTCCGGGGAACGGTGGCCATGTCCGGAAGCTTCGGTTTTGAACTGGATCCTGCCACATTGAGTGACGAGGATCGGCAGACCATTCAGGAGCAGATTGCCTTCTTCCGGGAATTTGAGCCGCTCATCCGCGAGGGGCGCTATTACCGCCTCTCCGACCCGGCAAAGGACCCTGCCACGGCATGGCTCTTTGTCTCACGGGATCGCTCCATCGCACTGCTCAATATTGTGACCACGGAGACATTCTGCAATATGCCAAACCAGTATATTCGAGTCCGCGGGCTGGAACCTGGGGCTTTCTACCGCTCTGAACGGAACGGCCACGTCTACCCGGCAGATGGCCTGCGAAATGTGGGCTATCCGGTGCCCTATGAGCCGGGGGAGTATAGGGCATACCAAATCGTACTTCGAAAAGTAGAGGATTAAAAAGAGGGAGAGGCTTTACGCCTCTCCCCTTTTTGTCGTACGTAACGGCTCATTTTTCCCTTTTCATGGAGGCGGGGAAATGATACAATTCTACTGTTTATAGTTGATTTTAATAAAAAGGGGTTCTGAATTTTGGCTACAAAAGCGAAATCCTCTGCGGAGGTCTCCGGCGGTTTTACCGGAAAAATAGGCTACGTCATGGCCGCCGCTGCGTCTGCCGTCGGACTTGGAAATATCTGGCGGTTCCCTTACCTCTGCGCAAAGTACGGCGGAGGCATTTTCCTGCTCGTCTATCTCATTCTCGTGGCGACGTTCGGCTATACTCTGCTCGTATCGGAGACCATGATAGGACGGATGTCGAAGAAGAGTCCCATCGGGGCCTATAAGGACCTGACGGCAAGGCGGTCGCACAGCACCGGCAGCAAGGTTTTTGCTGGAGTCGGCGGCTGGGTGAATGCCCTTGTGCCGTTCCTCATTTGCCCGTATTACTGTGTTATCGGCGGCTGGATCACAAAATATTTCATTGAATACTGTAGGAACAGCGTCAAGGTCATGGCAAACGATGACTATTTTGGCGGCTTTATCGGTAAAACTGCCCAGCCGGAAATCTACTTTATTGTATTTCTGGTGCTGACGCTGGCCATTATTCTTCTCGGTGTACAGAAAGGCGTTGAGCGCTTTTCCAAGATGATGATGCCTGCCCTCATTGTGCTTGCCATTGTGGTATCTATCTACTCCTGCACCCGCCCGGGCGCATCCGTTGGTCTGAAGTATCTGTTTGTTCCGAACTTCCATGAGTTCTCCATGATGACCGTCGCTTCGGCACTGGGGCAGCTGTTCTACTCCCTGTCCATTGCCATGGGTATCATGATCACCTATGGATCCTATACCGACGACTCAATGGATGTGGATCAGTCTGTCGGCCAGATTGAAATTTTCGACACACTCATTGCCATCCTTGCCGGCCTCATGATCATTCCGGCCATTTTTGCCTTCTCCGGCGGAGACCCGAAGGTCCTCCAGTCCGGCCCGTCTCTCATGTTTGTCACCCTCCCGAAGGTCTTCAACAGCATGGGACTCGGTATGGCTGCTGGCATTGTATTCTTTCTGCTGGTTCTCTTTGCTGCACTGACTAGTGCCATCTCTCTTGCGGAGACCTGTGTCGCCACCCTTCAGGATGAACTGCATTGGAGCCGCCTGAAGTCCACACTTATCTTTGCTATCTATGCTGCAGTCATTGGAACCTGCTGCGTCTTTGGCTACAGCATTTGGTCTGACTTCACCATCGGCGGATTCCAGATTCTCGACTTCCTGGACTTTATTACCAACTCCATCATGATGCCCTTTGGCGCTTTCTTCACCTGCATTCTGGTCTTCCACTTTGTCACGGTCAAGAAAATGGATGAGGAGATTGAGCTTGCCTCCAAGTTCAAGCGGAAGAAAATCTATAACTTCAATGTTAAATATCTCTGCCCCATTGGCCTCGCCATTATCTTCGCAAGCTCGGTTCTCAATGCCTTTGGCATCATCAGCATGTGAGGCCGCCTTATGGGTCATCTCTACTTCGTCCGCCACGGCCAGACTGTCTGGAATGTGGAGAATAAAATCTGTGGCTCCACGGAGAGCCCGCTCACAGAGCTCGGACATCAGCAGGCTATTGCCACGGCGGAGAAAATCCGGGACGAGGGTCTGCACATAGACCAGATCTTGAGCTCTCCCCTCAGCCGGGCCTATGACACAGCGAAACATATTGCGGAAATCAACGGAATTCCGCTTCGCGCCGAGCCTCGCCTCACAGAGCAGAACTTTGGAAAATATGAGGGCACGGCCCGGGACGGGGCAGAGTTTGCCCGTGCCAAGCAGGACTTCATCAACTCCTATGGAGACGGGGAGACCATGCTGAAGCTGTGCCACCGCATTTATTCAGTATTGGACGAAATCATCGCTGACCCGGAGCGGGTCTATCTCATTGCCGCCCATAACGGAATATCCCGTGTTGTTCAATCCTATTTCTACGACATGACCAACGAGGAGTATGCGGCCTTCGGGGTCCCCAACGCTGAGATCCTCCGCTACGATTTTTGATCTCTTTTAATCTCTATTTTAGGGAGACTTCTTATACTGTACTTGAGCAGTACAGAAAGGAAGGATTCCTATGAAAAAAATCATTGCCATCTTGCTGAGCCTGCTCTTCGCGGGCTCGGCATTTTTATAATGCGCTCCCCGGCTGGGGCCGGGTCGGGGAGAACGGTGCGAGCGTGGATCTTACGTGCATCGCCCAAAAAATGCAGGAGAAATTCCCTGAAAAACAACGGCACCATAGACCTCAATGGCTACACCATAACCCTGCCGAATGGTATAATTATCTCGGAGAATACGCTATAACAGGAGGTTGAGGTATGAATATCATCACAATCAGTCGTGAGTTTGGGAGCGGGGGCCGCACCATTGGCCGCGCGCTGGCGGAAACGCTGGGGTACAAGTACTATGACAAGGAGATCATCCAGGAAATTGCCAAACAGGTGAACCTCTCCGAGGAGGAGGTCATGAAGCTCTCCGAGGAGAACAAGGCTACGTTCCTGCAGATGCCCTTTGAGAACTATACCGGTATGGACAGGCGCTCGGTGGATGTCCTTCGGGCGCAGCGCCAGGTGCTTCTTCAAATTGCCGAGAAGAATGAGAACTGTGTCATCATCGGCCGCAGCGGCGGCGCCATTTTGGGTGATGAGCATCCGCTTCGTCTCTTTATCTATGCGGACACGCAGACTAAACTCGACAACATCCGCGCCACCCAGGAGAAGTATGCTAACAGTACGGACAAGCAGATCATCCGCACCATGAAGCGCATTGACTCCATTCGAGCCGCGTACTTTGAACTGGTATCCGGCGAACAGTGGGGAGACCGGAATAATTACGACCTCTGCATTAATACCAGTGGCTGTGCCATGAAGAATCTGGTTAAGCCGATTGCAGACTACGCGGTCAGCTGGTTCGAGGACTGAGAAAAAGAAAAATTGACCCGCACTGGGACTTATTTCCAGTGCGGGTTTTGCTCTGTGGAAAGCATGGGGAAAATGTGATACGATGGGGAAGGTATGGCGGCCGCTATTCGGTGGAACCGCCTTCAGATTATGATTCGGAGGGAAACATCGTGAGCAGAAAGCCGAAAAATGAGCAGACCGAAGGGGAGCGGAAGAAGGGAATCCTCCACAGGACCATGCGGGTGGAGCAGATCGTCACGATCCTTCTCACCATTGCGGTCATTGTGGCGGTGGTCGTCATTGCTCTGCAGAAAGTAATGTAAAAGAATTGACACTATTTTTGTAAGTTTTTAATAGTGTATAAATTGTAAAAATGCGCTATTATTATACATGCAGCAATTGTACGGTTTGTGGATATGACTGTTCGCTGCAGGTGAATTCAATAGGAGAATTCAAATAGGGGAAAGAACAGAGCGGAAAGGTTTTCCGCTCTGTTCTTTTATGCTTTTCTATGCTTTGGGTAAATTTCATGGGAAAATCCTGAATCGCCGAGCTTTCCCGTAAGACTGAAAAATATTGGAAGACCGAAAGAGGCCGGAGCCCGTGGGGCCCCGGCCTTTTCGGTTAACAATCAGTGAAAGGAGAAAAAGGGATAGGAGATATCAAAAGGGAATTATTCGACGACAATGTCGAAGGTCTTCTGCTCTTCCTCGACCTTCTTCGGAAGGGTGAGGGTCAGGACGCCGTTGTCATAGGCGGCGCGGATGGCAGAGGTGTCGACGTTCTCGCCGATGGTGAAGGAACGCTTATAAGAGCCGTAGCTGCGCTCTTTGCGGATGAACTTGTCGCGCTTGTCGCTGTTCTCCGCCTCGGAATGTCTCTCCGCGGTGACGGAGACCACATTCTTGTCCACTCCGACGTGGATGTCCTCCTTCTTGAAGCCGGGGAGATCCGCGGTCAGCTGGTAGCTGTCACCCTCGTCGGTGATATCCGTGCCGAAGGCGATGGGGCGGTTTCCATTTCCGGTGAAGAACGGGTCATTGAAGAAGTTCTTCTCGAAGTTGTCCATTGCGTCAAACGGGTTGTAAGAAGTAAGCCAGGTACTCATAGTGATTCCTCCAAGTTTATAGAAAAGTAAGTAGTTGTTAAAAGGATGCTGCCTTAAATGTGGGGATGCTCGAACCAGGCAGCGGAATTCGGAGGGTTATGTCAGCGGCTGTACTCATTTTCCTTCTGACAATACCCATTATAGCCTTATCCCTGGGTAGAGTGTGAATATAATGTTAACATTTAGCAGTCATTTAATTAATCTGCTAAAATGATTGAGTACAATTTTTATTCGACAACAACATCGGCGGCCGGCAGTTCATTCTCTGCCTTCTTCGGAAGCGTGACAGTCAGAATGCCGTTGTCATACTTTGCGCTGATCTTTGTGCGATCGACGTCGCTGCTCATAGTGAAGGACCTCTTGTAGAGACCATAAGAACGCTCCTGACGGAGATATTTGTCCTTCTTCTCGGAGTCCTCAATGTCATTGTGTCTCTCGGCCTGAATGGTGACGACGTTGTCATTGACTTTGACACTGACGTCCTCTTTCTGGAAGCCGGGGAGATCGGCGGTCAGCTGGTAGCTGTCGCCCTCGTCTGTGATATCGGTTCCAAAGGCGGCGAGACTGTCGTCGGCAAAGAACGGGGCGTCGAAGAAGTTTTTCTGCATCTCTTCAAAGGGATCCATAACAGTTAACCAATTTCTCAACATACTAACAACCTCCAGATGAAAGTGATTTGAAATTCGGGACCCTGCTGGATCGGGGGAAGTGCCTTCCAGGGTTCTTTTCCCTTTCGGCAATTCTCATTATAGCCCTTCTATTCTAAAATGTATGAACAAATTGTTAATATTTAGCACTCATTTAATTAGAGTGCTAAATGTAGGAACAAGACCCTTCCGGTTGACCTCGTACCCCAATCACGTTAATATAATAGATAACAGATATTTCTTTTTATAATAAGGATTAATAAGGATTGGAGCCTTCCCGGAGATTTTATGAATCAAACACTGCAACTGCATTGCCGCAATTTCGTGCGCGCCCAGCGTAATATTGCCCGCGCCGAACCTCTTCAAAATATGTATGCCCGGCCCATCTGCTCTGAGCTCTTCGCGGAGCATGAAATGGAACCGGACGTTCTTCGTCTCAAAAAATGCGAATCCTTCCTCATCAAAGAGGAGGGCTTTTTCTCCGACTTCAGCGGCATTTCCGCCCTTATGATCGTCACGGCCCTCGCCCTCAGCGACGACCCGAAACAGAAACTTAAGGACCTGCAGCAGGCCCGTGTCATTATCCGCCGGCATTTCCCGCCTGTCCCGGACTATATCCCTCTGGCCTGCATCATTCTCTCCGACGAGAAGGACGACACCCTCTGGGAACCCATGGCGCAGAAGGCCTCCATCATCTATGAGACTCTGAAGGAAAAAAATCGAATTCTCAACTCCGGCGGAGATATCCTGTTCTCCCTCCTCATAGCAAAGTCCGGAAAGGACACCCAGAAGGTCATCCAGGACACGAAGGCGTGCGTCCAATATCTGAAGCCCGAGACTTGCATAGACCCCCAGAGCTTTCACTGCCTCTGCCGTGTTCTCGCTATGAACGGCTCTGACGCGGAGTCCAGCTGCCAGCGTTACCATGACCTCTACAACTACCTGAAGGAAAAAGGTTATCGCTACGGCCGCGGCTACCAGAGCCCCATGCTTGCCCTTGCAGCCCTGCTTCCCCAGGACATTGAGGATATTGGAAAAGACATTATTGATGTGGACACCTACCTGTCCCGCCATGAAATGTATCGTGGCCTTGTGCCGAAATACTCGAAGACCGTCCGCCTCATGCACTCTGCCATGATCGTGGCCGGCGCCAGCCGCCCGAAACTCAGTCGGGAGTCCGGCACAGACGTCTCCGACGTTATCATCGCCATGGAAATTACCCTCTGGGCTCTGTTTGGCATGCTGTTCCTTTAATAGTTTGATTTTTTTGGCGCATCCGTTTCGGGTGCGCCTTTTCTTTTGCAAAAAAACACCCTGCAGTAACCGAAGTCACTGTAGGGTGTTTTTTATTATGTATGGGCGATTTACGAATCCTCTTATGCCTTACCGTTGCAGCCGAGAACGTCGACGATTTTATGCTCAACGAGAGCCTGAACCGCGGCACGGCCGTCGCCGAGATACTGGCGCGGGTCGAAGTGGCCCGGATTCTCATCAAAGTGTTTGCGGACAGCCGCAGTCATGGCAATGCGGAGATCCGAGTCGATGTTGATTTTGCAGACAGCCATGGAAGCGGCCTTGCGGAGCATGTCCTCCGGGATGCCGATGGCGTCGGGCATTTTTCCGCCGTGCTCATTGATGACCTTGACAAGGTCCTGGGGTACCGAGGAGGCACCGTGAAGGACGATGGGGAAGCCGGGGAGGCGCTTGGAGACCTCTTCCAGAACGTCAAAGCGGAGCTGCGGTTTCTGGCCGGGCTTATACTTATAGGCGCCGTGGCTGGTGCCGATGGCGATGGCCAGAGAGTCAACGCCGGTGCGGCCGACAAACTCCTCGACCTCGTCGGGATTCGTGAACTGGGCCATTTCGTCGGAGACATTGACGTCGTCCTCAACGCCGCTGAGGGTACCGAGCTCGGCCTCTACGACAACACCGTGGTCGTGGGCGTACTCAACGACCTGCTTTGTGACGGCGATGTTTTCCTCGAAGGGCTTGGAGGACTGGTCGATCATAACCGAGGTAAAACCGTTGTCGACGCACTCTTTGGCGGTCTCAAAGTCCGGGCCGTGGTCGAGATGAAGGACGACCGGAATGTCCACACCGGCTTCTTCGGCGTTGCGGATGCCTGCCTCCACCATGCTGGTCAGGTAGTTGAACCCGGCATACTTGATGGCACCTTTGGAGGTCTGCAGAATGACGGGAGCTTTCTGATTCACGCAGCCCTGGAGGATGCCCTGAACGATTTCCATGTTATTGACATTGAAAGCACCAATGGCATATCCGCCATTGTAGGCCTTCTCGAACATTTCTTTTGAGGTGACGAGTGACATAGAATAAACTCCTTTTTCTAATAATCAATCGGTACGCTAGAGTGGTTTCATTATAACCTGTACCCTGTAATATGTCAAAAAGAAATTTGTTAAAAATTCGCTAATCTACGATGGTGTGCACGGGCACGGGAAAAAGCCGGCCACCCGGCCGGGATTATTGAAAACATAGCCCCTGTGTGATAAAATTTATTGCATATTTATGTAATTGGAAAGAGGAGCCACTATGGAATACAAGTTCTCCGACCGAATTGCCGGTCTCAAGCCCTCCGCTGTGCGGGAAATTCTGAAGTCCACATCCGACCCGGAGGTCATCTCTTTTGCCGCCGGAAACCCGGCACCGGAGTCCTTCCCCGTTGACGCCATTCGGAAGGTCTCCGCGGAAATTTTTGACGAACAGCCTATTACTGCACTCCAGTATGGAATTACCGAAGGGTATGCTCCTCTGGTGGAAAAGCTCACCGAAATCATGAAGGAGCGCAACCACATTGGAACCGATAATGACTCTCTTATTGTAACCAGTGGTGCCACTCAGGTCATGGAGCTCCTTACAAAGTCCCTCTGCAATGAGGGTGACGTTATTGCATGCGAGGACCCGTCTTTTATCGGCTCCCTCAACTGCTTCCGCTCCTACAACTGTAGTCTTGCCGGCGTTCCCATTGAGGCAGACGGCATTGACACCAATGCACTGGAAGAGACCTTGAAAAACGACACGGACCACCGCATCAAGTTCCTCTACACCATTCCCAACTTCCAGAACCCCGGTGGAGTCACCATGAGCTGGGAGAAGCGGAAGAAAGTTTATGAGCTGGCCTGCCAGTACGACATCATTGTTCTGGAGGACAACCCCTATGGCACCATCCGCGTTGCCGGCGACGACGTCCCGGCTATTAAGACCCTTGACACCGAGGGCCGTGTTGTCTATGCCGGAACATTCTCCAAAATCATTAGCCCCGGCATTCGAGTCGGATATGCTGTTGGTCCCAAGGAAATCCTTGCGAAGATGACGGTTGGCAAACAGACCGAAGATGTCCATACCGCCATGTTCAACCAGATGCTCGTCTACCGCTGGCTCTGTGAGTACAACCTGGAAGAGCACCTCAGCAACAACCAGGCTATCTACCGCAAAAAGCTCAACCTCATGTGTGACTGCATTGACTCTGAACTGGGTGACGCCGTAACTTACGTTCGGCCCGAAGGCGGTCTCTTTATCTGGTGCCGTCTGGACGACCGCATAGACATGCTGGAATTCTGCAAGCGTGCCGTGGAAAAAAAGGTCGCTGTGGTTCCCGGAACCGCTTTTCTGACCGACACTGCGGGCACCACACCCTACGTCCGTGTGAACTTCTCCACACCCACGGATGAGGACATTGTGGAAGGCGTCAAGCGCCTTGGCCAGGTGGCGAAGGAAATGCTCGCCGAGAGCAAATAATCCTGTGATTTCTGGCCGCTTTTTCCGGCCTCAGACCGCTGCTCCTCCGGGGCGGCGGTCAATTTGCTTTTTTTGGTTGACGGGGCGGCGGGTTTCGCGTTAAAATTTGTGCGACATCAAAAAAGGAGGTGGCTCGCTTGGATAGCGGTGACGGCAGTAATCTGCATGTTCCTGACCACTTATGTCTGGCAATTGAAAACAAAACAGCACACGAGCGGGACACCTTAAATTTTGCTTTTTGAACCGGTCTCACGGCGTGGAACTCTCTGGCGAAAGCTGCCCGAGAGCTTTTTCCGTTTCCCGGGTTTCCATTTTTCCGAAAAGTAAACTTTAATGTGCCCTCTGTCTCGCTGTGTGAGACAGGAGGCTTTTTTTATGGAAGAAGTTTATTATGATATCCTCGGGAAACTCCTGCAAGAGGGTAAGCTAATGCAGCTCCGGTATGAGCTGGCACGCATTAATGAGGCAGACGTGGCAGACTTCCTGCAGCGTCTGGACGACCCGGAGCAGGTCGGCAAAGTCTTCCGCATTCTGCCGAAGGACATGTCCGCCGAGGTCTTTTCTTTCCTGGACTCCGACGCCCAGGAGAAGGTCGTAAACTCCATTACCGACAAAGAGGTCGGTAAACTTGTCGACGACCTGTTTACGGATGACGCCGTCGACTTCCTGGAGGAGGTCCCGGCCAACGTGGTGGCCCGAGTCCTGAGCAATGCCAGCTCGGAGACGAGGAAGACCATCAACAAGTTCCTGAATTATCCGGAGGACTCCGCCGGCAGCATTATGACCGACGAAATGATATCCCTCCATGACACCAGTACCGTGGGACTTGCCATTGAGAAAATACGCAGTACCGGTAAAGACAAAGTCACCGTCTATACGGCTTATGTTATTGACAGCAGCCGTCATCTGGTGGGGTCCATTGAACTCTCCGACCTGTTGTTCAGCAGCCCGGAGAAACGAATCCATGATCTTATGGATGACGACAAGCAGCTTATCTCCGTGCACACACTGGACGACCAGGAAGAGGTCGCCAACGTGGTAAAGCATTATGACTTGCTCTCGGTTCCGGTGGTTGACAAGGAAAACCGCCTTGTGGGTATTGTCACAGTTGATGATGTTGTAGATATCCTGGAAGAAGAGGCCACAGAGGACATTGAAAAGATGGCGGCCATTTCCCCTTCGGACAAGCCGTATCTGAAGACCGGTGTCTGGTCCACTTATATTAAACGTATGCCATGGCTGCTTGTCCTCATGATCCTCGCGTCATTCACCAGTGTCATTATCAACCATTACCGTTCGGCGCTGGCCATTTGCACGGCGCTTATTGCCTACATTCCCCTTATCATGGACATTGGAGGAAATGCAGGTTCTCAGTCCGGCAGTTCCGTTATCCGTGCCATAAGCGTGGGAGACGTGGAGTTCCGAGACTCATTCCGTGTCATTTGGAAAGAGCTCCGGGTGGCGTTCTTCATTGGTATTACACTGGCGGGTGTCAACCTGATCAAGCTCTTGTTCATTGACAAAATTCCCATGGGTGTCTCCCTGGTTATCAGCCTTGTCATGGTGCTGGTCATTCTCTTTGCAAAGCTGATTGGCTCACTTTTGCCAATCCTTGCCAACCAGCTGAAACTGGACCCGGCCATTATGGCGAGCCCGCTCATTACCACAATTGTGGACACCGTTTCCCTTCTCATCTATTTCAGCATTTCCGTGCACATTCTGCACCTTGTCTGAAAACTGAAAAAGAATAGCGCAACTTACTGGCCGTCTTTGGAGGATAACCCTCCGGAGACGGCCTGTTTCCTTTACTTCAGTAAAGTGATATGTTAAAATTTTTCCATTGAGTAATGCGGGGAGAGGTTCTATGAAAAAATGGATATCACTGCTCTGCGCGGCGGCTCTTCTCCTGGGGATTCTCTCTCTTTCCGGATGCGGTAAGGGAACGGAGAACGCTGGTACAGCGCCAAAGAGACAGGCCGGCAATGACTTCATTGTGGGCTTTGACGCTGGGTTCCCGCCCTATGGCTTCATTGATGACAATGGAAACTATGTGGGCTTTGACCTTGACCTTGCTAAGGAAGTCTGCCGACGGAGGGGCTGGCATTTTGTGGCGCAGCCCATTGACTGGGACTCCAAGGACATGGAGCTCTCCTCGGGCACCATTGACTGCATTTGGAACGGTTTCACAGTAAATGGCAGAGAAGGGAAATATACTTTCTCAGACCCCTATGCCGACAATACCCAGGCCATTGTGGTACGGGGAAACAGTGACATCCACACGCTGAAGGACCTTGCCGGCAAACTGGTTGCAGTCCAGACGGAGTCCTCAGCGGAGTCGGCTTTGGTTCACGAGCGCAAAGACCTGGCCGACACATTCTCCGGACTGGATGTGGAAAACGACTATAACACCTGCTTCCTTAACCTGGACTCCGGTGCTGTGGACGCCATTGCCATGGACATTGGTGTGGCAGATTACCAGATCATGACGCGCCGTGCCAACCAGAGAAAGAAGCGGTTCCACCGCAGAAACCCCACATACCGAATTCTCAAGCAGAGTCTTGCCTCGGAACAGTATGCGGTTGCCTTCAAACTGGGAAATACGAAACTCCGTGATGAGGTCCAGGAAACACTGGATGAGATGATGGCAGACGGCACTTTCCAAAAGATTGCAAAGAAGTGGCGTCTTTCCAATATGGTAATAATAAAGGGGGAGAACAGGGCATGAACTGGGGAACCATGATGCAGCAGCTCGGCATGGGCATGCTCACCACGCTGGAAATATTTGCGCTGACTCTCGTACTTGCCCTTCCGCTTGGTCTTCTGGTTGCCAGAGGACGGATGGCAAAGAACCCGGTGGTCCGGGGCATTGTGAAAGTCTACATTTCCATTATGCGTGGCACGCCTCTCATGCTGCAGCTCATTGTCGTCTATTTCGGGCCGTATCTTCTGTTTAATACGCAGATTTCAGCGGGCTACCGCTTTCCGGCGGTCATTATTGCTTTTGTCATTAACTATGCGGCCTATTTCGCCGAGATATTCCGCGGCGGCATTGAGTCCATTGACCCGGGCCAGTATGAGGCGGCCCAGCTTCTGGGCTTCACCAAGAGCCAGACGTTCTTCCGAATTATTCTGCCCCAGGTCTTCAAGTCCATACTTCCGTCCGTTACCAATGAGATCATTACACTGGTCAAGGACACCTCCCTTGCTTACGCCATTGCTGTGACAGAAATGTTCACTTTGGCCAAACAGATTGCCTCTCAGCAGGCTTCTTTCATGCCTTATCTGGCGGCTGCAATTTTCTACTACGTTTTCAACTGGCTGGTGGCACTTGTCATGGAACAGATAGAGAAGAAGATGGACCACACCGGGTCCAAACAGAGAAGCTGAGGAGGGCATTATGGCACTGCTTGAAATTAACCATCTCCAAAAAAGCTTCGGCTCACTTAATGTGCTGAAAGATATTAACCTCCAGGTGGAGGAGGGCCAGGTCATTGCGGTCATTGGCCCCTCCGGCTCTGGAAAGTCCACTATGCTGCGCTGTGCCACCACACTGGAGCAGGCAGACGCGGGTGACATCTATTATGACGGTGAACCGCTCATTCATATGGTGAACGGGGAAGCGGTCCGGGCGGATAAGCAGCAGCTGAAGAAGATTCGCTCTTTCTTCGGACTGGTATTTCAGGACTACAACCTGTTCCCACATTTCACTGTAATGCGGAATATTACCGAGGCCCCCGTCCATGTTGCCGGTGTCTCAAAAGAGAAAGCCGAGGAGCGGGCACTGCAGCTGCTTGCCACTATGGGGCTCTCCGGTAAGGAAAATTATTATCCGAGCCAACTGTCCGGCGGACAGCAGCAGCGCGTGGCCATTGCCCGTGCTCTGGCTATGGACCCGAAGATTCTGTTCTTTGATGAGCCCACTTCTGCTCTGGATCCCGAGCTCACGCAGGAGGTCCTGAAGGTCATCCGCGGTCTGGCAGAGCAGCATATGACCATGGTCATTGTCACTCATGAAATGAGCTTTGCCCGTGATGTGGCCGATGAGATCATTTTCATGGACGGCGGCGTCATTGTGGAGCAGGGCCCGGCAAAACAGCTCATTGAGGATCCGCAGACGGAACGTCTGCAGTCTTTCCTTCACCGTATGTTATGACAGGTTTCGGACAGAGCCGTCTGGGAACACCACGGGGCGCTCGGACACGCCGAGCCGAATGGCTAGGAGCTGTGGTGTTGTGCTGCAGCGGAATGCAAGCTCCTCCAGACTGAGGCCTGCGTCGGGAATTTCCGCCAGAGAGTCCTCCAGAAGCTGGTCCGGTATGAGAAGATAGGCGGCAAATTGATTGGCCTCAATTTCCCACTTGACCTGAGTGTGAAACAGGTCATACTCAGGGAACAAAATATGATGTGCGAACTCGCGGTGCAACATATGGTGTCCCAACTCATGTGCACACACAATAGCAGTCTGGTTGTCCCCCAGAGACGAGGAGAGAATAATGCGGGGACTGTTATCAGGAATGTAATATAAGCCCTTTAAACTGCCGATGTCCCGGAAGAATATCTGTATGTCTAAGTCTTTTGCAATGGCAAGGGGGTCAGCACCGTCTGCCCCCGACATATGACTCTCCCGGAGACTGTCGGCGGATTTTTTTATGGCTTCTGCCGTCAGCATCTTCTCCGCGTCCCCTTTTCCCAGTAGAGGTCATTTATTGTCTTCATGACCATATCCTTGTCCTCGTCCGTGAGCTTTCCGCCGGCGAAGAGGGCACTCATGTCAGACAGCAGGACGCGCATTTCTGAACCGGCCTCCTTGCCGCTTTTCTTTTCCGCCTCGAGGACATAAAAGTCATCCGCCTCAAAGAGGGAGGACACCGGCACGTCGAAGAACTCCGAAATGCGGGCCACCGTGGCTTTGCTGCGCGGCAAGCTGGCACCGAGCTCATAGTTCTGGATGGTGCGCAGGGTGAGCCCCAACTCCTCCGCCAGTTCCTTCTGGGTCATGCCGTTCATCTTTCTCAGATATTTCAGTCGTTTGCTGAACATGTTTTTTACCTCCTTTGGTTTGAGACCATCCTAGCCATTTCTTTTCCGCCTGAAAAGGGGTTTGGAACGAAAGGTATGAAAAAAGGAATGAACGGTATCCGGGTCGGGAATGAACGGTATTTATTTTGGTATGAACGGTGTTACAATGGTTTGGGAAGACACCCTTGATAAAGGAGGAATGAGCTGTGTCTGTACAATTAGATGAAATTCGGAAACAGGCGGCCCAGGCTGCCGAGGAGGTCTGCACAGCAGGAAAGCTGGAGGCAGGAGACCTCTTTGTCGTGGGCTGCTCCAGCAGCGAAGTGCTTGGAGATAAAATCGGTACCCATACAAATGTCGACGTTGCAGAGGCTCTTTTTGACGGTATATATGGTGTGCTTCAGGAGAAGGGCGTGTTGTTGGCAGCGCAGTGCTGTGAACACCTGAATCGCGCACTTGTGGTGGAACGCAAGGCAATGAAACAATATGGGCTCGAACAGGTGAACGCAATTCCCCAGCCGAACCATGCAGGGGGCGCCTTTGGCACGGTCGCCTATCAGCACTTTAAGGATCCTGTTCTTGTGGAGAGCCTGCAGCAGAAAGCACTTGCTGGAATGGACATTGGTGCAACGCTTATCGGTATGCATATCCATCCTGTCGTTGTGCCGCTGCGTATCAGCCTGTCGAAAATTGGCAATGCCGTTCTGATCTGTGCGCGCAACCGACCCAAATATGTCGGCGGTCAACGCGCCATCTATGATGAAAATCTATTATAAGAAAAATCTTCGGGGCACCCTTCGGGTGCCTTTTTTCGTCTTCCCTTTTTGCACGATGTATGCTATGATTTTCTCACGAACAAATGTTCTGAAATCACCAGGGAGGAGCGGACGACTCGTGGAGAATATTCTGGAAGGTCTCAATGCGGCACAGCGGGAGGCTGTGACGACGACGGAGGGGTATGTCCGCGTCATCGCCGGAGCGGGGTCCGGCAAGACCCGGGCACTGGCGCGCCGTTTTGCCTATCTTGTCAATGAGATCGGCATTCTCCCTGGCAACATCCTCTGTGTCACTTTTACCAACAAGTCGGCCAATGAAATGCGGCAGCGCATCCACAACCTGACCGGAGACAGTGACACGGGCTACATTAACACGTTTCACGGTTTCTGCGTCACTGTACTGCAGGAGGACATCCATGCCCTTCAGTACCCGAAAAGTTTCCTGGTGCTGGACAACGCCGACATAGACGAAATGCTGAAAATCATCTATGAGGAGCGGGGCATCACACTGCGGGACATGACGTTCGCCAGGGCACGGGACCTCTTTGAAATGAGAAAGTGTAAAGACGAGCCCGAATATTACCGGGACCTCATCACCATGTCTCTGGACACCCTGAAGCAGAAATATGATGAGGCAACGGACGTCCGTGACATCCTGTTCTATGGTTACCTCTACCAGCAGAAAAAGTGTTTCGGGCTGGACTACAACGACCTCATCAAATTTACGCTGTATCTCTTTGAGGAGAATGAGGATATCTGCCGGAAATGGCAGGATCGGCTGGAATATATCATGATCGACGAGTTCCAGGACATTGACGACCTCCAGTACCGCCTCATGGAGGTGCTCTGCAAGTACCACGGAAACCTTTTTATTGTTGGAGACCCGGACCAGACCATCTATACCTGGCGCGGCGCACGGGTGGGCTACCTGCTGGACTTTCCTCAGCATTTCCCCGGAACGAAGACCATATTTATGAACCAGAACTATCGGTCTACTCCGCAGATTTTGGCCGTGGCAAATTCCCTCATCCGTGCCAATACCCAGCGCATCCCTAAAGATCTGGAACCGGTTCTTCCCTCCGGACAACCTGTTCTGTGTCATCTTGCAGAAACATCCGACAAGGAGGCACAGTGGGTCGCAGAAAAAATTGCATCTCTCCATAACCAAGGGGCAGAGTACGGTGACATGACCATTCTCTACCGCGCCCACTATATGACCCGTTCCATAGAGGAGGCACTGCTCCGCGCCAAAATACCATACCGTATCTACAGTGGGGTCCAGTTCTTTGAGCGTATGGAAATTCGGGACGCCATCGCCTACCTCCGGCTCATCTGTTTTCAGGACGACCTGTCTTTCCGCCGTGTGGCCAACGTCCCGAAGCGCAACATCGGGGAGCGCAGAATGAACTATCTTTCCGCTTTCTCTGAGGAACATGCTTGCTCCCTCTATGAGGCGCTGGAACAGAATTTGGAAAATCCTCTTATTCGGGGAACTGGAGGGGCAGACCTGGTTCGTCTCGTGGAACACTACTCCGCCACTGGACCGGAAATGCCGGTCTCAGAGCTCCTCTCTGCCGTCTTGAATGACAGCGGCTACGAGAGGATGATGCGGACGGAGGGCAGCCAGGAACGCCTGGACAACCTGGCAGAACTAAAGCAGTCCATCTATGAGTATGAGACCACCTGCGGCGAGGAGACGACGCTGGAGAGTTACCTCTCCCATCTTGCCCTCTACTCCGGTGCCGACCGGGACCAGAGTGGAGACCGGGTAAAAATGATGACGGTCCATGCCGCCAAAGGCCTCGAGTTCCCTGTAGTCTTTCTCTGCGGAATGAATGAGGGAATTTTTCCGTCCCGTAAGGTCCGCACCCGCCAGTCCATGGAGGAGGAGCGCCGCCTGGCCTTTGTGGCAATGACCCGTGCAAAGCATATGCTCTGCCTGACGGAGGGCGGCGGCAGAAACTTTGACGGCTCTTCCCGGTACCCCAGCCGTTTTCTGCTGGATATTGATCAGAATCTTCTCCACTTCACTGCACCGCCTTCCGAGGAACTCATCGAGGAGACCCGTCAATATGTGGCATGGACGGAGCGGTACTTTGTGGGTGCTGGCATAGATGAACCATTTCGTGCCGGTGACCGGGTGGAACACAATGTCTTCGGCGAGGGCACCATTCTGGAAGTGGATAATGACCACTCCTTTTACCGCATCCGGTTTGACGGTCTGGACACCACCCGCCGCATCACATTTCGTGCCCATCTGAAACGGTGCGAAAATAGCGAACAGAATTGACAGATATTGTAGAGCAATCCACAACATGGTGTGCCGCTGCTCATAAAAATTTACTACAACTTGTGTTCGATAACTTTTCACAAAAGGCCGAAAAACCGCAGAGTACTGCGCCTTCCCGGCATTTTCTCCTCTTTCCCAAATGTAGCGGCTCTGTTCTTGACGAATAACAATATCTTGTGTAGAATGGCAATTGTATTCAGGAAAAGGAGAAAAGGGCAATGAAAATCATCAAGCGTTCCGGACAAGAAGTCACTTTTGACATCGACAAAATTTACAACGCTGTCGCCAAGGCCAATGCGGTCGTGGACGACAGGGACAAACTCACCAATGCGGATATCAAGGCCATTTCGCTCAATGTTATGGAGCAGTGTGCCGAGGTAAGCCGTGCCCTCAGCGTTGAGGAAATTCAGGAACTGGTCGAGGACCAGATCATGAAACATGGGGCCTATGAGGTCGCCAAGCGTTACATCACCTACCGTTACAAGAGAAATCTTGCTCGGCAGAGCAACACTACCGACGATAAAATCATCAGCCTTATCGAGTGCAACAACGAGGAGGCAAAGCAGGAGAACTCCAACAAGAACCCCACGGTCAACAGCGTCCAGAGAGACTACATGGCCGGCGAGGTCAGCCGTGACCTCACGGAGCGCGTTCTCCTTCCTGAGGACATCGTGAAAGCCCATCGTGAGGGCATCATCCACTTCCATGACTCGGATTACTTCGCACAGCACATGCATAACTGCTGCCTTGTCAATCTGAAGGATATGCTGGAGAACGGAACGGTTATCTCCGGCACCATGATTGAGCGTCCTCATTCCTTCTCTACCGCCTGCAACATTGCAACACAGATCATTGCCCAGGTCGCTTCCAACCAGTATGGCGGTCAGTCCATCTCCCTTGCCCACCTGGCACCGTTTGTCCAGGTCTCCCGGGACAAGATCATCCGTCAAGTTCGTGCCGAAATGGATCAGTTCGGCATCCAGGCCACAGACGAGCAAATCCACGAAGTGGTCGAGAAACGCGTCCGTGACGAGGTGCAGCGTGGCGTCCAGACCATCCAGTACCAGGTTGTCACCCTGCTTACCACTAACGGACAGGCTCCGTTTGTCACGGTCTTCATGTATCTGAACGAGGCCCAGAACGAGCAGGAGAAGAAAGACCTCGCCATCATCATCGAAGAGGTTCTCCGTCAGCGCTTCCAGGGTGTCAAGAATGAGAAGGGCGTATGGATTACCCCGGCGTTCCCGAAACTCATCTATGTTCTGGAAGAGGATAATGTCACGGAGGACTCCAAGTACTGGTACCTCACCAAGCTTGCCGCCAAGTGCACGGCTAAACGTATGGTTCCGGACTATATCTCCGAGAAGGTCATGCTGGACCTCAAAGTCGACAAAAATGGCGATGGCCATTGCTACACCTGCATGGGCTGCCGCTCCTTCCTCACTCCATATGTGAATGACGAGGGCAAGCCGCAGTACTATGGCCGCTTTAATCAGGGCGTTGTCACCATCAACCTGGTTGACGTTGCCTGCACCGCCGTTGAGAGCCATCCGAAGGCCACTCCGGAGGAGAAGATCAAACGGTTCTGGGAAGTTCTTGACGAGCGTCTGGAGCTCTGCCACAGAGCACTCCGCTGCCGCCATGAGCGTCTCCTCGGTACCCTTTCCGACGCCGCTCCCATTCTCTGGCAGCACGGCGCTCTTGCCCGTCTTGAAAAAGGCGAGCCCATTGACAAGCTCCTCTTCGGCGGCTACTCCACCATCTCCCTCGGCTATGCCGGTCTCTGGGAGTGCGTTTACGAGGTAACCGGTCTGAAACTTACGGAGCCGGAGGGCGAGAAGTTTGGCCTTGAGGTCATGCAGGCCCTGAACTATGCTTGCCAGAAGTGGAAAGCAGCTGAGAATATTGACTACTCCATCTACGGCACGCCGCTGGAGTCCACCACCTATAAATTCGCCAAGTGCCTCCAGAAACGCTGGGGTGTCATTCCGGGCGTCACCGACAAGAACTACATCACAAACTCCTATCATGTCCATGTCACTGAGGAAATCAATGCCTTTGACAAGCTCGCATTGGAGTCCAAGTTCCAGAAGCTGAGCCCCGGCGGAGCCATCTCCTATGTGGAGGTTCCGGACATGCAGGACAACATTGACGCAGTCCTCGAGGTCATGAAGTTCATCTACAACAACATCATGTATGCCGAGCTCAACACCAAGAGTGACTACTGCCAGGTCTGCGGCTACGACGGAGAAATCCAGATTGTCGAAGAGGACGGCAAGCTCGTTTGGGTCTGCCCGAACTGCGGCAACCGTGACCAGAATAAGCTCAACGTGGCCAGACGTACCTGCGGCTACATTGGGACCCAGTTCTGGAACCAGGGCCGTACGCAGGAAATCAAGGAGCGTGTGCTGCACCTGTAAGGCGGTAAAATTGCCCAAAATATAGCATCACAAATAGAAACAGGACTGTATCAGAATGGCGGTTTGCCATTGCGGTACAGTCCGTTTTCTTTTCTTGTCTTGCCTTGGTATGCTCGGGAGAATTTTGTCTGAGCTTAGAAGATGGGCTTTAGAGGCAATTCATACCTAAAGCCAGAATTATTATTATCAAGTATGAATTAATTTTGATAGACCACAACCAATCTCATACCTTTTCATGAGAAAGGAGAAGTATAGTATGAGTTTGATTTGATTGGACAAAATCAGTCTCATACCTTTTCTCGCGAAAAGGGAAGTATAGTATGAGTTTGGCTTGAGTGGACAGGATCAATCTCATACTTTGCTATATGAATTTTCTTGTTAGGTATGAGTTGCTTTTGACCGAATTCATACCTGGTGGCATGAAAAACGCCTGGTAGTATGAGCTGTTTGCCCATAAGATTGAGTTGTCTCATACCAAGCTGTGTGAAAATCATGGATTGGTATGAATTGCCCCACTGTGGGAAGCTAGAGGGCAGCTGCCCCACTGAGGGCTCGCTGGGGGTCCTATTGGAGGGCCATCTGGCCACGCTGGAAAAACAAGTGAATCGCCCATATGGAAAAGAAACCATGCTGGTGTGGATAGAAAAAGCAGGACCCCGCACCACGCGAGGCCCCGCCAAACGCCAACAAAATTCAGATTTTGATTTCCTTTATTCCTGCGGTACCGGGGTTCCGGGCTGCAGCATGGAGTTCTTGCGGCCCTTGAAGGACTGGTAGATGATGAGCGCACAGTACAGGGTGGCAAAGGTGAAGCCGACGATGTAGGAGGCGGTCCAGCCCATGTGGAAGCCGATCTTAGCCTGGCAGATCCAGGTGCTGCAGACCAAGGCGTAGAAGAACGCCGGGAGGAGCGGCATCCAGATGTATTGGATGCGCTTGTTGCGGCCCAGGTAGATGGCAATGCACGGAAGTGCGAACAGAGCCAGGGTCTGATTGGACCATGCAAAGTAGTTCCAGAGAACCTGGAAGCCGTTGCTGTCGAACTTGGCCCAGACAAGGATGAGGGCGGCAAGGACGAACATGGGAACGGCGAGGGCAATGCGCTGCCAGCCCTTGTCCTGCTTGATGTGGAAGGACTCAGAGACCGTGAGGCGCAGGGCGCGGAGTGCGGTGTCGCCGGAGGTGATGGGCAGGATGATGATGCCGAGAAGGGCAATGATACTGCCGACAGAGCCAAGGCAGTAGCGGCAGACGACGCCGACGACGGAGGTCGGTGCAATGGCCTGGATGGTGCCGTTGATGTTGGCGAAGTAGCCGAGGGTGCCGTCCGGGTTCCAGCCCATGGAGATGCCGCCGTGTTTGGCGGTAATGGCGATCATGCCCATGGTGACGGCTGCCCATACCATTGCGATGAATCCCTCAAGGATCATCATGTTGTAGAAGCACATGCGGCCGTTCTTCTCGCTCTTCATGGTGCGGGAGATGAGGGCCGTCTGGGTGCTGTGGAAACCGGAGAGGATTCCGCAGGAGACGGTTACAAAGAAGATCGGGACAAAGTGGCCGAAGCCGGAGAACTGGCCGGCGGCGTGGAAGTAGTCACCGTATGCGAAGGTGGCGGTGTTCCAGCTGTCCCATACGTTGGTGATGGGAAGGCCTTTGACCAGGGTCATGATAAAGATGCCAATGGTGGAGAAGAGAAGGATGCCGCCGAAGATGGGGTAGATGCGGCCGATGATTTTGTCGATGGGGAAGACCGTGGCAATAAGATAATAGGCGAAGATGACAGCGTAGATGATCCAGGTGGAGGTGGCGTGGGCGTCACCGCTGAAGTGGAACAGCTGTGTGGCTGCAATGTCGCCGGGGGTGTAGACGAAGACGGCGCCGACCAGGAGAAGAAGGATGCAGAGGAAGACGCGGTATACGGCGACGACACCTTTGTTGGTGTATTTACCGATCATCTCCGGCATTTGGGAGCCTCCGTCACGGGTGCAGATCATGCCGCAGAAGTAGTCGTGCATGGCACCGCCGAGGATGTTGCCGATAGGAATGGTAATGAAGGCGATGGGCCCGAAGAGGATGCCCTGGATGGGTCCCAGGATGGGGCCGGTGCCCGCAATGTTCAGAAGGTTGATCAGACTGTTTTTCCAGGTCTTCATGGGGACGTAGTCGACACCGTCCGCCTTCTCAAAGGCGGGGGTCTTACGCTCGTCCGGACGGAAGACATGCTCACAGAACTTGCCGTAGAGAGCGCCGCCCCCGAGGAGCAGGACAAGTCCCAGTAAGAATGTGGTCATTTGGTATTACCCCTTTTAAATATTTACAGAATGTTTTAATTATAGCACCTATAATGGTTATCAAAACAGGAAATATCACTTATAATAGAAAGAAATTTTTCACAATCAGGTGTTATCTTGCAAATGTCCTTGAATCAACCGAAAAGTAAATCGCGCATTGGAATGAGGAAAATCCTCACTGTGACACTGGCACTGCTGCTGTGCCTGACGTTCGCCGCGCCGCCTGTCTATGCGGCCGGAATTTTGCCCTGGGGGAATGCATCCATGGATCAGCCGTGCGTGAATGTGACCATAAAGAATACCCGCGCCGAGCTGCGGTGGGACGAAATCGAGGGGGCAGACGCCTACCAAATTTACCGGAAATATGGGACGGGTGGGCAGTATCGCCTCATTGTGACCACCACGGCCACGACTTTTGACGACATCTACCACAACTCCTTCAGCACGGAGAACGAGCGCAAGCTGTTCAAAGACAAGGAGCGCTACTATGTGGATCCGACGAAGAACCCCATGGTCTACACTGTGGCAGCGGTGCAGCTGGACAGTGACGGAAACGTCACCCAGACCAGCGGCTACAAGGAGAGTGGCTTCTACTCTCTGCAGACGCCCACAGTGCTGAAAATCTCTGTGAAGGATAAAAAGGCCAATATCACTTGGAAGACTGTGGCCAATGCCAAACAGTATGATCTCTTCTACGGCAACGTGAAGAACGGAGGCGTGACGTGGGCCAAGGCCACTACGGTGACCGCCGGCAGCGGACAGACCCAGAGCGCCTCTATCCCTGCCAGCTCCAACTACTACACGGTCCAGGCGAGGGACGGTGACATCGTAAGCGCCAGAGACGGGTCCCTCTATGTCGGGACACGGAACCACAGAAAGAGCCGCATCCTGTTCCTCGGGGACAGCCTGACCTACGGGGAGCCATACCCGAAGACCATTGGTTACTCGGCTTCCTATCCGACCCGGGTCGCCCAGAACACCGGTGCCTATGTCTACAATGCCGGAATCGGCGGGGCCACAGTGGGCATTCGAAAGGGGTCGTATTCCATCTACCGGGATGAGACGCTGAACCTGGCATCGGGCAAGACCCCGAACAAGCCGCAGAGCAGTCCCATGCCGGAGGCGAAGTATTCTCTGCAGGACTATGATATTATTGTCATAGAGGGCGGCGCCAACGACTACAGCCGTGGTGTCTCCCTGGGCAGCTTTGGCAACATGGACACCAGTACGTTCTACGGCGCCTATAGTACTATGATGCAGACCATTCGGAAGGCGAGCCAGAAGCGAATCGCGGACGGGAAGAAGCCCATCAAGGTCGTCTGCACCGGCATGTTCTTCAGCGACAAGAACTATACTGACCCGGTGCACCCTGTGAGCAAGTATAAGAGAAAGAACAGCAAGGGCTTTACGTATCAGGACTATGAGAACGCCATTGTCAAAGAGGCCAAGGAGTGGAACAAGTCGAAGTATCTGAGTGTGTATCTCTATGACCCGAAGGACTACAGTTACCTGACGGAGGAGAACAGCAGTATGAATACGGTGGACAATCTGCACATGAAGGCGTGGACTTACTGCAAAATTGGCGACAGCATCACAAATTTCCTCCGAAATGAGGTTTGGAAATGAACTACGGAAATATTAAGACCTTTGATATTGCCGACGGGCCGGGGGTCCGGGTATCGCTCTTCGTGAGCGGATGCCGCAACCACTGCCCCCACTGCTTCCAGCAGGAGACCTGGGACTTCCAGTACGGCCGCCCTTTCGATGAAGAGGCGGAGAATATCATCTTCCACGAGCTGGAGCGGAAACAGGTCCGGGGACTCACACTGCTGGGCGGGGACCCGTTTGAGCCGGAGAACCAGCGGGAACTGCTGCCGTTTCTCCGCACGGTCCGGGAACGGTACCCGGACAAGGATATCTGGGCATTCTCCGGCTACACGCTGGACGAGGAGCTGACCGTGGAGGGGCGTCACCCGCACTGTGAGGTGACAGACGAAATGCTGTCGCTCATCGACGTACTCGTGGACGGCCGTTTCGTTCAGGAGAAAAAGCAGGCTGCACTGCGGTTCCGGGGCTCCAGCAACCAGCGCCTCATCGACATGAACAAGACCCGGGAAGAGGGCCACATCGTCTTGTGGGACGACGGAGACAGCCGGGGCCACCTCTAATTTTCTTGGGCGATTCACTCTCTGTAGTTGACGCCCGCTAATCTCAGTGTTACAATTTTATTGTCTTCAGGGCAGGGAGCGTTTCCCGACCGGCGGTAAAGTCCGCGAGCTTCAGCATGAACCGGTGAAATTCCGGTACCGACAGTAGAGTCTGGATGAGAGAAGATATCAGCTGTTTGCGAAAACAGCTCCCATCTTTGCGAAATTCACCTGAAGCGTTCTGCTTCGGGTGCTTTTTTTTGCCCGAAAGATTTGTCGTTGGAAAGAGGGCAGGAAGTAATGACGCCGGAGGATTATATGCGGCGGGCCATAGAACTCGCCAAGCGGGGTGAGGGACACGTGTCCCCGAACCCCCTCGTGGGGTGCGTGGTCGTCAAGGACGGGCGCGTCATCAGCGAGGCGTGCCACGAGCATATCGGCGAGTACCACGCCGAGCGCAACGCGCTGCTGCGGTGCAAGGAAGACCCTGCGGGGGCCGACCTGTATGTGACGCTGGAGCCCTGCTGCCACTATGGTCGGACTCCGCCCTGCACGGAGATCATTCTGGAGAAGAAGATCCGACGGGTCTACATTGGCGCCATGGACGTCAATCCGCTTGTGGCCGGAAAAGGGGCGCAGATTCTTCGAGACGGCGGTGTGGAGGTTCACACCGGTGTGTGTGAAGACGAGTGCCACAAGCTGGCCGAGGTCTTCTTCCACTACATGAGCACGAAGACGCCTTTTGTGGTTATGAAGTATGCCATGTCGCTGGACGGGAAGATTGCCTGCGCGTCGGGGGACTCCCAGTGGATCACGGGGGAGGAATCCCGGCGGTATGTGCATGAGCTCCGCAAGAAGTACTCCGGCATTATGGCCGGCATTGGAACGGTCCTTGCCGACGACCCCATGCTGAACTGCCGCATAGAGGAGGGCGTCGACCCGGTCCGCATCATCTGCGACTCGAACCTCAGGCTGCCGCTTGACTCGAAGCTGGTGAAGACGGCGCGTGACATCCCCGTCATCGACGTCTGCACGTTTGACGCACTGGCCACCGAAGAGGGACAGGCGCGGCAGGCGGCACTCGAAGAGGCCGGCGTCGAGGTGGCGCCGTGCGGCCACGGCAGTGTGGACTTAAAGAAACTTATGACGTTCCTCGCCGAGGAGCGGGAGCTCGACGGCATCCTTCTGGAGGGCGGCGGCACGCTGAATGCATCGGCCCTAAAGGCGGGCATTGTGCAGAAGGTCGTTGCTTTTGTAGGGCCGAAACTTATTGGCGGGGCAGAGGCTAAATCGCCCATCATGGGAGAGGGCGCTGCGAACATGGCAGAGGTCCCGCAACTGCAGGACATAGCCGTGCAGCGCTTTGGTGACGACCTATGCGTCACCGGATATCTGCCGCAGCAGGAGGTGCAGTAAATGTTTACCGGACTTGTGGAAGAGGTGGGCACGCTACAGGGCATGACCACCGGCAGCAAGAAATGTGTGCTGACCATAGGGTGCAGCACCGTGCTGGAGGACACCAAGATTGGCGACAGTATCATGACCAACGGTGTCTGCCTCACGGTCACCTCCATGGGGAGCAGATACTTTACTGCGGACGTCATGAACGAGTCGCTCTCGCGCAGTGACCTCGGTGTGCTACGGCCGGGCAGTCCTGTGAATTTGGAGCGGGCCATGCCCCTCAATGGGCGATTCGGTGGTCACATCGTCTCCGGACACATCGACGGCGTCGGCACCGTCTCTGCCATAGAAGAGGACGACAACGCCGTGTGGTTCACTATTAAAGCAGAGCCGCAAGTGCTCCGCTATATTGTGGAGAAAGGATCCATCGCCATAGATGGCATAAGCCTCACCGTGGCCTATGTGGACGACCGCTGCTTTAAAGTTTCGCTCATTCCCCATACCAGGGCTGTCACCAACCTGGCCTCCAAGCGGGTCGGGACCCCGGTGAACCTGGAGAACGACGTTATTGGAAAATATGTGGAAAAATTCCTGAAGGGCGGAGACGCTCCGGCGGAAAAGGACGAGAAGACGTCGGGGCTCACCATGGAGTCCCTCATTGCGAACGGATTCTGAATCGCCCAGACCACAAGAAAATATTTGTAAGTTTTATTCATAAAGGGAGGAACCATCCATGGCCAACAAATTTGGCACCATTGAACAGGCACTGGAGGATCTGAAGAACGGAAAGCTCATCCTCTGCACCGACGACCCGGACCGCGAGAACGAGGGCGACCTCATCTGCGCCGCCGAGTTCGCCACCACCGAGAACGTGAACTTCATGGCGACCCACGCCAAGGGCCTCATCTGCATGCCCATGAGCAAGGAGTACTGTGAGAAGCTGAATCTGGAGCAGATGGTGGCGGCCAACACCGACAACCACTGCACCGCATTTACGGTCTCCATTGACCACGTCAGCACGACCACTGGCATTTCTGCTGTGGAGCGTGGCATCACCGCCCGCAAGACCGTCGAGGAGGGCGCCATGCCCCACGACTTCCGCCGGCCGGGACATATGTTCCCGCTGCAGGCCAGAGACGGCGGCGTCCTGGAGCGCGGCGGCCACACGGAGGCCACCGTGGATCTTCTCCGGGCAGCCGGCCTCAAAGAAGTGGGCCTCTGCTGTGAGATCATGCGGGACGACGGCACCATGATGCGTACGACCGAACTCCTCGAGAACGCCGAGAAGTGGGGCATTACCTGCATCACCATTGCCGACCTCATCCGCTATCGCCTTCTCAACGAGGCCATCGTCCGCCGCGAGGCCGACGCCAAGCTTCCGACAAAGTATGGCAACTTCAAGATCATCGGCTACCGTAACATCGTCAACAATGACCACCACGTTGCCCTCGTCATGGGCGACGTCGACAACGGCGAGCCGGTTCTCTGCCGCGTCCACTCCGAGTGCCTGACCGGCGACGTGTTCGGCAGCGCCCGCTGCGACTGCGGCGACCAGCTCCACCAGGCCATGCGCCAGGTGGCCGAAGAGGGCCGCGGCGTCATCGTCTACCTCCGCCAGGAGGGACGGGGCATTGGACTCCTCAACAAGCTCAAGGCCTATGAGCTGCAGGAGCAGGGCTACGACACCGTCGAGGCCAACGTCATGCTGGGCTTCCCGCCGGATCTCCGCGACTACGGCGTCGGCGCACAGATTCTCCGTGACCTCGGAGCGAAGCGCCTCCGCCTCCTCACGAACAACCCGAAGAAGATCAGCGGCCTGGATGCCTATGGCATCACCATTGAGGAGCGCGTCCCCATTGAGATCCCCGCTGAGAAATACGACGAAAAATACCTCCTCACGAAGCAGGAGAAAATGGGCCACATGACCCACTATGAAAAAGAAGGAGAATGAGCCATGAGAGTACTCGAAGGAAATGTAGTAGGAAAAAAAGACGCCAAGATTGCCATCGTCGCCGCGCGATTCAATGAGTTCATCGTCTCCAAACTCATCTCCGGCGCACAGGACGCCCTGGTTCGCCACGGTGTGGACGACGACAATATCACCCTCGCCTGGGTCCCGGGCTGCTTTGAAATTCCGGTCGTCGCCAAGAAGATGGCCGAGTCCGGCAAGTATGACGCCGTCATCTGCCTTGGCGCCGTCATCCGCGGAGAGACCTCCCACTATGACTACGTCTGCAACGAAGTCTCCAAGGGTATTGCCCAGGTAGAGCTCCAGTCCGGCGTCCCGACCATGTTCGGTATCCTGACCACGGACAACGTGGAGCAGGCTGTCCAGCGCGCCGGCACAAAGGCTGGAAATAAGGGCTACGACTGCGGCTGCGGCGCCGTGGAAATGATCAACCTCATGGCCGCTGTCGACGACTAAACCCATGCATCTCCCGAAGCTCGCCATCTTTGATATGGATGGCATCCTGTTTGACACGGAGCGGAACATGTACGAGGCTAACACCGAGGTCATGGCCCGCTACGGGTACGAGCAGAACTTTTCGGACTACATGAAGACTGTGGGCACGGCGGGCGACACGTTTTTTCGCATCCTGCGGGAAATCCACGGCCCGGACTACCCGGCGGAGACCATTGCCCGGGAGTCCGCCGTGCTCGCCCACCAGCGCATTCTGGAAAACGGTCCTCCGGTAAAGGAGGGCATTCCGGAGCTGCTGTCATTTTTCCGGAATCGGGGTGTGCGGATGTGCGTCGCCTCTTCGACCCGCGTCAACACGGTACGCACTTACCTGGAACTTGCCGGCCTCGCCGACTACTTTGACTTCATTGTCGGCGGCGACATGGTGACCCGCTCGAAACCGGACCCCGAGGTCCACTACCGCTGTCTCGAACAGGCAGGCGGCATCCCGGCGGGCGATTCACTCGTCCTCGAGGACTCCGAAAACGGCATCCACGCAGCATTTAATGCCGGCATCCCCGTCATCTGTATAGTGGACATGAAGGAGCCGGCCCCTCGCTACGCCGAAATGGCCACCGCCGTGGTGCATTCGGCGTTGGGGGTGCCGGGGTTAATGGAATAACGCGTTGTGGCGGAATTCCGGGTAGTTTTCGGGTAAATCGTGGAAAACTAGGACCGCGAAAGGCAAAAAGGCCGACCGCGGTCCTAGTCTGGTTTCGGGAAATTTGAGAAACTAGGACCGCGAGGGGCAAAAAGGCCGGCTGCGGTCCTAGTCTGGTTTCGGGAAATTTGGAAAACTAGGACCGCGAGGGGCAAAAAGGCCGGCTGCGGTCCTAGTCTGGTTTCGGGAAATTTGGAATACTAGGACCGCGAGGGGCAAAAAGGCTGGTTGCGGTCCTAGTCTGGTTCCGGGAAATTTGAGAAACTAGGACCGCGAGGGGCAAAAAGGCCGGCTGCGGTCCTAGTCTGGTTTCGGGAAATTTGGAAAACTAGGACCGCGAGGGGCAAAAAGGCCAACCGCGGTCCTAGTTTTGCATTGGGCGCAATTGAATGACTAGGACCGCATAGTGCCAAAACACCATCCGCGGTCCTAGTTTCCATTTGGATGGTTATTAACACTAGGACCGCACATGGTTAAATTGATAGATGTGGTTCCAGTTTCACCGAAAAGCACTCAATAAGCTTACAAATAGAATAAAGTTCGGCCCTTCGGGCACGAAATTAACTGCGACCCTTCTTAACTTGGCAAAAAGCAGTTAAGTCGGCAGAGGAAGTGTAGCGGAAATTAACTGCAACCCTCTTTCTTTTGGAAGAATGCAGTTAAGTGGGCGGCCCGGGTAGGGGGAATTTAACTGCAATCTCCCGAAAATTTGCGGGGTGCAGTTAACCCGGCGGGATGATGAGAGAGGGAATTAACTGCACTCCACATGAAACCTGCCTAGTGCAGTTAATCTGCCTTCCCCATGGGAGATGGGCTTAACTGCAAACACCCAAAAATTGATGGAGTGCAGTTAACCCGGCCGCCCCCAAAGCCAAGACTTAACTGCATACCATGCTGAAATGCCAAAATGCAGTTAATTTGGCGCCAGAGCCGAGGTGAAAGATAACTGCAACCTTTCTTAATTTGGCAAAATGCAGTTAAGTCGGCATAGGAAGTGAAGCGGAAATTAACTGCAACCCTCTTTCTTTTGGAAGAATGCAGTTAAGTGGGCGGCCCGGGTAGGGGGAATTTAACTGCAATCTCCCGAAAATTTGCGGGGTGCAGTTAACCCGGCGGGATGATGAGAGAGGGAATTAACTGCACTCCACATGAAACCTGCCTAGTGCAGTTAATCTGCCTTCCCCATGGGAGATGGGCTTAACTGCAAACACCCAGAAATTGATGGAGTGCAGTTAACCCGGCCGCCCCCAAAGCCAAGACTTAACTGCATACCATGCTGAAATGCCAAAATGCAGTTAATTTGGCGCCAGAACCGAGGTGAAAGATAACTGCAAACCTTCTAAATTTGGCAAAGAGCAGTTAAGTGGGCAGAGGGAGTGTAGCGGAAATTTACTGCAACCTTCTTTCTTTTGGAAGAATGCAGTTAAGTGGGCGGCCCGGGTGGGGGGAATTTAACTGCAATCTCCCGAAAATTAGCGGGATGCAGTTAACCCATCAGGGTGATGAGAGAGGGAATTAACTGCACTCCACATGAAACCTGCCTAGTGCAGTTAATCTGCCTTCCCCATGGGAGATGGGCTTAACAGCAAACACTCAGAAATTTATGGAGTGCAGTTAACCCGGCCGCCCGCGAAGCCAAGACTTAACTGCATTCTATGCTGAAATGCCAAAATGCAGTTAATTTGGCGTTGCACCCAGAGCGGGAGTTAACTGCAACCTTCTTAAAAATGGGAAAATGCAGTGAGTGGAAGGGGGAAAGTCCCAATCCCAGCCCCTCTCAAAATGTCCGGACAACGCTGCGGAGGGGGCAGCAGGAAATTTATTCTACCAGCCAGCAACTCAATTTCTCTCCCCACTCCACCTCCAGCCTCGGCAGCGTCCACGCCGCATTCGCCGGCGACGTCGACGGCAGGTACACGGCGTCCATGCCGACGGAGTCGCGAAGGTAGCGGGCATAGAGGTCGGCGGCCTTGCGGCCGTTTACGAAGATGGCTTGAATGCTGGTGCGGGAGAGGAGGTCCGGGATGTTGTTGGGCACTACATCGCGGATGCTCGAATCGGACGAGCCGGAGATGGTGCAGGAGTGGATGACGTCCCACAGTGCAATGTCGTGGTTGAGGAGAAGCACCTTTTTTTCGGGGACGGTGGCCGGGACGGGCTCGCCGCAGACGGAGGCTATGACCTTCCAGAAGCGGTTCTGCGGGTGACCGTAGAAGAATTCCGCCTCGCGGCTCTTCACGGAGGGGAAGCTGCCGAGGACCAGGATGCGGGACGTAGGCGACCATACCGGGTCAATATTGTGGATTTGCGATGAACTTTTCATAATTTTTCTCGAAACCTCATAAAGTTCTTGCTATAATAAATTGCATTCATTATACATTAGGGGAAACCATTATGATAGATTATAAGGCGGTCTTCGCCGACAACCTCTCCCATCTGCGGAGCCACAAGGGCTGGACGCAGCTGGAACTGGCGGAAAAACTCAATTACTCGGACAAGACAGTCTCCAAGTGGGAGCGGGGCGAGTCCATGCCGGACGTCATTATGCTGAAGCAGATCAGTGACCTGTTCGGCATTACCATTGACGAGCTGCTCACAGACCACAAGGGGAAGCCGGTGGAGACTTGGAAGCAGGACTCCATCGCCCCAGAGAAAAAGGAAAAAGAGAAGAAGGAGCACAAGACCTTCCTCGAGAAGGTCAACGCCATGGACGACAAGGGGCGCGCCCATGCCTACAAGGTACGGCAGCTCATCTCCGTTGTCTCCGTCATCGGCGTCTGGGTCCTCACCACGGCAGCGCTCATCATTGCATGGGCTGTCACCGGAAAGGTGTTCGGAATGATCGCTGCGTACACGCTCCCGGTCATGTTCATTCTCTGCATTGTCTTCAACAGCATCTGGGGAAAGCACAAGCTGGCCTGGAACTGGGTCTACATCTCCCTCCTCATATTGAGCATGATTCTAGACGTCTACCTGCAGCTCCGGCATTTCGGCCACAATGTCTGGATGCTCTTCCTCATCATGATCCCCGTGGAAATCCTCCTCTTTTTTGTCTTCCGTCTCTCGGGAATTGACCGGTGGTTCGGAAAGAAGAAGGGAAAGAAGAAAGCGGAGAAACCTGAGGAACTCTCCCAGACGGAATCCGAGAAAACCGCATAAATTAGCCGTTTAATAAAGGACTCTCCCGCCGGGAGAGTCCTTTTTCTACTGCCGGGAGGAGGGAGAGTAGAGGACAGTTGCCCGGCAGTAGGTTGAGCGGGGGAGCCGGCGGCCATAAAATGAAGTCGCAAAAACAAAACACAAATCTTTTTCATGAGAGGCAAAAACAATGGCGCAATATGTACTCTCCTGCTGTTCCACAGCGGACCTGACCCCAGAGCACTTCGCGGAGCGGGACATCCACTGGTTCCCGTTTCATTTCTTTATGGATGAGAAAGAGTATCTCGACGATCTCGGACAGAGCATGGACTACACGGACTTCTACCGCAAAATGGCGGAGGGGGCCGACACCCGGACCGCACAGGTCAACTCCGAGGAGTTTGTCGAGGGTTTTGAGAAGTTCCTGCAGGAGGGGAAAGACGTTCTGCATGTGACGCTGTCGTCGGGGCTGTCCGGCGTATATAACAGCGCGTGCATCGCCCGGGACCTCCTCATGGAAAAGTATCCAGATAGAAAGATCATTATTATAGATTCCCTCGGAGCCTCCTCCGGCTACGGCCTGCTCATGGATAAACTCGCCGACCTGCGGGACGAGGGCTACACGCTGGAGGAACTGGCGGAGTGGGCAGAGGAGCACAAGCTCGACGTGCATCACTGGTTCTTCTCCACGGACCTCTCGTTCTATGTGAAGGGAGGTCGCATCTCCAAGGCGGCCGGGTGGTTTGGCACCATCCTGCGCATCTGCCCGCTTCTCAATATGGACTGTCAGGGCAAGCTCATTCCCCGGTACAAGGTGCGCGGCAAGAAGGCCGTCATCAATATGATCGTGGACAAGATGGCCGCCCATGCAGACAAAGGCCTGAACTATGACGGCAAAGTCTACATCTCCATGTCCGCCTGCGAGGAGGACGCCAGAGCGGTGGCCGACCTCGTGGAGAAACGCTTCAAAAAGATGAAGGGCAAAGTGGAAATCAACAATGTTGGCACGACGATCGGATCCCACACCGGTCCCGGCACGGTGGCCCTCTTCTTCTTTGGCGATTCACGCTCTTCTGACCCCGAAAGTGCATCGCCCGAAAAAAATTGACCCCATGATCAGTTTGAATTTCGAACTGAGCCATAATATAAGGCGCCCGTCATCCCCTGACGGGCGTCCCCCTTTTTTTGACATTCTCCGGAAAAACCGTACAATAGTGGTATTCTTTTGAATGGAGGAACGCAATATGAAGAAAATGTCTCGAATTCTCGGGCTCGTCCTGGCCCTCTGCGCCGTGGTCAGCCTGTTCACCGTATCCGCATCCGCCGCAACGCTTCCGGACCCGGCAGCAACCCTGAGCAAGGTCACCGACATGGCAGAGGACGCCGCAAAGCTCGGCGACAGCGTCAGCCGCATTGCCACCGCGCCCATCCGCCACAGGGGCGATGCACTGAATGAACTCGACCGCACAGCCCAGAATGCCAAAGACCTCGCCGGCCGCGTCACTGACGCCGGAGATGTTGTCGCTGATACCGTCAGCGCACCGCTGCGCCAGGCCAACGAAGTCGGCAATGAGCTTATCCGGACGCTGGACAATGTGAATGCGCTTGTCAATCTTGCGAAATAAAACTTGACAAAATATGACAGAACCTCTGCCCAAGTTGGCGGAGGTTCTTTTTCTTGCTGCCATCTGCCGGTTTGCCTGAATTTTTAAAATTTATCAGATTTTCACGGCAAAATGAATTTATGGACAGTGACTGACCGTTCACTGCCCTATCCGTCAATTCCGGTCGCAAACGTTCAAAATTAACGTTCCCTTTACATTGACACTCTGTAAGTTATTGGGACGCGGCATGCAAAAATGGTCGGTTTTTCTGGCGGTGGCCCGAAAAATACATGATTTTTTCTTCGCGGGAAAATCCCGAAATATCCTCCGATGGGGGTTATTGTGCGGCCAAATTTCGAAAAATTGTTGGATAAACCGAACTTGGATTGAGTCAAAATTCGGACTGGTAAAAATAAACAACAAATTTCCGGCTCCTGTTTTCCGATATGACGGAACCCCCAAACTTTCAAAAATGGTCAAAAACGTTCACCCGTTTCATTGATTTAGCATGTTGAATTTGCTATAGTGATATCGACAAAATTAAATTTTTTGTCGACAACTGAATGAC
>Ga0256406_1001598_pt1 | contig 35842 bp, 35 predicted proteins | sample RumenRJG_03DNA_FD_185986 | JGI IMG/M metagenome (GOLD analysis project Ga0256406, IMG submission 185986) | Bovine rumen microbial communities from Lethbridge, Alberta, Canada - RJG_03 | ecosystem: Host-associated > Mammals > Digestive system > Stomach > Rumen | place: Canada: Alberta | collected...
TTCCAAACCATCTCTCCACACCCAAATAATATATGATTTTGGTCAAGACAGCTACCTAATCCACCTTGAAAAGCCCGTCAAAAAGGGACGTTTCAATGAGAAGGACACTTCAATGAAAATTGACCTTACTTATTCAGCAGCTACCTTGATACCAGGACCCATCGTTGTAGAAACCGTGATGCCCTTGATATAAGCGCCCTTGACAGATGTCGGCTTTACCTTGACGATCTGATCATAGAGAGCTTTGTAGTTGGCAGCCAGTGCATCCTCAGAGAAGCTGCACTTGCCGATCAGGCAGTTCACATTGCCGTCCTTATCGACACGGTATGTAACCTTACCTTTCTTGATCTCTTCAACAGCACTGGCAATGTTCATTGTCACAGTACCTGTCTTAGGGTTCGGCATCAGGCCGCGCGGACCAAGGATCTTACCAAGACGGCCCAGCTGACCCATCATATCCGGGGTAGCAACGATGACATCAAAGTCCATCCAGCCGCCCTTGATCTTCTCAAGAACATCTGCTGCACCGACAATATCAGCACCAGCATTCTTAGCCTCTTCAGCCTTGGCACCCTGGGTAACAACCAGAACTCTCTGGCTTCTGCCAGTACCATTCGGCAGCACCATAGCGCCTCTGATATTCTGATCAGCCTGACGCGGATCAACATTCAGCGAGAAGCTGACTTCAACCGTTGCATCAAACTTAGCTGTATTTGTCTTCTTAGCCAGGGCAACTGCCTCAGCATACGGGTACTGCTTATTGGAATCTACCAGCTCTTTAGCTGCCTTATACTTCTTGCCTGCCATCTGAGTCAGTCCTCCATTCCTTCTACTTCAATACCCATGTTGCGGGCTGTGCCAGCCACAATCTTCATTGCAGCCTCAACATCATTGGCGTTGAGATCCGGCATCTTGTACTCCGCAATCTCCTTCAGCTGATCCTTTGTGATCTTGCCGGCCTTGACAGTCTTCGGTGTACCGGAGCCCTTCTTGACGCCAGCAGCCTTCAGCAGAAGAACAGCAGCCGGAGTAGTCTTCAGAACGAAATCAAAGCTCTTGTCTTCATATGCAGTAATGATGACAGGAACGATATCGCCCTTTCTATCCTTTGTCTTGTCGTTGAATTCTGTGCAGAACTTCGGCATGTTAATACCGGCAGCAGCCAGAGCTGGACCCGGTTTAGCACCGCCGGCAGGGAACTGCAGCTTTGAAATCTTTGCAATTTTCTTTGCCATGTGGTTTTCCTCCTGTATTTTCCACATGCAGTGGTTATCGGATGTCTGCTTCACCCTCCCACGCATGCACACACAAAAAACATGTGCTGAAATATATTACCCTTGTTTATCTGATGCGTCAATAAAAAGAGTGCCGAAGCACTCCTCAGTCATTAATCTTTTCCAGATCTGTATAGTTGATATCCGTCGGTGTCTCACGGCCAAACAGCATCGTCAGCACATTGGCAACCTGCGTCTGATCATTCATGGAAGAAACCTTGCCCTCCATGCCAGAGAACGGACCGGTCAGGATTCTGACTCTGTCACCAATGCCAAAGTTAACATCCACCTTCTTGTCAGACTTGCCCATTCTTCTCAGGATTGATTCCATCTCATCCGGTGCAACCGGGAACGGCTTGGCACCGCCGCCGGAAGAACCGATAAATCCGGTAACACCCGGTGTATTACGGACAACATACCAGGCTTCATCTGTCATCTTCATCTCAACAAACACATAGCCCGGAAACATGTTGTGCATCTTCTCAACCTGCTTGCCGTTCTTGATCTCAATCTCAGGTTCCTCGGCCACAACAATCCGGAACAAAGAATCCTGAATGCCCATGGATTCCACACGCTTCTCCAGATTTTCCTTGACCCTGTTCTCATGGCCGGAATATGTATTGACTACATACCAGCGCTTCTGATGCTCATCATCCACAGCTGCGCTTACATCTTTTTTGTCAGTCTTCTTCTCAGTCATGTTATGCTCCAATTCCAATCAGCTTTAACAGAATCGTAATGACGTAATTGCACAGAACAAAGAACAGTGCAAAGAATGCAGTGAAAATCACAACCTCACCTGTATTCTGCCAGATACCCTCACCGCGGTCAGAAGAACGCCAGTGCGGCCACACAACACGCTTGGCCTCCTTGCGGATGCCGCGGATCGTAAACCAGTGGTCCTTCGGCGCTTTATTCTTCTTCTCAGCCTTGCGTCTGGCTTTTTCCTCAGCCTTCGCCTGTGCCTTGGCTTTCTTTTCTTCTTTTGCCATTGGAAACCTCCTACTTTGTTTCCTTATGCAGAGTCTTCTTTCCACACTTCGGGCAGTACTTCATCAGCTCCAGCCGCTTGCCATTGCCTTTGCGCGACTTATTCGTCGTATAATTGCGGGACAGACAGACCTCGCATGCCAGGATGATCTTGTCATCTTTAGCCATAACAAAAACTCCTTCAAATGCCTTATTATTCTATACGCTGTTTTTTTCGGCGTCAATGGCCTTTATTTAACGGCATTTCTGACTTTTGAACGCACCCTCTGCAGCGTACAGTCATACGCCTTGCCCGTCATGCCAAGCAGCTGTGCACCCTGCGCATACGTCAGGCTCCTCTGCCAGCAGGCCATCACCCGCTTCTCTTTCACACTCATCTGCCGTACACTCTCAGCCAGACTGGCCAGGGCCTGCTCATAGTGCAGAGCATACTCCGGCTCTTTCATCCCCGCCGGTTCACCAATGCATTCATGCCCGCTGAAATTCTCACGTCCATTGAGAATCGCATCCAGACTGACAGTCTCCATCTGCACATTCTGCAGAGATTTGACAAACTTGCTCAGCCGGTGGGTGATTACCCGGGTCGCAAAGGTTGCCAGGGATGCCTGCCGGTCAAAACGGTACGTATTGACAGCCTCCTGCAATGCCCTTAGTCCCAGTGCAAACATTTCATCTTCATACCGCTGTGCATACCAGTGTGGAAAACGATTGACGCAGAAACCGATCAGATTGTGAAACTGCTCATATAAAGCGCGCTGGGCATAGCCGTCTCCCATCCTGTTCATATACATCAGCTCATACGGATTGTCTCTCATATAAAACGCCCCCTGTTTCCTGTATTGTGTCACAGGATTCAGCAGGAAGCGTTCTTGTCTTGTCGCCATATTGTCCGTCAGAATGACCGGCATTTTTCAACAATTGTGGAGAATTACAGAGGATGGCGCTTACTGAAGATCTCATACATCAGAATCCCAGCGGATACACTGGCATTCAGTGATGTGATCTTCCCCACCATCGGCAAAGACACAATGTAGTCGCACTGCTTTGATAACAGGCGGGAAATCCCCTTACCCTCATTACCGATGACAAGCACTGTATTCACATCATAATGCAGGGCGCGGTAATCCTGGCCATCCATGTCGGCTCCGACAATCCACCAGCCCTTTTTCTTGAGATCTTCACAGGTGCGGGACAGGTTTGTCACACAGGCACACTTCACGGTATCAATGGCACCGGCAGACACCTTGGCAGCTGCCGGCGTCAGGCCGACTGCATTATTTTTCTTGAAAATGACACCATCCGCGCCAACCGCATCCGCGGTACGCAGAATTGCGCCAAGATTATGAGGATCTTCCAGCTCATCCAGCATGATCAGCAGTCCCCTGCCGTCTTCCACATGTTCAATCAGGTTATCCACACTGTATGTCTGATATGGAGCAATCTCTGCACAGATACCCTGGTGATGATCACCGTGGACCATCTTAGCCATGGTTTTCTTATCGACCTGTTTCACAGGAATGTGCCGCATTGCTGCCAGCTTTTCCGCCTTGTCATCCGGAGAGGAAAGATAAATCACTTTGGCACGGCCGCCATCTTCCAGAATCTGATGGACAGTGTTTCTTCCATATATATACTGTGTCATTGCTTTTCCTCCATCGCAGTCACGGCATCAAAGATCTCCCGGATCCTCTCTTCTTTTCCCGCCAGTTCAAGACCGCCAAGCAGTGCCTCAAAGCCAGTGGATATTTTATAGATCTGTACATCGGTATGTTTCGGCACGCTGCCGGTAAACCCGTTGCGGCCCCGCCGGAACCAGCCTTCCTCTTCTTCATCAAAGAAGTTCTTTGCATGGAGTGTTTCATAGAAGCGGCACTGTGCCTTGGCCGAGACATAAGAAACACTCAGCCTCTGCAGCGTCTTGCCTCTGCCTTCACCCTTTTCGATCAGCCAGCGGCGTACATACAGTGACCATACCGCATCACCCAGGAACGCCAGTGTGCGGCCTGAACAAAGTTCCGGATTCATCAAAGCAGTCCCTTTTCCATCAGCTGTTTTCTGGCCGCATCTGCAGCATCCCAGTTCTTTTCAGCCTTGGCCTTGTTCCAGGCGGCAAACAACACCTTGTCATCTTCTGTCACAACCGGCTTTTCCACTGCAATGCCAAGCACATCCAGCATCTTGACCACACTGTTGCGATACCTGCCAACTTCTTCCCAGCTGACATCCTTTGTGCGCAGCAGCTGGTTGATCTTTTTGACCGTATCAAAGATCACAGCATAGGCATTCGGTGTGTTCATGTCATCATCCATGCAGTCAAGGAAGGCACGCCACGACGTCTCATCAAAGGCTTCAGTGCCGGCATAGCCAGCCAGTTGTGCCTTGATATCGGCCTGATGCAGCGGCTTCATAACCTTGTCAAGCTCCTTGCGGGCTGTTTCAACCGTCTCATCCGAGAAGTTGAGCTCTTTGCGGTAATGCACGCTGGATACAAGCCATCTGGTCAGATTGGTGCCAAGCTGGGCAATGACATCCTTTGCCCACAGTGTATTGCCAAGAGACTTGGACATCTTTTCACCATTGATGTTGACCATCGCGTTGTGAATCCAGTAATTCGCCAGGCAGTTATGATGCATGGCTTCCTGCTGAGCCGCCTCATTTTCATGATGCGGGAATTTCAGATCCATGCCGCCGCCATGAATATCAATCCTCTCGCCAAGATTGTTGTTAATCATGACAACACATTCTGTATGCCATCCAGGCCTGCCCTTGCCCCATGGCGAATCCCACTGGATGCCTTTGTCTGTCTTTTTCCACAAAGCAAAGTCATACGGGTTGCGCTTGCCATCACCGGTTTCATCCACACGCTCAGAAGCACCTGCCTCCAGCTGATCCAGCTTCTGGTGGGAAATCTCACCATACTTCGGATCCGAATCCACGCTGAAGTAAACATCCCCATTGACCTCATAGGCATGGCCGCTCTTGACCAGACCGTCAATGAAGGAAATGATCTGATCCATTGTCTGGGTCACTCTTGGCGTAATATCAGGAAGTTCCGTATTCAATTGCTTTCTGACATCCTGATACGCATCAATATAGCGCTGGGCAATGACAGCTTCAGTCGTACCTTCCTGGGCAGCCTTATTGATGATCTTGTCATCCACATCCGTAAAGTTGGAAACATAGGTCACCGTATACCCCTCTGCCTCAAACAGCCTCTTAAGAACATCAAACACAATCATCGGTCTGGCATTGCCAATGTGTGCATAGTTATATACCGTGGGGCCGCAGACATACATATCCACATGACCTTCATGAATTGGCTTGAAATCCTCAATCTGCAATGTACGCGTATTATACAGTCGAATCATACTATCCTCCCTTTCCAAAAAAGGCGTCTTTCTTTAAAAAGACGCCTCGCGTGGTTCCACTTTTCATTCTGCTCAAAGCCATAACGCGGCATACGTCAGACCCTACTGCATTCAGATCTGCCCTCGCGGATGCACTCCCCATCATGCAGACATGCGGCGCTTCCACCATACCGCCTTCGCTTCCATGCCAGACATGCAGGTACCCGTTCCGTTCAACGGTTTCCTTGATGATATCAGATATTAAAGTCGTTTTCAAACTCACTGCTTTCCGTCAGATAGAACGAATAAATCGTATTGCCGATCTTCATCCACTGTGACAAATCCGGCATCCAGATCCAGTCATTCCCATCCAGAATTCCCTTGGAAATCAAATTGGAAAGCTCCTTGTCAGAATACGGCCCATACTTATCCTTGGACCCATCATTTTTCATGTAGTACCAGATCTTCTCACTGCCTGCGTCCATAGCTCAGTCCGCCTCCACATATACCGTAATCGCACTATTCGAGGAACTAATCGCATATTCCTTGGATCCATCACTGATCTTATAGCCGTCTGGTGCACTCAAGCCAAGACCACTTGCAGAATAAGAACCCGCAGACCCTATATTGACTGTCTGTGTTCCCACTTCACTGTTACTGTCTTTATCAACATACGTCACCGTAACATTGACATCAGAAGACTGCTTCGGCGCATTGTAAGTCACATTGATCTGGCTGGTGGGACTTTCACCATACTTGCTGTCATTGGAACCTGCAGCAACACCAATGGTATAGTTCGTACCATCCTGCAGATTGGCACCGCTGATCGTGTAGAAAGTCTGTGATACCTGGCCAGCGGATTCACCATTGATCGTCAGATCATAGTAGCTGGCATTGGATACAGCTTTCCAATTGATGGTCAAAGCACCGGTAGAGTCGACATTGGTGCTCAATCCACTTGGGGCATCCAGCTGGATCGTCTTGGGCTTGGTGGGAATGTATGTGTAAGTCACCGTGCTGACATCACTGTCCGGATATTTTTTGGAATCGTTTGCCTTGGCAACGATCGATACCGTATAGGTTGTGCCGCTGCTCAAAGAGGATGCCGGAATGGGAGCAGAGTTGCTGGCACTCTTGGCCAATGTGCCAACAGATGGTGAAACAGTAACTTCATAGTAGTCTGCATTGGTTACAGGATCCCACTTGATCTGCACACCATCGGTTGTCACGGTAAAGGTGATATGCTTTGGGTTTACTGCTGAAAGCTTGCTTGCATCCGCGGATGCTGAAGCACTTGCCGTTGCCGAGGCATCGGCAGTGTTTTCATACTGGTTGTAAGTATTGTCGCCGGCACCATACATCTTGCCATCCTTGGTAATGGCAATCAGCGTATTGCCATGCGCTGCAATGAAGCTGACATTCTTCCAGTTCTTGACGGCATCGGTGATCGCGCTGTCAGAGCTGACTGCCACAACCGTGCCATCTTTCTTCAAACCGGCAACGACATCATTGCCAGCTGCCAGAGCTGTGATATTGGAGATTGAAGAGGCATCCAGTGCAGAGCCGCTATTGATTGCCACACTCTGCACCGCACCGTTTGCAATTACGTAGTACAGGGCATTATCACTCACAGCAACAAGCTTGATATTGTCGTCCGAAGGAATCTTGATGCCGCCGGAAGATAACAAGGTACCACTCTTTGTCAGAGCAACCGTAACATCCTTGCCTGCATACACAGACGATACGTTCTGCCAGTCAGATACCTTGCACGCTGTATCCGAACCGGTGCATTCCACTGAGCCATCTTTGCGTACCGCGGCGATATGATCTTCGCCCATGGCAATATCCGTGATATTGCTCCAGTCAGAAGTGTCCAGAGAACTGTTTGTCGTCACAACCGTGCCATCTTTCTTCAGGGCAGCAGCTGTTTCATCATATCCGCTGATCTGTACTGCATTGCTCAGCTTGCTTGTGTCTATGGTGCCATGGCTTGTGATCTTGCCCTCACTGTCCAGATACAGGGAATACTTGCTGCCAAGCACCAGGCGGTTAGTAGAGCCAACCGACAGAGTGGAAGAGGAACCGCGGCCTTTGAGCGCAATCAGCAGAATGGCAAGCACTGCCACTGCGGCAATGCAGCCAGCCAACACAAACACGGTTTTACGTTTCTTCAGAGGCTGCTTCTTTTTTACTGTCTTCCTGGGACGCGAAGCCTGCCTGACTTCCTTTTCATCCTCCTCGTCCCAATCGTCATCCTCATCATCCTCGTCAGAAGTATCTTTGGTTTCACTCTCTTTGGCCAGATCATCCGGATTCATAACCTTGGTAGCACCAAGATCTTCGTCCTGATTCTGATCCAGAACGGTGGTTGGACTGTCATCCACCGTATCCAGCTGCTGGGTAGCAACCATGCCATTATTTTTCTGGAAAGGAATGGTGGCACTCTTTTCCAGATTATCGATATTTGGCATCACAAATGTCATGGTATTGTCCAGCAGTGCCGTTACATCAATATGGTAAAGGGATGCCAGTGCCTTCAGATGCATGATGTCCGGGATACTGTTGCCATTTTCCCAATTCATATATTCTGCCACCGGCACAAACAGCCGTTTAGCAATTTCCGACTGCGGCAGTCCACTGTTTTTCCGCAGCAGGTTCAGTTTCTCTGGAAGCTTGTTCATAGCGATCCTCCCCTGCCCTATATTTTATGTGCACTCTATTTTCTTTTCAACGAAATGCCGCGTTTGTCCGCTTTTCCAACAAAAAAAGACTCTGGACAAGCCAGAGCCTTCATTGTACAAAGCTTACTTAACGTTAGCGAAGTACTTGATTGTACGAACCATCTGAGAAGTATAGGAGTTCTCGTTATCGTACCAGGAAACTGTCTGTACTTCGTATGTGTCGTCGTCAATCTTGTTGACCATTGTCTGAGTAGCATCGAAGATGGAACCATGTGTCTCATCGATGATATCGCTGGAGACAATGTCCTCATCGTTGTATGCGAAGGAATCAGACTGAGCAGCCTTCATAGCAGCGTTGATGGCGTCAACAGTAACATCCTTGCCCTTGACAACGGAGAACAGCAGTGTTGTGGATCCTGTAGGAACCGGAACACGCTGAGCAGCGCCGATCAGCTTGCCATTCAGTTCAGGCAGAACCAGACCGATAGCCTTAGCAGCACCGGAAGAAGCCGGTACGATGTTGCAGGCACCAGCTCTGGAACGACGCAGGTTGCCCTTTCTCTGAGGTCCATCGAGAATCATCTGGTCACCTGTGTAAGCATGAACTGTGCACATAATACCAGACTGAATCGGATACAGATCATTCAGTGTCTTAGCCATCGGAGCCAGGCAGTTCGTTGTGCAGGAAGCAGCAGAGATAATCTTGTCTTCCGGCTTCAGTGTCTTCTCGTTTACGCTGTAAACGATAGTCGGCAGATCATTTCCAGCAGGAGCGGAAATAACAACCTTCTTAGCACCAGCATCGATATGAGCCTGTGCCTTAGCCTTGCTTGTATAGAAGCCTGTGCACTCCAGAACAACGTCAACATTCAGCTCACCCCAAGGCAGATCCTTAGCATCCTTCTCAGAGTAAATTCTGATTTCCTTGCCGTCAACTGTCAGTGTACCCTTCTCATCATCGCAGGAAATTGCATGATCCCACTTACCATGTGTTGTGTCATGCTTCAGCAGGTAAGCAAGCATGGAAGGCTTTGTCAGATCATTGATCGCAACGACCTCATAGCCTTCTGATACAAACATCTGTCTGAAAGCAAGACGTCCGATGCGGCCGAAACCATTAATTGCAACTCTTACATCTGTCATATTGTCTAATCTAGACCTCCTTAATGTTGCGCTTAAATTATAAAGTCTCACTGTTTGTTCGTCAATTGACAAGGCTAAATCCTAGAACGCTTCGTTCTGATTTAATGGCCTCCTCGATACCGCTAATGCCTCCTTCACATTGGACGCCTGCGACTGATACAGCTTGTTAAACAATTCATAGTCATTGATGCGCACCATCGTGCCAATATAATCGTGATGTTTCGCATTAGGAAACAGCGGTGTAAAGTTTTCTGCCTTTGATACATTGAAATGTACTCTTGGACGTTCCTGCAGGCAGGCATTCAGCAGTTTGGCCAAAGCCACACTGTCCAGATACACCAGCTCATCAATATAGAGATCGGAGCCCTGCATCGTCAGTGCCGCATAGCCGTCAATCCTGTCCTGGCCATTGTAATATCCGATGATCTTGCCGCCCTGGGCTGCAATTTCATTGCGGTAGCGCACAAAATCCTTCAGATCACGGCAGTAAAAACCCGAAAAGCGCCGGATATAAGCAGAATATACTTTCAGCATATCCAGTGCCTGTACATCATAGGCACAGCCAAAGGAAGGCACCCGCTTCACATCCTGCCGCTGCACCATCCATCCTGTCCGATACATCCCTGCCCGGAATCCAAATGGTTCATACAGGGCAGGATCCCTGGCCCGGATGAAGGTCATCAGCTCGGAATGGGCACACGCATCCACCGTCACATTCATCAGCTGATGCATATAGCCTTTTCCCTGATAGGAAGGCAGCGTGCATACACCGGAAATCATGCTTGTGGAAAGTACCCTGCCATGAAACATGACCGGATGGGTATGGCGGCACAAAGAAGACACAATCCGCCCGTCTTCCTTCACAACATAGCAGGATGCCGGATCCCATACCGACTTGAAGTAGTAATCAATATATCCTGGATCTTCCTGTGGAAAACAGATTTTCCACATCTCACGGACCTGCTGGCGGTCCTTTTCTTCTGCCAGTACGATCATAAGCGGTCCTCCTTGTTCTTCTTCATTTCACGCTCTGTTTTCAACAGTCTTCTGGTACGGATCAGACCGATCACAGACATCATCATGGCCAGTATGTACAGCCCCCAGAGCTGTGGTGCCAGCACATACATCACAATCATGCCCGCTGTGATCGCTGAAAGATAAATGAAGATCACACGCCTCTGCCTTTCTCAGCCAGTTCATGGATCCGGACAAAACGGTGTTTCATCCCCGACTTGGATACCGGTGTCCCTGTCTTTCTTTCATACAGCGCGCACAGTTCATTCAGACTGGCCTCCGGATTTTCTTTCCGCAGCAAAGCAACATCCTGCAGTTTCTGATCCACATGGCGCAGCCGATCCATCTCTTCCAGAAGCGCAATATCTTCCAGCTGCTTCTTCGCCGCCGCCTGCGACTTGACTTCGTTTGCCACATCACAGTTGTTCAGCCGTGTCAAAGAGTTGGTAAAGTCGCGGGAAATACGCACATTCTCAAACTTCATGACCGCATCATTGGCACCAATGATGCGCAGGAAGTCCGCGATCTTCTCTGCAGCCTTGATATACACAATTGTACGCCCGCGCCGCTGAATTGTGCGGCCCTGAATTTCAAAACGCTTCAGCAGAGAAACCAGAAATTTTCCATGTTCTTCATTGTTGGCCGTAATCTCCAGATGATAGCTTGTCTTCTCCGGCGGATTGACACTGCCCGAAGCCATGAACGCACCAGCCAGATAAGCCCTGGCATTGGTGTCAGCTGCCACAATCTTTGCCAGCGGCTTTTCCAGCAGGCCCCTGGCACTGTAAATGCCAAGATCCTGCAGAATCATCGGCACATCCGCTGTGATGCGCAGACCATAGATCAGATTCTTGTGCAGGTTCATCTTCCGTTTGACAGACAGATCGATGCCGGCATCATAGCGCTCTTTGATCAACCGGTAGATCGTCCTGGCCACCGCCGCATTTTCCACACTGACTACAATGGCCATACCCCGTGAGGAAAAAGACAAAGATGAACACATCTGTATCAAGGCAGACAGTTCTGCCCTGGCATCGTTCTGTGAGAAAACAAGCGATGCCGTTTCATTTTTCACTTCGGCAGAAAATGACATTACACTTTCCCTTTCAGAAGATCTTTCGTCACATCATGAATGCCTTTGACATCATGGCGGATCAGACCGTCATCAAAGCTGAGCAGATGCCGGCAGATAATATCATAGTCATGTTTGCACTCCCGCAGGCATACCGGATACGAATGCTGGCGGCTGTAACGGGCCCGGTTAGCCTCCGGAATATGGTCATCCGCCACCACCACTGCATCCACACTGACACCATGGCGCTTCAAAGCATCCACATGGTCTTCTACACTGTATCCATCCGTCTCACCCGGCTGGCTCATGGCATTGCAGAAATATACCTTGCGGCCATGGGTATGATGCAAGGCATCGCCGATTTCCGGAATGATGACATTGGGCATGATGCTGGTATACAAAGAGCCGATGCCAAAGATGATCAGGTCCGCATCCTCGATGGCTTTTACCGCCTCCGGGGTGGCATGGACATCCTCTGTGTAGAATACCCGCTCAATGTGATTATCGATATGCGGAATATTGGCTTCACCAGCCACAATCACGCCATCCTCCATGCGGGCATACAGGGTAATGACCTGGGTTGTACTCGGAATGATTTCACCTCTGACATTCAATACATCATCAATGATCTTGACCGCATCAAAGAAGGAGCCGGACTGCTGTGTCAGAGCAGTCAGGATCAGATTGCCCAGGTTATGCCCGGCGACATCCGTCTCGGTGCCATTGGGATCATCAAAGCGGTAATTCATCAGGCTGCTCATGATCGATTCATGATCAGCCAATGCAAGCATGACATTGCGGATATCACCCATAGCCGGAATATTGAACTGCCGGCGCAGTCTGCCGGTAGAACCGCCGTCATCTGCCACGGTCACAATGGCAGAGATGTGGGTATCGGCAATATTCTTGATGCCGCGGCAGATCTGGGCCTGGCCATGGCCGCCGCCAATCACAACAACATTACGCATCTTCACGAATCCACTCCTTCTGGTCACGGTGTTCCTTGTAGCAGTTATAGATCTTCCGATAATGCTCATACAGGAAGTTGGTAATTGTCACCGAGCGGTGCTGGCCGCCAGTGCAGCCAATGGCAACGGTGAAATGATTCTTGCCTTCCTTTTCGTACTGGGCAAAAGCATAGTCCAGAAAAGACAGCAGACGTTTGATGAATTCCTGGGTTTCCGGCTTGTCCATGACATAGTTGTAAACACAGGCATCATTGCCGGAGTACGGCCGCAGCTCAACCTCCCAGAACGGGTTCGGCAGGAAACGAACATCGATCATCAGATCAGCATCCATCGGCACGCCATACTTGTAGCCAAAGGACACAAATGAGATGGAGAAGGCAGGCACAGCACTCTTGCTGAAATACTTCTCGAGTTTGCGCTTGAATTCCTTTTCCTGCAGAAAGCTTGTATCAATGGTCACAAAGGAATTGTTGACGTTGCGGGCCAGCATCTGCCGTTCCACCGAGATGGCTTCATCCAATGTATTGCACGTATTGCTCAACAGCAGCGGGTGCATGCGTCTTGTACTCTTGTAGCGGTGCAGAATGACAGCATCACTGGCATCCAGAAACAGCACACTGATCGTCATGTTCTGTCCCTTCAATCCGCGCAGAAAAGCCGGGAAATCCTGGGCACTTGTACTTAACGCAACATACGAATAGCGGGGATCTGTGCTTGTTTCGATCATATCCACAAGCAGGCTGATCAGCTGAACCGGAAAGTTATCAATGACGTGATATCCCATATCCTCCAGAATGCGAGCAGCCGTTGATTTGCCGGCCCCTGACATCCCACTGATGAGAATCACTTTTTTCTTCTTCTGTGTTTCCATATGCATCACCGATGGTATTGTAGCATTCTCCCCCACTCACTACAACGGATACCGGCGTGCCAGATCATCCAAAAGAAAAAGCAGCCTGCGCTGCTCATTCAGAATACTTTCTGCGATCCGGAGAAAGATTATCACAATAATAGCGGACCGTCAGTTCCGGACACTGGCGGTGCCCGCTGCCTGGATCATTGATAAAGCAGTCACCCTCCAGCATGCATTCCTGCATCGCCTCAACCGCTGCCATCAGATCTTCATCACCTGCACCAATGGAAGTCATCAGATCCTTCGCATTGATTTCCAGTGCATTCCACCCATTTGCTGAAAATTCCTGCTTCTTGAACCGAATAATTCTTTCAAACTCTTCAATACTCTTCATACACCCCTGCTCACAGTACCCAGTATATCATGATTTTTTCAGAGCATGAGCAGATACTCAAATTTGTACCTATGTTTTCAAAAGATTTTCCATTGGCATTACAGCAGATTATATGTCCAGTTATGGTCAGTTTCCTGCAAAATATCTTCCAGTTCCCGCAGATCACGGATCATGCGGTTGGGCATGGCTTTGGTAATCCTGTTGAAATTCTCCTTACTGGTAACATAGCCGATCGCATAGACACAAGCTCTTCTGGCCATCCGCACATCTCTGGCATGATCGCCAATATACACGCAGTTGTCATGGCCAAGACCCAGGGCATGGCAGATCCGCCGCAGGGCATCCGGCGCCGGCTTTGCCTTCTTGTAAATCTCTTTGCCCATAACCATATCCACATAGTCTTCCAGATCAAACTCTTCAATCCAATAGCGGCAGTTGTCTGTAGGTCTTGAAGTCACAACGCCGACCGTATATCCGTTCTTCTTCAGCCACATCAGCACTTCCAGCGCATGGGGCATGGTATTGACAAGGCCCAGGGCAGGCAGGTTGGCCTGGAAGGTACGGAACTCATGGGTAAGCTCATTGGGATCCTCACCCTTGAACAGACGCTTGATTTCCCTGCGGTCATCCGCGCCGAACACTTCCAGCTGGGTACGGTCATCAAAGTCATCTACTGTACGGTACTTGTTAAACAGGTACCGGTAGGATTCATTCACCATTGCCTGGGTATCCATCAGGGTGCCGTCAAAGTCAAACAGCACAAGCGGCTTCCGGTCCATCTTCTTGCGGCGGTTGAACACATAGAAAATCAAAGCACCAACGGCTGTGACAAGCCCCGGCAGCAGCATCATCAGGCTTGCATTGGAACGGCCATAGGTTGCAATGTTGACAAAGAAGCGGCTCAGTCCAATCCACAGCAGTGCCAGGGCTGCCCGGTCCCCTCTGTGTTTGTCATAGAAGTAGTTGCGGTAAAGCACCTCCAGCAGAATATAGCCCAGCATGTCAACACCGACAATAAGAATATTGCGCCAGTCGGAGAACATATAGGGTATGCGGGAAATGGCCGCGGCTAACAGAAAGTGCGGGATGATGCAGTCCAGGGTACGCCGGAAGGACATAAAGTTCTTACGGACATAGAAGAAGACAAACAGCATCACGAAGTAGATGGCCATCAGTGGTTCAAAGCCGTCATCGAAGAACAGGAAGAACCGGGAGATATGATCGAATCCGTTGGCGATATACCAGCCGATTCTGCCTCCCAGCAGACCAAAGACGACAATGCCGAGGAATACTTCCTGGGAAATGGCACGGACATAGCCGTTTTCTTTCATGTCACGCCGGAAGAACAGGTATGCCACAAAGCAGCCGAAAAGGGTCGCAAGTCCGGCCCACCGTATTGTTACATGTGCAAACATCGCTTAGATATCCTTTCCGGCATATGTATTGAAGCGTTCCTTGATTTCCTTGCTGGCAGAGAAGCCATCCTGCTGCAGACGGAAATTGGTAACGGCAGATTCAATCAGAATGCGCATATTGCGGCCGGCACTGACCGGCAGCACAATCGTCGGGACAAGAACATCCAGAATCTTTGTATAGTGCATCGTCTCATCACCAATGCGGTTGTATTCATCCGCCGCATTGAACTTAACCAGGTCAATAACCATATCCACAGGCGAACGGGCAATCAGCGCACTGGCACCGAACATCTTCTCCACATCGATGATACCGATGCCTCTGATTTCCAGCAGGCCTTTGATAATAGCCGGGGAATGGCCGATGATATTGTTATGGATATGCTGCACGTCCACACGGTCATCCGCCACCAGCACCTGTCCATTGCGGATCAGCTCCAGAGCGGTTTCAGATTTACCCATGCCGCTTTCACCGGTGATCAGCACACCTTTGCCATAAACACTCATCAATGTGCCGGAGATCGTATCCTCCGGGGCAAGCCGCTCATCCAGGAAGGAAATCAGTTCCGTCACCAGGCGGAAAGTCTCCATGTCTGTCCGCATAATCGGGAAGTTCAGATGATCCGCAATCTCTTTGAGAATCGGCGGCAGCGCGTTGTTCTTGGTAATGATCAGACATGGCGTATAGCCATCCGTCAGCATCGGGAAACGGGCACGCTGCTCCTCCGGTGTCATTGTCTTGATAAACTCGGATTCCTTGTTGCCGATGATAATAATACGGCGCGGATCCGACTGCTTGTAAAAGCCGCACAGCTCAAAGCCAGGCCGGTTGACATCCGGCACAACCGTCCAGCGGTCCAGCGACTTATCATCACCAGTCAGACGTTCAAACTTGAAGAAGTTCAGAATCTCCCTGACTGTTACTTTCTTTGTATATTTATTCTCTTTGTTTTCCATACAAAACCCTCATCGTGATTCTATCACAACTCTGTGGCCGTTATGTGAAAACAATCAGCTTCTGAACATTTCTGTAAACGCCTTGAACTTCACTGTCCCCATCGTTTCCCGATGGCCGTCCGCATGGACAATCGTGACACGCTCAGGCGAAATCGTCACTTCATACTGCAGCGAGCGGATCTTGGTCAAAGCATAGCGCCCCTGCATCACCTGCCAGGTCTGTCTGGCATAATACCCAAGTTCATTTCTTTCCTGTTGGAAAAACCCTATCATGCAATCCCTCCTTTCATGGCGGGTATACTAATACGCCTGCCAGAAGATTGCAAGCCATGTGCAGACAATTTCATACAACCGTCACATAAAAAGCTGCCTCAGGCAGCTTTTTCATTTCCTTCACTATGATCATGCTCATTTGTCCACTTGAGCGCTTTGATCAGATACTGTCCGGTCCAGCTTTCCTTGCAGGCTGCCACCTGCTCTGGCGTGCCTGTACACACAACCGTACCGCCGCCGTCACCGCCTTCCGGACCAAGATCAATGATCCAGTCAGCACACTTGATGACATCCAGATTGTGCTCAATGACAATGACCGTATCACCGCCATCCACGATTCTCTCCAGCACGGCAATCAGACGTTTGACATCATCCGTATGCAGACCGGTGGTCGGTTCATCCAGGATGTATACTGTTCTGCCGGTTGCCACTTTCTGCAGTTCCGTAGCCAGCTTGACACGCTGTGCCTCACCGCCGGAAAGGGTTGTACTTGCCTGACCGAGCTTGATATAGCCAAGGCCCACATCATACAGCGTCTGCAACTTGCGCTTGATCTTGGGATGATTGCCAAAGAACTGCAGCGCTTCTTCCACTGACATCTCCAGGACATCATAGATGTTCTTACCCTTGTACGTGCACTGCAGGGTCTCTTCGTTATAGCGCTTGCCATGGCACACTTCACATGGCACATACACATCCGGCAGGAAGTTCATGCGGATGACCTTGACGCCATCACCCTGGCAGGCCTCACAGCGGCCGCCCTTTGTATTAAACGAGAAGCGGCCCTTGTCATAGCCTCTTAATCTTGCCTCAGGCGTGTGGGCAAACACATCGCGGATATCATCAAATACACCGGTATACGTAGCTGGATTGGAACGCGGCGTTCTGCCGATCGGTGCCTGGTCAATCTGCACAAGCTTGTCAATATTCTCCAGACCCTTGATCGACCTGAACTTGCCTGGATGCACTTTCTGTCTGCCTAAATTCTGCAGCACTGCCTGCATCAGCACATCATTGACGAGCGTACTCTTGCCGGAACCGGATACGCCAGTGACCAGCACCAGCTCACCAAGCGGGAACTTCACATTGATCTTCTTCAGGTTATGTTCCTGGACGCCGCGCAGTTCGATAAACTTACCGTTGCCTTTTCTTCTTTCTTTTGGCAGCGGAATGATTTTTCTGCCGGCAAGGTAATCACCGGTGATGGATCCCGGTGTGTTCATGACCTGCTGCGGGGTGCCGTTGGCCATGACCTGACCGCCATGGATGCCGGCCCCCGGGCCGATATCCACGATCCAGTCAGAAGCCATCATCGTCTCTTCATCATGTTCGACAACAATCAGGCTGTTGCCAAGATCCCGCATGCTCTTCATGGTCGCAATGAGCTTGGCATTGTCACGCTGGTGCAAGCCGATGCTTGGCTCATCCATGACATACAGGACACCGGACAGCTGGGAGCCGATCTGGGTAGCCAGACGGATCCGCTGGCTCTCACCGCCGCTCAGCGTGCCTGCCAGTCTGTCCAGAGTCAGGTAATCCAGGCCGACATTGGAAAGGAACTGCAGACGGCTGCGGATTTCCTTGATGACAAGATCAGCAATCTTTGCCTTCTCTGCATCCAGCTTCAGATCATTCAGCCAGAGCAGAGCCTGCTTGACACTCATCTTCGTGAAGTCAGCGATGTTCTTGTCGCCAACCACGACACTTAAAGCCTGTTCATTGAGACGGTCGCCATGGCACTGGCGGCATGGTGTTTCTGCCATGTAGGAATGATAGTAATCCTTGTTCCAGGAAGAAGTTGTCTCAACATACCGGCGTTCAATCAGATCCTTGACGCCTTCAATATAGTCATTGCGAGAATACGTATTGCCGCCGGAAGAGGTGATGCGGTAACGGATCGGCTTGTCAGAGCCATGCAGAATGCGCTGCATCTGATAGTCACTCAAGGATGACAGCGGCGCATCCAGATCGATGTCATAGGCCTTACACAGCACACAGAATGTCTGCCACTCAATGTTGTCGGTATCGACCAGATTCTTATAGTAGCGGATGCCGCCCTTTCTGATCGAAAGAGAAAGATCCGGCATCAGATTACTGATGTCGACTTCCTCGGTAATGCCAAGGCCATGGCATACCGGACAGGCACCCAATGGTGCATTGAACGAGAACAGTCTTGGCTCCAGATGCGGTACAGAAAAGCCGCAGATCTTGCAGGCATAGTTGCTGGAAAACAGCATTTCCTTGTCACCGGCAAGCACCGTTGCCATGCCGTCTGCCAGAGAAAGAGCTGTCTCAATAGAGTCATGAATACGGGATTTGGAATCATCGTTCTTGATGATGCGGTCCACAATGACATCAATGCGGTGGCGCTTGTTCTTCTCCAGTTCAATGTCTTCTTCCAGCATGCGGATTTCACCATCCACCCGCACACGCACATAGCCATCCTTCAGCAGCTTGGCAAAGGTATCCTTGAAGGTACCCTTCTTCTCTTTGACAATCGGTGCCATGATGGTCAGTCTGGTACGCTCCGGCAGGGCCATGACGGCATCCACCATCTCGGTAATGGTCTGACCGGTAATCGGAATATGATGATGCGGACAGTACGGCACGCCGCATCTTGCATATAACAGACGCAGATAGTCATAGATTTCCGTCACCGTACCAACGGTAGAACGCGGATTGTTGGATGTTGTCTTCTGGTCGATGGAAATAGCCGGAGACAGTCCTTCAATCATCTCAACATTCGGCTTTTCCACACCGCCCAGAAACTGTCTGGCATAGGCAGACAGTGATTCGACATATCTTCTCTGCCCTTCGGCATAAATCGTATCAAAGGCCAGAGATGTCTTGCCGGAGCCGGAAAGTCCGGTCATCACGACCAGTTTGTTCTTTGGAATTTCCAGGGAAATATTCTTCAGGTTGTTTTCCTTTGCCCCCCGGATCATCAGCTTATCATTTGCCATTGGAATCCTTCTTTGCCTCCATCACAAGATCCGAAAGCATCACCCACGCCTGGCGCGGACTCATATTGTCCACATCAGCCTCCTTCAGCTGGGCGATGATCGTCTCTGCCTCTGTATCTTCCTTCTTCATTTCAATCAGCTGATAGCTCTGCTGCACAACCCGCTTCTTGCTTTCCAGCTGTTTCTGCAGATCTTTGGCACGCTCCAGCACGCTGTCCGGCAGACCGGCCAGACGCGCGACATTGATACCATACGAATGGCCCGCCGGCCCATCCTTCATCCGATACAGGAAGGTCACTTTGTCGTTGTCTTCCTTCACAGCCACATGCATATTGCGCACACAGCCGATCGAGTCGACAAGTGTCGTCAGTTCATGGTAGTGGGTTGAAAACATCGTCTTGGCATGCACACAGGCTGCGATATATTCAATCATTGCCTGGGCCAGTGCCATGCCATCATACGTACTGGTGCCTCTGCCAATCTCATCAAACAGAATCAAAGAGCGCGGCGTGGCATTCTGCAGAGCACGGTTAGCTTCACTCATCTCTACCATGAATGTAGACTGACCGGACAGGATATCATCAGAAGCGCCAATACGCGTAAAGATCTTGTCAAACACCGGCATCTTACATGACTTGGCAGGTACATAGCAGCCCATCTGGGCCATGACGACAAGCAGTGCTGTCTGGCGCATATAGGTTGATTTACCACCCATGTTCGGACCGGTAATGAGAAGAATACTCTCCTTGGCATCCATGTGCACTGAATTTGCTATATAGCGGGGATCTTTCATCAGCTCATCCAGAATCGGATGCCTGCCGCTGACAATGTCCAGCACGTCATCATCAAACACCGGCCGCACATAGCCATAGGAAGACGTACTTTCCGCCAGAGCCTGCAGCACATCGATCTCACTGAGCACAGATGCCAGTTTCTGCAGACGGGGCAGATAGCCCTGGATCTCATGGAGAAGATTGTTGAAGAGCTCTTTCTCCAGATTGACCGCATTCTCCTGGGCATGCAGAATCATGTCTTCCTTTTCTTTTAATACCGGCGAGATAAAACGCTCACAGCCGGTCAGTGTCTGTTTGCGCACATAGCCCCATTCTGGTTTTACCTGCTGTGCAGCAGCCTTGGAAATCTCAATATAATAGCCAAAGATCTTGTTGTATCCGATCTTCAGGGTTTTAATGCCAGTACGTTCCTTTTCAGATGCTTCCATGCTGGCAATAAAATCCTGACCGGAGCGTGCCATCTGTCTGGCTTCATCCAGGCTGGCATTGTAGCCATCGCGGAAGACGCCGCCATTGCTCAAAACAACCGGCGGATTTTCGACAAAGGCATCTCTGAGCTCATCATATAATGGCGTCAGCGGATCCACATCCTTCAGCCTGCCAAAGGCATCATCCTGGATGCAGGCAAGTACGGACGGCACGGCCGCAAGGGTTTTGGTAAGACGCACAATATCAACCGGATTGGCGGACATCATCGCACAGCGTGCAATCAGACGTGAAAGGTCATACACACCATCCAACGCATCGCGCAGGTTCTGGCGCATCATGAAGTTGTTGCACAGATACTGCACGCAGTCATATCGGGCATTGATGCGTTTTGGATCGACCAGCGGCTTTTCAATCCAGCGGCGCAGAAGACGCGATCCCATCGCACTCTTGCACTTATCCAGAAACGACCAGAGCGTAATGTTCTTGCCATTGGGATGCAGCGACACGGTCAGCTCCAGATTGCGCTGGGTATCATAGTCCATATCCAGGAAGTCTTCTTCATTTTCAATCTGGCATGTTTCCAGATGGGACAGCATATGTTTCTGCGTCTGCTCGAGATAGTTGAGCATCAGGCCATAGGCAGAGCGCTCATAGTCCTTCTTCAGATTCTCACATAACGGCTCATATTCACTCTTGATGCCATCTTCCTCGCAATAGGAAATGACAACCTGCATCTGCCGCAAAGACTTGATCAGACGCTGCGGGAAGCCTTCCCTGACAACCACCTCACGGATATTGTTCTTCATGACCGTCTGGACAAGCACAGTATCCTTGTGGGCAACATCTTCCACAAAGTTTTCACCGGTGCTGGCTTCGACTACGGCAAAGCTGTATCCATAGCCATAATCACAGATGGCACCAAGATAGACAGAACTCTTGTCATCGGTGATTTCATCCATGACGGTGCCAGGTGTGATAATGCGGATCACATCACGCTTGACTAAGCCGACTGCTTTCTTAGGATCTTCCATCTGTTCCACGATGGCTACCTTGTAGCCTCTTGCCACAAGCCGCTGCACATAGGAAGAAACGGCATGGTGGGGAACACCGCACATTGGAATCCGCTCCGGCACACCAGCATTCTTTCCCGTTAATACAAGATCCAGCTCTTTGGAGGCAAGCTGGGCATCATCAAAAAACATCTCATAAAAATCACCAATGCGGTAGAACACAATCGTATCCGGATACTGTTCCTTGACCTTCAGATACTGCTCAATCATCGGTGAATACTTTTCTGCCATAGTGCCTCCCCTTAATTTGCCCCGCTATTATAGCATCTGTTGCAAGTACAAAAAGCATGACCATCATTGACATTTCAGCAAATAGCAAGTCATGTATGATGATGTGTTAAGGATCATGTAAGATATTTTCAGAGCGAAAAAAGAACTTTCCGGTGGAAAATCCTGTGATTTTCCATCAGAAAGTTCTTATTGACTGATCCGTTATGCAGCTTTCTTGAGATCTGTGAACTGGGCACCATTGGTTACGACCACAATGACCGTATCCGGATGTCCGGCATCCTTGATCTTCTTTCTGTCAAAGTGGATGAGCTTCTGTCCCTTGGTGATTTCATCATCCTGTTTGACAAAGGCTTCAAAGCCATCGCCATTCATTGCGACGGTATCAATGCCAATGTGAATCAGTACTTCAATGCCATCCTTGGATGTGACGCCAATGGCATGCTTGGTCGGGAACAGCATTGTGACTTTGCCATCAAACGGCGCCGCAACTGTACCGTTTGATGGTTCAATACCGACAGACGGGCCCATGGTTTCCTGGGCAAACATCGGATCTGCAATCTCAGAAGCAGGAATGACCTTGCCGGCAACCGGCTGAGCAACGTTGCCTTTCTCGGTTGTGAAGACATCCTTTGTCTCCATCTCCGGCTCTTCGCCGCCTTCTTCTTCGACTTCCTTATTATCACGGAAGGTTACAAATGTGATGCCGAAGGCAACCGCAAAGGATACAGCTAACAGAATGGTATAGGTCAGCGGATTCGACGCAATCAGATAGCCCGGCAGGCCGGTAACACCATTGGCAGTTGCGCCAAGACCGGTGATGGCACCAACCAGAGAACCGGCGGCACCGCCGATCATAGCAGCGACAAACGGCTTGAAGAAACGCAGGTTGACACCGAAGATGGCAGGCTCGGTAATGCCAAGAGAAGCGGACATGGAAGCCGGCACAGCCAGTGCCTTGGTATGTCTGTCTCTTGTCTTAAGACCTACGGCAAGGCAGGCACCGAACTGGGCAAAGTTGGCAGCCGAAGCAATCGGCATCCAGGTGTTCAGATGACCCTGGGCGAGCATGCCAAGCTCGATCGTGTTGTACATGTGATGCAGACCCATGACGACAGTGACAGGATACAGCGCACCCATTGCCGCGGCGCCGATCGGGTTGGCAACCAGCCATGTAGCACCGTTGAGAACAAGCGTTTCCAATGCAGAGAAGATCGGGCCGATGACCATGAAGGTTGCCAGTGCCGTGACAACAACAGTTGTCAGCGGCGTGACAAACAGGTCGATCATCTCCGGCACATGCTTGTGCAGCCACTTCTCGAGGCTGCTCATGACATAGACAGAGATGACAATCGGAATGACATGGCCCTGATAGCCTAACTGGTTGACCTGGCCAAGTGTATAGCTGCCAATCTTCAGACCATGGCCAAACAGGTACCATACCTTGTAGCCATCAGCGGCATTCCAGCCGTTGGTCAGGCTTGGATGGACCATCATCAGACCAATGACAGCGCCCAGATAGACATTGCCGCCAAATACCTTGGCAGCACTGATCGCTACCAGTACAGGCAGGAACGTGAAGGCTGTGTTGGCAGCCATATCCAGGAAGCCGTACCAGTCAGTGGACGCAAAGTTCGGAATGGCATGGCCGAGTGCTTCGACCAGGCCCATCATCAGACCAGCAGCGACGATGGCCGGCAGAATCGGAACGAAGACATCACCAAGTGTCTTGATCAGACGTTTCCACCACGGCATGTTGGCAGCCGCTGCTGCCTTGACATCCTCTTTGGAACCAGCAGCGACACCTGACACGGCAATAAACTCATCATAGACTTTATTGACCGTACCAGTACCGATGATGATCTGCAGCTGTCCATTGGAATTGAAGACACCCTGTACACCCTCTGTGTTCTCAATTGCCTTGACATCTACCTTGCTGTTGTCGACGATTGCCAGACGCAGTCTCGTTGCGCAGTGTGCAGCACTGGCGATGTTGTCTTTTCCACCCAGATGGGAATAGATCTCTTCCGCACACTTTCTGTAATCCAATGCCATAAATTAATTCTCCCCCTTGATAAATGCATTGATTTCCTGTTCAGTTGGCATCACACGCAGAGCACCTTTGCGTGTTGTGACGATCGATGCCGCCGCATTGGCACGCACCAGCATCGCATGAAGCTTCTCTTCATCCAGTCCTTCCAGACCTTCTGACAATACCGTATCCAGCACACATGCACAGAACGTATCACCGGCACCGGTTGTCTCAATCGTGCCTTTCTGCAGAAAGGCAGGCACATCCGCACGGGCACCATTGGCAAAGGCACTGCTGCCATCCGGTCCCTTGGACAGCGCAATCAGTTTCAGATTCGGATACTTCTGCTGCAGATACGCAACCCCCTGGTCAAAGTCATCATAACCTGTAAACCACTGGATCTCATTGTCAGAGATCTTCAGGATATCTGCCTGCTGCATGCCCCAGTCAATCTGTTCCTTTGCTGCATCCAGCGTCGGCCACAGCGGCTCACGCAGGTTTGGGTCAAATGAAATCAGAAGATTGTGTGCCCTGGCATACCGAATAGCAAGCTTTGTAGCACTGCGGGCAGGCTCATCAGTCAAAGACAGCGAGCCAAAATGGAAGATCCTTGAACTGGCAATCAGATTCTCATCAATCTCATCTGCCTGCAGATCCACATCCGCACCCGGATTCCGGTAAAAAGCAAAATCACGGTCGCCATTTTCCAGCTTCAAAACCAGAGCCAGGGTCGTGTGAACCTTGTCATCATACCTGAGTCCCAGGTCTGAAATACCCTGCTCCACAATCGTACGGGCAAGCATCTGGCCAAAGCCGTCATTGCCTACCTTTCCAATAAAGACTGTTCTGCGATGCAGACGGGACAGCATGCTTAAAACATTGCATGGTGCACCGCCCGGATTGGCCTCCAGAAGAGGATTGCCCTGCTCTGATTTTCCATTCTCTGTAAAATCAATCAGAAGCTCGCCAAGCGCAGCAACATCAAAAGCTTTCTTTTCCTCACTCATGTCTGTAACTCCTATGCATTTATGCAACTCAACACTAGCATAAAAAGGGTCTCACCGCCATATGCGGGAAACCCAAATACCATTATTTTGAATACGCTTCTTTCATCCAAAGCTCCGTCTATAATGCGTTAGCGCATAGGCGGGGAGATTTACCAGCGGCCTGTGCTATTTGTTGGATTACATTGTGTCTCTGACACCGCTGCGTATTCCATTCCTGATACTCCTTGCCGCCATTGTGCTGACGGGACCGCAGGTCACTGCCACGCCATCCGGTGTTTCCAGTACCCTTACCCCGCCCAGTCTGATCAGGCGTCCCGTATCAATCATGCTCTGATCATAGAGACTGATATACAGGGTATCAAAGGAACTGTCTGCCCGGACGATATTGGACAGGCCGCCGACGGCGCGCTCTGTTTCCAGGATGAGCTCCTTTGCCCGGCCGCCTTTGAACAGATCCAGAGCAAGATAGCGGAAGTAAAGACGGGATGCGGCAAACCAGACAAGGAAGCAGACTGCACCGATCAGAACAAGTTTCAGGATGGAAGAGCGCAGGCTGTCTGTCTGCAGATAGGCAAGCAGTTCCATCAGGGTTCCGGGCATGGCGACCATTGTCAGTGAAGAGGTTGTATAGTAGCCAAGATAGATCTGCAGTCCCTGCAGCAGGGCAAACAGGATGCCGGTCAGACCAAGATGAATCACAAACAGAAGTGGTGCCACAAACAGAAGAGCAATTTCTGCCGGCAGCAAAATGCCGGAAAACAGAGAGACAATTGTCAGCAGGAAAACAGTCAGAGACTGACGGCGGCGTCTGGTTCTGTCTGTGGTCAGCGAAAGTGTGCCCCAGAGCAGGCCAGGTACTGCAAAGATATTCAGGATGTAATATGGTGTGAAGTAACGGCCGGCCATGCCGTTGAGGGCGCCGGCAGAGTATTGTGCAGTCCAGACACTGGCATCGCCGGTGATGGTTGTACCCGCTGCACTTACCCAGGAGCCGCCCTGCGTACTGTACCAGAATGGTGTCCTGAACAAAGTGCCAAGGTTCAGTACGCCAAAGATCCTGTCCAGCACACCATAGAAGCCCAGCATGGCAGATGAGCTTGTATCACTGGCCAGGAAACTGATGCCTCTGTTTAACACTGCAATCAGATACGGCCAGGCAAGTGCAATCACAATGCCGCATAATGCACTTAGCAGGACGGTCTTGACGAAGACGACACTGCTGAATGAGAAGTGACTGCCCTGTTCCGGTACATTCTTTGTATGACGGAAGCAGAAGATTGTCACCGCTGCCACAATGACCATGGCAAAGACACCTGTCTGCAAAGGATATACCGTCACTGTCTGGCTGGAGTACTTCACGCTCTGTGACATCGAGATGCCAAGGATAGAGGAATAGGCACTGGCAGGAAGGGAATTGCTGTGCAGCACCATGGTTGCTGACAGATACGCAGCGTAGCCGCCAATGGCTGCCAGAACTGTTGTATAGGAAGAAGAGCGTCTTGATACAAGACGGATCAGAAACAGCAGTGGAAAGTTGACGATCAGGAAAGAACCGGTCCGGGACAAAATCATTGCGGCCGTCGTCAGCCATCCGGAATGGACGGTATACAGGATGCTGAAAACTGGATTGACAAGCAGATTGCCAATGCCGAGAAAGACATATCCGACAACCATGATCTCCAGTGGTGTTTTCAGCAGTTCATAGAATGAGTGCCAGATTTTCTGCATTGTCACTTTCCTCCTTTCAGAACAGGCTCTTCAGTCTGTCAAAATAGCTGACCTGTCTGCCTCTGAGCATGCGGACCGAAAGATCCGGGGATGTATGCATGGTGATGCTTTTAACACCATCCAGCGGCAGAACATCTGAGTCTACTCCTAATAATGCATGGTCAAAGCTTTCCGATTCAAAGCGCAGCTGGGTATTCTCACACATCACAATCGGTGAACCCAGTGATCTGTATTTGACATGATGAATGCCGGCAATCTCTGTCATCTCAATAAAGCGCAATCCTTCCTGGATCACTGCCCCGCCCAGAGAACGGTTATACGCAGTCGAGCCAAGCTGGGTGCACACACAGATGCCGGTGCCCCTGAAATCCTCGAACTTTCTGTCATTGACATAGATTTCCATGACCTGTGTCCTTGCTGCATTTTCAATCCGGATTTCATTGATGCCATGTACTTCATGGCCGTCATAATGGGCACTGAGGATGGGATAGCGGACTTCTGTACACTGGTCATTGACATAGGCAGAAACAAACGCATCCAGATCTGTATCCAGATAATCTGTATAGAAGCCGAGTGTCCCGGTATGAATGCCATAGAAGCATACTTCATCCAGGTGGGGCATATATTCATGTACGGCATAGATAAACGTGCCATCCCCGCCGATGACAAAGATTGTCTGCGGCATGTGAGGATCTTCCACACAGCCATATACCGCAAGTCTTTTCCGCAGCTGATCTGCGATCTTTGCCGAAGTTTCATCCGGTCTTATTACAAGTGCATATCTTTTATTCATGAAACCTCCAAAAAGGAGATGCTTTCACATCTCCTCTTACTTTAACAGATTTTCGTTCCCGGTTTGAGACCGTTTACTTCAACCACGGCAATTTCCTTGTCATTCTTTCCGGCTAAGAGCATGCCCCTGCTTTCCACACCGCGGAAGACATGCGGTTTCAGGTTGGCAATCACAACGATGTTCTTGCCAATGACCTGACCAGGTGTATAGGAGCTTGCCAGACCGGACACAATCTGTCTTGGCTTATCCTCACCCAGATCTACCTGCAGGACATACAGCTTGTCCGCATTGGGATGATGTTCACAGGACACCACTCTGCCAACCCGCAGATCCAGCTTGTCAAAGTCATCGACCGTGACTTCCTGCTTCTTCTCAGCCTGCACAGCTCTTTCCTTGGCAATGCGTGCATTGATCACATCAACCTTGGCCATGACTTCCTTCTCATTCAGACGGGCGAACAGAATCTCCGGATGATCCGTGATCGTAATGCCGGTTTCCAGCTGCCCAAAGCTCTGGATGGAATCGTAGTCGGTATGTACTGTATTCAGACTCTTGAGAATCTTATCTGCTGTATCCGGCAGATATGCCTTCAGCAGTACGCCTGCCGTACGGATGGCTTCCAGCAGGTTGTAGAGAACCGTTGCCAGACGGCCGCTCTTGCCAGGATCCTTGGCCAGAGACCACGGCATCGTCTCATCAATGTACTTGTTGCAGCGGGAGAACAGATCCAGAATCAGCTGGATCGCATCTGCCACACGGAGCTCATCCATCTTGGCATTGACCAGGCGGACCGTGTCGCTGACAGCCTGTTTCAGCTCTTCATCCACCGGTTCATCATCATGCGGATTGGAGACCAGGCCATTGAAGTACTTGTTCTCCATGGACAGTGTACGGTTGACCAGGTTGCCGAGGTTGTTGGCAAGATCAGAGTTGATCCGGTCAATCATCAGGTCATAGGTCACATGGCCATCCTGGGCAAACGGCATCTCATGCAGCATGATGAAACGTACGGCATCCACGCCAAACAGGGATACCAGATCATCCGCATAGATGACATTGCCGGCGGACTTGCTCATCTTTGCATCACCGGTTAACAGCCACGGATGACCGAATACCTGCTTTGGCAGCGGCTCACCCAGTGCCATTAACATAATCGGCCAGTAGATGGTATGGAAGCGGACAATGTCCTTGCCAATCAGATGCAGATCAGCCGGCCAGTACTTCTTGTACAGCTCAGAACTGTTGCCATCAGCGTCATAGCCTAGACCGGTGATATAGTTGCTCAAAGCATCAATCCACACATAGATGACATGCTTTGGATCAAAGTCGACCGGAATGCCCCAGGAGAAGCTTGTACGGGATACACACAGATCCTGCAGACCTGGTTTCAGGAAGTTGTTGAGCATTTCATTCTTTCTGCTCTCCGGCTGGATGAAGTCAGGATGTTCCTCAATGTACTTGATCAGACGAGGTGCATACTTGCTCATCTTGAAGAAGTACGCTTCCTCTTCCATCGGCTTGACATCATGGCCGCATACCGGGCACTTGCCATCTGCCGTCAGCTGGCTCTTGGTATAGAACGCCTCACACTCCTGGCAGTACATGCCCTCATACTTTCCTTTATAAATATCACCCTGCTCATAGAAGCGGCGGAAAATCTTCTGCACCTGCTTCTCATGATACGGATCGGTTGTCCGGATGAACTTGTCATAAGACACATTCATGACATCGAACTGTTCCTTGATCTCACCGGAAACCTTGTCAACAAACTCCTTCGGTGTCACACCGGCTGCCTTTGCCTTCTCTTCTACCTTCTGGCCATGTTCATCTGTACCAGTCTGGAAGCGGACATCATAACCCGTCAGTCTCTTATAACGGGCAATGGCATCTGCCAGGACAATCTCATACACATTGCCAATATGCGGTTTTCCACTCGTATAGGCAATGGCCGTCGTAATATAGTACTTTCCCTTATCACTCATCTGCTGCACCTCCTTATAAAATAAAAACGTCCTGCTGAAAGGACGTATTTCACGCGGTACCACCTTTATCTTGCCTGCAATTCACAGACCACTCAACAGCTTTAACGCAGCCAACGTGCCATGCTAAGCAAATCACACAGCCTGCTCCAGGACCATCTTCCTCTTCCCCTCCATACCGGCCTTCCACCATATACCGGCTCGCTTCATTTCAGGCAAAGACTACTCTTCCCTTCCTCGCATTTGCCTTCTTATTATATGTGAGCTGTCAGCTTTTGCAAAGATCATGCCGCATGAAATACCCACTGCACACATTCATTTTCCACGTTTTCAGCACCTTCATGATTGTGCCTCATTTTCTGCGGAAGACAGTCTTCTTTCTTCTTGCGTGACAAAGGCAACCGTGCTAATGTACTTTTGTATTCTGAGTATGTACATGAAAATGATAATGCGGGGATACAGTTAGAAAGATAGGAGATTCAAAAGTATTATGGCAACAGGTAAGGTAAAATGGTTCAACGCTGAAAAGGGCTATGGCTTCATCACAACAGATGACGGCAATGATGTCTTCGTACATTATTCCGCAATTCAGGGTGAAGGATTCAAGACTCTGGATGAAGGTCAGGCAGTCAGCTTTGATATTACACAGAGTGACCGCGGACCGCAGGCTTCCAACGTCGTCAAGCTCTGAGCTTAGCCAGGGAGATGGCAGATGCCATCTCTTTTTCTATGCAAAAAAGGAAGAGATTTCTCCCTTCCTGTTCAGTGTTGATTATAACGATAGCCCTTTCCCCAGAAAGAATCCAGATACATGGGCTGTGAGGGATTGATCTCAATCTTTTCCCGGATATGGCGGATATGCACTGAGATAATTGGTCTGCATTCATACGGTTCCTCATTCCAGGCATTGCGGTAAATCTCCTCGGCCGTAAAGGTCCGGTTTGGGTGAGACATCAGATAGGCAAGAATGCCATACTCATGCGGTGTCAGGTGAGCATTTCTGCCATTGGCACAGACACTCTTTGTTTTGTCATCAAGCAAGATTGACATATTACTTTCCTTCTTTCTGTAAATACGCCTGCAGCGTATTTGTATTTTCGCCATCATCCGTCGCAACATTCACTTTCGTAAACTGACTGACCGTCATGAGCTCATCAAGTGTAAGCATGTGATCTTCCGGCAGCGGATAGCGGTGATAATTGGTCATTCTGGTGCTGCCGTCAGCGACAGTGCTGGTATTGTAGATGGCGAGAGCGCTGGATGAGAAATATGCTGTTTTCTCCTGGTATATCGCAGTAATGCTTTCTTCCATGTGCCGGTTGAAAATATCCTGGAAATCTTTGTTGTTCTGCCATTGGTCATATGTCATGACGGCATCGAAATATACGGAAACATATTCATCAGGTGCACTGGCATCACCGAGATCTTTTTTGCTCATATACGCGTCATAATTAATTTCCACATTGCTGTCTGCAGACAGATTGACCGGATAGATCAGTCCGAAGCCCTTTGTCTTCCAGCCAATTTCTGACAATGCGCCTGTCAGCAGGCATAAGATGGCAAAGATGATAAACAGCCGTGGCCGGATGATGATGCGGCGGCGGTAGATGAAGGAACCGGCTGCATACAGGCACAGCATCACAAGTATAAAGATGAAGGAAGCGGTAAAGCCTTCCTGGTGATAGCTGCTGGAGATCAGCAGCAGGCCAAGAAACAGCATAATATGAATCACAAAGGGATAAGCAAGCGGACTGTCTGACAGTTGTTCTGCACGTTCTGCCTTTCTGCGGACAAGCTGTCTCTGGTTCAGGATGAAGGCAAAGATGCCATAGGCAAGCAGAACTGCTTCTGATATCCAGCTCCATGCATTTATATCAGAAATGCCAATCATATCCGGATCAATCAGTATGTTTGCATTGGCAATGCCAAGATACAGTGGTGACAGCCAGCGCTCAAAGAATGTGCTGCTGTAGAACTGGGCAGAGCCGACCGTCACATCCTGCAGGAAGACTTTGACGACGAACTGCATAATGAAAGGCAGCAGCGTATAGGCGCCAAGCATCACAACACCATCCAGAATGTTGTTGGCAGTCATGTAGAGCAGACTGTTGAACAGCAGCATGACACCGGTGAACAGGGCCATGTGGGCTGTCAGTGCAGCCATCTGTCCCGCCGCATGAATCAGCCCGGGATATGTGAAGATGCCGCACAGCAAACTGACAAGGGCAGAGGCAATGAAGCCGCCCATGACAGCAGCGTACATGATGAAGAATTCAGTACGGATCTGCTGTGCACGTGAGATCGGCAGACACAGGAAGAGATCCTCACTGCGCTTGCGGTGCAGATAGCTGAACATGAAGACGGGCAGGATGAAGCAGGAAACAATGGCAATGCCTGCAGAAACAACAAAAGCAGTGTGCAGACTGTCTCTGACAGCCTCTCCCTGGTTCAGATAATAATTACTGCCATCCAGCAGGATGCACGCCGCCGGGATCATGACATACATCACAGCATAGAACAGCCAGCCCGGTTTCCATCTCTTAAACAGATATAACGCATAGTTCTTATTCATGTGCATCACCCCTGCTTTCCATTTCATAGATAAACAGTTCCTCGAAATTCACCTGAAGCACATCCAGCACCAGCGGGTTCATTTCTTCCAGCTTTGCCATCACCTGTTCACGCTCACCTTTGATCACCATCTGACAGACACGACCCTCACTGCTGAAATGCAGCAGATCAAAACCGGCAAAATCAGCTTTTGTCATTGGTTTTGCAAAGGCTGCCTGGTACTTGTTGATCACTGACTTGGAAGCCAGCAGATCACCATACTGCATCATTCTGCCATCTTCCAGAATGCCGAAGGAATCGCAGATGTCCTCAAGCTCCTTGAGATTGTGGGAAGAAATGATGACGATCGCATGATCCTCTTCAATCAGTTCTGCCAGTGCTTTTTTGACCGTCAGACGGGCAAGGGGCTCAAGGCCGTCATACGCTTCATCCAGCAGAAGCAGGCGGGGATGGATACAGAAGGCAAACAGCAGCGCAACCCGTCGTTTGTTTCCTTTGGACAGATTTACGATGCCGGCATTCTCATCCAGATGAAACAGAGCAAGATACTTCTGATAGACTGCTTCATTGAAGTCATACATGGTCTGGTACAGCAGTTTTACAGAACGGATGGTAGAACCGATCGGATAGTACTGTTCATCAGAAACAAAGGCAATCTGGCGGCGGACAGCAGGATCCAGACTGACATCTTCATCCTGAAACAGAATATGGCCTCCATCTGCTTCATATACACCGGCAATCAGCCGCAGCAGCGTACTCTTGCCGGCACCATTGATGCCAACAAGCCCAAAGATGGAACCATCCTGTATCTCCAGGTTCAGATCTTTCAGAACTTCTCTGCAGCCAAATGATTTGGTCAGATTCTCAATTCTCAGCATGTTCGTCCTCCCCATACAGTTCCTTTACGGCATCCAGAATTTCCTGCTTCTGGATTCCCATCTCCTTGAGCGGTGCCAGCACCGCAGCAATCTGATGGCGGTGCGGCTGCTGCACATTCATCCTGGCAACATACACCCCTTTTTTTGGTGCATTGTATACACAGCCTGTCTTTTCCAGCTCACTGTATGCCTTGGCAACCGTATTCGGATTAATCCCATTTTCCTGGGCAAGCTGGCGGACGGAAGGAAGCTTGTCCCCCGGATTCAGCACACCTGCCTGAATAAACCGGATCAGCTGTTTCTGGATCTGTTCATAGATCGGCTCTTTGCTTTGCAGATTAAGCAGAAACATATATCCTCCCTTTCTTCTGTACTGACTGTATTAAGTGTATTATCTGTACTATCTGTTTGTCAATCCGCAGAATCTTAAGATGGAAACGCATAAATATTATTATGATTATTATCACTTCCTGTGGTTTCAGTACTTTCTCGGTCAGCTTTCTTATTTATAATATGAATCATATGGCTTTTCATTCCTGACAGCAGTCAGATAAACCGGGGAAGGAGACGGCAGATGAAGCTGAAATATTCAGCCAGAGATATCCGAAAATTTCTGCAGTCGAAGCAGATGACGATATGAAAAAATTCATGAACAGCACCCAGATGCTGCAGGCAATGGCAGATAACAACGTAAAGGTCAACTATGCCATTGCCATCATCCTCATTCTGACATCTCTCATCGGCTTTACAGGTCTTCTCATCATTAAAGAAGATACCGCCATCTTCCAGCAGGTACCCAGTATTCTGGTCTATATCGGCCTGTTTATCCTTAACGCTGCCCATCTTCTGCGCCTGATTCGTCTCAGAACGGCTTCCACCCGCCAGGAAGCCACCCATATTCTGGATATCTGCTACTACAACTTTCTGCTGAATGCCGTCTTTTCCGGTCTGACTCTGTTCTCCACCCAGCAGGGAAGCTCGCTATTTTTAAACTTGTTCTGATCATGTGTCTGGTAACCATTCTGCCGCGTTACCGGCTGTCACGCATTTTCCCGTCATCGGGGCATCCTTTCTGACACTGATCCTCTGCCTGGCGCCATCTTCTGTCAGCGTTGCCTGGCAGGATCAGGTTGATCTTGGCATTTTCTATTTCATCTGCATCTCTACCATGATGCTGCAGCGCATCTGATTCGCCAACACTGCCTATCTGCAGTCCAGACTCGCCCAGTCCAACGATGACCTTGCAAAAGAAAACCGCACAGATGTCCTGACTGGTCTTAACAGCCGGGCTGCCCTGTGCCGGGACTTTCCCTCCATTGGCGGTCATGATGTATGCATGGCTATGATTGATATCGATGATTTCAAGCACTGCAATGATACGTTTGACCATGTATTCTGCGACCAGCTGCTGCAGGAAAACTTCCCTGATGATCTGATCATCCGGAGTGAGAGTGACCACTTTCTGGTTCTAACCCAAAGAACAGATGACGCAGCCAGAATCGAAAAGGTGCAGCAGGGTATTTCCCGTTATCTGCCGCACAATTACATCTTCCTGCGTGCTGGTGTTTACCTGCATCACAAAGACCGCGGCACGAGCGATCTTCGCGCATGTATCGATATGGCCCATGCGGCGTGTGATACCCTGCGTCAGCAGACGGTGAATTCCATCCGTGTGTTTGATGATGAGCTGTTTCAGAGCACGCAGAAGGAAACCTTCGTGCTCTCCAAGTTCAACGAAGCTATTTCTCGTGGTGATTTCATCCCGTACTTTCAGCCGATTGTCGGCGGTGCATCCGGCAAGACATGCGGCTTTGAGGTGCTGGCACGCTGGAATGATCCTGAACGCGGCATCATCTCACCTGGTAATTTCATGCCGGTGCTGGAAAAGTCACATGATGCCTATCGGCTTGACTTCTATATGCTGGAGAAAGGCTGCCAGCTGCTGGCAGATATGAATGAAGACCGCCGTGAGAATCTATTCTTCTCTTTCAATCTGTCACGAACGGACTTTGATGTATGTGATGTACCGGCAAGACTGAGCCGGATTGTTTCAAAGTATGAGATTCCTCACAATGCCCTGCGTATTGAGATCACAGAATCTGCGATCATTGAAAGCCCCAAGATCCAGAATGCCATCCGTGCCATGCAGAAGGAAGGCTATCAGATCTGACTGGATGATTTTGGCACCGGCATGTCTTCCCTGAGTGCTCTGAAAGATTACAAGGTAGATGGCGTCAAGCTGGATATGGAGTTTATGCGCAGCTTCCATGAGAATGCGCGTTCTTCCATCATTATCCGGGCTCTGATTGAGATGTCGCATTCGATGAGGACGGAAGTGGTTGTTGAAGGTGTAGAAAGCAGAGAACAGCTGACCTTTGTCCGTCTGTGCGGCGTCAATTATATTCAGGGTTTCTATTATGCTAGTCCGATGCCATGGGAGGAACTGATCAAGAGTACGTTCTGGACAAACTATGTACATATGGATCAGCTTCCTTATTATCAGAAAGCCAATTCCTCCTATTATTCTCAGGCAGGTCACTATCTCACCATTGGCAAGATCATTCCTGAAATTGTGCTGGAAGTATCCAATTCTAGTATTACCATGCTGCGGCTGTCAGATGCCATGGAGACATTCATGGGCAAACACAGCAATATCCTGCAGCAGCCTTTATGTCAGCAGGTGCTCAGGAAAGCTGCCAGATCCAACATTCCGGTATGGCAGGCCAGCCAGATTGACAATGATACCTATCTGGTACTGGCCATGCGGCTTGGGGCATCGCCAGATAACAGCAAGGCAATCTGCCAGATGGGAATCTATCATAACCAGACATCCGATAAAGAGAACTGAAAAAGGAAGACCTCACATCCAATGTCATTAAGATAAGCTCATGAAAGTGATATTGAGATTTTGACCCGTTAAGTTAAGAAGCTGGATGAAGAATAATAATGTTATTCTTCAGGACTCAGCTTCTTTTTTGATCAGCTCTTAGAG
>Ga0256406_1001599_pt1 | contig 35780 bp, 27 predicted proteins | sample RumenRJG_03DNA_FD_185986 | JGI IMG/M metagenome (GOLD analysis project Ga0256406, IMG submission 185986) | Bovine rumen microbial communities from Lethbridge, Alberta, Canada - RJG_03 | ecosystem: Host-associated > Mammals > Digestive system > Stomach > Rumen | place: Canada: Alberta | collected...
TTTAATCACTAATCTTTAATCACTAATCTTTAATCACTAATCTTTAATCACTAATCTTTAATCACTAATCTTTAATCACTAATCTTTAATCACTAATCTTTAATCACTAATCTTTAATCACTAATCTTTAATCACTAATCTCTAATCTTAAAGAGCTTACTTCCGGATATACTTCTTGCCATTGATGATGACGATACCCTTGTAGCTCTTGCTGACACGCTGACCAGCGAGATTGTAGACAGCGCCGTCCTTGGGAGTCGGGCGGAATGTCGGAACATTGATGGCGGTAGCGTTCTTTGCAGCTTCCTCAGTAGTGTAGATGACGAAAGCCACGTCGGCCTGGTTGTTGCCGCTGAATGTTACGTTGAATGTGCCCTCGTAAGGAGAAGAGGTGAGGTCGATGGCAGCGAATGTGTAGCCGCCCTTGTTGCCTGCAGAGTTAGCACCGTCGGTGAATCCGCATGGATCGAGAGGGTATTTAGCCTCTGCCTGAATCTTGGCATTCTCCTTGACGTCGGCGCCGAGCGTCTCAACCCACTCGAAGTTTCCACCGTTGATGGTCTGGTCGCCATTGCCCCAACCTGCGAGGTAGTCCCAGTTGTCGCCCTGCGAGAAGCCCTGCATCTCGATGCGGTAAACCTTTGTGCCCTCAGGAATATTGATAGTGCCGACAGCGTTCTTCTTGAAGTTCAGACCGTTGTTCCACCCGTCGCAAGTCTGCTGGCGACCGTCCTGGTTACGGTTCATCTTGAATGTGAAGTTTGTGCCGGTGAATGCATAGTCAGGAGTGGCTGTATTGTCGACGAGGTTGTTGTAACCCAGTGTGACGACGTCTGCCTCGCCCGACTCTGTAGGCTCTGAGGCTGTCTCGGTCTGTGCTGGTGCCGAGAACATTGCAAGCATTGCTGCGCATAGAGTAAAGATTTTCTTCATACTTGTTTTCGTTTTAATTAGTTTGTATTTCAGTTCAGTTTATATTCAATTAGTTTCTAAGTTCTGTTTATATTCAACAGGCATCAAAGTTCAGTCTTTATTTCCCGGTCAGGGGTTGTTCCACTATAATAGTTTAATCAGGTTTGTAGACTAAGTCCAGTCTATGTTGTGTCGGCATGGTATAGCTAAAGTAGTTGGTCTTGTTCGTTTTTGGAAATCGTCTATGTAAACTTTAAATGTTTTTGGAAATCGTCTATGTAAACTTTAAATGTTTTTGGAAATCGTCTATGTAAACTTTAAATGTTTTTGGAAATCGGAAAGATCCGTTATTTGCGTATGAACTTCTTGCCATCGATGATGACGATGCCCTAGCTGTCGTTACCGATAGGACTCGCTGATTGATTTGCCGCAAAGGTAGAAATTCTATTATTTTTATAGGTGGACTTTTTATTTAAATGGGTGGACTTTTTCGTAAATATGCGTAACTAAGGACTTTTATCCACCCATTCTGCTAATTTTTATCCACCTCGTTGTGTTTTTCATGGGAAAATGATTTGGCAATATCCCATCGGCGAATCGGCGATCGCCGCACCTACAATGGCGAATCGGCGATCGCCGCACCTGCTTGGTGGCTACTTGAACTTCATGTCAAGGGACAGCGGGTTCTTGACCCCGCACTCGACCATGAGCTTCAAGTACCGGTCCATTATCGGCAGGCGCTTCACCGACTTGCGCATTCGGCAGCGTTCCGCCAGACTGTACGGGTTCTTCGGGCAGTGGCAGCCAAGCACATCAGCGACGTGGAACGCCAAATCACGGAAACTCACCGGATTGCCTTTGCTGTCGGCAATTTCGCCCGTGAGCCATGCCACATGCGTCAGCTCCATCAGGTCCGACATCGTACCTGCCCAGTAGAATATGCTCTCGTCCGAACCAGCCAAATAGCTGAATTCCTTAATGATTATATCCTTCAGTTTCCTTCTGAATACACGGCGCTCCTCGCTGGTGAGGTCAGCCACGGTCCGTCTGCCTTTCGTGGTATTAATATCTTTTTCCATTGACTAATAATTATTTAAGTTGTATTGTTGAGTTCTTGTTCATCGGCGATTCATCACGCCTCGTTCCTGAATGCAAAGATAGAAGGGTAGTGTGCACTATATGTTCAAACATGAAAATTTATTAGTTAAACTTCTATAAATATTAACATTCGTTTACAATGACAGGCTTACAATGCCAGTGTTGTTGGGACCGTTTTAGCTCGTAAAATGGTATCTTTTAGGGGCTAATTCATACCCGATTGCAGCGTGAAATGGCATGTGGATGTAAATGGCTAGTAATCAATTGATTACGCAATTACTTTTGCTCTGTCTCCTCTTTTGAATTTATTTGACTTGGGGGCTGATCTTTTGGTCTTTTCTCTCGCAGATTTCGCCAGATGTATATGTTTGGAAAAATGTAGGGGCGGAGATCTCCACCCTTATAGCATAAAATTAGTTAATTAAAGCCCTGAAAACTTCGGAGTATCAATATTATTGACTATATTTGCAGAAAACTTAAAACTAATCAGCTGAACAATAGCAAATGAAGAAGAAAATCACCTTGCTCGACGGTGCTGTAGGTACAACGCTGTGGGAGCATACTAACGACCACGATCCGGTCTGGAAATACAATATAGAGAAACCTGACGTCGTCAAGCAGGTAGCCCGCGAGTTCGCCGATGTAGGCGCTGAGATTATCCTCACCAACTCGTTTGCCGCCAACCACCCGAACGTCAGCAGCCAGTCGTCATACTCGGTCGAGGAGATTGTCTCGACAAGTGTCCGCCTCACCCGTGAAGCCCTCGCCGGAACCGGCAAGCGCATAGCTCTTGCCATCGGTCCGCTGTCGGCTATGCTTGAGCCTTTTGGTGACCTCAGCACCGCCGACTGCCGCAAGATTTTCGAGGAAATGATTTCCGCCGGAATGCAGGAGCATCCTGACATTATTTATCTCATGACATTCATGGACCTGGAGATGATGAAGATTGCCGTCTCCGTAGCCAAGCAGTATCAGGTGCCGGTGTTCTCGTCGATGACATTCACCGAGTTCGGTGCTACCCTCATGGGCAATACCGTTGACGACATTGTCGGCGAGCTCACCCCGATGGGCATCGACGCTGTCGGAATGAACTGCTCGCTGGGTCCTGACAAGGCATTGTCGATAGTCAAGGAGTACAAGGCTAAGACATCGCTGCCGGTGCTCTTCAAGCCTAATGCCGGAACGCCTATCCTCTCGTCGGGTGGCAAGGAAGACAAGCCGTACTCGCCGGAGGTGTTCGCTGCCGACTTCGTTCCTGCCTTCGAGTATGCCGATGCTGTCGGCGGATGCTGCGGAACAAACGCAACATATCTTAAGGCTGTCAAGGATGAGCTCGACAAGTGGGAGAAAGAGTAAGATGCTTGCAGGTTTAAATAATATGCTATGGACGAAATACTTCAGAAGATTCACGATTGCGTCGCCAACGGCAAGATAAACGCCGCATCGCCGTTTCCACCCGCACTGAGGGGGAAGCCCGGCGCTGCCGAATATACGCAGGAAGCCCTGAAGCAAGGCTTCAAGCCCGGCGACATAATGAACGAGGCGATGATACCAGCCATGGGAGAAGTCGGCGAGAAGTTCTCGCAGGGCAAGATATTCGTGCCGCAGATGCTGATGGCGGCAAAGGCAATGAATGCCGGTCTGTCGTTCATCAAGCCTTACTTCTCGTCGGGTGATGTGAAAATAAAGGGGACGTTCATCATCGGAACGGTCTTCGGCGACATGCATGACATCGGCAAGAACCTCGTGGCTATGATGGTCGAAGGCTCCGGCTATAAGGTCATTGACTTAGGTATCGACTGCTCGGTCGACAAATACGAGAAGGCTCTCGACGAGAATCCTGACGCCATCGTCGGTCTGTCGGCTCTGCTGACAACCACCATGACGAATATGAAGACCATCATCGACACCATCCACTCGAAGCATCCGTCGACGAAGTTCATCGTTGGCGGAGCGCCCGTCACGCCGGAGTTTGCCGCTCAGATAGGCGCAACCTACGGTAAGGATCCGCAGGATGTCGTTGAGAAACTTGACCGGTTGGTCGGATAATGGACAGACTGCACGCTTACACTTACAGATTGTCGGAGGTGCTGCCCTCGGTGGAATCCGCCGCGGAGTATATCCATCTCGACGACCCTTCCCATCCTGCATGGACGTTCATGACGGCAAAGCTGCAAGAGCTCTCCGTGTCCGGATTGGAAGCCACGGGGTGTTATGTGCTTTTCCCTGTCGAAGGTCTGAACATCCGCGAGGGCAATATCCGTCTTGGCGGCAGAGTGCTCCACCTCAACCGGAAGGTCAGCGGCTACATGCACGGATCCACCCTTGCTGCTCTGTTTCTCTGTACGGCAGGCAGCGTCTTCTCGACCCAGTACCGTGAGTACAACAACCACGGCGACTATCTGGAAGGCTATATTACCGATGCGCTCGGCTCGCTGACCGTCGAGAACGCCATGGACAAGATTCAGTCACGCCTCGCCGACGACATGCTCGCCGACGGGCTGCACATCAGCAATCGTTACAGCCCAGGCTATTGCAACTGGCCGCTGAGGGAACAGAAGACGCTCTTCGAGCTTGTCGGCAACAATCCCACCGGCATAACGCTGTCGGACAGTTGTCTGATGTATCCCACGAAATCAGTCAGCGGCATCATTGGCATAGGTCCGCGCATGAGGCGTCTGGAATACGGTTGTCCGGCGTGCGACAACAAAGGATGCGTCTACCGGCGGATTGTGCAGGGCGACAAGTGAATCATAAAAAAACTAAAACCGCATGAAGCAAATACTACTGACGATACTTACCACGCTTGTGGTTCTGCCTGTTGCGTCGGCAACGGCACCACGGCGGGTGGCTGAGGTAAACGTTCATCCGGGTGGGTCGCTGCAAATGGCAGTAAGACAGGCTCGCGAGATGCACCGGTTGGGCGAAGCCGACAGCGTAGTGATACGCCTTGCCGAGGGTACCTATCGTCTTACACAGCCGTTGAATTTGCTTCCCGAGGACAGCCATACGGCTATCGTAGGCAACAATGCGGTAATTTCCGGAGCCCGGTCCGTCAGTGAGTGGCGGAAGGAAGGCAGTCTGTGGACAGCCAATGCTCCGGTTGTCAACGGCAGCCGGGTTATGCTCCGGCAGTTGTGGGTCAACGGACGGAAAGCCCTCAGAGCCACACAGTTCGGGCAATACAAGCTCGACAGAATCTTAGATAGCAACGTCGATATTATTACTATTCCTACACCTAAGAACCTTTATTCACTCATCAGAGCACCGCATCTCGAAATGCTCGTCCATCAACGGTGGGCTATCGCCATCCTCCGCATAAAATCCATGCGGCAGGTTGGCGATTCCACCCAGGTGGAATTCCATGACCCTGAGTCGTACCTTGAGTTCTCTCATCCGTGGCCGCAGCCGGTAATCGGCGGCGACTTCGGGTCGTCGTCCTATTGCCTTATGAACGACTTGTCGCTGGTCGATGAGCCCGGCGAATGGTATCAGGACGAATCGACCGGTGTCATCTATTACATGCCCCGTGAGGGCGAGACTATTCCCGCGACCGTTGCTGAGGTCCCCGTCACGGAGAATCTCCTGAATATAAGCGGCGCTCCGGGACTGCGTGTCACCGACATAACGGTCAGCGGAGTGACATTTGCCTACTCATCGTGGACACGGTCGTCACGTCTCGGGCATGTCACCCTGCAAGGCGGATTCCCTCTCCTCGATGCCTACAAGCTGCAAAAGGAAGGTCTGCCGTGGGCTCCCTCTCTTGAGAACCAGGCGTGGATAGAGCGCCCCGAGGCTGCCGTAAAGGTGGAGTGGGGACGGAGGATAACCTTCAACGACTGCTCCTTCACGCATCTTGGCTCTACGGGCTTGGACTTTGCCTTCGCCGATAAGGCCGTCACGGCATCCGGGTGCACGTTCAGCGACATAGGAGGAACGGCAATTCTCGCAGGCTCTTTCTCCGAGGGAGCATCCGAGGTGCACCGTCCCTATCGTGTCTCGCCCGACCAGGAAGAATATTGTGACACATTATATATAACAAGTAATCACATCGACGATGCCACTAACGAGGACTGGGGAGCAATGGGCATCGGCTGTGGCTATGTCCGCAACTGCTCCATCGTCGGCAACAGCGTAAGCAATGTCAACTGGTGCGGCATCTGCCTCGGATGGGGATGGACTCCCCACGACACCGGCATGCGCAACAACAGGATATGTAACAACCGTGTAACCGACTATGCCCGAATGCTTTACGATGTCGGAGGAATATACACGATGTCGGCTCAGCCGAACTCTTTCATCACCGGAAACACCGTCTCCGAACCATCGAAAGCACCGTATGCCACTAACGGCCGTGCCTTTAAGCTCTATCTCGATGATTCCAGCGACGGCTTTACCATCAGTGGCAACAACTTTACCAAGGATGAAACGGGAACCAACCACCCCGGCAAGAACATCAAATTCGAAGCACACTAGCAATCACAATGAAGCAAACCAACTACCATCTATTTGATTTCATGGACTTCGACCGGCACTTACAGCGCGACGAGCGGCTGTGGAAATGCTGGCAAGCCACCGATATACGTGAGTACGACGGCGACATAATTCTGACCGTTCCTTTTCAGTGCCAGAAGCTGCAAGAGGACATGGCACCCGATACTGACGTCCCGCAGGAGAGCCAGACGCTGACTCTTCGTGCCTATTCGCCCGACATGCTGAGGCTGTTTGTCACCATGAGCGGTGACGAGATGACCGACCATGACGACATGCTTGAGCTTGCCGATGACGTCAGCCATGAGCCGTTGAGCTTTCATAACGACGGCGGACTCTACATCATAACCGACTCAAAGGGGCGCACCCGTGCCACTCTCGACACCCGTCCGTACAAGCAGGACCACTGGAGCGACCTTCTGCCTGCGCCACAGCCGACGACATGGCTCACCCTCTATCCCGACGGCAACCCGTCGAAACCGGTGGCGCTGAGCGACGACCACTTCTCGCCGCCACGCTACGATGCCCTGCCGTTGGGATATGTGACGACACCGGAAGGGCATGAGCGTGCAACAATCTCATTCAAATGCGAGCACGACGAGTGCTTTGCCGGAACGGGCGAAAGGTTCCGCAAGATGGACTTGTCCGGTCAGACGTTCCAACTTAAGAACCAGGACGGACAGGGCGTGAACAACCGCCGTTGCTACAAGAATATCCCGTTCTATCTCTCCAGCCGAATCTATGGAGTGTTCTATCATACGTCCGACTACTGCAAACTGTCGCTTGCCGACCAGTCGACACGCTCGGTGCAGTTCATGTGCGACCGTGCCACGCTCGACGTGTTCGTCATCGGTGGTGAGACTCCCGAGGCTGTACTGCATAACTACCGCCGTCTGACGGGATTCCCGTCGATGCCGCCGCTGTGGAGTTTCGGTATATGGATGAGCCGCATGACATATTTCTCAGCCGATGAGGTCAACGCCATCTGCCGCCGAATGCGTGAGGAACACTGGCCTTGCGATGTCATCCACCTTGATACGGGTTGGTTCCGCACCGACTGGCTGTGTGAATGGAAGTTCAATCCGCAGCGGTTCCCCGACCCGAAGGGATTCATCCACAACCTCCGCGACCACGGGTTCCGTGTCAGTCTGTGGCAGTTGCCATACGTTGCCGAGGGCGCTGAGCAAATAGATGAGGCTCGCCGCAACCATTATATCTCTGAGCCGAAGGACCCGAAGGCACATTCCGGAGCCGGGGGACAGTCGAACTTCTCGGCACTCGACTATGCCGGGACTATCGATTTCACGTACCCAAAGGCTACCGAATGGTACAAGGGACTGCTCAGGAATCTCCTTGAAATGGGCGTCAGCTGTATAAAGACCGACTTCGGCGAGAACATACACATGGACCACAAGTACCACGGCATGAACGCCGAGCGGCTCAACAACCTCTATGGACTGCTCTATCAGCGTGCCGCCTTCGAGATAACCAAGCAGGTTACGGGCGAAGGCATCGTCTGGGCACGGTCGGCATGGGCGGGCTGTCAGCGTTATCCGCTCCACTGGGGTGGCGACTCCGAGAGCTCATGGGACGGTATGGCGGGTTCGTTGAAAGGCGGACTGCACTTCGGATTGTCGGGATTTGCCTTCTGGAGCCACGACGTCCCGGGGTTCCACTCACACCCCGACTTCATGAACTCGCCCCTCGACGAGAAAGTCTACGTTCGCTGGACGCAGTTCGGCGTGTTCACCTCGCACATCCGCTACCACGGGACATGCAAGCGCGAGCCATGGGAATACCCAAATATTGCGCCGATAGTGAAACGCTGGTGGCGGCTGCGCTACCGCCTGATACCTTACATCGAGCAACAGGCTGAACTGACAACCCACAGCGGGTGGCCAATGATTCAGGCTCTGCTGCTCCGTCATCCGCACGACCGTCAGGTCTGGCACATCGATGATGAGTACTACTTCGGGCAGTCGTTCCTCGTGGCGCCGGTGATGAGCGACGACAATAAGCGTGACATCTACCTGCCTGAAGGCAAATGGGTGAACTTCTTCACGGGCGAACGGCTCGACGGCGGACGATGGATTTACGGCTACGAGTGTCCGCTGGAACTCATGCCTGTGTTCGTCCGTCCGGGCACAAAGATACCGGTCTATCCCGATGATGTCGACTGCACCGACGATATGGACCTGTCGAAAGCCGTCACAATAACCATCGACGACAACTTCACTTCGTATAAAATATAAAACGACATAACAATGAAAACATGGAAATCAAACTGGGAAGAGACTAAGAAACGATATATCGACTGGTGGAATCACAAGGGCGTGCTGCTCACGATGTGGGAGCATTTCCAGGACCCGAAGATGACGCCTCATGCCGACGTGCCGAAGCCGGAGCCGCCGCGCGACAACAACCAGCGCTGCCTCGACCCCGAATGGCGAAGCCGCTACCTCGACTGGTACATGGCGCACAGTAGCTTCATTGCCGACATCCTGCCGGTGGCAAACACGGAACTCGGACCGGGCTCAATGGCAGCCATACTCGGTTCTACTCTTGAGGGCGGCGACGATACTATATGGATTCACCAGCCGGAAACGATTCCCGAGGGCGACCTTACCTACGACCCTGACAGCCCGGGCATGAAACTCCACCGCGACTTGCTCAAGAAGGTCAAGGAGAAAGCCAACGGCAACTACTACGTCGGTATGCCTGACCTGATGGAAGGACTCGACGTGCTGGCTTCGCTTCGTGGCACCGATACCGTGCTGATGGACACGATGATGCAGCCTGACGTCCTCGAGCGGCAGCTGCAACAGATCAACGACTACTACTTCAAGGTGTACGACGAGCTCTACGACATCATCAAGGAAGACGACGGAATGTGTTTCTGCTACTTCTCTATCTGGGGACCGGGCAAGGTGACAAAGCTGCAAAGCGACATATCGACGATGATCTCCGAGGACGACTACCGCCACTTCGTCCAGCCGTATATCCGGGAGCAGGCTCAGCACATGGACTATACGCTCTACCATCTCGACGGCGTGGGCGCTATCCGCCATCTGCCCGCACTGCTTGAGATTGATGAGATCGACGCTATACAGTGGACACCGGGTGTAGGACAGCCTCAGGGCGGTTCGCCACAGTGGTACGACCTTTACCGTCAGATACTCGACGCGGGCAAGTCGGTTGAGGCCAACTGGGTGGAGCCTGACGAGATAGCGCCTCTGCTCGATGCCTGCGGAACCAACGGCATACAGATAAACGTCGACTTCCACACCGAGGAAGAGGTGCGCCGTTGCCAGGACATCATCGACAAGTTCAAATAAAGGAGATTATACATGCAAACCAACTATATGAGCGGCATTGACTGGGGAATCCTCATTGCCTATTTCGTCATACTCCTTGCCATCGGAATGTGGGCGAGCTCACGTGCGAACAAGAAGAAATCACTGTTCCTTGCCGACCACTCCCTGCGCTGGCACCACATCGGCTTCTCCATGTGGGGCACCAACGTCGGACCGTCGATGCTCATCGCTTCGGCTTCGGCAGGGTTCACCACGGGCATTGTCTCGGGCAACTATGCCTGGTATGCCTTCGTGTTCATAGCGTTGCTTGCCTTCGTCTTCGCCCCGCGCTACCTTGGAGCCAAGGTGTCGACGCTGCCGGAGTTCATGGGGCTCCGCTTCGGACAGGAGACGCGGAACATCCTGGCATGGTACACTATCGTGACGATACTCATATCGTGGCTTGCGCTGACCCTCTTCGCCGGGGGAGTACTCATCCGTCAGGTCTTCGACATCCCGATGTGGGCGTCGGCATGTATACTCCTTGCCATAGCGGCTTTCTTCACCATGCTCGGCGGACTGAAGGCTGTCGCCTACACCAATGTCTATCAGATGGTGCTGCTTATCGTCGTCTCGGCGACGCTGGCGATAGCCGGTATAAATAAGGTGGGCGGAATCCACGACCTTGTGGCGGCTGTCCCTGCCGACTACTGGAAAATGTTCCACTCTAACAGCGACCCCGACTTCCCGTGGTTGCCGATACTACTCGGCTATCCCGTCATGGGCGTGTGGTTCTGGTGTACCGACCAGAGTATGGTCCAGCCGGTGCTTGCGGCGAAGAACCTGCGTGAGGGACAGCTCGGAGCCAACTTCACCGGATGGCTGAAGATTCTCGACGTGCCATTGTACATCGTCCCGGGAATCATTGCCTTCGCCCTCGTCAAGGCAGGACAGATGCAGCTCACCAATCCCAATGAGGCTTACCTTGCCCTCGTCACTGACGTCTTTCCGCAGGGAATGGTAGGACTGGTGTTCGCCGTCCTCACTGCCGCCCTCGTCAGTACCGTCGGCTCAGCACTCAACGCCTTGAGCACGGTCTTCACGATGGACATCTACGTCAAGAAACTGCACACTACGGCGTCGGCCCGACACATCAACCATGTAGGTCGTGTGGTAATGGTCGTCGGAGCGGCTCTGTCGGTACTTATTTGCATTGCGATAGACTCGATAAAGGGACTCGATTTGTTCAATATCTTCCAGTCGGTGCTCAGTTTCATTGCCCCGCCGATGACAACGGTCTTCCTTCTCGGCGTGTTTTGGAAACGCACCACGCCGCTTGCCGCCAAACTCGTGCTGACGGTTGGAACGGCGTTCAGCATTGGAACGGGCATCCTCTATCTGTGGGGACCGACGTCGATACACTGGCCGCACTTCATGTTGCTGTCGTTCTATCTGTGCGTAATCCTCATTGCCTTCGCCGTAATCGTCAGTCTGCTCGACCACCGGAAGTACGACTACAGCTGTCCGAAGCCTCTGCCGCAGACACATTCGAAGCTCGTCATCGGCAGTTGGATAGCCCTCGCTATAGTCATGGTCGCATTGTACATTATCTTCAACTAACAAACTATTCATAATAGATGAACCATAATATTCTGAACAAATGCTACGCCTTGCTTGCCGCCTTGTTGCTGACTGCATGTCAGCTGCCTGGCAACAGCAAGAACAGCGCTGACAAAGAGGCAACGCCTATAGCTCAAAGCGAATACGCCGACAATTCCACCGGTTCGGATAACGACAATAAGGCTGATGCCGACGAACATGACGACAACTTATCTGCCGCCGACAATTCATCTTCGGACGTTGCCAATCCCGAATGCGGTCTGCCGCAGGTCAGTAAGGGAACTCCCGAAAAAATTCTCCGCCGTGTCGGTTACACCTGCTCGTGGAATCCCGACAACCTGATACCTAACTGGGTGGCATGGGAACTGACTGCCGACCATGCCGACGGTCTGTACAAGCGTGGCAGAATAAAATTTCATGAAGACGAGGGTGTGACGACATACGACTACATGCGGTCGGGCTATGACCGTGGGCATTTATGTCCGTCGGGTGATAACAAATGGAGCGAGGAAGCCCAGGAGCAGAGTTTCCTCATGACAAATATGTGTCCGCAGAACCACAACCTCAATGCCGGCGACTGGAACGAAATGGAGATGCAGTGCCGCCGGTGGGCTGAGAAATTCGGAAAGCTCGACATTATGGCTGGTCCTATCCTCTTCCGTGGCAAGCACAAGACGATAGGCAGCGGCGTGGTTGTGCCGGAGGCTTTCTTCAAGGTGGTGTACTGTCCGTCACGCCGGATGGCTATAGGGTTCATCTACCGCAATGAGGCCGGCAACCGTCCGAAGGGCGACTATGTCAACAGCGTGGCTCAGATAGAGCGCATCACGGGTTTCAAATTCCTCACCAACCTTCCCGCAAAGACTGCCGAGAAGGTCAAGAAGGAAGCCAACCTCGACGACTGGTACATGTGAGAATTGCGTTACAGCGCGGCAAGGGCAATGCTTAGGAACTTTCCCTCGGTAGTGTCGCCGCGTGACGGGAGGACGACCGGAGTCATGGCACCCTGCAGGACACTCGCCGTACGGGCGTGGGCAAAGAGGTTGAGAGTCTTGTGGAGCATGTTGCCAACCTCGATGTTCGGCAGAATGAGAGCGTCAGCCCTGCCTTCGAGAGGCGATGACAACCCCTTGGTCTTCAGAGCCTTCTCCGACAGCGCACAGCTTATGTCCAACGGTCCGTCGATGATGCACTTGCCAAACTCGCCCCGCTTAGCCATGTCAATAATGTCCTTATACCCTTCAGTATAAGGGAAGTGACGGGCATCGACCTTCTCCGAGCAGTGGACGAGAGCCACCCGTGGAGTCTCTTCGCCCATGACATGCCATGCGTTGACGACATACCTCACTTGCGCAATCCGCTGTTCCTGAGTCGGGAACGGGATGACTGCCGCGTCGGTGAACATGAACATACGGTCGAAGTCGGGAACCTGAGCCAGAGTCAACTGGGTGAGCACATTGCCTTTCGGCAGCATACCGTCCTCCTTGTTCAGCACGGCACGCAACAGATTGTCGGTGTTTATGCGCCCCTTCATCAGCATGTCGGCATTGCCTTGGCGGATAATCTCCACGGCACGGCGGGCGGCATCGTCGGGGTTGTCGGCATCCACATAGCTGATGTGGCTGTGGTAGTGCTCCATAGCCTGGTTGCGGCAGATGATGTCGTGTCCGCCAACGAACGTCACGTCTACAAGTCCTTCGTCGAGTGCCATCTCGACAGCACGCTGCGTGTGTTCGTCGATTCCGTTGACTACAGCCAGGCGCTTCCTTGTGCCCCGGCGGGCAAGCAGTTCTATCAGGTTTTCAAAGGTCATCATTTTAAAGGTAAAAAGGTAAAAAAACTATATGAATATCCGCTATTGTCCAAATGGACGATTGTGGAAAAACTATTCCTTTTTCTCTTCTTCTTTCTCTACAGTCTCGTTGGTTTCGACTTCCTGCTCTTTCTGGCGGGCTTCCTTGCGGGCCTTGTTGCGGGCTTGCTCCTTGGCAAACTCCTTGTATTCAGAGCTGTGACCGTGGCTGAAGAACGAGTTGACGACATACCACACGACGAGTACTCCCAGTGCTATAAATAATAAATTTCCCATATTCTTGTTATACTTTTATTTTCTTGTTTCTCCGGCAGCGGTCATAGAACGCACAGCCAGCGCATCCGTAGTTCTTGTAACGGACATTCTCACGCCATTCCCTGACGAAGTAGCGAACGGCAAGCGCAAGGCATACTGCCAGTATTACACCTATTATAATATATTGCAGAGTCACTGTAATATTCTTCCTCCCTTCTTTCTGAATTCAGTTAATTCTTTGCGTCGAGCACCTGATACTCACTGTTCATCGACTTGAATTCAGGCACAATATCCTTCATCTTCCTCACGATAGCCAGCGCGTCGAATTTATCGGCTATGCCGGCAAGTTCCTCGATGTCCTTCTCGACGTTGTTGTAGTCGTACTCACGCACCTTCGCGATACGGATCTTGTCGTTGAACGACGGCAGCGTGTTCTCCTCCTTGGCGAGTAGCTCCTCATAGAGTTTCTCGCCCGGGCGCAGTCCGGTGTACTTTATCTCGACGCCCTTGGCTCCCGAGAGTCGGATCATCCGTTTGGCAAGGTCGGCTATCTTCACCGGCTTACCCATGTCGAAGACGAATATCTGTCCGCCGCGACCGCGGGTTCCTGCCTCAAGCACCAGCTTGCAGGCTTCAGGAATGAGCATGAAGTAGCGTATGATGTTCGGGTCGGTCACCGTTACCGGTCCGCCATCGTGAATCTCCTTCTCGAACAGCGGGATGACCGAGCCGTTGGAACCCAGCACATTGCCGAAGCGGGTCGTGACAAACTGCGTGTGTCCGATGTTTGTCGATACTGGCGTGCCGTCGGGCTTGTGAGTGTCGAGCCATTTGTCGAGGCTCTGGCAGTAAATCTCGCAGATTCGCTTTGAGCATCCCATGACATTCGACGGGTTGACAGCCTTGTCGGTCGATACCATGACGAACTTTTCGACGCCGTACTTTGCGCTGAGGTCGGCTATAATCTTCGTTCCGATGATATTGTTCTGCACGCTCTCCGACGGGTTGTCCTCCATCATCGGCACATGCTTGTAGGCAGCGGCATGGAACACTAACGCCGGGCGCTTTGCCTTGAAGATGCTCTCCATGCGTCCCTTGTTGGTTATGCTTGCCACGTAGGTGTCGACCTTAATGTCAGGAAACTCATGCAGCATCATCAGTCGGATGTCGTGCTGCGGAGTCTCAGCCTGGTCGATGAGAATCAGCTCCTGCGGCTTGAACGGTACAATCTGGCGGACAAGCTCACTGCCTATGCTGCCTGCCGAGCCGGTTATCATTATCCGGCGGTTCTCCAGACTGGAGGCTATAGCCGTCATGTCAATCTGTATCTCGTCGCGTGGCAGTAAGTCTTCAATCTTCACCTCGTGCAGCTGTACGCTCTGAACCGACGACGACTTGCCGTCCCATCCTTTCGGCAGTGACGCGAAGTAAATCTTTATGCCGTTGTTGAGCAGTGTGTCCTGTATCTTCTGGTCTTTACGGAAGATGTCGCTGTTGGATTGGCAGACGAGCACCGCCTGAATGTGCAGGTCGATTATGGCGTCGTTGAGTTTCTCGCCCGGGTCGTAGACCTTTTCGCCCATGAGTATGCGCCTGTTGAGATGCGGGTCGTGGGAGATGAATCCTTTCAGCTGGAACTGTGTCGGCTTGATGTTGCGGATGTTCTTTGCCAGTCCTATGGCGTTGTTGTTGACACCGTAGATGAGCGTGCGAAGTCCCTCGTCGGAGCTGAAGGCAACGTCGTAAAGAGTTTTCACAAGCACGCGCTCTATCCACATGAGAAGCATGGCAATGATGTACATCGCTATAATCTGCCGTCCCTCAAGCGGAATGAATCCCAGCTCGCGGTACCACGGATAGATAACATAATGGAAGACAAGGGCCAGGAAGCACGACAGACCCTGGGCGAATCCCACACGTTGAAGGTCGACGAACGACGAATAGCGTATGATGCCGGAATAGGTGTGGAACACACGGAAACCGATGAGGTTGAAAATCATGTAAACCAGGATAGTCTTCGATAGTACGATAATGTTTCCCAGCGTGACGGCGCCGTGATAATAAAGCCAGAAAACAAATATTCCTGAAATGTAGCAGATAGCACAATCGATTATCAGTACGGACCAGTAAGGTAGGGCTCGCTTAGTGAAATACCAGTTCAGGATATTATTAAGTATCTTGTTCATCATGATGTTAGTTAGATTCCACTGCTATTTAACTGTCTATGAAATGCAAAGTTAGTAATAATTTTTAAAGAAAGGAAATAATTCAAATGTTTTTTGACTTTTAAACATTTCATGGTTAAAAAATAAGTAGTAACTTTGCACACCAAACAAAAATTATAAGAATCCGTGTACGATATTTGCAGCATAGGACATATAACCCGTGACAAGATTGTGACGCCTGAGAAGACGGTCTACATGGCAGGAGGAACATCCTTCTACATGTCACGCGGAATCAGCAGCCTGCCGTCGAAGGTGGGCTTTCAGCTGGTGACCAAGGTCGGCGACGACCAGAAACCGGAGGTCGACAAGATAGCGGCGCTGGGCATTGACACAGTCTGCTATCCGAGCCGCCACACCGTGTTCTTCGAGAACCGCTACGGCACCGACTCCAACAACCGCACGCAGCGTGTGCTTGCCAAGGCTGACCCCTTCACCATTGCCGACGTGGAACCGCTGGAGGCAAAGGTGTTCCATCTCGGGAGCCTCCTTGCCGACGACTTCTCGCCGGAGGTCGTGGAGTACCTTGCCACGAAGGGCGATGTGTCCATCGACGTGCAGGGCTATCTCCGTGAGGTGGTAGGCGAGGAGGTGCACTCGACAGAGTTCAGGGACAAGGAGCGTATACTCTCATGTACAAGTATCCTGAAACTCAACGAGCATGAGATGGATGTCATTGCCGAGCACAACGACCCGAAGTTTGTGGCACGCCGGCTGTCCGACTATGGCGTCCGTGAGGTGGTCATAACCCTCGGCAGCTACGGCTCCGTAATCTATGCCGGTGGAAAGTTCTATGAAATTCCGGCTTACAAGCCACGGAAGGTCGTCGATACGACGGGCTGTGGCGACACTTACTCTACCGGCTATCTCTACAGCCGTGCCCTCGGTGCAGGCATTGAGGATGCCGGGAAATATGCCGCCGCCATGTGCACCCTGAAGCTCGAGCACTCCGGTCCGTTCGACAAGACCGAAGCCGACATCCTGCGGGTCATTGATGGAGGCTGTTAAAACAGGACACAAATCACAAAGTTATGAGTAAAAAGAGAGTGAAACTTACAACCAAAGCATACTTGCTGCCGTTCCTGCTTGTCACGTCGCTGTTCTTCCTTTGGGGATTCGCCCGTGCCATACTCGACGTGCTCAACAAGCATTTCCAGAACGCCCTCGACATAAGCATCACACAGTCGGCGCTCGTCCAGGTAACCACCTATTTCGGCTACTTCATCATGGCAATACCTGCCGGATGGTTCATCAACCGCCACGGCTACCGCCACGGAGTAATCTTCGGACTGACACTCTTCGGCATCGGAGCACTGCTGTTCATCCCCGGCGCCTCGGCAGGAACATTCTACGCTTACCTTGGAGTCCTGTTCATCATCGGATGCGGACTGGTATTCCTTGAGACATCGGCAAACCCATAAGTCACCGAGCTGGGAGCGCCCGCGACTGCCACGGCACGCCTGAACTTCTCACAGTCGTTCAACGGACTGGGCTCGCTGTCGGCAACATTCCTCGTCGGACAGTTCCTCTTCAACGGCACCGACAACGGCGGCAACATCGTCGTGCCATACACCGTACTCGGCATTGTCGTCCTGCTGATAGCCGTCGTATTCTCCCGTGTCAACCTGCCGGAGATAAAGCATAAGGTCACCGAGGAAGAGATAGAGAACGAGAAAGAGACCCGCATTGTCCAGCTCTTCCGCCATCACCCGATGTTCGTCTTCGGACTCTTCACGCTCCTTGCCTACGAGGTTTCGGAGATAAGCATCAACAGCTACTTCATCAATTACGTCACCGGTAAGCACTGGATGAACGACAACACGGCGTCGATAGTCCTCACCTGCTGCCTCGCCTTCTTCATGGTGGGACGGTTCGTCGGCAGTTGGATAATGCGCAGTGTCAAGGCTGAGCACATGCTGTTCGTCTGCGCTGCCGGCAGTGTCGTCAGTATCGGAACGGTCATGCTCAACCTGGGTCGCGTGTCGATGATTGCGCTGGTGTGCAACTATGTCTTCGAGGCAATAATGTTCCCGACAATATTCTCGCTGGCTCTGCGCGGACTCGGCAATCTGACGAAGAGCGCGTCGTCGCTGCTTATGATGACGCCTATCGGTGGCTGCGGCTTCATGCTCATGGGTCTCATCGCCGATTCGACCGGCATGCTCTCCATGCCGTTCATCATCCCGTTCCTCGGCTACTTCATTGTCCTCCTCTTCGCCTCAGAACTCTCACGCAAGAAACGTGTCAATGTCCTCTGCCTATAGTGGCTGAATATCAGCAAGGTTCATCCTCACACGGATCTTAAAAATCTGCGCTATCTGCGTGAAAAAATAATCAGTGCGGAAAAAATAATCTCTTTGGGAAATGAAGTAGGGACGATCGGGTTCGAACCGATGACCTCTGCAATGTGACTGCAGCGCTCTAAACCAGCTGGGCTACGCCCCTAATTCCTTTTTTGCGTGTGCAAAGTTAATAATAATCTGCGTAAAAGCAAAGAATTTTTTGCTGTAAATATTTATCACTTCCGACCGCAAGACTTTACCGCTTTTGTAAAGTCTTGATTATCAATAAGTTTCCTTTTTGTGCCAAATTATGCTCTAATCGGGTATGTATTACGACGTAAAACATACCCAATCACGCCGTAAAACATACCCAATCACGCCGTATCGGCTGTAACTATCCAAGGCTATAAATTATCGATTTCCTCCCTGGTCAATCCTGTTATCTTTTGTATTGTTTCAAAAGGCAACCCCATTGCTTTCATTGCCTTTGCATTTTTCAGGTTGGCATTATGTTCGCCCTGCCGGATACCCTGCTGCAGTCCTTGCTTAATGCCTTGCTGCAATCCTTGCTGCAATCCCTGCTGCAATCCCTGCTTAATACCCTTCTGCAGTCCTTCTTTACGTGCTGAATCCATACCGTTCTTAATATCTCTGTAGGCGTTGACACTTTGTTCGTAGGCACGGCGTTCACGGCTGTTGAACTTGGAAATCTCGGCTGCTTGGAAAAGACGTTCGAAGACACGACCCTGCAGTTCGGCAGGTCTTTCTAGAAGGTTTGACATATTGCGCAGACAGAAGAGCCACTTCTCATAAAGAGACTTACATTCCTCCAATGGCTTGTTGAATTTTTCAAGCTCTACATAAATATATGTAAGTTTCTCATAAAAGACTTCCTTGGTCTCCTTGTCCATCAATTTAACGATCTTGGTAACTCTATTGTCTTTCTTCTTGTCTTCGGGAAAGGCGAAGTTAAGGATGCCAATGGTATAGACATCATTCAACTCATAATTCCAATCTCCCTTTTTTGCTTGCTCTGCAATAGGGAATGTAGAGTAGTATATGGAACGGTCTTTATAGAATTCCTGATATACATTCTGCATTTCAACAATAATTCTTGCCCCGGTATCGGTGGTACAGTAAACATCAAAAACAGCCTTGCGCTCTGACTCGTTATAGCCAAAGTGCTCACTGTTCTTGTAGCTTACTTCTTTGATGACCCTTTCCCCATCGAAGAGCGCGTTAAGGAAACCAATAAGTAAATCGCTGTTGAATGGTGTACCGAATATTCGCTTAAAGCCGAAGTCGGTCAGCGGGTTTATGTATCTTTCACCTGTGTGAATCATTGGCGTCATATTTTTATTGCTGCAAAGATAGTGCAAACCGAAGACAAAACAAAGGAATCAAGCATAAAGTTTGTATTTATTGTTGGAATGCGGACTACCAGTCGCCACCGGCACCACCGCCGTTGAAGCTGCCGCCACCGAAACTTCCTCCGCCGGAGCCTCCGCCAAAGCTGCCGCCTCCGCCAAAGCTGCCGCCTCCGCCAAAGAACGGTGGTCCACCAAAGAAGAAGAAACCTCCGCCGCCTCGATGGAAAAGGATATAGACTATGACTATTATGATGATAGTCAGCCATATAGCTTGAGCCGGTGAGCCCTCATCGTTATCGTCATAGTAGTCGTCCAACTTGCCAGAATAGAACGCCTTACAGGTCGACAGCACGGCAGCGTTGACATCGCCTTTCCTCATGTTCGGGACGATACAAGCCATACCGATATTCCTTACTGTGATGTCGGGGTAGTCGCCTTGCAGACCGCTTCCCGGGGCAATGAACCAGCGGTGGTCGTCTGCTGAGATTATGATTACCAGACCACGGGAAGTTTTTTTGTCGCCGACACCGTATTTGTCACCAAGGCGAGAACTGGTCTCTGCCAGATCGTCGGCTCCTTTCAAATGCTTGACGACTACGAAAACGGTCTGAATGCCCTTGTCCTTCTCCATCGCCTGCATGTATCGGTCGCATGAGTCCTGTATGGCTGGGCTGACGAGTCCGTCGGGATTGACGAGATAGCGTGACGCATCCTGTAAGTGAGCCATCGGCAGGTCGTCGATAGTCCACTCACGGCTTTCCCCTGCAGCCATCATTGTCTGCAAGGCAAATAGCATCATCACAATTAGAGCCAGCTTTACGTGTTTCATCTCTAATCCCTGATCTGATCTCAAGTCAATCAACTCTAATCTCTAATCCCTATTCTCTAATCTTAGAAATCAAATATCCAACTCAGGGGCTTTCTCTGCAGCCTTGTCCGCCTCGAACTTAGTCATCCTGTCGAATCCGAACATATTGGCAAAGATAACATTAGGGAACCGGCGTACCGACTGGTTGTACTCCTGGACAGCGGTGTTGTAATTCTCACGGGCATAGTTGATGCGGTTCTCCGAGCCTTCTATCTGAGCCTGCAAATCCTCGAAGTTCTTGCTGGCCTTCAGTTCAGGATAACTCTCCGATATAGCCATCAACTTTCCGAGAGCAGTGGTAATGTCGCCCTGCGCCTTCTGGAACTGCGCAATCTTCTCCGGAGTCAGATTCTCCGGGTCGATCTTTATCTGGCTGGCAGCGCTGCGAGCCTCGGCAACCTCCTTGAAAGTCTCATTCTCATGCTTGGCGTATGCCTTCACCGTCTTGGCGAGATTAGGCAGAAGGTCAGCCCTGCGCTGGCAGGCAGCCTCTACATTGGAGAATGCCGTGGTGGCAGCCTCCTGCTTATTCACCATGCCGTTGTATGAGCTGCATGCACCGAGGCACAGCACAATAACAACGACTGCAACAATAATCCATCCTTTTTTCTTCATTTTATTTCCTGTTCTTGTTGTATACTTATTTATTATTTTATTTCGCAAAAGTAGGAAATAATCTCCATATTGCCAAATCATAAAGCTTAATAAATGTTCTACGGCTTTGCATTGTGGACTTCTAGATTATTGTCTATTGTTTCTAATTGTAATAACAACCGGTTAATTTGTTATCAAATTGTAATAATCTTGAAGTCGTATGCTTACAGTTTGATATTTTATTCATTGTTCAACTATCAAAAATCACTTTAAGTATCGTTAAATGAAACATAATGTCTAATTTTGCAGTCGTATTCAGAACAATTTGCAAACGTAAACACTAAATTATTAGGCATTATGAAACTTAAAATCAAAAAGAAATGGATTATTCTTATGACTGTGATGGTGGTCATAGTCATTGCCGGATTGTTTGCTCCGGAGCCTTCATTTACCTGTGACTTCTCGAAGATCAACAAGGCAGATGTTGCCTGGATGATTACAGCGACTATCTTCGTGCTCATGATGACGCCGGGACTTTCGTTCTTCTATGGCGGAATGGTGGGAGCGAGAAACGTCATTTCAACAATGCTACAGAGTTTCATCGCCATGGGAATCATCACCGTCCTGTGGGTTGCATTCGGCTTCAGCCTTGCCTTTGGCGACGATATTGGCGGCATAATCGGCGACCCGACGAGCTTCCTTATGTTCAATCATGTCGGAGCCGACACCTATATCACACCAACGGGAAAGCTCCTTGGAGGCGCAACAATTCCGCTGGCGCTATATGCCCTCTTCCAGATGAAGTTTGCAATCATTACCCCGTCTCTGATAACCGGTTCGTTTGCTGAGCGTGTCCGCTTCTCAGCCTACCTGTTCTTCATGATGTTCTTCTTTGTATTCATATATTGTCCGCTTGCCCACATGACATGGCATCCTGACGGACTGTTCCTGAAATGGGGCGTTGTCGACTTCGCCGGTGGTATTGTCGTACACGCATCATCAGGTATCGCGGCACTTGCCGGAGCCATATTCCTTGGACGGCGACGCACATCAACGAAGAATGAAGAACCTGCCAACATCCCGTTCGTACTCCTCGGAGCCGCCATGCTGTGGCTGGGCTGGTTCGGATTCAATGCCGGCAGCTCACTCCATGCCGACGGACAGGCTGTAAAAGCATTCCTCAACACCACCACCGCTTCGGCAACAGCCATGATGACATGGATATTCTTCGACTGCCTCCGTGGCCGTAAGCCATCGGCAATGGGTGCCGCAGTAGGCTGCGTCGTCGGTCTTGTAGCTTGTACCCCGTCAGCCGGTTATGTTACGGTAGGTCAGACGATATTCATTGCCTTCGTCATCGCAATCATCTGTAACATAGCCGTTTATTGGCGTTCACACAGTCGGATAGACGATGCCCTCGACGTATTCCCGACCCACGGAACGGGCGGTATTGTAGGTACCATCATGACCGGAATATTCATTCAGGAAGGACTTATCTCCGGAACATGGGACGGCTTCGTGATATTCCTCTATCACCTGCTTGCCATAGCCATCGTGTTCGTCTACACCTTTGCCATGAGCTACTTCGGCTATTGGCTCATCGACCACTTCATCCCAATGCGTGTCAGCATCGAGAGTGAGCGTGTGGGACTCGACCTCAGCCAGCACGACGAGCATTACGGACTCGCCCACTTCGGTGAGCGTGAGCTTGCCGAGTATGAAGAGCATATCAAGAGCAAGCACAATGAAAAATAAAGTTTACCTTTTCAGTATATCTTAATCTCTTAACAACACAACGTTACGTATTTAGGGGACCGCGCAAGTCACGGTTCCCTAAATTGTTTTCCGGACAATAATATCACCTTGTCCGCCACAATACTTTGTTGCTGTCGTCGATATAACTGTACTCGTGCGGTGCGATAGGAATAGGCTAAATGTCGACAGCCTTATTCCTTGTGATATTTGCTAGGGCTCACTCCGAAATGCTTCTTGAACAGAGTGCTGAAGTATTTTACGTTGACAAATCCCGTATCGGTGCTAGCCTCGAGCACTGACGCTCCCTCGTCGAGCAGTTTGGCGGCACGTTCCAGCCTCATGATGCGGATGAAGTCCTGCGGCGTCTTTCCGGTGAGCGCTTTCAGACGGTTGTAGAACAGCGTGCGGCTCATAGCCATCTCACGGCAGAGGGCATTGATGTCGAAGCTCTCGTCGTGCATGCTCTCCCTGACAATCTCGGTCGCCTTGTCGACGAATTCCTTGTCGGACTCGTTGACCATTGCCGACGACTGTTCGTCAGCAACGGCGGTGATGCCGGCGTTAGTGCCTGCATTTGCGTCTTCGCTCTTAACTTCTTGGGGCAACTCACGGACAAGCTCGGTTGCACGGCGGAGGTAGTATTTGCGGATAGCCATGCGGTTGCGGAGTATCGACTCCACCTTGGCTTCGAGCACGGCGGTGTCGAACGGCTTCGAGATATAGTCGTCGGCGCCGCAGTTCAGTCCGTTGATGGTGTAGTCCTTGCCGACCTTTGCGGTAAGCAGTATTACCGGGATGAACGACGTAGCCTCGTCCTCCTTTACCCTCCGGCAGAACTCGTCGCCTTGCATTCCCGGCATCATCACGTCGGAGATGATGATGTCGCAGGTGGCTGATGACAGATAGTCGAGTGCCGATTGGGCGTCAGGCTTGGTCACGACGGTGTAGCTCTTGCCGAACGTGAGCTGCATGTAGTTGCGCAGCTCGGCGTTGTCGTCGACAAAGAGAAGGGTAGGGCGGTCATAGTCGTTGCCTTGGCCGGCTCCGTCTGCCGTAACGCTCTGGCTGTCAGCACTGTCGGTGCTGCTTGTCTCGTCGGCTTTGCCTTGGGCGTCGGTCACGGGGAATCCCTTTGGCATGGTTATGAAGAATGTCGTGCCTTCGCCTTCCTTGCTCTCGAACGATACCGAACCTTTCTGCATGACGACAAGTTTCCGGACAAGGGAGAGTCCCAGCCCGGTGCCGGTAATCCTTGAGCGGACGGCATTCTCGGCACGGTAGAAGGTGCTGAATATTTTGCCCTTCGACTTTTCAGGTATGCCGATGCCGTTGTCGCGTACATATATAATAATGTGTTGGTCGTCGGCTTTGGCTCCCACCTCTATCTTTCCGTTCTCGCGTGTGTACTTGATGGAATTCGATATGAGGTTGTCGAGAATCCGGTTTGCCGCCTTCTCGTCCATCCATACCGTCGCGCCCTCGGGGCATTCAGCCAGAGTGAGCGTCAGATGCTTCTGCTCGCTGAGCAGGTGGAACCGTGAACAAGCGTGCTCGAAGAGCGTGCGCAGGTCGAGCTGTACTATCTGCAGCTGTACCTTGCGGGTGTCGATCTTCTGAAAGTCGAGCAGCGTCGTGATGAGCGTCATGAGCTGTTTGCCGTTGCGGCGGGCTATGTCGAGGTAGTTGCGGGTCTCCTTGCTGAGGGTGTTGTCCTGTGCGATGTCGTTGAGAGGGGCGAGGGTGAGCGACAGAGGGGTGCGGATGTCGTGAGCCGTGTTGACGAAGAAGTCGATGCGCTCGGCTTCGTATTCCTTATCCAGACGTGTGCGGTAGAACCGCCATACGAAGTAGGCTATCGCGGCAATGACGATTATGTAGAAGAGCCATGCCCACACGGTGCTGTACCATGGGTGGTCGACATGTATCTCCACGACCCGCTCGCTGATAAGCTGTCCGGTGCTGCGGCTGACGCTGCGCAAGTGGATGCGGTAGGTGCCAGGGGCCAGACTGTTGAAGAGGATTTGTCCGTCGTCGACGGTCTGCATGGCATTGTCCTGCTTGCCCTCGATGAAGTACTGGTATTTTATGTCGTACTGGTATTTCAGGTTGATGCTCTCGAACGACAGGGTGAAGGTGTTCTGCGAGTAAGGCAGCTCGACCTTGCCCTTGCTGAGCATCTTGTAGATGTGCGGGCGCAGCGCGCTTGCCTCGTCGGCGTCGAGTCCGGAGACCTTGATGTCGAGAAGCTGTATCGGAGCCTTGAAACTCGTTGCCAGTATGGCGTCAGGCTTTATTATCAGGGCTCCGCTGGTGCTGCCGAAGGCAAGCAGTCCGTCGTCGAGTATGGCAGCTGCCCCACGGTTGAACTCCAGTCCTCCGCCGTAAGGGAGGTCGACGGCTACGACCTTTATCTTCGGTTTAGCCGTCACGCAAACCATTCCGTGGTCGGTGGTTATCCATATTCGTCCGAGCGAGTCGCGCATTATCGCCTTCACGCTGTTCGACGGCAGACCGTCGTCGACGGTGAGCTGGCGGAGACTGTGCAGGCGCAGGTTGTAGATGTAGACTCCGCCGCCGTCGGTGCCCAGCCATGCTTCGGTGGACGAGGTGAAGAGCACGGAGACAATGTATGTGTTTACATCGATCGACGGGAGTTCGCCGTAGGTGAAGTAGTGGCTGACGGTTCCCTTTGCGTCGATGGCGTAGAATCCGTTAGCCGTGGCTATGACGACCCTGCCGTCGGGCATACCGGATATTGACTGGACGTTCTGTATCGGGAAGTAGCGCTCGCCGGAGGCTGATACACAGGCAAGGTCGCCGTCGAGACAGCCTATCCACAGGTTGCCCCGCCCGTCGTTGTACAGGCTGTAGGCATAGTCGGTCTTCAGCTTGCCGTTCTCCTTGGTGTAGGCATCGGCTCCGTCGATGGTCTTGACGCCTCCGCCATAAGTCCCGACGAGAATCCTGCCACCGGGGTCACGGGCGAAATTCAGGCACACCATACGTTGCATGGTGTGAGTCCATGAGTTCGATGATTTATGGAATATGCTCACGCCGCGGTCGGTGGCATAGTAGATGTTGCCGTTGCCGTCGTCGAGGATGTCGTTTACGTTGTTGTTGAATAGCGACTGTGGGTTGAGGAACTCATGGCTGACGATTCTCATCGCGTTGTCCTTGGCGTAGGCTATATCTACTCCGCCGCTGTAGGAGCCAATCCAGATGTTGCCCCATTCGTCACGGCAGATGGTGTAGATGCCGTTGCCGTGGAGCACGGAACCGGTCTCGTCGTCGGTCGACAAGTGGAACCGGACTTTTCCGGTTCGGCGGCTGATTCCGGTAACGCCGCCTCCATCGACACCGACAAGCATCGTCTCGGCGTTCAGCGGGGTGATGGCTCTGACCGGCTTATGGGGAATGTCGGGTGTTGCCGGATAGAGTTTCCTGGTCTTTGGGTCGCCCAGCATCAGTCCGCTGTCGAATGTTCCGATGCAGAGGAAGTGGTTCGGCTCGTCGTAGTAGGATGTCTGGACTTGCAGATTGGGGAAGAGAAGCGTCGGCTTGGAAGTGGAGCGGTTGATATAGAAGAGTCCGCTGTTCGTGCCGACGGACAGTCCGTCATTCGCCTCCATAATGTCGTTGACAAAGGCATTGTTGATGACGGGCACCGGCTTGCCGCCTTGCCCGCACCTGTAGAGTCCGAGGTTGAGGGCAAGCCACCATTTATTGTCCTTAATGCAAATATCGTTGAGGATTAGCTGTTGTGAGAAGACTTTTGTCAGGTCGAGACAAACAACAAACGAGTTGCTCACAACATCGTAGCGGAATATCTTACCGGAGTTGGAGAAGGCATATAGATTGCCGTCGCCGGCCTTGTACAACCGGAATATGCGGGATGTCAGCTCGCTGTAGCTTGTGACGTTGAGGTCGAGGTTGTAGTACTGCATCGTGACGCCGTTGTATCGCTGGATACCGCTCTTGGTGGCTATCCAGATGGCGTGGTCGCTGCCCTCGACGATGGAGAACACACGCTGGCTGACCATTCCGTCGGTTGCCGAAAGGTGCTCGAAACGGAACTGGTTGCTGACGTCGATTCCCTCTTGAGGAGCGGCTGAAGCAGTAATACAACTGAAAATCGACATAAGCAACAGTAGAGCTAATGCCTGTATTTCGGTTATCAGATGGTTATATCTTGATAAGATCATTCACATCGTTTGTTAATATATGTGTGCAAATATAAGACATTTATTTGAATTTGGCAAATATAACACTATTTTTTATTAAAACGTCTCAATTTTCGTTATGACCGATATAATAGAATTCAAACCTTTAATGTTTGCATTCAAACCCTCATTATCATTCCTTTACGTACCTTTGCAATCGTTTTTCTAACTAAATACAATTCATAAATATAAACCAATTTAAACCAAAATCAATGAGCAAAAAGCGGAAACTAATCTTTATGCTTTGTGCCGGATCAATGATGATCCCGCCACTAGCAGCGACAGCCATTGCTGGAAATCTTGTTGGAATAGAACAACAGAACAACCAGATTACAGGTACTGTTACAGATGGTCAGGAACCAATCATTGGAGCTACCGTCAGAGTTAAGGGAACGAAAATTGCAGCTATAACCGACCTCGACGGTCAGTTCTTCATTAACGCTAAGCCGGGTGACATCCTCGAAATAAGTTATGTAGGATATGCCACTCAGGAAGTGAAAGCAGTCAAGGGCGTTAATGTAGTATTAAAGGAAGACGCCAAGGCGATGGACGAAGTCGTCGTTACCGCACTCGGTATCAAACGTGAGCGTAAGGCGCTCGGTTATGGTGTCGGTGAGGTCAAAGGTGAGGAACTTCAGAAAGCTAAGGAAACTAACGTTATCAACTCTCTTGCCGGTAAGGTTGCTGGTCTTGTCGTCAGCCAGACTGCCGGCGGTGCATCTGGCTCTACTCGTGTTATTCTTCGTGGTTCAACAGAAATGACCGGCAACAACCAGCCTCTTTATGTTATCGATGGTGTGCCATTGGACAACACTAACTACGGCTCTGCAGGAACATCAGGCGGTTATGACCTTGGTGATGGTATTTCATCTATCAACCCTGATGATATTGAGTCGATGTCAGTCCTGAAAGGTCCGGCAGCATCTGCACTGTACGGTTCGCGTGCCAGCCACGGTGTTATCCTTATCACCACTAAGAAGGCTGCAGCAGGCAAGGACAGCTTCTCTATAGAGTATAATGGTTCGTTCACATGGGAGACCCAGCTCGCCAAGTGGGACGATATTCAGCAGATTTATGGTATGGGCTCGAACGGTAACTACAGCGTCGACGCTGTCTCGAACACCAACAAGAGCTGGGGTCCGAAGGCAGATGGCGGCAACATGCTGACTTACTATGACGGAGTCTCTCGTCCATATAAGATTATACCTAATAATACCAGTGACTTCTTCCGCACCGGTTCTACACAGACAAACTCTGTTATCCTCGGTGCTACAAGCGGTAAGTCGGGTGTCCGTTTCACATTCACCGATATGCGCAACAAGGATATTGTCCCGAACTCTAACATGAGCCGTGACATCTTCAACCTCCGCGCCAATACTTCTCTAGGCAAACTCGACCTCGACTTCAGCGGCAACTATACTCGTGAGCATGTGCTCAACCGTCCGGCTCTGGGTGACTCTAAGTCGAACATCGGTAAGAACCTCATGACTCTTGCCACTACATACGATGCCAACTGGCTGAGAACTTACGAGAATGCCAACGGCGAGTATGCCAACTGGAACGGTATGGACCCGTACAATGTGAACCCTTACTGGGATGTCTACAAGAACAAGAACAACTCTGACAAGGACGCATTCCGCCTGACCGGCAAGGCTGTCTACAACTTCACACCGCACTTCAAGTTGCAGGCTACGTTAGGTGCCGACCTCAACTACTACGACTTCGATGACTTCAAGTACCCGACATCACCGGGCTTCGAGTCCGGTCGTCTGCAGTCGCAGAACTTCAAGAACCGTATGTACAACTTCGAGCTCCTCGCACTTTATAACAACTCTTGGGGCAAGTGGGACTTCAACGGTACTCTCGGTGGAAACATCTATCGCGTAAACAACCACACAACTACAACAACCGGACAGGATATGTCTATCCGTGACGTTGTATCTATCAGCTCATTCAATGAAGTTGCAACTGTTCCAAGCTCTTACCGCAAGCGCATCAACTCACTCTACGGTAGTGTAAGCCTCGGTTGGAATCACCTCCTTTACTTGGACGCTACTCTCCGTGGTGACCAGAGCTCTACTCTGCCGACTAGCCACAACGAGTATGTATATCCTTCATTCTCCGGCAGCTTCGTATTCTCCGACCTCCTGAAGTGGAGCGCAATGCCTTACGGTAAGTTACGTCTGTCATGGGCACAGGTAGGTTCTGATACCGATCCTTACCAGCTCGGACTGAACTATACAAAGGCTACTTACGCTTACAGCGGATACAACATCGCCTACATTAATAATACGACGATTCCTAACAAGAATCTGAAGCCGACCAAGACAAACTCTTTCGAGGTTGGTCTTGAGGCTAAGTTCCTGAACAACCGCATCAGCCTGGACGCTACTTACTACCGCCAGTCGAGTAAGAACCAGATCATGGGTATGGCTACATCATGGACTTCCGGTTACACCTATCGTCTTATCAATGCCGGTGAGATCGACAACAATGGTATTGAAATTCAGTTAGGTACACGTCCAATCCAGACAAAGGACTTCTCTTGGGATGTCAACCTGAACTTCGCAAAGAACAGCAACAAGGTTAAGAAACTTGTCGACGGTATGGATATGTTCGAGCTCGAGAAAGCTACATGGTGTAACGTCGAGGTTGCAGCAGTAGTAGGCGAGAACTTCGGTTCTATCGTTGGTCCTGACTTCAAGCGCAACGCCCAGGGCCAGATCCTTATCGACCCGAACAGCGGTCTGCCTGAGTACGACCAGAGCAACCACATCCTCGGTAATGCAAGCTGGGATTGGACAGGTGGTCTCACCACAACCCTTACTTACAAGAACCTCTCTCTGAACGCAGTATTCGATGTCAAGGTTGGTGCCGACCTCTATTCTATGTCAGCCCGTGCTTCTTACGAGTCAGGTAAGGCAAAGGAGACTCTGCAGGGCCGTGAGCAGTGGTACGTCAGTGAGGAGCAGCGCAAGGCTGCAGGCGTACAGGCAGGAACAGCCAACTGGAAGGCTACCGGCGGATTCATCGCTCCGGGTGTCATCGACAATGGCGACGGAACTTACCGTCCTAACGACATCTATGTCAACCCTGAGGACTACTGGATGAGTGTCAGCCGTAATGCTCCCGGAGTATTCGTCTATGACAACAGTTACATCAAGTGCCGTGAGATTACCCTCTCTTATCAGGTGCCTAACTCATGGTTGCTGAAGAACCTGAAGTGGGTTAAGGGCGCAAGCATCTCCTTCGTTACACGTAACCCATTCATCGTTTGGAAGAACATTCCTAACATCGACCCGGATTCAAACTACAACAACACCACCGGTATGGGACTTGAGTATGGCTCACTGCCATCACGCAAGAGCTATGGTTTCAACGTGAATCTGAAGTTTTAATTAAACCCCTTAGCTAATAAGTCAATATGAAAACTTTTAAATATAACATAAGACATAAAGGTTTGAGGCTTTTACCTTTCTACCTTTTTACCTTTTTACTTTTAGCCGCCTCTTGCTCGTCGGACGACGACATGACGAGACTGAACACAGACCCGACAAAGGCTCCTGATGTTGATGCCAGCTCACAGCTTACAACAGCTGAGCTGCAGACCTACGGCGACCTTGGTGAGGTAGAGCTGAACCGTAACTATATCTACGGATTCACCCAGCAGCTCGCCGGCTCTTGGAACACCACTAACTATGGTGGACGCCAGATGGCGGACGACAACGAGATGCAGCGTATGTGGACCACATGGTACAACCAGAGCATCAAGAACCTCGTCGACGCTATCAACAAGACCGACGGCGATGAAACACAGGCTAATGTCAACGCCGCATCGAAGATTTACTTCGTCTACATGATGTCAGTAATCACCGATACTTACGGCAACGTGCCTTACACAGAGGCAGGACGCGGATATATCAACAATATCGCCAATCCTAAGTATGATGACCAGAAGGACATCTACTATAACTTCTTCGAGAAGCTCGACTCTGCCGTTCAGGAGCTCAACGCCAATGGCGGAAAGATCTCCAGCGATGTCATCTATCAGGGCGATATAACCAAGTGGAAGAAGCTTGCCAACTCTCTCCGTCTGCGCTACGCAATGCGTATCAGCGATGTTGACCCTGAGAAGGCACAGGCTGAGTTTACAAAGGCTCTGCAAGCCGATGGCGGTATCATCGACAATTCTTCCGACGATGCCCTCATCCACTACATGAAGGTTGCCAACAGCTTCGGGCAGGAGAGCTACACCGACTATCGCCGCAACGCTATGTCGATGCTCTTCTTCGGAAACGACCCTGCCAACAACCCAAGCTACATCTGCTCTACATTCTTCAATCTGATGAACGACAGCAAGGACCCGCGTACATTTATCTTCGCACGCAACTACTGGGATAAGATTATGAACATCAGCACAGGTGAGAATCGTATCGATGTAACCGCAGAGGTACTTGCCCAGGGCAAGGAGCAGCCAAACAATCCTGGCGGATTCTCATGGGAGCCTTGGCCAAGCGGCTTTCACAGCACATATCTTGACTCACTGGCTCAGTACAACCCTGACATCAAAGCGCAGGGAACTGACCTCGACCGTGAGTGCGAGCCTAAGCTTGCCAACAACTTCCTCAGCAACGACAACCCGGGCGTTGTCATCACATCTGCCGAGGTTAAGTTCCTTCTCGCTGAGGCTACATCTAAGGGATGGATCTCAAGCTACGGCTCAGTTGCCGACCTCTATCGTGAAGGCGTCCGTGCATCAATGGACCTGCTCAGCGACAACTACGGCACAGAGCGTGTCAGCGATGACGACTTCAACACCTTCATCCAGAACAACCCTGTAGGCTACACTGCTGAGAACCAGAAGCGTGCCATCAACACGCAGGCTTACATCCTCCACTTCCTCGATCCTAACGAGTGCTGGGCTAACGTCCGCCGTTCAGGCTATCCGCAGCTCCGGTCAGCTTCTCACTACAACTTCACCCTCGACCCGACTAGCGACGGCGACGACATTCCGGTCCGCCTGAAGTATCCGACTCTCGAGTCAAGCTACAACAAGGCAAACTACAACGATGCTCTTCAGCGCATGGGCGGTACCGACAGCTGGCACACTCATGTCTGGTGGGACGTCAAGTAAGTGAAGAGTGAAGAATTAAGAGTGAAGAATTAAGAGTGAAGAATTAAAGTGTATTTAAATAGATATAACAATGAAAATATATAATATAGTAAAGGGCAAGGGCATCTTTTTACCTTTATACCTTTTTACCTTTTTACTTTTGTTCGTGTCTTGTAGCGATGACGACCCGTTCTCGACTATAACACCGGACGACAACCCGATGATTATCTCACCGGTGTTCCCGGACAGAAATGCTGACGGCTCCCTGCCTACAATCAGCACATTCTATCGCGACTCAGCCTTCGTCTACAATGTAATCGTCACTCCTAAGGAGTACACCACAGTGACATGGAATATCGATGGCGAGCAGGTTGCCGAGGGCGACTCCATCAATATCAGTCTGCCTGCAGGAACCTACGACCTGAAGATCGTCGCCACCACCCAGGCCGGCAAGTCGACATCACGAGAAGGACTCGTCAAAGTGCTTCCGGCAGCAGGCGATCCTTACTCTGAGGCAAGCGGCTTCGAGCGCATCATCGCTCCTAACGCTGCTGCAAAGCTCTATGGCACAAATCTCAATTTAGTTAAGAACGTAATCATCAATGGCGTCACCATTCCGGCAACATACAATGAGGAAGACCAGTCACTCAGCTATGTTGTTCCTGCCGACCTGCAGGATGGCACATACCGTGTTCTCCTTGCTGATGCCGACGGCAACCAGTTCGGCGCCAACACAGTACAGGTAACATCCAAGCCGACAGTCACTTCCGGTGCTGACCGCTTCGGTGCTAACGCGTCAGTGACCCTCACCGGTGTAAACCTTGACAAGGTCGCATCGCTGACCATTGGAAACGCAACAGTAGATAACTTCACAAAAAAGAGCGCAACAGAGCTGACGTTCACATCACCTGACCTTGAGGTTGGTGATTACACAATATCGGGTAAGGCTACCGATGGCTCTGACGTCCAGTTTTACTCAGCAAATGGAACTGCTGCGCAGCAGACCGTTACCATTACTTCTGAGACAACTCTTTGGGAAGGACACCACTACGTTTCATGGGCATTGGACGACGGTGATCCGAACAAGACGTTCAACTTGCTGGGAGCAGATGTTTTCGCCAATATTAAGGCTGGTACAACCTTGAAGGTTTACTATTCACTCAACCCGGCAGACGACTATCATCAGATGCAGATTGCCACTGGTTGGTGGACATCTCTTCCAAGCAGTGCCGGTACTTACGTCCTGACCGATGATCCTGGCGTCATTGAGATGACACTCAACAAGGCTGACCTCGACCTCATTCAGCAGCAGGCTGGATTCCTCCTGGTAGGTCACGGATATTATGTTGATCGAGTAACAATAAAGTAATATAAGATAAGAATATTTCAGCAATCTAAATAAACATGAAATTCAGGCGACCGTGAGGTTGCCTGAATTTTTTTCTAATTAACTTGATATAGACCCCCTATGAAGAAAATCTTTTTATCAATTTAATGTTGATGGAACGTCAAATTTCCAGTCGTCGATACAGCGTTGCTTGCGGGAAAAGTTAACCCCAACCTTTATCAGCTTGCGGGTGTCGGAAGCAAATGGTTTGGCATAGCCCTTGTCCTCTATCTGTTGGAGGACCGTCTTCTGCTCCTATGTTGGTATAGTATGGAAGAAGATACTTTGTAAAGCCCTCTTCGACTTCCTCATTAGGGAATCCCAGCTTATAGAGTTTAAATTCTTCGTCATACCCTTTTATAGTAAGGTAACCGCTTTGGTAAATTATAGGTATAGGACTTTTACTTAATGAATCTATCGAGTTGAGAATATCGGCAGTTACTTCCTGCTCTGTCAAATCCGGGAGATAGAAGTTATCCCTTTGTAGCAGTTGGACAAGGAAAGTAGGAGTGCCGGTCTCAAACCAATAGCTGCCGAACTCGCCGGTAGCAAATGTATTCAGCAAGCTGAACGGATTGTATATTCCTTTGCCATGCTGCCGGAAATGATACCCGTCATACTGCTTCTTCAGTTTCTTGCAAGTCTCTTCTTCTGAAAGATTATTCGTTTCGGCAACATTCTTTATGCCTTCACTGAAATATTCGTGTATTTCCTTCTCAGTTATTCCGCATATAGTCTGATAGCGGGCGTCCATTGAAATGTCGACAAGATTATTCAAATCGGAGAACACGCTCACCTTGCCAAACTTGGTTACACCGGTGAGGAACGCAAAACGTATGTACCTGTCCTGCGACTTCAAAGCCCCATAGAAAGCCTTTAGCATTCCACGGAATTCGTCTTGGAGTTCATCGTCGTTGATTGCCTGCAGCATTGGCTTATCGTATTCGTCAATGAGAATCACGACGGGCTTGCCTTCCTTCTCGGCAGTACGTTGTATAATGCCTTCGAATCGTTGAGACAATGTCACTTCGTTGACATCCCTGCCATAACGTGACTCAAATCTAGAAAGAAACAAATTTAATCTTTGTTCCAATACCTCTTTCTTGTCATACTTGTCGGTATTCAGGTCAAGGTGAAGTATAGGATAAACTGTCCAGTCCTTTTCCAAATGCTCAATATCCAATCCTTTGAACAACTCGCGCTTGCCGCTAAAATAGGCAGCCATAGTGGATATAAGAAGTGATTTGCCGAACCTGCGCGGACGGCTAAGAAAATAATAATTTCCCTCATTTGCAAGCTTGTAAATGAGTTCGGTTTTATCAATGTATGTATAACCTTCTTTGCGTATTTTTTCGAAGTCTTGTATTCCTATAGGATATTTTGCTGCCATAATCTTGTCTTGATAGTTGTTCAAACTTTCATTTGCAAAGCTACATAATTTTATTTAATGTGCCAAGCAATTTCCTTTATTTGTAATCAGAATCGAGTTCATGAATAAACTATATTTGACTTAATCTGCAAAATTGCTGCCACGCTGGAGATATTCACTGCGTTTATGTTCTAATACACATAAATTCAGTACCTTTGCATGGTAATAAATGGTAGCCGCTGGTCGTACAGATATGGTTGTCCTTATGCCCGACACCATTTATGTCATGGAACTGAAAGTCAACGATACCGCCGAGAATGCCTTGAAGCAGATCAATGATAATGGCTATGCGACTCCGTATCTCAAAGATGGGCGTAAGGTCGTCAAAGTCGGTGTCCGCTTCAACACTGACAAGCACACCATTGACGAGTGGAAGGTAGAGTAATCTTTATTTCTTACCATCGAGCCTTTGTTGCAGCACCTTTTGTAAGTTCTCTGACGATTTCAATCCTAGCTTCTTGCGCATATTGGCACGCTGGCTGTTGATATAATATGTCTTGCAGGGTCACCGTCCTTGCAAATATCCTTAGACGACAAGGCATCTGCATTTGGAGTCTGATATGCACCAAGCATGATGCACTCATGACGGAGCGAATCAATGATACCCATACCAAGGATCTCAAGTCCCCATTTGGCACTGTCAGCTGCACCAGACCAGAAGTATCAAATCGTACACATCTTTCTACAAACCACTTGTTCTGCTCGGCATGCCCATTGTCATTGGGCAGCTCGGTTCTATCGTCCTCGCCTTCGCCGACACGCTGATGATTGGACATCACTCGACAGTTGAGCTTGCGGCAGCAGCGTTTGTCAACAATATGTTCAAAAAACATTTTTCCCACAAAAAAGTTCTGTATTTCTTATATTTTTTGTACGTTTGCAACAGATTATTGAATAGCAGTTCAATTAATCTGACCGAAAATGCAAATCTGAATGAGACAAATAACATACATATTAGGAATAGTACTTAGTCTTTTTGCGCTGTATGGTTGTAGCAATAAGGATGATAACAAATATCTGAATGACCTTGATACAGCATTAAAAGATTATCCTAAATA
>Ga0256406_1001600_pt1 | contig 35761 bp, 32 predicted proteins | sample RumenRJG_03DNA_FD_185986 | JGI IMG/M metagenome (GOLD analysis project Ga0256406, IMG submission 185986) | Bovine rumen microbial communities from Lethbridge, Alberta, Canada - RJG_03 | ecosystem: Host-associated > Mammals > Digestive system > Stomach > Rumen | place: Canada: Alberta | collected...
ATTCGAGATCATAGTAGATTTTGAAAAGCACCTATAAGGGAGCTTTATTAAGGTTACCCTTTTACAGCCACAGATAAAAAGATAATTTTCTGTTAATCTATGCTTGACTTTTCATAGCTGGTCTCCTTTTTATTGTTGCGCTTTCATCCTCCGTTGTTTCGAGAGATGTATAACTTGAAATCAAATCTCTACGAAAAACTGCACGAATGTCCTCAGAATATTCGGCAGGCGTGAACGCAAGAATCAGCTGCTTGTTTTTACTCAGATCAAGTAGCACTTCTGCAAAATTGGTACGGTTTTCATCAGAGACGCGGCCGACCGGCGTATCGATAAAAAGAAGATTGTCATATCCGGAAACCCGATGAAGCGCTACAGTGAACGCCAGTGCAAGCAGCTCTTTTTCTGACGCGGAACAGCTGGACAGGCATGAACGACCATGTGTATCGTATAATTTCACCTGAAAATCATCGTTGAGTTCGATATGGTCATATGTGTTTTTCTTCCAGATCAACTGAGTGAAAATATCCATTGTAATTGCCTGCATTTGTTCCTTCACTTCATTAACGATTTCCTGCTTGGTTTCATGAATAATCGTTTGCGCTGATTCGGCAAATTTGTCTTGCATACTCAGGTTATGCACTTTTTCATCGTTTGCGATAGCTTTATCAAGCTCCTCCTTCTTACCTTTTTTCTCTCTTTCCAAATTAGTAAGCATCTGATCGTCCTGTCCGATTTTATAGGCATTGCTTTGAATTGCCTCCTGCAGGCTTACCTTTTGATCCATTGCATTTTGAACAGATGTTATATCCGTTACGTTTGCCAGTTCCTGGTGCAGCCGGTCGTTTTCTTCCTGTAATGTTCTAAGCCGTTCATCTATGTCGTTTATCTCATCAAAAACTGCACGTTTATCTTTTTCGTAATCTTCGATGGATAAACTCCTCTGAACATCCATTTTGATTTCAGACAAAGTCTGCAGAGAAGCATTGGATTCAAGCTTCGAAACCACGATTGTTAGCTGTTTTTCGATGTCGTCTGGAATATGCTGATGGCAGAGCTGGCACGTATGTTTTCGCAGGCTTTCTCTGATAGCGTTGACATTCACATCCGCACTGACAGAGTCCGACTTTTCTCTAGCTAATATATAATCTATTGTATTCTTATTTGTGCGATATAGTAACAGCAGACGGATATACTTTTTTACAAAGTCAGCTCTCTTGTCGGTAGCTTTCTTCTTCTGGGCTTCCAGACGTGTGATTTCGTCGTGGTTGTGATTGAACCGCTTGTTTTTTTCGATAATTGTCTCTGAGCCGATAATATAATTGCTGTCCAGTTCGTGTATTTTACTTTCTGCCGTTTCATTCTCTAAAAGCAGTTTCCGTTTTTCGTCCTGTATTTTTTCTATACGATCGATCACGTCATCATACGCGTTCTGCTTTTTATCGAGCTCTGGATTCAGTTTTCCCATCTGTCTATCAATTTCTTTTTTGACTTCCCCCAGATGATCCTCTATAGTCTGAAGCCTATTGACACCGGCAATTTCATAGATACTGTCCTTAATCCGGTTTACTTTGTCCGTTTCGGGGTTGAAATAGTACAGAAGCTGTTCACCGTCAAAATAAAAATACTGGCGGATTTTCCGCGGCAGAAAGTGGTCAACGACTTCGTCCGCTTCCTGATCATGTAAAACATTTGATTCTCCATTAACCTGAAATACTGTAACAGTGAAATCATCTTTGCCGCACTGGAATTCTGTATTGACATTAAAAACGGCTTTGCGCAGAAAAACATACTGCTGCTCCTCATGTTCGGCAAGTATTTTAACGATGATATCACACTGTTCTTCACCGGCTATTTTTTTTTCTTCCATCGCCTTCGTATTACATCTTGGAAGAGTGTCTTCTTTTTTGGCTTTTTCTCCTCCGGACAGATGCGGCTCGTCTCCGTAAATACACCAGTTAATGGCGTTCAGCAGGTTTGTTTTTCCGACTCCGTTTGAGGCAATGATAACATGGAGGTCGTAATTGGTAGTCTTTGGAAATTCAAACGTGAATTTTTGATACTGCCTGTAATTCAGAATTTCGATTCTTTTGAATCTCATGGATTTTCCTCCTTTTTCACTGCTTTCTGTATCTCATCCCGATACTTGTTTTTATAATATGCATGCATTCGCTCATACTCGATGATGCTTTTCAAAAACTCGCGCATCGCCGGACGTCCGCTGGTCTTTGCCTCTAGTTTTTTTATGATTGCTTCGTTTTTAGCCATGAAGAACCTCTCCTTTTATTTCATACACAGTGTTAACCACATCCACGTTGTTGATAGCATTGGACGCAAGATCCAGAACACGTACCATTTCCTTTTCAAAGATACGTTTTTCCATTTCCTTCATTTTTTCGTCCTGAAATCCGGACAAATCAGGCTGTATGATCAGATCGTAGATGTCTGCCCGGTTTTTCCCGGGTGCCTGCCGAATGACTCGCCCGATTCTCTGCACATATTCACGCGGGTTTGTGCTGCTCGCCATTACAACCGCCCTGGAGGCAGACGGAATATCAATGCCTTCGTCCAGACATTTAATAGCCACCAACACTTGATACTGACCGTCTTTAAACATCTTTATAATATATTCCCGTTCCGTGAGGCCACCGTACTTCTCGGACGGTTTGGTCCCCTGTGCCTGTGTGAACCGGCGCGCTCTGATATTACGGGCTCCAAGGATGGAAATCACGCGGTCTATCTGTTCATCGGAAACAAACAGAATGGTATCGCGGATAGTTTCCGGTTTTCCCAGGGAATCCAGAATTTTCTCCAGCGCTCCATACTTTTCCTCTGCATTTTTCTCAATATTAGCTCTCTGAAACAGCATCATCTGGAGATAGTCATCATCTGACCCGGTATAAAAGCTGGCTTTTGTGATTTTTTCGGTCAGTCTTTCATATTTTTCCAGTTCATCATCCGTCAGATGCACAAAATACGGATGATACTCATACTGCACCAGAAAGTGCTTCATGGTTAGCGGATTGAATTCGGAAAGAGCTTCTTGAAGTCCGAACTCAAACGTTTTTCCGCCGAAATAATCCGTGATAATCTTGCTTCCGGATTCATCAAACCACCGTTCAGGAGTTGCTGACAGTCCCAGCCGGTACTGGTAACAGTCGTCAAGGGCATTTCTTGTTTCTTTTGCCCCCATTCCGTGTACTTCGTCACCGATCAGGAACCGGATACTTTTTGCACCGCTCCTTTTAATCTCATCCAGAAAGTCCTGCTTGCAACTGATAGCATGCGTCGTATAAACAATTAGATACGGATATTGTTTTACCTTTAGTTTCATAATTTCCTTGCGAAGCAGGGCTTTCCATCCGGAAACAGAACCATTGATTTCTATTTCGTAGCCAGACGGAACGTCGAGATGATCGATGTCCCTTTTCCACTGGGCGGAAAGCGTACTCTGCGGTGTCGCAATCACGATTAACAGATGATTCGTATCTTTGATAGCCTGTGTCATACAGCCGATTGCGGTTCTTGTTTTCCCACATCCTGTTGCCATCTGCAAAAGAAGACATCGGTGATTATCATTCCATTCCTTTACGGCATTTTCCTGATAGTAGAACAGGCGTAACGGCTCTTTCTCTCTTCCTAACACGCTCTGCGGATAATATTTTTCAGCACGGATATTATCCGGAGAGAAGTCTCTGCTTTCCTTAATCAGTTTTTCCTTTATTGCTTCTGGAACAGAAATTACTTTAACATCTTTACGAGTACCGTTCCAAAAACTTTCAAAGCGACTGATGTCGTCTTTGTAATACGGATGTCCGGAATCCCAGCTGCAGAAAACCTTGAATTCTTCCGTATTCCCAATCCAGCCCTGGTAAGATTCATTGTTAGATCCGCTGAAAGAGATAATATTGCCGCACTGGTCATACAGAATGCCAACTTTCTGATGCATGATTCCGGATTTTTCTATGGATTCACTGTCTAAGATCCGGTCTCCATGTCTGATTACCGCAATACGGATTTCGAGAAGACCTTTGGCAAGCATCCATCCCATAGCCTTGACATGGTCCTTCATAAATTGAGATTCCACCTCGGAAAGGCTACGGATAAAATTAGCCGTTAGAATCTGATCCATTTGTTCTTCGTCCTGAAGCATATTTACGTCTTCTTTGGACAGCATCGGACAGGTAACGAGCCGCATATGTCCGCCGTTACGAATAAATTCCGACATGCCTTTGGCCGCAGCCGCCAGAATGGAAGAGCTGAAGAATCCGGCAATTCTGTCGTATTGGTTAGCTTTCGATAAAACTGGGATATAAAAGTCCCAGAGAATGTCTTCTTCACCTGAATCATAGGTGTGTTTCAGTGGAAGATCTGAAAAGTCGTTCATGGTTTTTACTTCCAATCAAAATTATTTCTATATTTGCTGCCGTCCGGCATCGCGTCGAAAATTGCATTCAGCATCTGCTTCGTACTGGAACGGCGACGCAAGGCTGTCGATTCAGTCAGGATCTGCCTTAATGGAGCCATGCCCTGTACTTTCCCATGCCTCGCTTCTATGAGATAATGCTGGATTAACGGTACGCGGATACATAACTTGGGCCGCAAAGCTTCTTTCGCTTCACTGGAACAGCTGTTATAAGCCTTTCCCAGATAAGTGACGCGACATGGATAATCCTTATACACCAGCCCCATCAGCATAGCGGCTTTATAGTGTGTTTCGCCATATTTAAACTGGGCCCCGCGCTTGCCGTCTTTATCAAAAAAATATCCGATATCTGTATAATCGCATCCGGGATTTGACAAAACAATTCTTGGAATATCATCGGTGTCCTTCAGACAGCTGAACATCGGAATATTCCAGCTTTCCACTGGTCTGATTTCATATTTATATTGTTCCAGCACATCAAGGATTCGATCGTATGATGTATCTGCCAGCAGGCGGAGCGTATTACGCCCTGCCAATACAAGCGTTCTTGCGTCATACTGATCTTCTGTATCCCTGGTTACGGGATGCAGATAAAACGCCCTGATAAGTTCTATCGGATCAGGTGGATTCTGTACTGCGAGCCAGATACTATCCTTCACAATTCTTTTCCTCTTCTAATTTTTAATACTGCCGAATGCCCATCGGCCGGCTTCATCCTTCCGGCTGTTTATGCGGTTTCTTTGCGTTTCCGTGCTTTCTCCGCCAATTTCTTCTTCAGTTCGATGACGTAAGGCTGTTCCAGATATTTCATGTCGAAATATTTTTCAGCAATCTCCGGAAATCTGCTTTCAAAATCCGTCAACGCTCTCATTGGTGCGCCATATCCTTTCCCTTTATGATATGTCTGACACTGATGGCAGTATTCACGGAATGACACCTTCTTGATGAACTGCGGCTGATTACACCACCGGGCAATCTGCGTAAACAAACCTTTGTAGGGGCTGTTCTGTATATTCTCATGTCTCATAATGTACGGATAACATCCGTATTTCAACAGAATACGTATCCGCTCGAAGACACTAACAACTTCATTTTCGTCGATTCCATCAAAACCAGTTAGCACATACAGTTTTGTCGCCTTGTCACAGTACGTCCGCCAAAGAGTCAGCTTCTTTTCTATGACGGGCGCGTCTTCCGGATGATCAAATGCAAAAATGTAATCTCCATAATATTTACACTGACTCAGCACTTTCGCCTTTTCTTCTGTCATCAGGCGCATATCCATACCCTGCCGGAACTGGAAACGCTTTCCGGTTGCCATCAGTTCCTCGAACACGTTGCGCCATCCGGGATAGCCGAGAATGTTGTCATCCCACAAATAGATGTATTTGCGGGACGGATCAAGCCACTCAGAAATATGACTGTGGTGATTGATCGACTTGCACGCATGATTGACGCAGAAATCACACTGCCGGAAACAGCCTCTGGTCGCAAAACCAATAGAAAAATTCAGGTAGTCATTAAAATATTTTTCCTTGTTTTTGTGCCTTGTATCATTTTTGATATAGCTGTCATAAACCGAATAATCCGGCATGTGATGCTCTATATAGTCCGGAAGCTTCGGCGCATGGTCGAAGAAGAATCCTGTACCTCCGAAATATACATTGCTGAAATTCAGCAGTCTACGGTCTATTCTGGTGAAGTCGAACACCTTCGATATATATATGGCATCATATTGATACACGCCGCTATAAACATTCAATGCCGGCATATCTGGTACGCCTTGAAACAATTCGGAGTAATCCTCTATCAGGCGGACACTACAGCCATGCTCTTTGAAATACCCTGACAATTTCATAATCACGAGGTTTGGATGCCTGGTCCCGCCATCAAGCAGGTCTGCATCCACAAGAGCAATTTTTCCCCTGATCGTATAATCCGCATGGAGTGCATCTGCCGTTTTCTGCGAATATATGCCATGACTATCTGGCTCTTCTGCGATTCTGTTCTCGATTTCTTGAATCATACCTCACGTTACCTGCTTCCACTGTCGCAGTTTACACTGCCTTAATTTTATTATATCATACGATTTTATTACACCTATGCGTTGGGTTGAAGAAAAATTGCACTTATTTACGGTGAATGACCTGCGGACAGGTACGAAACATGATCCATAAAAAACTCCTTCATTTATTTAAAAACAGTATGCCAGATTTACTGACGGACGGAGCGCATCCGCCCGTCCTTTCCGTTTTTCAGACGCATAAAAATATCAGAAAGGAAATTGACGCGTACTTAACGCTTGAAAGAAAAGTAAGAAGAAACCGTTTTACGAAATCCATGGAATGCTTTTCGACATCGGACTCAGTTTTGGGCGTCAGCTTCGGGAATTAGACTCAGTCTTTGGCGTTATCTTCCTATGTCTGTCATTGTAAAAGGCAAAAAAAACAGCTCTGAACAGCATGATCGGATGGATTTTCCGCGCAACTATTCCTCGCGGGCATCGTATAAGTGTTTGAAATGTAAGAAATATGTCTTCTGACAACCGAAATAATACCGATAAATCAGAAAATATGCCTGGCTGGAACAACAATATCTTTCTGGTAATCTGCAAGGGGGTGTCTTCATGTTTCTGCGTCAACTTGATGCTGCGACTCGGATTTCTGCGTTAACTTTGGGAGCAATGCGGATTCCAAAATTCAGTTCTCACATCGGCTATATATACGCAAAAGGACAGTCGACCCGCACACATCTACATGTGTAGCACCCAACTATTTTTGGTGCCTTGGTATCAAAATATGTGGCTTCACGCCCGTACATTCTGCGGAATTTCTTTCATACTGAAATAAGAAGGGTTCACACCAAAATAAACCAGGTGCGGTCAGGGAAAATCCCGACAGAGCATCCCGCGTCCGGCGATGATTTGTGGTGTCCGGATAGCTGTTTATCTGTTACGGACTTTCCTGTGCCCCGATATACTGAGAACATACGAATTGAAAGGAGAACCAATGTATGTGCGAGACAAACATTCTGAAAGACCTGCGGATAAAGGCGGGCATGACACAGCAGCAGGTAGCAGACCAGATGCCGGCTGACGTGAATACGATCCAGAATTACGAGCGGACGCTGAAGGTTCCGAAGGAATCCCTGCACAAGCTGCTGGATATCTATGGCGTCAGCGACAGTGAGCGGGATCAGGTCGTGCTGGAAGTTTACGGACGCAGGCCGGGACAGGCAGAAGAATCCGCTGCCGACAACTTCCCGGATTTCCTGTTTCAGGACCAGCCGGACATCATCAAACGCTCAAAAGAGCTTAATCTGACCGCGCGCGAGATGGACCTGTACGGGTATCTGACCATCATGAGAAGCTATTCGTCTACGTTCCGTAGTGGTTATTCTGATGATATCGCTGCAATCAATTTTCCTGTAGATTATCAGATGATTGAGCAATGGGGCGGATCGTTCCAGTACATGCGGGCCGTGCGGTCTATCACGCAAAGGACCGGACAGCCAGACGAGGATAGTCTTGTTTTTTCTTACGGCCTGCGGAATCCGGAAAAACCATTTTCCTTCCGGTCGATGGAAAAGAAAAACATCATGGATCATCTGGAGCTTGTTGGTCGTGACGTTTTCAAAAAAGGCTCCGATCGCTATCATGAACTGTATCAGATCTGCAAATCTGTTGAAAATCCGGTATTGATAGGGACCAGCGGAGAACACATTTCCGATCAACTTCCGGCCGCCGTCCGTCCCTTTGTCAATGCGTGGGATGAAGCGACTAATACGTATTGTGTTGAAGACGATGAATATAGACATTCTCGCGTTCCTTATTCCAAATCAGACTTTAAACTGTATAGCCAGTGCGTAACCATCTGGAAAGAGGAATCCACAAATCCGGATTATATAAAGAACAAACAGCAGTATGTGTCCGACCGGAATGCTTACGATGCGCATCCCAGTCTGTATGATAAAGAGCCTTCGTTCGACTTCCGCGTCGACTACAAGATCGGTCTGACGGATATCGGACGGCAGTACCTTGCGTGGTGCGGCGAGGAATCCTAAAAGCGGACGCCGCGACACGGTCTCTTCCGGTTGCATTTGCTTTGTTCCCGTGCTACGATACTTCCTGCAAAGCAGAAGGCCCGCCGGATCGTTATTCCCAAAAAGAGTTTCAGATTTTTCGTGGGAAAGCCGAGGCGGGCTGCCGTTATTCCCAAGAAGAGTTACAGATTTCCGGACGAGACGGCACGGAAAAGCGCAGAAAACCGCCGCGCTGTTCCCAAGTCGAGTTTCAGACGGACAGGATCAAATAGAACAAAGAAACAATCAGAAACGGCGGCTTTGAGCATTCAGGACCGCCGTTTTCTGTCTGAAAATCATAAGTATTCGGAGAGTATACAGGTGATGGGTGAATTAAAGGATGAGAACGGGCGGCCGATTGTCCCGCTCGAGACGAATATCGGGGAAATGAAGAGATGGCTGACCGACAGTGATTACTGCGACATGGTCGTCTTTGAGCTTGACGGGGAGCGGCACCGCTGCGGCGTCGATATCGATGAGCGCTTCATGGGAGCGCGCTTCGCGCTCGATGATGAGCATTTTGAGGAGCCGGAGCAGCTCGCCGCGGCGGCTCTCTTTGACAGGCCGGATGACACAAAAGTCACCCTACTCGGACAGGAGAGCGACCGCGCGGTGCAGGACCACTCGCTCCGCTATATTCCGTGGAAGGATGTGCGCCGCGGCGCGCTCCTCGTCACGGACATGGAGTATTTTCACAACCTGAAGGCGGACTCATAAAAAGAGAGGGCAGACCGATTGTGCAGTCTGTCCTCTCTTTTTTACGTACTGTCAGATGAAAATTTTAAGCTATCAGCATGGACCTGTTCGATATCCGTGACGGCGTCTTCTATATGGAGTTCCCTCTGCCTGAACACTGGGTAAGTGTCTGCTTTATGAGAGACTGAGCAGGGCCTTGATTTCCTCCTCCGTCAGCGGTCTCGCCTCGCCCTCAGGGAGGCTCCTGTCGAGCACAAGCGGCCCCATGCTGATGCGCTGCAGGGTGAGGACCTTCTTTCCGACGGCCTCGAACATGCGCTTGACCTGGTGGAATTTTCCCTCGCGGATTGTGACCTCCACGAAGCTCACGGTTTCAGCGGAATTTTGTCTCACCTCGAGAAGGCGGAGCTCTGCCGGCATGGCGGTCAGCCCGTCCTCGAGGCGCAGCCCCTCCGCGAAGGCGCGGATATCGCTCTCCGTCACCGTGCCGGTGACAGCTGCGCGGTAGACCTTGTCCACGTGGTGCTTCGGCGCGAGCAGGCGGTGGGCGAGTGCTCCGTCATTTGTGATGAGAAGAAGGCCCGTCGTGTCGATGTCGAGGCGGCCGACCGGGAAGAGGTCCCTGCGGCGGCGGTCTCCGAGAAGATCGAGAACGGTTCTGTGCCGCCTGTCCTCCGTTGCGGAAATGACGCCGGCCGGCTTGTTGAGCATGTAATACTCGAAGGCCTGGTAGCCGATCTCCTCGCCGTCAAGGGAGATGGTCTCATTTCCTGTGACATGAAAGCCGGCGTCGCGGATGACCTGTCCGTTCACAGTCACAAGGCCCTTGCGGATTGCTGTCTTCAGTTCTTTTCTGGTGCCGGCGTTCATGTCGGCAAGGTACTTGTCAAGTCTCATAACTTCTCCAGCTGCGTGAGCCCTGTGCGGGCAGGATCGAGTGTTTATCTCTCGGACTGTTTCTCTGGACCGGATGTCTTCCTCCTGCACCGGATCTGAGATATGATGGTGTGTATTGGCCTCTTCTCCGGCATCAGATCTGAGAAATCGCGGGATTACCTGGCGAGGTCCGGGTGCTCCTTCAGATACTTGCGCGCGAACGGGCAGCTCGCGGAGACGGAGCCGCCGGCATCTTTGATCTGCCGGACGGCCATTTCCACGAGCTTCTCCGCCTCGCCGGAGCCGAAGAGGACCTCCGAGACGTAGGTGCGCTCGATCTCGTAGCGGCCGGGCTCCTTCTCCGGAAATGTGATCTCGGAGAGGATGCGGCCGTTTTCATCTTTTTTATAAATGCTGTGCGGAAGCACGATATAACCGTCTGTCATAGCAGTCCTTTCTTGTCATGATGCAGCCCTCCTGTCGCGAGAGATGCAAAGCATTCTGAGTCCGGGGCACTGAACCATTCCCAATATTTTTATTGCAGCGCACAGGAGCCTTATCAGAATTCGCAGTCCGTGTAGTCTCTCCAGGAGTCGATGCCGTCGTCCACGTCGTACTTGTCGTCAAAGAGGTAGAGCTCCTCGAGCGGGAGTCTTTCTCGGACAAATTCCGAGAGCTCACGGTTTCCGTCCTCGTCCATCATAAAGCCGCTTCCCGCGCTCCTTTGGCCGTTCTCTGTGAGGATGACGTCCCAGGTGCCGCACTCCGGGCGCGTCTTTTCCTGGCCGTCTGCGGCCGCCCGGAGCTTTCCGATGATCTCGCCCGCGGCGGGAGCGCCGACATTTGCGGTCTCCTTCCGGTGCGGCTCGAGATTGCAGATCCGGTAGTTGAACTGATAGGTCTCGAGCAGGACCGAGCCGTCGCTGCGGATTGTGAGATGCTGCTCGATGTCGTTTTCCGGGGATTCCTCCTCGTTATAGCTGAAAATGCGTGACCGTATTTTAATTTCGTCTGTCAAATGTATGATCTCCTTACTTATATTGTCATAACTGACTGATGCGCCGGACTCGGAACGCTTTGTATGCCTCACTGCAGGCGGCAAAGCAGATTCTCCATCTGGTGTACGAACCATTATAGTACATTCGTGCAGGAAACGCATTTGCTAAAAAATGAAAATCGTATATAATAGCTATGTTTCTACCTGAAAACCAACAAGACAAGAAAGGCGACAAAAACTATGATGGATATAGCGTGCCTCGATCTCGAAGGCGTACTCGTACCTGAAATCTGGATTGCATTTTCAGAAGCAAGTGGAATTCCGGAGCTCCGGAAGACGACCAGAGATGAACCTGACTACGACAAGCTCATGAGATGGAGACTCGGAATCCTGAAGGAGCACGGTCTCGGCCTGAAGGAGATCCAGGAGACGATCGCGAAGATCGATCCGCTCCCGGGCGCGAAGGAATTTCTGGACGAGCTGCGCTCATTCACACAGGTCATCATTATCAGCGATACATTTTCACAGTTTGCGGGACCGCTCATGAAGAAGCTCGGCATGCCGACGATCTTCTGCAATGAGCTCGTCGTCGCTCCGGACGGCTCGATCACGGATTTCCGGATGAGAATCAAGGATTCCAAGCTGAGCACGGTCAGAGCACTGCAGTCGATCGGCTTTGAGACGGTCGCGACGGGTGACAGCTACAACGACCTCGCGATGATCAAGGCGTCGAAGGACGGCTTCCTGTTCCGCTCGACGGAGCAGATCAAGAAGGACCATCCGGAGCTCAAGGCATATGAGACCTACGATGAGCTGATGGGTGCATTTAAGAAGGCAATTCTCGGCTGAATACGAAGGGGAGTAAGAGTATGAGCAAACAATCAAATGACAAAATGGCTGCGAAGCTCATCATGTGCTTTGTGGCGATTGCAGTTGTGTGTACGATCGTTGTCCTCGTCATGAAAATGAAGAGCGGGCTTCACACGGACGGAACCTCTGACTCGGCGATCGCATCCACGGAGACGCAGTCCGCGGGCACTGCTGCGGCAGGCAGCACGGCCGCATCCGCTGCCACGGGCAGCACAGCGGCGGCTGTTTCTACAGAGGGGACGACGCTCGAGGCATCCAATGCCGCGGTCGAGACGCCGGCAACGCAGTTTGATCTGAGCACGCTGGACAACACGGAGGAGCCGTTCGGCTACAGCACACAGAACCTCGATGAGAACAACATCCCGACCGACTGGAAATGGTACTATAACCAGTGGGGCCAGTTCAACGCCATGTGGATCGGCGATACGACACAGAAGGTCGTCTACCTCACAATGGACGAGGGCTTTGCCAATGATCTCACATCGACGGAGCTCGATATTCTGAAGGAGAAGAACGTCAAGTGCACGTTCATGCTGACGAAGGACTTCGTCGACGGAAAGCCGGACCTTGTCCAGCGGATGATCGATGAGGGCCATCTTCTCGGCGATCACACCTGCACGCATCCGAAGATGCCGGAGCAGAGCATCGACGATCAGACAAATGAGATCATGGGCGTCTACAACGAGGTCTACCAGAACTACGGCTATCAGATCAAGCTGTTCCGTTTCCCGTACGGCGATTTCAGCGCACAGTCTCTGGGACTTGCGAACAACCTCGGCTTCAAGGTCGTCTTCTGGACCTACGCGTACAACGACTATGACACGAACAATCAGCCTGATGTCGCGACATCTCTGCAGCAGGCAGTTGACCGCGTCCATCCGGGAGCGATCTATCTGCTTCACGCCAACTCCACGACGAACTGCGCGATGCTCGGCGATTTCATCGACCAGATCCGCGCAAAGGGCTACGAGTTCGCTCTGATCCCGCTCGATCCGCAGTACGGCGGAAGCACTTCCTGAGCAGTCGGTGCGGCATTTTTGGCGCGCACTGTCATATGACAAATAAAAGACCGGCGAACGCCGCAAAATTGCGGCGGCCGCCGGTCTTTTACTATCTGTCTCCGGGATGAAGCCGCTGGGTTTTTGCTGCCTGTCTCCGGGATGAAACGGCTGAGGCAAGTCCCGGGTGCTTCATGCCTTTTTCAGGATCCTTCGGCTTCAAACCGCCTGCGCCTTCCGCTCAGTAATTTTCTGGGTGATCAGCATCCCGACGATCGCGGAGCCGATGCCGATCAGCGCGCCGGCAAGCACGTCAGTCGGGTAGTGCACGCCGACATACATTCTGGAGAAGCCGAGGAGGCACGCAATGATGACAGCCGGGACGCCGATTTTCTTCGGGAGCATCTTTGCCATGACAATTGCCGCGGAAAATGCACATCCTGTGTGCCCCGACGGGAAGGAGTAATCCTTAAGGCGCGTGACGAGCGGGATGAGCAGGGAACAGGCGTCGTACGGGCGGGGTCTTGCGACAATCGGCTTTATGACGAGGTTGATGAGTACACCCTGGACCGCGAGCGCGATGGCGCAGGCGATCCCTGCGGGTCTGGTCTTCTTAAAGAGCAGAAGCAGGACGGCGGCAGCGATCCAGAGGATGCCGGCCTGACCGAAGAAATTCGTGATGAAGACAAATATGTGGTTTAGGATATCGCTTCGCATGTGGTTTTGAAGCCACAGCAGGAACTGCATTTCATTTGACATAAGAGTACCTCGACTTTTTCTGACTGTCTCCGGATGACGATGCCGGCGTCTGCGTGGATCCGGAGCTGTTTAAGTGTAAAAAGTATGTAAAGGGTATTGTATCAGTTTGCGGCGGAGAATGCATAGACGGAACATAAAGATTGCATGAAATTTGCAGTGCTTCAGCACGGCGGGGAGTGCGAAGCGCTCTGAGTCCGGAGATGCCGAATAGATATTAAATTTAACGAAATTCATGTGGGACTGTCTTTTTTCGGAGCTGGATTGTTATATCATAGTAGAGAAGTACATGCCGGGCGGCGGAAATGGCATACCGTGTGGCCTGGACAGAAAACTGGCATTGCCTGCAGCGGAGCTTATGAGAACGGCAATCTCAGGTATCCGTGCAGACTTGCGCAGCGTTTTTCAGGAGAAGAGAACATGAGACACAGAAATCCATATAAGAAGGCGGACAGAGAGACACGCGTCCGCAGGCTCCGCATTGTCATTCTGGTGATTGCGGCTGCCTTGGCGCTTTTTGTCGGGGTCCGCATTTCCCGGAAAATGAGATCAGGAGAGTCGATCGTGCCCGGAGTCGCTTACGCAAATACGATCAAGCATGACGAAGCGTTCTGGTCGGGATCGCCGGACATCACGGCGGAGATGCTCGACCCGAACCCGTACTCCCGCCCGCAGAAGGTGCTCACGAAGATCGACGGAATTGTCATCCACTACACGGCGGATCCCGGGGCCTCTGCGCAGAACGTGCGTGACTACTTCAACAACCTCGCGACGACGCACACGACGTACGCGAGCAGCCATTTTATTGTGGGACTGAACGGGGAGATTATCCAGTGCATCCCGTGCTCTGAGTGGGCGTACTGCTCGAACAGCCGCAACAAGGATACGCTGTCGATCGAGTGCTGCATTCCGGATGACACGGGCGTGTACACCGACGCGACGTACAGCTCAGTCGTGAACCTGACGGCGTGGCTCTGCAAGGCCTTCAAGGTGTCGCCGGACAATGTGATCCGCCACTACGACGTCACGGGGAAGATCTGCCCGAAATGGTTCGTGGAGGACCCGTCTGCGTGGGAGACCTTCAAGTCGGACGTGAAGACCCAGTACGAGAAGATCAGCTGATGGATGGCTGCGGCCAGCTCCGTGCGCAGGCTCGAATGCGGCTGCGAATATCAGGCCCGGTGCCGGGCAGCATAGTCTCCGATTGACTTTACATAACGGGTGTATTAGTATAATTAGTACAGAGAAGGATCATATTCCTGCCAGGAGGAAATGGCTATGAGTAAGAAAAGAAGGGCAGTTCTCATTTCATGCATAGCAGCAGCGGCGCTCGTCGGCGGACTGTTTCTTTATCGGTATGTCCGGGAGAAGTCTTCATCAAAGGACGGCGGACAGACCGTCTATGTGCAGACGGTCGACGATATTATGGGCACGGGCAGCGGGCTCACGAATAAGTTCGCCGGCGTCGTCGACACGCAGGAGACGTGGTCGGTGCCGCAGAGCAGCGACAGCACCGTGAAGCAGATCCTCGTGTCTGTCGGGCAGACGGTCACGAAGGGGACGCCGCTTCTCATTTATGATACGGATAAGTACCAGTCGGACCTGCAGCAGGCAAATATTGATCTGCAGCGCATTCAGAATGAGATCAGCAGTCTTCAGAGCACGATCACACAGCTGACAAATGAAAAGAAGAAGGCGGCGGCGTCCGAGCAGGCGAATTACACGATTCAGATCCAGTCGCAGCAGCTCGATCTCCAGCAGAAGCAGCTCGACCTGCAGTCAAAGCAGCTTGACATCAAGAAGCTGAACGACAATATCGCGAACGCGACGGTGACGAGCCAGATCGACGGTGTCGTGAAATCGGTCAGCAGCGGAAATTCGGACGACTCGGCGGCAACGGGCTCCTCGGACACGTCGCTCGTCACGATTATGAAGACCGGCGATTACCGGATCAAGGGCACGATCAATGAGCAGAATATCGGTCAGATCACGGAGGGCATGAAGGTCATCGTCTACTCGAGGGCCGATCAGACGAAATCCTGGGAAGGAACGGTCACGACGATCGACAAGGACAGCCAGTCGTCGCAGAACCAGAATAATATGTACTACGGGAGCGGCGACGGAAGCACGACGAGTACGAGCTACCCGTTCTATGTCAGCCTTGACTCGAGCGACGGTCTCATGCTCGGCCAGCACGTCTACATCGAGCCGGACAACGGGCAGAGCCAGCAGAAGACAGGTGTCTGGCTGTACGATTACTACATTGACACGACCGACAAGGACCATCCGTTTGTCTGGACGGACAAGGACGGAAAGCTTGTGAAGACGGACGTTGTGCTCGGCGATCACGACGATTCCCTCAGTGAATACGAGATCAAGTCGGGGCTCAAGGGCACGACACTGGTCGCGATGCCTGACAGCTCCCTGAAGGAGGGCATGAGCTGCACGGAGGATATGTCGCAGGCGACAGCCGGAGGCGGCTCGTACGCGGACAGCACGATCACGGCGAGCGATTACGCGACATACAGCGACTGGTATGAGGCTGACGGAGAAGCGGCAGACGGCATGACAGATGGCGTGACAGCCGACGGGACCGGAGAGGGCGTGACGGCCGACGGAACCGGAGAAGGCATAACGGCTGATGGGACCGGAGGTGACGCGGTCATCGGCGGCGCTGAAGGGAATACGGCGGCCTTTGGCGTGTCCGGTTTCTTTCTCGGAAGGGAGGCGGCCGGCTCATGATTCTTGAACTCAGCGATATCTGCAAGAGCTATTATGCCGGAAAGCTCGAGATCCCTGTCCTTCATCACATCAATTTTCAGCTTGAGGAGGGCGATTACACGGCAGTCATGGGGCCGTCGGGCTCCGGAAAATCGACGCTCATGAATATCATCGGCTGTCTCGACACGGCGACGAGCGGAACAATGATTCTTGACGGCAAGAATGTCAGCAAATGCACGGAGAACGAGCTTGCGGATCTGAGGCTGCAGAAGCTGGGGTTCATTTTTCAGAATTATCAGCTTCTGCCGAGAGAGACGGCGCTCGACAATGTCGCGCTCCCTCTGATTTATGCGGGGATTCCGCTGAAGAAGCGCCGCGCCCTGGCGCAGGAGGCGCTCGAGAGAGTCGGTCTCGGTGACAAGCTCCATTCCTTTCCGACGCAGCTCTCCGGCGGACAGAAGCAGCGCGTTGCGATTGCGCGGGCGATGATCAATCGGCCGAAGCTGCTTCTTGCGGACGAGCCGACCGGCGCGCTTGACTCGGAGTCGGGCCGTCAGGTGCTTGATCTCTTTGATCAGATCCATGGTGAGGGCGCCACGGTGCTCATGATCACGCACGATCCGAATGTAGCGTCGCGCGCCGACCATATGGTGGAGATCCGCGACGGCGTGCTTTACAAGGCAGGTGAGAAGGCATGAAGAGAAAAAAGGCGATAGCGGTCATTCTGACGGCGGCGCTCATTACAGGGTCCGTATTCGGGATCGGCGTGGCGGTCAGGAAGACCACATCGGGAAACAGCGCAGTCACGGTCATTCAGGGCAGCAATATCAATACCGGCTACTGGGGCAATGACACACAGTCGATGAACGGTACCGTCTCGTCCTCCGCGACGCAGAATGTCTACTTAAACAGTGGCGACACGGTCCGGTCGGTCAATGTCAAGGCGGGCGATACGGTCAAGGCGGGAGATGTGCTTCTCAAATACGATCCGGCGAAGGCGGAGCTCGCGTTCAAGGGCGAGCAGATTTCCTATGATGAGATTCAGCTGAAGATCAAGGTCGCGCAGCAGAATCTGAATACGCTGTCGAAAATAAAGCCCGTCGCAGATTCCGCGCCGGACAGCGGCGGAACGGACATCGATAATGGCGGTGACGGCGGTGACAACGGCGATATCGACGACGGCGGATATGACAACGGCGGCGATATTGATGACGGCGGATATGACGATGGCGGCGGTGACAACGGCGGCGACATTGACGATGGCGGCGATGACAATGGCGGGAATACTGACAGTGGCACCGACAGCGGAAAGACAGACAGTGATACCGACAGCGGAAAAACCGACAGCGGAAAAACCGACAGTGATACAGACAGCGGCGATACGAAGAACGATTACTCGAAGGCCCTGAAGTCAATATCGGGCCTTGCTGACGCGTATAATGCGCAGCCGGGATACAAGGATAAGGATACGCTCGGAACGAAGGAGAACCCGTACCGGTTCCTGATCAACGACAATACGGTGATCCGCGTGTCGTTCCTGAAGGAGCTCGCGTCAAAGGGCGGTGCAAACGGCACGGAGTCGGGAAATACATCGTCCGATTCGTCAGCGGAATCGTCGGGGAGTACATCCGGATCGACATCTGAGTCATCCGGGTCATCATCGGAATCGTCGGGAAGTCAGTCCGACGGGAGCCGGACTTCATCCGGAACATCTTCAGAGAGTACGTCGTCTGACTCTTCCGGGAAGAAGGCTGACAGTTCATCTGACCAGACCTCGTCAGGGACTTCATCAGAGAAGACGGACAGCGGAAAGAACCACTGCTACGTCGTATTTGAGGTCCGCGAGGGCGACAGCGTGAGAGGAAAGCTGACAAATGCGTGGCGAATCGACGCGGCGGATATTGAAGCGGTAGCGACTGATTCGGAGAGCGATCCGTCTTCGGACAAGACCGGATCGGATACGTCCTCTGATTCAAAACCGACCGGGAGCGATTCTTCTTCAGAGAGCAGCTCCTCAGGGAAATCAGATTCCGGAAGCAGCACATCGGGAAAGACAGGATCTGAGAGCAGCACGCCGGGTGAATCCTCCGGAAGCAGTGCTTCGGGAAAGACAGGATCTGAGGGTAGCGCCTCTGGAAAATCCTCTGGCAGCGGATCCACGGGCGGTTCTTCGGGAGTCTCCTCCGGCAGCGGGTCTGCGGGAAGCGGTAGCTCCGGAAGCGTCTCTTCCGGCACGGAGGCAGGCTCTGAGCCTGCGGAAGGATCCACGGGAACAGCGGCGGAATCCTCTCTGGAGAGCCTGCCGGCGTCTCTGGTCCTCTTAAAGAGCGGCGCTGTGAGACTTATGTCGACGGCAGACAGCAGCGACGGCTCGTCAGATGCGTCTGGCGACAGCTCCTCCGACAGTGACAACAGCTCTTCTCTGGCGGCTATCGGCGTCATTTCGGCGGACACGCAGTACACAAAGGACGAGCTCGCACAGGCGATCCAGGAGCAGAAGGATACGCTGCGCGATGAGCAGCTGAACCTGAAGGAGGAGGACATCAAGCTCCGTGCGGCCCAGAAGGCTGTGGAGGCAGGAACCGTCGTCGCGAAGATGGATGGCGTCGTGAAGTCTGTCGGTGATCTGTCGAATCCTCCGAAGGATGGAAGCGCATTTATCACGGTGACGGGAGGCTCGGGAACATATATCAAGAGTGCCGTCAGCGAGACGTACCTTGACAGCCTGCATGAGGGAGACACGGTGACGGTCATGTCCTGGAACTCCGGGACGACGGCGACCGCTGTCGTGAAGGATATCTCCACGTATCCGGACACGACCGGTCAGTACGCGCAGTCCAACGCAAATGTATCCTACTATCCGTTCACGGCGGTTGTCGAGGGCGATGCGAATTTCTCGGCGGATGATTACCTGAATGTCACGCTGGATTCTGTGGGTGCGGCCGACCAGAACGGCTTCTATCTCATGAAAGCCTTTGTCCGGACGGACGACAGCGGACAGAAGTATGTCTACAAGGAAGGCAGCGACGGAAAGCTGAAGAAACAGGTCATCACGGTCGGGACGGTGACGTCCGACGGCTACGAGGTAAAGAGTGGCGTGACAGAGGACGACTGGATTGCATTTCCTTACGGGAAGAACGTGAAGGACGGCGCGAAGGTCAAAGAGGGATCGATCGAGGATATGTACAACAGCTGAGGGGGAGATATTATGCTTGAAAATCTGCATTTTGCATTCCGCGGCATCTGGTCTCATAAAATGAGGTCATTTCTCACGATGCTCGGCGTCATTATCGGAATTGCATCGATTATCGCGATTGTATCCACGATTACGGGTACAAACCGGCAGATCATGCAGAACCTTGTCGGCGCGGGCAATAATAACGTGACGATCTCTCTGCAGCAGGGCGGCAGCGATTACTACATGGACAACGGTGCTCCGTCCGGCGTGACGGTCGCATCCGATGACCAGCGTGAGGAGATCCGGAGCCTGGACGGCGTCGAGGACGCATCCTTCTATCAGTCGAGAAGCTACGGGATGGACATCACGAACGGAGCGCTCTCACTCGACGGAGCTGCTGTTTACGGCGTCGATGACCACTATATGTCGACAGTCGGCCTCGTGGTCTACAGGGGCCGTCCATTTGTGAAGCAGGATTACAGCAGTCCGGACAAGGTTGTTCTGCTCGATGAAAATGCGGCGGAGACACTCTTCACGGACGGCGATCCGGTCGGAGGGACGATCGAGATCAGCGGCGAGCCGTTCACGGTCATCGGCCTCTATCGGAAGAGCAGTACATTTCAGCCGACCATCAACTCCATCAGTGATTACCAGACCTACTACCAGCAGGAGTACGGAACGGTCCTTATGCCGGATACGGACTGGCCGATCGTCTACGCATACGATGAACCTGTGAACTGCGTCGTCCGCGCAAAGAGCGTGAAGGACATGAGCGCTGTCGGAAAGAACGCTGCGGAGATTATGAATGAGTGCATCTCGTCTGATCAGTCGGATCTTTCCTATAACGCGGAGGACCTCGTCGAGAAGGCGAAGAGCCAGCAGGAACTCGCATCGAGCACGAATAACCTCTTGATCTGGGTCGCGAGCATCGCGCTTCTTGTCGGCGGAATCGGCGTCATGAACATCATGCTCGTGTCGGTCACGGAGAGAACCTCAGAGATCGGCTTGAAGAAGGCACTCGGTGCGCGGAAGAAGAGTATTCTTGCGCAGTTCCTCACAGAGTCAGCGCTCCTCACGAGCATTGGCGGTGTCCTCGGCGTGGTCGCCGGCATCATCATGGCCTATGTCATCTCGAAAATGACGGGCACGCCGGTGGCGATCAGTGTTCCGTCGATCTTCCTCGGCGTCGGCTTCTCGATGGTCATCGGCATCGTGTTCGGCCTTCTGCCGTCGATCAAGGCGGCGAATCTGAACCCGATCGATGCGCTGAGGAGAGAGTGAAATCATGTGGAAGGATTTCGGCGACAGTCTGCATGGCATAGGTCCGGTTCTGATGCTATGGGACGTGTGACCACGCGTGGCTTTAGAAGAGCCTTTGAGGCCGAATATGATATGAGATAGCTGCTGCTATATGAAAAGCGGGCGTCTTCCCCGGGAGGGAAAAACGCCCGCTTTTCGGTTTTGTTAGAGAAGCCATGTGAAGAGAAAGCCTGTGAGCCTTACAGTGTGTCCAGAAACAGCTCATAGTAGTCATCTTCGCCCTCGAGGAGAGGGGAGTGAACTCTCCCGTCGTCCTTGTGCTGACGTTCCTCCTCATTGTATGTCTCTCCGGCACTGATCAGGTCCATCTCGTAAATGGGAAATCCGTACCGCGTGCTGAGTCTGCAGAACTCAGCGAGTGGATAGTCAGAGTTGCGTGTCGCCAGAAGCGACTGCCTGACATCCGGGTTGTCGCGCGCCAGCAGCCTGAGCCCGTTCAGGGACTCGTCCAGATTGTCCATAGTGCCATACCTCCATTTGATGCTCCCGCCTGCTTCGCCGTGTTATCGGAGCCATGTGCCGGTGGATTCCGATGAGCTCCGAGATACGTGAAGCCTGCGGCGGCCCGTTGACGAGGAAAGTATAGCACAGTTCGCGCGGACGGTCAGAAAAGGCCGTTTTTTGTACTTTTATGCGTTACATACGCAGAGATCTGTATGCAATCTTCAGCTAATATTGCCCGTCACGGTGTAGGCGCTGCTCTGCGGCGATATCACGGAGTTGTAAAATGCGTCCTCTGTCGAATATCCGGTGACATAATGGCCGACACTGTCCATCGTGACTTGCTGGCTGTCATCAGGCGTGACCGGATTTGCTGCGTTCGGGATATTGACGCTGCCGTCGCTTCCGATCGTGATGTTGTCGAAGCGGAATGTGTAATAATAATCGGTCGCGCTCCGGAGATCTGAGCTATAATTAATCTTATAGACGAGGTAGAGATGGTTGTCATTTCCGGCCGTCTTTGATGTCAGCAGGTACTCGCCGAGGAGAGTCATGCTGTTCATGGTCTCGTGGACATTGCTCGACGGGTTCGTGTTCCAGGTGTTTGCGACCTCGGCCTTTCGGAGGCTCTGGCAGTGGCTGTCGAGATTGCTGATCTCATCCTGCGGGATCTGGGAGAGCTTCGTGAGGTTCGGCGTGAGGCCGCTGACCGTGAAGTCCTTCGTGAGCGCCTCCGGCTTCTTTCCGGTTTTCTTCGTGTAGGCTGTGAATGTCCCGTCGCTGTCGTCAGGGGATTTGACCGTCAGTGTGACCGTGTCGCCGTTGCTTAAGGCCTGTGCCGTGCTCAGCGTGTAGGTGAGGCCGTCCGCCGCCTGTCCGCTGACTGTCGCGGTTCCGAGTCCGTCATATCCCGAGAATGAGACGGTTACGCCGTCAAATGCATCGAAGCTCTTTGACTTCGAGGAGTCCGCCGCAGCGGAGCTTTCGGACGCGCTGTCTCCGGTACTGGCGGCCGATACGGAAGTGGCCGTCTCAGAGCTCACTGCAGACGAGCTCTCTGATCCCTTTCCCGGGAGATGCAGGTCGCCTGAGAAAATGAGAAACAGCACGATCGCGGCACAGATGCCGACGGCCAGACTGATGATGACCGGAAGAAGCGGGTGGCCGCCGGAAGGGCGGCCCGTATCATCATTTCGTCTGGATTGTCCGGAATCGGTTTCTTCGTGAGGGAAGTCAGAGTAAACGTCGAAGGGATAAGACTCCCCCTTATCAGTATTCCGGTTATCTTTGCCACGATAAATCTGCGTGCCTTCGCCGTCATTCCCTGGCTGTGATCCGTAGGCACCGCTGCCTTGGGCGCTCTGGGAGTCTCCGGGCGTATCCTCTGTATCGGCGACCTTCGCGCCGCAGTACTCGCAGAAGATACTGTCATCCTCGATTTTCTTTCCACAATTCGGACAATACATACATTTCCCTCTCTTATAAATGAATGCTGGCGCTATGACACGGCATACGGTTGCAGAAAATGTCAGTAGGAGCTGATATTTTCCGGCGTGTCGATTACGAACGCACAGCCGTCCGTCAGGTTCTGCAGGATGGTGATCATCTCATTTTCAGGGATAGAGACGCAGCCGGCGGTCGGCCTGCCCGTCGAGCAGTGGAGAAAGACGGCGGAGCCGAGCCCCGGCGTGCAGTCACTGTTGTAGCCGATCGAGAGCACATAGTCGTAGGCGCTGCCGATGCCGACAATATTTTCGCCGCTGCTCCAATCCTGCTGCACCTCATTTGTCGAGACGAGGCGGTTGTAATACTGCGAGGACGGGTCATCGATCCAGTAGTAGGAGCTGTCGACCTGCAGATAGCCGGCCGGGCAGCCCGGGTCCGGCCGACTGCCAAATGCAGTGCCTGCAGAATACACGCCGACCGGCGTCTTTCCGTCGCCTTCCGCTGTCTTTCCGAGACCGTTCCGGCCGATATAACCGCTCGTCTCAAGGAGCTGGGACCACACGCCGTCGGCCCCCTTCTGGTGAAAGCTCACGGTGCATGTCGTTCCCGATGCCTCGACAAGGATCAGCTCGTTGTACGATGACGCGACCTTAAGGCCGGCGGCCTTTGTATCTGTCTGCTGGGGAGATGCCGGCTCCGCCTGTGCGGCGGTCCCTGCCTGGGCCGCAGCGGTGTCTGTTTGCGCCGCCGTGGCGGCCGCCTGCGCGTCCTGGCCGGCGGATGCGGAGGACGCGGAAGAAGATGCTGTCTGCGTGGACGACGCAGATCCTGAGGCGGTGCTCACGGAAACCTCATCCGAAGAGACTGTGTCTGAAGCGGCCTTGGCAGAGCTCTCTGCTGCGAGCTGATTTTTAAGACGCGCATAGTCGATCTGCATTTTCTGGAGGCGGCCAAAGAGAAGACCGTTCATCGCAAGCGAAATGACAAGCAGTGCGCAGAGAATGATGGTCATGACGGTAAAGCCGTGTCCTTTCTTCATTTCTGCTCATTCTCCGTTCTAACAAGGCTTGCGCCGCAGCGGGTGCAGAAGCGTGTGCCGGGCTTGTAGGGCTTCCCACAGCTCGGGCAGATGTTCTGCGCGTCTGAGACGGGATCTGCGGAAGGCTGGTCCTGCGGTTGGTCTGCGGGCTGATCCTGTGCCTGCTCCATGGGCTGCTGCGCGTATGGTTCGGCGGGCTGATTCACGGGCTGTGTCTGGCCTTCAGGCTGCGGCTGGTCCTGCTGCTGATCCATGGGTTGCTGTTCGTATGGCTGTCCTTGCGGCTGGTCCACAGGCTGCTGTTCGTATGACTGTCCCTGCGTCTGATCCATGGGCTGCTGCATGTACGGCTGTCCCTGAGGCTGATCCACAGGCTGCTGTGCATACGGCTGGCCTGCATACTGCGGCCCCATGCCCTGCTGCGCTGCGGCGATCGGCGCACCGCAGCGCATGCAGTACGGCGTGCCGACTGCCACCTCCGCCCCGCAGTTCGGGCAGCGGACGACGCCGCGGAGCTGGTCGTACTGGGCGATCTGGCCGTTCATATAGACCGTCGTGTCATCGATGTCGCGGATCACCTGATCATAATTCATCGGCTCCTGCGACATCTGCTTCCGTTCCATGTAGACCATGGTGCCGAGCGTGCGGTAGTCGCTGTCGATGCGCTGCTGGCACTGCTCGATCGAATGCTTCAGCTGGTTCTGAAGCGTAAAATCATTTGCGCGCTGTGAGATCGCGCTGCCCGCGTGGGAAATGCTCTCTCCCAGAGATTCCAGAAATGCCATAATGTTTTCCTTTCTTGTCAAGATTCAGCGCCCGTAGCGAGGAGTGCGAAGTGTTCCGGGTCTGAGGACTGTCGCTATGGTCTGTCAGACGACATCAGCCTTCAACGAGGGGCGCAAAGCGTTCCGGGCTGGGGTGCTGAATTGCTGTCTCATGTTTACTTTAATCGCTCTCCGATGCGATGTCCGCATTTTGTGCAGAACTTTGCGCCGGGCTTCAGAGGAGCTCCGCATTTGATGCAGAACCTGGGAGCCTTGGCCGCAGGTGACGGTGCAGGAGCCGCAGAAGCGTCAGCGGTATCTGCAGTATCAGCACCGGTCGGGTTCAGCGGGGCCGTATCGTCAGCAGGAGCGTCTGCCGTATCCGGAGATGCGGCGCCTGCTGTAGCATCTGCGGCAGGCTCTGCTGCGGGGTTCTTGTCGGTTTCTGCGGCAGGTTTGTCAGCGGATTCAGCTGCGGATTTTTCGGCTGCCTCGCGCTGAAGTGCTCTGTCGACCATCGCCCTTGCTGCTGATTCCGCACGGGCTTGCGTGTCAGAGACTGTGTCTGTCTTCGGGCTGTCCTGCGTATCAGAGACTGCATCTGCCTGCGGGCTGTTCTGCGTATCAGAGACTGCATCTGCCTGCGGGCTGTCCTGCGTATCAGGGACGGAGTCTGTCTTCGAGCTCTCATTTTCAGTTTTCGGTGCTTCCGGAGCGAGCGGTACGACATGAACCGATTCCTCGGAGGAGCTGTGGATCTTTCTCTTCGGGATGAAGACACGGGTCCTTCCGTCGTTATTTGTGTTATGAGCCGGTGCGCCGGATTCAGCTGCCGGATTTATTGAAGCTTCTGCCGTGCGGTCCATTTCACGCGACTGTTCGCTGCGTTCTTCCTGCTGTGTGGCAGAAGCCTGAGGCGTCGGCTGCTTCGCAGCAGGAGTCTGAGATTCTGTCTGTCTTGTCGTGGACGGCTGACTTTCCTGAGCGTTATGAACCGAATGAGAATTTTCATCAGATCTTACAGGCTGATTCGGAGCTGCGTTCTGATTCGGACCCCAGCCCTGATTCGGGTTAAAGCTCTGATCCGGATTAAATCCCTGATTTGGATTAAATCCCTGATTCGGGTTAAATCCCTGATTCAGATTAAAGCTCTGGTTCGGGTTAAAGCTCTGATTCGGATTAAAGCTCTGGTTCGGATTAAAGTTCTGATTCGGATTAAATCCCTGGTTCGGGTTAAATCCCTGATTCGGGTTAAATCCCTGGTTCGGGTTAAATCCCTGGTTCGGATTAAATCCCTGATTCGGGTTCATCCTCTGGTTCGGATAGTAGTTCGGATCCTGTGCTGACGGTCCCTTCTTCCGGGTATTGCCGATTTTTCCGGCTGTCGCCTTTGAGAGAAGACCGGACCAGGTTGCCTCTTTTGTCCCATACCATACCGCGCACGCGAGAATGAGGAAAATGAGTCCCCAGATCGCGGCGCCACCGAGCGAGAAGAGTGTGGATTTTTCCTTGGCATACGCACTGCCGTCACTGATCATTGACTGGTTAAATTTGACAACAAAGACAATGGCTGTGATAAAGCTGATGACATATGAGCAGGCGTATGGAATGATTGCAATATTTTTCTGATCGGACGGCCCAGCCAGAATCCATACAATCGCGAGAATTGCAAGAAGGACTACAGCGACGTTGAGCAGCGTGAGCAGGACAGCAGCCGTGCGGACAGCCTTGGACATCTTTTCCAGCAGATTATAAAAATCAGAAAGATTGGAAAGGTCACTTAGATCACTCCCGCTGAAATTCTCTTTCTCAAAGGATTCCTCATCAAAATAGTCAGAATCGGAATCGTCATAATAATCTTCATTATCTTCTTCAGAACCGATCACTGACTGCAGGAGCTTCAGATCTTTTGAAAATGAGCTTATAATCCGTGTATTTCCTGCGAGCTCTCCCATGCTGAGCTTGCCGTCACGTATGGTTTTCAGCATATACAGAATGCCGTCGGCATATTTATCAACATTAATCTTGACTCCATCAGATGACAGCTCGCTCTGAATGTAATCACGGTATGTGGAGTTTTTTAGAACGCTCTGGACTGTTGGATACATGATAGAGTAGTAGGAGTCAACCGACTCACCATCGATGGTCTTCGGCAGCTTGATCCACCCTCCGCACAGATAAAACAGCAGGGAAATGAAGACCAGCACGGCTGCGATGATCTGCCTCACGCCCGGCATCCTTCCGCCAGCTTTTCCTGATGTGAAGAACTGCTTTATCTTTACGAACGGGTTCTGCTTCGGCTGCTTGTACGGAGCCTGTCCGTAAGGATTTTGTCCGTACGGAGCCTGTCCATTCGGGTTCTGTCCGTAAGGATTATAACCCTGCCCCTGTCCATATGGATTCTGCCCCCTGTACTCTCCGTCGTTACTGAGAGTAAGCACCTGATTATAACCCTGCCCCTGTCCATATGGATTCTGCCCCTGCGGCTGCCCGTAAGGGTTCTGTTCCGGAGCCTGTCCATAGGGTGCCTGTTCATATGAACCCTGCCCGTAAGGATTTTGTCCCATATTCTGCCCCTGCGGCATGCCCTGTCCGGATCCATCCGGATTGTAAGCGTCATTGTTTTGCATATGTTTCCCTCCTTTTATCCCTTTATAAACGGTAATATTCAGCACCTCAGACTTGGAACGCTTCGCGCTTTCCTCATTCAGAGAATGGCAGCTGACGTCGGACGGGCAAGCCTTCCATCCCCCTTTGAGGATTTTCCAAGGGAGTGCTGTATGATTACCATAAAATTGGAACGTTCACAACAAATAATACGGCGCCGGGCGCCCGGATGCAATTATGAGGCTGAATTTTGTCTTCCAATAGAGTAAAATAGGGTTTGTTTATTTTTGGAAGGATGATTGGAACGTATGGAAGAGAAGGGACTTACATTCATTTACAGGGGAAGAGTCCGAACCGCGGGGGTTCCGCAGCGGATGTTCCTCACGCGGGGCTCAGAGGACATGGAAGGGGCCTTTGTGTTTCCGGCGCCGTTCCTTGGCAGAAGCGAGGGCTGCTTCTTTACGGACGAAAGAGGCTGCTATTATGTTGAATTCGGCGGAGCGGGCCGTGCCAGGCTGAACGGCCGCCCGCTTATGAAGGAGACGAAGACATATCTGAAGGACGGCGATCTGCTTGCATTTTCAGAAGAAGAGATCCGGACGGACAATGATTATCTCTATATTCTGTTCGGCGACAAATGCAGGGCGCAGGACTGGAACCGTGTGTCCTTCCGTGCGGCTATCGATCAGGTCACGGGCTGCAGCGCCTTCCGCCGGTCAAATGTCGGTTGGGCCGTCCTCACAAGGACGGGCAGCGGAACGCCGGTGATGCGAAACGGCTCGGAGGCTGTATCCCCGGGGGAGCTCCTGACGGGAGAGGTCATCGAAGCGGACGGACGGCTGTTCATTGTGCTGGAGGACGGCGTTCTCTATCAGCTGGAGAAGAAAGCGGCGGCAGTGAGGAGCTGCAACATCGCAGGCGCGCCGACGAATCTGCCGCTCACGATCGATCTGAAGGAACGTTCTGTGCGGGTGCATTTCCGGAAGCATACGCTGCTGAAGGATATCCGGCTCAGCGTCGAGCCCGGAGAGATGGTCCTGATCCTCGGCGGGTCAGGCGCCGGAAAGACGACGTTCATGAACGCGGTCATGGGATACGAGAAGGGAAAGGGCCGCATTCTCTACGGAGACACCGATATCTACAGCCATTTTTCGACGATGAAGCATCAGATCGGCTTTGTGCCGCAGGCGGATCTCATGCGGACGGACGACACGGTCCGGAGGACACTCGACGACGCGGCGAAACTGAAGCTTCCGTTAAAGATCACAACGGACAAGAAGGCACGGCTTGCGCGCGTCGACGAGGTGATGGCCGAGATGGGGCTTACCAATGAGGCGGATGAGCTGGTCTCGAAGCTCTCGGGCGGGCAGCGGAAGCGTCTCAGCATCGCGATTGAGCTGATTTCCGACCCGGGACTTTTCTTTCTCGATGAGCCGGACTCGGGACTCGACGGAAATATGGCGCGCAACCTGATGGAGGAGCTCCGCGAGATCGCAGAGAAGGGCAAGATCGTTCTTGTCATTTCCCACTCGCCGGACCGCGCGGCCGATCTCTTCGACAAGGTCATCGTCCTCGCAAAGAGCGAGGCGGACAACATCGGGCATCTCGCCTACTACGGCTCTGTCGGAAATGCGTTCCGCTTCTTCGGGACGGAATCACTCGAGGAGATCGTAAAGAAGGTGAATCGGAAGGATGAGGGCGGCGACGGGCAGGCCGATGATTTTATCCGTTCATTTTCGATTATGAGAAGACAGAGAGAGCAGGCGGGGAGGAAGCTGTGATGCAGTACGCGGGAAGGATCAGGCAGACAAATATCTATGTTGGCAAGCTGTTCCGCATTTTTGCAAATGAGAAGCAGTGGAAGGGCTTTATCAGTGCGACGATCATCACGGCGCTGATCGCGTCCGTCACGGGAAAGAACATGTTCACCGAGTACTCGGCGACGAGAAACGGCACATTTGCGCTCATCTGCGCGTGCATCTGGATCGGCATCTTCAACTCCATTCAGTCCGTGTGCAGCGAGCGCGGCATCATCAAGCGCGAGCACCGCTCGGGCCTCCACATGACGTCCTATGTGACGGCGCACATGGTCTTTGAGTTCTTTCAGAGCGCGGTCGACGCGGCCCTTGTGACACTTGTCACGGTGTTCATTTTCGGCAGTAATATGCGCGATGCGGACGGGTTTAAAAATGTGAATTACCTCCTGTTCTACGTGACATTTTTCCTGATTATTTATGCGTCGGATGTTCTCGGCATGATGATTTCCTGCATCGTGAAGACGCCGGAGACGGCGATGACGGTCATGCCGTTCGTTCTCATCATCCAGCTCGTCATGTGCGGCTTCATCTTCGAGCTCAAGGGGAAGGCGGCCGTGATCGGCAAAATCACAATCAGCAAGTGGGGCATGAACGCGCTCGGAACGATCGCGAATATCAATAAAATGAAGCCCGCGGAGCCGGCGCCGACAGCTGCGCAGGAGGACTACGTGAAGGCCCTGCAGGCGAGGTTCCTCGCGGACAAATATCACGCCGACTATAATCCGGCCCATTTTCATGTGTATAAGATGTGGCTGATTCTGATCATTTTCATTATGATCTACATGGGCGTTTCGATTCTGTTCCTTGAGTTCATCGACAGGGACAGACGGTGAAGGCGCGGCGCTTTCGGATGAGACAGCAGGCGTGTGGCCGATCCGTCCAGGGAACGGGTGAAGGCGCAGCGCTTTCGGATGAGACAGCAGGTGTGTGGCCGATCCGTCCAGGGAACGGGTGAAGGCGCAGCGCTTTCGAAGCGGACAGCAGTGATGAAAAAGGAGCATGGCAGGATGGAAGTAAGAACCGGAAATTCATTTCAGGGAAGCGGGAATGCGCCCTATCCCGGGAAGCTCATGCCGGGAAAGGTGTACCTCGGGACCTATCAGGTGATCAGAAAAATCGGCGAGGGAACGGTGGGTGACGTGTACCTCGGCCGGCACCTCCGCCTCGGAAAGACGATCGTCATCAAGGAGATCAAGTCGGAGTATGTGAGCCAGCTCGCGCCGGAGGATCTGAAGCGCGAGGCGGACATTCTGAAGAACCTGAAGAACCGGTACATCACGCAGGTCTATGATTTCGTGCGGAACGGGTCGGATGTCTACACAGTCATGGATTATGTCGACGGAAATTCTATGCAGGAGTATATTGACCGCCGGGTGCGGTTTAAGGAGGCGGACATTGTGCGCTTCCTGCGCGAGAGCCTCGAGGCGCTCGACTATCTGCACACGAGGCGGCCGCCGGTCGTTCACCGCGACATCAAGCCCGCGAATATCATGATCGACCGGAACGGAGATGTGTGCCTCATCGATTTCAACATTTCTCTCCGCGCAAATATGGAAAATGAGATGTCCGGCTACACAGAGGGCTACGCCTCCCCGGAGCAGGTCTATCAGGGCGAGCTGTATGACAGAGGCGGTGACTACATGAGCGTCCGCATCGACGGGCGGTCGGACATTTACAGCCTCGGCGCGAGCTTCCTCAGACTGATGACAGGGCAGAAGGTCCGCGACATCAAGGCCAGGCGGCAGAGAGTCTGGCAGGTCCCGGGAAATATCTACTCGGAGCAGCTCTGCCGCGTTATTGACCGCGCGATCGAGGATGATCCGGGGAAGCGCTTCCAGAGCGCCGCGGACATGCGAAGGGCGCTCGATACGATGTGGCTCCGCGACCGGGAGTACAGAAGTCTTCGGCGCGGACAGACCATTTATACCACCGTGTTTCTTATTGCATTTGCGGCCGGCGTGTTCCTCTTTCTCTACGGGGCGTCGCAGAGAAAGGCGGAGGAGTTCCAGAGCCGGTACAGCAGCCTGAAGGAGCTGACGGAGGAGAACAATTATGACGATGTGATCTCTGAAGGGGCGGATATCCTGAACGACAAGGATTATGCGCGCATTCTCAGCCGGAATCCGCAGGAAGAGGCGGACATCTATTACATGATCGCGGACAGCTACTTCAGCCAGGACGACTACAATGACGCAGTGACCTTTTATAAAAAGGCGGTCGATCTGGGAACCGACAATTCGGACTGCTACAGGGACCTCGCAATCGCGTTTGCCAGGAACGGGCAGACAGACGAGGCGGAGAAGATCATCGCGAAGGCGGAGCAGTACGGCCTCGGCAGTGCGGACATAAAGCTTGTCGACGCGGAGATCGACTATGGAAAGGAAAATTATGAGGACGCGGAGGACGAATTCCGGAAGGCCGCGGACCTTTCGGGGGACGATGAGGATCTTCATTTCCGGGCGCTCTACTATCTGGCGAAGACATATGAAAAGGAAGGGGACTATGAGAGCGAGATCGATACGCTAGAGGAGGCCCTGAAGGCGGTCGGAGAAAAATACCAGATGCCGCTTCTTCGCAAGGAGGGGGCTGCGTATTACTCGATTTTGAAAAAGGACGGGGAACTTTCTGACACAGACACCAGAAAGGCGTATGATATTTATCAGAAGCTGGTCAATGACAGCGGGCAGACGCTGGAGGACTGGACAAATTTCGCGACACTTCTGCTCGCGAAGGAGGATTACGACAGCGCGGCCAAGATTCTCGACAAGGCAGCTGAGAAATACAGGTCGGCTTACCAGATCCCCGCGAAGATGGCGCTCGTAGAGCTCTACCGACAGAGTGCGCTTCCGTCTGAGGACCAGGACTACTCGAAATTCGACGAGGCGTACCACCGCGCGGAGAAGCTCTTTGCGGACAAGAAGCAGGCCGGAGAGAGCGATGAGGACATGCAGACCATAGAGAAGGAGCATCAGAAGCTGCTGGATGCGAAGCGGGTGTACTCGTAATGATAATGATTCAGCACCCTATCGAAAAATGATGAAATCCGGACGGAGAGCTTGCCCGCCGGACGACTTCAGAGAGTTTCTGAGAGGTTGATAGCTACTCGTAATGCAGACGTGTCTGGCGGTCAGCTGGCAGAGAGGAGGGAGATGCAGCCCCGGAGCTGCATCGATGAATTATGACAACAGGCGATATGTGTTATTTGGCGGGCATCGTGCTTTCCGTGGGGAGCCTTGCGGCGCTCGTCATCGGAAATCTGGTCTACGGCCTGAAGCGCCGGAAGGTGAGAAGGAAGCTGTCCGACCGGTATGGGGAATGACAGGAGGATTCCGGCTGGACATTTCCGGGAATTGCACGGAAAATGAGAAAAGCTGCCGGCAAGTGGTAAAGCCGCTTAAGCACGCCCGCGGCGGGGAGCGCGAAGCGTTCCGGGCATGTGGGGATGAATAGTCAGAAGGATAAGTGATGAGACAGGAGGAATTGGTATGATCTGTAAGAACTGTGGGGCACAGATTGAGGATGACGCTCTGTTCTGCCCTGAGTGCGGGGCAAGACAGGATGCAGGAAATGGGCCGGCTCCAGGCAGTGGAAGGCCTGAGGACAATGGACAGGCCATGGATATGGGACAGAATGCAGGGACTGGGCCGGCGCCGGACAATGATCAGGCCATGGATATGGGACAGGGAATGGCAACTGATAACGGACAGCCTGCGGGACAGGGACCGGCGCTGTATACACAGGACAGCCGCTCCGATGAGGGACTTAAGTATACGGCGGGTCTCGTGCAGCCGGGACATGCGCCCTCTGGGGACGGACGCCGGAATAACGCGCCGCGTTCGCGGAAGAAGCGCGGGGGCAGGGCCGTGTTTATCCTGCTCTGTGCTGTGATCGGTGTCCTGACCTGCGTCATTACGTGGGAGATTCTGGACCTGATCAGCATCAACCGCGGCGGAAATGATTTCAAGGCGCCAGCGCTGAAATCAGAGTATGTGTCGGAGAGCGGCGCGTCGTCAGCGGCTTCTTCTGTCACAGGTTCTGCTGCGTCAGAGACAACAGGGAGTGATGCCGCATCTTCAAATTGACATTCTCCTGCGGCTAAAACCGTGGGATGAGAGAACTGAAGGTTTCAGGCGGCGATGATCTGTATTTGAATGAGGGAGGAAAAGCATTATGTTTTGTCCACATTGTGGAAAAGAAATTCCGGATGATTCGATCTTCTGTCCGAACTGCGGAGAACGCGTAGCGGAGGAAGTTAGCGGCGCGGGAAATCCGCAGGAAGGCGGCTATGGCCAGAACGGAGATTACGGGAATCCGCAGGAAGGCGGCTATGGTCAGACCGGGAGCTACGGGACTCCGCAGGAAGGCGGATATGGTGAGACCGGGAGCTACGGGAATCCGCAGGAAGGCGGCTACGGCGAGACCGGGAGCTACGGAAATATGCCGGATAATGGATACGGTGAGAACGGGGACTATGGAAATCCGCCGGACGACGGCTACGGCCAGGACGGGGACTATGGAAATCCGCCGGACGATGGCTATGGTCAGGACGCGTCCGATGATGGATATGATGAGGATGACGGCGGAGAAGAAAAGAAGAGCACGATGCTCCCGATTATTATCGTCGGCTGTGTCGTCGCTGCGGCAGTGATCGGAACGATCGCATATTTCACGCTGAGCGGGAAGCTCTCGTCCGGATCATCATCCGTCTCGACGCCTTCTGTCAGCGCTGATGCGACGCCGACCCCGGCAGCGGAGAGCGACACGATCAGCATCGGTGTCACGGCGAAGCCGACACCGACATCCACGCCGACCCCGACTGTCAAGGCAACGCCGACTCCGATTCCGACAGCGACGCTGGCTCCGACGGCGACACCGACTCCGGTCCCGACGGCAACGCCGGTGCCTGCTGCGGCAGGATATGATACGGACGAAGAAGCGGATCCTGCTGCTGATGCATTGATCAATGTAGAATCATCCGAGTATCTGGACTATAGTGATCTTAACGGACTTTCGGAGTATGAAGTAAAGCTTGTACGAAATGGTCTTTATGCACGGCATGGATATATTTTCTCGAAGGATCCGAGCGTAAAGGCATATTTTGAGGGCAAGTCGTGGTATCAGGGAACAACGGATAGTATGGATGCGGTTGCCGCTGAGTTTAATTCATATGAAAATGCGAATCTGCAGACGATCGTTCAGTATGAAAGAGACCATAAGTATAATGGATATACAAACTGATACGGATAGGCCTACTTTTATTCAGCAGATGCAAAGAGAGAAACAATAAGGATTGCCGCACTGCAGTGAGTTTTATCCGCAATTGCAGAGTATGGACTAAGGAGACACAAATATCATGAGTATCTACATGGACAGAGCAAAAAAAGTGCGCGCCATCACGGAGCGCCACTACAACTGCGCACAGAGCGTGCTGGTCGCATTTCACGATGTGATCGGGCTTGATGAGGAGCAGGCATACCGGCTGGGCTCTCATTTTGGTGCAGGCATGAAAATGGGAGCGACGTGCGGCGCTATCACAGGCGCGATGATGGTTCTCGGGCTCGCGGGTATCGATGATGCGGACACGCTGCACAGTGTCCTTCGCAGCTTCCGGGAGCGCCACGGCGGCATGCTGGACTGCCGGGACCTGCTCGCGACAAGCGCGAAGGCGGGCGTTCCGCGCAAGACGCACTGCGACGGGCTGGTTTTTGAGATGGTCGATGTCACGGAGAAGCTTCTGCGGGAGAAGGGCGTTCTTTCGGCAGCTGATTCCGAAAATGAGAAGTCGGAGAAGTGACAGACAGGATCAGGCAGGGAGAAAAAGATGACGCACATCAAGACGATTGAAAAGCAGACGGACAACCGCTTCCTCAACATGTACCATCTGACATTTGAGGACCGCGCGGGAAAGCCCGGCAACTACTATTTCTGCACGAGAAACAGCGACGACAAAATCAAGATCCGCACGCATGAGCTGACAGCGGAGGGCATTACGATCTACGCGGTCACGGAGGAGGCGGAGCCGAGGATCGCGCTCGTTCACGAGTACCGCTTCCCGGTTGACGAGTATATTTATTCCCTTCCATCGGGACTCATCGATCCGGGCGAGACGGCCGGCGAGGCCGCCGCGCGGGAAATGGAGGAGGAGACAGGCCTCTCATTTACGGAATATACGGGAGGCGAGGCGTTCTGCCGCCGTCCATTCTTCCTCGCGCCGGGCTTCTCGGATGAGCCGGGAGCGGCTGTCTTTGGGACGGTAAAGGGTGCGCTCAGCCGGGCGGACAACGAGAGCAGTGAGTGGATTGAGGCCCTTCTGGCAGACAAAAATGAAGTGCGCCGGATACTCAGCGAGGAGAAGGTCTCCGTGCGGGCTGCATTTTTACTGATGCAGTTCCTCGGGAGTGATCCGAAGGAGCCGTTCCGGTTCCTTGACTGTAAGTGCTGAGCTCTTGAGGCATATCTGAACAGGCGTGAGCGATATGGTTTGTCTGCCGCGGCAGAGATACTGGGCCGGAACTGGCTGGAAGGCAGAGACAGAGGATATGCAGGCGGCCTGAGGCCGTTCTTTGTATCAGCCGGAATGCGCATGTGGCGCATAGCACGATAAGCCTGAATTATTCACCGCGTTGCGGTGCCAGCGGCTGAAAGCCGCATAGTTACTTTGATTGCCGGTTTTATTGCCTTCATCTGAAAAGTGAACATAAAAAAGAGCTCGATTTCTGGTAAAATGTGGTT
>Ga0256406_1001601_pt1 | contig 35743 bp, 29 predicted proteins | sample RumenRJG_03DNA_FD_185986 | JGI IMG/M metagenome (GOLD analysis project Ga0256406, IMG submission 185986) | Bovine rumen microbial communities from Lethbridge, Alberta, Canada - RJG_03 | ecosystem: Host-associated > Mammals > Digestive system > Stomach > Rumen | place: Canada: Alberta | collected...
ATCAGTTGGGGAATTGGAGAGGAAAAACTGGTTATTCTCGTTGAGATTAAACATAAAGCTGTAAATTTTCGGCAAAGGTCGGAAATTTACAGCTTATAGGAAAGACGGCCTATACTGAATGCTTACCGTGCGAATCTTAAACTGATTGACGATTTCCGCATAAAGTGATTTGCGGAGCGCATCCTTCTCATCCCCTTTGAGCCATTCGTTGAAATGAGCCACCACGTATTTGAGATTGTTGATGCCCATTTCCGTTGCTTTGAGCGGCTCGTTGCTCAGGTCATAGTTGACGACCGTAGGATCCCAGAACGTTCCCCATTGCTGTTCGCCATAGCGGTATCGGGCATCACCCTCCTTCTCGTCAAGAAACTTGCTGACCACCTTGTAGTCGTCGGTGACCGAGAGCTTCTCGTCGGTTGGGTAATAGATATATTTCAGAACGAGCTTGTCGTATGGCCCGAGATTCTTGTACCACAGCGGCACGTCCTCACGTCCGGGCGGCACAATATAGTTGAAATAGATATAGTCCATGGTTGAGGCGCTGAGCCCGTTCTTCTTCATGAACTGTGGGTCGAGAAGCTGCCTGATGGAGTAAGCGTTGCTTCCTGCCATGTTGTGGGCCAGTCCGAGGATATGTCCTATCTCGTGACTGATGGTGCAGGTCAGGTGGTCGGCGAGATCGCGTTCAGGCATCCGGCCGCTCCTGATGGCTTTGTTCACTTGTGCCGTCTGCGCAAAGTCAGTCTTCAGCACGAAGTCGGTCAGTGAACCCCAAACGTAGACATCGGCCGAGAAGGTTTCTCCCGTGCGTGGGTCTGCCCAGGACGGTCCTTGCGCGCCACCGCGGTCAGTGGGGATATACCTGATACACGAGTATTTGAGGTTGTCTTCATCGAAGTCGGGATCGTTGACCGGATAGTCTTTGACGACAATCGGGTCTTTGATGCCGAAGGACCGGAATACGGGGTTCCACAAGAGAATGCCTTTTCGGATGGGCGCTTTCCATGCTTCGGGGAACTTGTTGTCGATGTAGAAGACGATATGACGCGTGGGTTCAACTAATTTTCCATTCTTCCAGGCCGTGTAGTCCTTCGGCCTGATGTTCCATCGGTCGATATAATCGACCTTTCCGTAAAGGTCGCTGACGCGTCTGTCATACTGTTGCATGCTTTCTGTGAAGAACCCGTAACGTGAGTCGGCGAGGCGCGGCCGCATCTTTTCTTTCGGGAGGAGCAAGGCTGAGATGACCAGGGTCGCTGTCAGATTGTTGTTCGCCACCACGTCGTTGTCGCGCACCGGATTGACGGTGTAAGAGGTCTGTGTGGTGACGCTGAAGTTGTCGTCGAACGCCTTGGCCGAGCGTATGGCGCTCAGGTCTTTGTTAAAAGTCACGGTCGCCTTTCTGAACCATCGGGAGAAGGGCGTGAAGATCGTTCCGGAACCGTAGAGCCTTGAGACGTTCAGCGTCAGACTGTCGTCGGTCTCGTCCGTCAACGGTACGGAGGCGATGTAATAGTCCTCGAAGTTGTTCTTCAGCGCTGCCACCTCGTTCTTGTCCGTGTTGTCACCGGCGACGGTCGAGGACAACTGTTTTAAGGCAACTCCGTCACCATCCCGTTGCCATTGCACGAGAAAGACTTGTGGGCGCGTTCCCACCTCCGCGTATTTGTAATGGGTTGTAGACCGCACGCAGCTTGCCATGAGCATGTCGCGTCCGAGCAGCGACTTCGGCATCGTCATGTAGAGCTGGGAGCCGTGAAGCCGGAATGAGACTAATTGTTTGGCAGCTACGTTGAGCGGCAGAAGCAGGAGTGCAGAAACGAGCACGGCTGCTATCCTTAATGGTTTGAGAATATGGCTTTTCATATATTCATCAATAAACAAGTTCTTTAGTACCCTGGATTCTGACTGAGTGCACTGTCGTTGTCTCGTGCGACGGTAGGAACGGGCCAAAGCAGCTCGTGTCCGTCCTCACTGATGTTCATGGCATCGGAGGCCGTTGGGCGGCTTCCTGTCGTCTCGCCTGTCTGATAACAGCGGAGCTGCAAGACGGCTTCCTTGCCGGCCGCGTCACGGTTGAACCATCTCCGAAGGTCATACCATCGCAGACCCTCACCGACAAACTCTACACGCCGTTCCTGCATGATACGGGCTTCGTAGGCATCGTCGTCGGTGATTTCGGCAGCTGTGAGCGCTCGCAGGCCGCGTGAGGCACGGAGGGCGTTGAGCCATTTGAGTCCGTTCTCTCGCCCTTCAGCCTCGGCCGCAATGAGATACATCTCGGCAATGCGCACGATGGGATAGGAATCAGTGCCGTTGGGACCAGGATATTTCACGAGGTCGCGGGTCGTGGTCGTGCCGTTGGTGAGCACTCTCACCGTCGCCGCCTTCCGGTTGTCTCCGTCTTCGAAGGCGTTCATAAGCGCGTTGTCGACGGGGAACATGTATCTTCCCTGGGCACCATAGCCTGTGTCGATACCTGCAGCCTTCAGTTTGTCGACGAGGTTGGAGCGCAGAAACCACCCTGGACACCAGGCATCCGTAGAGGGGTTGACGACAGCGAAGATCATCTCCTTGCTCGTCTTGGTCTGCCAGATCTTCGCCGCGTCGTCGGCCAATTCAAAGTTGCCGTCAGCGATGACTTCCTCCGCGAGCTCAGCCGCTCTTGAGAGGTCTTGTACGGTGTCGGGGGCGAGGAGGCAGGTACGAGCCAACAACGCTTTGGCGGCTTGCTTGCTGATGTAGGTGGACGAGGAGAAGTCGGGAGCGTATTTGGCGGCATATTCAAGATCCTGCTTGGCAAACGACCAGACTAAGGCTTCCTTCGTTCTTGGAGCGTTGTCGGCCTCGTTGGTGGTCAGCAGCGGCACGTCGCCATAGAACATGCAGAGGCGTTCATAGAACCAGGCTCTCATGGCTCGTGCCTGGGCCTCAATCTGCCGGTCCTCATCGCTTTGGCTGCTCTTTGCTTCTTCGAGATTGATGAGGTTGTTGGCGAGTTGCACACGGTAATAGAGCTGTTCCCAAATATTGTTGACGTAATAAGAACTTCCCGTGAGCGTGTTGTTGTCTGTATTCGGGAACCAACCGACGTTGTCGAGGTTGTCGGCTGATACATCGTCGATGATGGGCTCAAAGGCCATGGAGAAAGCCTGCAACCCATCATAGACACCCGTGAGGAGCTTGTCGTAATCGTTTTCTGTGAGTGTTGTGTTGGCGATGGCGTTTGTAGGATTGTAATCGGTGTTGCAGCTTGTGAGGGCTACTGATGTTGCTGTCAAGAACGCAACGGTATATAATAGAGCATGTATCTTTCTCATATTTCTATATCTTTAGCCAATAACTTTATGTAGTCTTTATCCATAACGCTTAGAACGCGACATTGAGACCAACAATCCAGGACCGTGTCCTTGGGAGCGCTCCGTTGTCGTATCCGCGGCTTGTCACGCTTGTCGGGTTGAGGGTTGTCTGTGGGTCAAAACCATCGTAGCCCGTGATGGTCCAAAGATTGGACACGGTGGCATAGAGCCGCAGACGGCTGATGCCGGCCGGACGGACGAACCTTGCGGGGAAGGTGTAGCCCAAGGTGATGTTGCGGATGCGCAGGAAGTCGGCACTCTCCAAATAGCGGGTCGTACCTTCGAGGTTGTTGTTCTCCGAGGCGTAACCGTAGGCCACGGCGCGGGGCGTGTCGTTGCTGTGGTTGGTCTCCGTCCATCTGTTGTTCCATTCCTCTTTGGCGATGGCATAACCATACTGGTTTCCGCCCAGGTTGCCGAGACCATTAGCACCCTCTTTCCAGCCTGCGTAGGTCTTGGCTCCCAACGAGTATTGAAGATCGATGTTGAGATCGAACCCTTTGTAAGAGAAAGAGTTGGTCAGACTGCCGAATACCTTCGGGAACGGAGATCCACAGATGACACGGTCGTCGTCGTTGATGGTGCCGTCGTCGTTGGCATCATAATATTTCACGTCGCCTGGCCTGATGCCGTTGTCCCACATCGGCTGGCCGTTTTTCTGTGCTAAAATCTCCTCTTTGCTTTGATAGATACCCTCCTCGCGAATGAGATAGAAGGCGGCCATCGGCTCTCCTACCCGCAGTATGTTGTGTGAACCCGTCTCGATGTCATTGTTGTCATAAAGGCCGGTAATCTCGTTCTTGGTCCACGAGAAGGCAAAGTTGGTGTCCCATTTGAAGTTGCTGTCTATATTGTGTGAAGTGATGGCAAGCTCTATGCCAGTGTTGTACAGACTTCCAACATTGTCCGTTCGGTCGCTGTAACCGGAGAGGGCATTGACCGAATGGTTGAGCAGAAGGTCGTGCGTATTCTTGCGATACCAGTCGAAGGTGAGGTCGATACGGTGGTTGAAGAGCGAGGCATCGAAGCCTGCGTCATATTGGGTCGTCTTCTCCCAGGTGAGATCCGGATTGGACTCTGTGCTCGGGATGGTCAGACCGGGATCGTTGTTGTAGTCGGAGCCTGACTCGTATATGGTCTGCCATTCGTAGTTGCCGATACCTTCCTGGTTACCGGTCTTACCGATGCTGGCCCGCAGTTTCACGTCGCTGATGAATCGGGTCTTGGGAAACCATGGCTCCTCGCTGGTGTGCCAGGCAGCCGAAAGGGCGGGGAACCATCCTGTGCGCTTGTTGGGAGCGAACTTGCTGGAGCGGTCGGCGCGCAAGGACGCTTCGAGGAGATAACGGTTGAGGATCTTGAAGTCGAGCCGGCTGTAGAAACTTGACAGCGCATATTCGTCAAGGCTGCTGCTGCCTCCGGTGATGCTGCCTGCCGAATTGAGGTATTTGAGCGTTGGCGAAAGGAAGTTGATACCCTGCACATTGGCATTGTCAAGGCTCGTCTTCTGGTAGCTGTAACCGGCCAGTGCGTTCAGCTGCACTTCTTTCCAAGAATGGCTGTAGGTGAAGTTGTGCTCCATCAGTTGTGAAAACGAGAAACCCCGGTAGTCGCTCACGTCGCCGTTGTCGCCTTGACCCTGAATAGACGTTGACGGAAAGTAGCCGTATTCGTGCATAATGTTGTAGTCGCCGTTGAGGCTCAGCGTATAGTCGAGGCCGGGCAAGATGTTCAAGGTGCCTTTCAGGTTGATGATAGCTCGGTATTTCTTGTTCTCCTGTTCCTGACTTTCGATGAGGTTGAGCGGGTTGTAGAGTGATCCTGGGAGAGAGGTATAAGTTCCGTCATTGTTGTAAATGGGGTAGTCGGATGGTGCGTTGAGTGCGTTTATCCAGGGTGAGTAGATGTTGCCGTCACCCGTTGACCGTCTGTCGTAGGCATAGCTCAGGGCGATGTTGGCATCGATATGAATGCGATTGTTGATCTTGTGTGAGATATTACTTCTGAGGTTATATCGTTTGTATGCGACGTTCTTGATGACTCCGTCCTGCTGCATGTAGCCTCCGGAGAGATAGACCTGCGTGCGGTCGTTGCCTCCTGATATGGCCAACTGATGACTGGTCTGCAACGCTTTGCGGGTCAGTTCAGAGAACCAGTCGGTGTCAGCATTCGCGTCGTGGCGTGTAACGGGCTGTTGATAAGTGGCATCGTCGGGCGACAGCGAGAGCGATGTGTTGTAGTTGGTTCGGGCCTCGTTGTAAGCGTCGGTCAGTGCCTGTGCACCGAGCTTCCCGATGGTATGTGGAATATCTTGGAATCCGACATACGAGTCGAGTGTTACTTTTGTCTTGCCTGCCTTCCCCTTCTTGGTCGTGATGAGGACAACACCATTCGAGGCGCGGCTGCCATAGAGTGCTGAGGCGGAGGCATCTTTCAGCACCTCTATGCTCTGAATATCGTTAGGGTCGATGTCGGCGATACCGCTGATAGGGTTTCCCTGGAAACCGCTGCTCTGTGAGAGATCCTGTGAGAGGATAGGGAAGCCATCGACGACATAGAGCGGCTCGTTGCCTGCCGAGATGCTGCTGGTGCCACGGATATTGACGGAGACGGCTCCGCCCGGCATGCCGCCACCTTGGGTCACCTGTACACCCGGCAGTTTGCCTTCCATGGCCTGCTCGAGCGATGTCACGGGGTTCTCGGTGATAGACTCGCTGTTGATCGAAGCTATGCTGCCCGTGAGGTCGTGGCGCTGTCGCGTGCCGTAAGCGACGACAACGACATCGTTGATGTCGCGCGAGTCGTCTTCAAGCTCTATCCTTACATTGTCGCGTGCCATGCATTCGCAAGTCTTCTTTCCTAAATAGGACACTCTGAGCTTCTGACCATTCTTGATGGACAGTTGAAAGCGTCCCTCATTATCGGTTACGGTACCGGTCTTTGTCCCGCTGACGATGACTGAGGCACCGATGACGGGCTCGCCGTTGGCTGCATCTACCACTTTACCCCTGATGACATTTTGTCCCCGGGAGGTAATTGCGATAGATAAGATTAGAAATAAGATGAATAAAAACTTGTTCATACGCACACGCTGTTCGTTATGTTCTTTATGTTCATGAATGCTCTTCAATGAGATTCGTCAATAAGGTAAGAATCTGATTGAAGTAAAGGAAGAGAAGTGACATGCCATCCTCTGCACTGGCAATTTTCATTGTCCGTGCTGCAAGGATGTCATCAAAAAAATGGAAGGAAAAGCGGGAACTATCCTTTAACATTATCCTGACAAGAAGGAAGCTCCCGTCGTAGGGTGAAGAGGAGCCCAGGTTATTTCTGCTCCTCAGGTGTGTAGCCTGCTGCTTTGATGTCAGCTGCCAATTTATCAGGAGAGGTCTTGGTCTTGTCGTAAGCCACGACGATGTCCTTTGTCTCTGTGTTGATAGCTACATCCTTATAGCCGCTGTCTGCTTTAAGCGCTTTTGTTATTTTGCTTGAACACATGGCGCAATGCATATCCTGAGCCTTGAAGGTAGCGTAGGCTACATCCTTGTCGTCGAAATACTTGGGCGCAGTGTACTTGATGCTTGCGAAGGCATCAGCGAAATCGCCGGCGTTGGTCTCTGAAGCATCATAAGTGACCTTCACTTGTTGTGTGGGGACATCTACATCCACTGATTTGACACCATAAACACCGCTTAAAGCCTTCTTCACTTTTGAAGCACAGCCGCCACAGTGCATTTGAACAGCCTTGAAGGTTGCTACCTGCGTGCCGCTCTTGGCTGTAGTTTCTGAAGATGCGATTGTTGCTGAAGCATTGCCTCCGCCGCAAGAGCATTGAGCGTTGGCATCAAGGGCTAAAACGAAAAGGGCAACTGCCGCAATCAAATACTTTTTCATAGTCTCTCTATTTATTATTTATGTTGTTCACTTCTTCTTCAATCATACAACCTGTCATTGACCATCAGTAATGACTTTATCCTGTATGGCTGTTGCAAAGTTACGGAATGTTTGCAAATATAGCAAATAAATAACAGATTAATTTAATAAGAGATTAAAATATACCACATCAATGGTATTCCGAGATGTTGCTGATGTCGCAGGTCACCAATATTCTATTTTCCTTTTTGAGCGAAATATCTTTCCTTCTTGAGTAGTATAATAACTCTTCGTCCAATTTCCTTTATTGTCAAAATGAGAATATGTGAGTTGAACTTTATTTAATTCGTTGTCTGCATAGGGAACTATACCGCTCAAGACGGATAGACTATCTGATGTTTTTGTCTCGCCTGTTAACCTTCCCATTTTATCATAGGAATAGATTACACTGTCTGTTCCATTGAAGGATTTTGTTTCGAGAATTTTTTGCTTCTTTTTATTATAATAATAGTGTACTTTTGAGGCTTTCCTATTTCTCTTTTGCCAGGCAGTGGCCACATCATAGCTAATCAGCAAATCTCCGTCATATACAAAGTTGTCAATATATAATGATACGGTATTCGAACCATTCATGTACACCCTGCGTTTGTAACATTTTCCAGAAGGCGAAAGGTAGTCTTCGCTTTTCTTTACCAATTTGATGTGCTGATTTTCCCGATCTGTTACTATTGTCACCAAGACACTGTCCGTAATCTTGTACTCGTAGGCATAATCAGCCTTCAATTCCCCTTTGTAAAACCTCTGCTCGCGATTAAGAAATCCTTGTCTGTCGAAATTACAAACAATGCTCCATTTGTCATGTGTTATGGTTGTAACCTTTCTTACCCCTGTAACACTTATTCGGTTACAAAATCCTTTCGGAATTGTAGGGTATCCAGAAATAACAATACTTTCAAAAATAAAGATTAGGAAAAATAAGATCTTCATTTTGTAATTAAGTTGTCTTTCATTGGCAAACGCATTGATTCCGCTTGCCAATAAATATGATTTTAGGGGATTAAAATTCTTATATAACCTGTACATGTTTAAATTGTATATACTAAGATGATGCTAATATTTTAGGAAATATTATGTCTTTTTTGAAAAACTAGTTGTGTATATGGCGTTCTTTGCTACTTTCTTGTTTATTTCTGACCGTAAAAGCGGGATGGTTACATATGGTGGTTGTGTGTGAGGTACAAAAACAAAAGTAGGAGATAAGCACCTATGACAGGTACCTACCTCCTACCTGATTATTTGTCTTGCTGATGAACGTCAGCAGGCTATTCGGTAACGAAGTTCTTCAGATCATCAGCCGTGAAGTTCATGATGTAAGCATGAGCCCCAATGCATGTCTCTTCAGCCATGCGTACGAAGACGTTGGCGCTCTTCTCAAACTCTTCCGCGTTCTTCGTGGCGTCACGCAGGAGCAGGAGAGAGAGGACAATGTCACCCGTCATGTTGTACAGACGACGGCCGAGGAAGTCATGCTCAGCCTGGTTGGCATCAGCCTTCACCTTCTCCACAGCCTCGGCATAGAGGTCCACACATTTAGCGATGCGGTCGTGGAGCGGCTTGACAGCCTCGGAGACCTCCTCGGTCAGCATCTCCTTCATGATGTTCAGGTAGGTGCCGTTGGTGATGTAGCGGATAGCGGCGACGACCTGCAGCTGTGTCGTACCCTCGTAGATAGAGAAGATACGGGCGTCGCGGAGCAGGCGCTGTGCCTTGTACTCCATAATGAAGCCGGAGCCACCATGGACGCTCACGCAGTCGTAGGCGGCCTGGTTGGCGAACTCAGAGGTCATGCCCTTGCCTAACGGGGTGAAGGCATCGGCGAGACGGCTGTACTGCTTCATCTCCTTACGCTCCTCAGCGGTGAGCTTACGATCACGGGAGATATCCTCGAGGGTCTTGTAGATATCGACGAATCGTGATGTCTCGTAGAGGATAGCACGGCTGGCATCGAGCTTCGCCTTCGTGCGCGACAGCATGTCGTAGACGGCGGGGAAGTTGATGATCGCCTCACCAAACTGCTTACGCTCACGGGCATAGGCCACCGCCTGGTCGTAGGCTTCCTGCTGCAGGCCGACGCTCTGGGCAGCGATGCCGAGACGGGCACCGTTCATCAGACTCATGACGTACTTGATGAGTCCGAGCCGGCGGTCGCCACAGAGCTCTGCCTTGGCGTTCTTATAGACGAGCTCGCAGGTTGGTGAGCCATGGATACCGAGTTTGTTCTCGATATGACGCACGTCGACACCGCCGTCGCGCTTGTCGTAGATGAACATCGACAGACCACGTCCGTCGCGCGTGCCCTCCTCGGAGCGGGCGAGGACGAGGTGGATATCGGAGTCACCGTTGGTGATGAAACGCTTCACACCGTTCAGGCGCCAGGTGCCGTCAGCATCCTGGGTAGCCTTCAGCATGACGTGCTGCAGGTCTGAACCGGCATCGGGCTCGGTGAGGTCCATAGACATCGTCTCACCGGCGCAGATACGCGGGATGTACTTAGCCTGCTGCTCGGGGGTGCCGAACTCGTAGAGGGTGTCGATACAGCTCTGCAGAGACCATACGTTCTGGAAGCCGCTGTCGGCAGCAGAGACGAGCTCGGAGAGCATGGAGAACACGGTCATGGGGAGGTTCAGACCACCGAAGCGGCGAGGCATCGTGATACCCCACAGTCCGGCCTTGCGCGTAGCGTCGAGGTTCTCGTAGGTCTTCGAGGCATAGACCATGCGGTTGTTCTCGAGGTGTGGTCCTTCGAGGTCCACGCTCTCGGAGTTGGGCTCGATGATATCTTTGGCCACTCCGTCCGTGATCTCTACGATGCGTTTGTAGTTCTCGATGGCATCCTCATAAGAGACCGGTGCGTAGTCGAACTTATCCTTGTCGGCGAAGTCGCGCTCTTTCAGCGCTACGATCCGCTTCATCAGCGGGGAGTCGAGATAATATTGTAGTTTCTTTGCGTCTATCATGGTTATTTACTGTTCTGCTTGTAATACTTGATAAGTTTCGGTACGACCTCCTCTACGGTGCCAGTGATAACATAGTCGGCGATGGCGTTGATAGGAGCATCGGGATCACTGTTGACAGAGATGATGATACCCGCATCCTGCATGCCGGCGATGTGCTGGATCTGTCCGCTGATGCCGCAGGCGATATACACCTTCGGATGGACGGTGACACCTGTCTGGCCGACCTGACGGTCGTGGTCTACCCAACCGGCATCTACGGCTGCACGGCTGGCACCGACCTCACCATGGAGCTCCTTGGCGAGTTCGAAAAGCATGTCGAACCCTTCCTTCGAGCCCATGCCGTAGCCACCGGCCACGACGATAGGCGCACTCTTAAGGTTGTTCTTCGCAGCCTCGACATGACGGTCGATGACCTGGACGGCGTAAGACAGCGGGTTGACATATTTCTTCGGATCGGGATAGACAACCTCTCCTTTGGCCTTGCCGGTGTAGAGGGCTTTCTGCATGACGCCGGAGCGCACGGTAGCCATCTGCGGACGGTGGTCGGGGTTGACGATCGTTGCCACGATGTTACCACCGAAGGCCGGACGGATCTGATAGAGCAGGTTGTCGTAGTGCTTGCCCGTCTTCTTGTCGTCATAGTCGCCGATCTCGAGCTGTGTGCAGTCGGCGGTGAGACCGGAGGTCAGTGAGGATGACACGCGCGGGCCGAGGTCACGGCCGATGACGGTGGCGCCCATGAGGGCTATCTGCGGTTTCTCCTCTTTGAAGAGGTTGACGACGATGTCGGTGTGAGGTGCCGACGTGTAGGGGAAGAGGCCCTCGCCATCGAAGACGAAGAGCTTGTCGACACCGTAAGGCAAGATCTGGTCTTCCACCTTGCCTTTGATTCCTGTGCCTGCCACGATGGCTTCGAGCTCTACGCCGAGGGTGTCGGCGAGCTTACGGCCTTTGGTGAGCAGTTCCTGTGACACCTCCTGTACGGTGGTGCCTTCTATCTCGCAATATACAAATACGTTGTTCATTGTTTGTTGAGTTTATGAGTTGATGAGTTATTGAGTTGATGAGTTGGTGAGTTAATGAGTTTATGGGTTATTGAGTTTATGAGTTTGTGCGTTGAAAACTAATCAACTTAAGAACTTATTAACTCAAGAACTTATCAGCTCAAGAACTAAATAACTTATTACCCGATGATGCTCTCGTCGAGCAGTTCCTTGATGAGCCCCTCGACATCCGCATCGGATGCCGTGAGACGCTTGCTCTCTTTGGCCTGGAAGACGATGTTCTTCACAGCTTTCACCTTTGTCGGTGAACCGGCGAGACCGCACTGGTCGTAGTCGGCTCCGCAGTCGGCGATGCTCCACTGTCCGAGGGTAAGGTAAGGGCGTGTCTCATAGAGGGCCGTCCAGGGCTCGTCGCCCTTGCGCTCCATGGGGCATGTAGCGTATTTGTATTTCATGACGCGCTTGGCGTTGCAAGGACGTGCGGGCGCGGCGGTGCCGTTCACTGTCACCATCACCGGCAGGGGAGCAACAACGGTCTCCACGCCACCGTCGATATGACGCACGATTGTAGCCTTGCCGTCTTTGACTTCTTTGATCTCCTCTGCATAGGTCACCTGGTTCAGACCGAGCTTCTGTGCCACCTGTGGGCCGACCTGTGCCGTGTCACCATCGATAGCCTGGCGTCCGCCGAGGACGAGGTCGACATGGAACACTTCCTTGTTGATCTTCTCGATCGCTTTGGAAAGGAAATAAGCCGTAGCGAGGGTATCAGCTCCCGCACTCTTGCGGTCGGTAAGCAGCCAGCCTTCATCGGCACCGCGGTAGAGACTCTGACGGAGGATCTCGCCAGCACGGGGAGGACCCATCGTGACAACACCGACGTGTACGTTCTCAGGATCCTGATCCTTCAGGCGCAGAGCCTGCTCCAACGCGTTGAGGTCTTCGGGGTTGAAGATGGCAGGCAGCGCAGCACGGTTCACCGTGCCCTCAGCTGTCATGGCATCCTTACCGACATTACGCGTGTCGGGTACTTGCTTGGCAAGTACTACAATGTTCAATTTCATGTAAATATAATATATAATTATGTGTTATTCCAACAGTTATCACGCTATGACGGGGCAAAATTACAATATTTTTACCGCCCTGCCAAAGAATTGGTATGAAATAAGCCAAATAATGCACAAAAGAATACGTTTTGTGCAAAAAATTAAACTTCTATTTGTGTCTTTGGCCAGTTGACGAGAAACAGTTTGTCACGGGCACGCGTGAAGGCGGTGTAGAGCCAGTGGATATAATCGGGCGTGAGCATGTCGTCTGTCATGTAGCCCTGGTCGAGATAGACGTGGCGCCACTGTCCGCCCTGCGCCTTGTGACAGGTCACGGCGTAGGCGAACTTCACCTGGACGGCATTGAAATACTTGTCTTTACGCAGTGCTTTCATACGCTCGGGCTTCGTGGGGATGTCCTGATAGTCCTCCAGGACAGCATTGAAGAGCTTCTCGTTTTGATCCCTTGTCAGTGCCGGCGCTTCACTCATGAGGGTATCGAGGATGACCGTTGTGTCGAGTTCTAAGTTGTCGAAGTCGGGAAAGGCCAAAGTGGCGTCGGCAAAATGGAAACCGTAGAGGTCGACGAAATGGTGTACACGGCGCACGATGCAGCGGTCGCCGTTGGCAATGAAGGTCTCCTTGGCGTTGTTGCCCGGGTTGCGCTTGGGGTTATTGTCTTGACTGTCGTCGGGATCGTCGTTGGTGATATATTTGTTCTTGACGATCATGAGCATGTCGCCCGGGCAGAGTGCCTCCTCGCGGTCGAGGATGGTGTTGCGGATACCCTGGTTGTAGGTGTTCGCGCGTTTGTTGGAACGGGTGATCACAATGGTATCATCAGTCCCGATGTTGCTGTAGCTCGAAGCGAGACTCTCGATGAGCTCATTGCCGGGCATGACGGTGATGTCGGAGAAGCCGCGAAAGCGAATCTTCGGCAGTTGGGTCATCTCACTGTGCGTGATCATCTTTCGGATACGTGTGGCGTTATAAAGGATGCCCGAGCCCTCTCCTTGTCGGAGGACCTCATCGAGGTCGCACTGATAGACGATGAGACCGTATCCCTCGAGCTCCTCTGCTGACAGGGCCGGAGCCTCTTCCTCTCCGACGGGTGGCAGCTGCGCCTTGTCGCCGATGAGCATCAACCGGCAGTTGTTACCGTTGTAGACATAGCACATGAGGTCGTAGAGCACGCTGCCCGATCCGAAGCCGCTCTCCCCGGCGCTGCCGTTGCCGATCATCGACGCCTCGTCGACGACGAAAAGGGTGTTCTTATGGAAGTTGAAGTTAAGGTCGAAGGATCCCTCCACCCCGGTGAACTTCTTCTCGCGGTAGATCGTACGGTGGATCGTTGCGGCGGGCATGCCACTGCTCAGTGAGAAGACCTTCGCGGCCCTTCCGGTCGGTGCCATGAGCACGAGGTGCTGGCCGAGGGTGTGGAGCGTGTAGACGATGGCGGCGGCGAGCGAGGTCTTACCCGTTCCGGCAGAGCCGCGGAGGATCATCACAGCCTCACGGCGACGGTCGGCGAGAAAACGGGCAAAGACGGTCAGGGCGTTGTGCTGGTCGGGGGTAGGAGAGAAGCCGAAGTTGCCGATGATACGGTCGACGAGTTCATAGGTCTTCATCGGAACAGGGAGAAGTTGACGCTGCCGTAGCTCCTGTGCTCGATGAAGCGGGGCTCTTGGGAGAAGTCGTAGGTCTTGCCGTGCTCGAGGACGAAGATGCCGTCGGGCTTGAGCAGGTCGTTGCCCAGGACGAGGCTGGGCAGGGTGGCGAGGTCCTCCAAGGCGTAGGGCGGATCGGCGAAGATGAAGTCGGACTGTTCATGACATTTCTTCAGGAAACGGAACACGTCGCCCCGGATGAGGATATTGTCTGTCGTGCCGATCTTCTTCATGCACTGGGCGATGAAGGCGGCGTGGTCGCGGTCTGCCTCGACGCTGACGACGGGGGCACAGCCGCGTGAGAGCATCTCCAGTGAGATGCTGCCCGTGCCGGCAAAGAGGTCGAGGGCTGCGGAGCCGTCGAAGTCGATATAGCCGTTGAGCACATTGAAGATGTTCTCCTTGGCGAAGTCGGTCGTGGGGCGTGCCTTGAAGGTACGTGGTATGTCGAAATGCCGACCTTTATATTGTCCGGTAATGATGCGCATATGATGAAATTTTTAAGCTAATAATGCTGTTATCATGTCGAAGGTGATGCCTTTCTCCTGGGTCAGAGGCACGTTGTTGAAACTTGCCGCGGCATTGATGACAGCCACCATCTGCACGTAGATACGGAGGGCTTTGAGGAGGTTGTCTTTCTCAGGGATGTCACCGAGGAGGAAGAGTTCGTCGCGCATCTGGTCGAGGGCTAACTGCTTCCACACGAAGAGAATGAAATAGACCATGTCCTTGATCGAACGGGCCTTGTAGCGGTTGTAGAAGATGAAATGGTTGCGCTCGAAACTGAAGATCTCCAACTGGTTGTTGTCGTGGAAATAGACATAAAGCTTTCGGCGGTTGCCCAGGAAACTGCGACGGTGGAGATAATCCCACATCGGTTGCATGAGATGGATGTACCTCACATCCTCATAATGGTCTTCGAGGACAGTTTTGAGATCCCTGTTAAGGGCAAAGAGCGCCACGGCATGGAGGTCTGGAAGAACGTTGGCGACGATGCTCGCGCCATCCGTTGAGGGGAAGGAGTGCATGTACAACGTCTCCTTGTCGCCTTCTTTGTATTCGTCGAGCGGAACGAGCAGCACGGGGGTGTTGACGAGCAGCGTGGCGCGGCCAATAGTTTCTTGGAGTATCTCCACGGTCTTGAAGGCGTCGCGGAGGTTGGCGGCGATGGAGATGCCGCTCTTCGAGATGTATCTGTAAAATCTGATGCGGGTGCGGTCTTCCTTCTGGGGGAGTGCAAAGGCCAGCGAGTCGTTGCTGGCACGCATGATCATTCTGTTGGACATAAGTGTGTTGTTTTACCAGTTCCCCGTATTGTCGTTAGGACTGTCTGTATCGCCTATCTTCAGCCCAGGAAACTGACCGTTGGTGTTGGCTTGCTCGGTGAGGTCCGCGATGCTGGTCTTGTCTAAGCCGCTGAGGTACTGACTGTAGGTGGCGGCACATTGCATGACGGGAATTTTCCGTCCGCTCTTGCCGGGTAGTGTCGTTGCGGTGAGTGAGAAACGGATCCCCTCGGTGTAGGGGATGAAGGAGAGGGAGTCGGCAAGGAGGCCGCTCTGTGCGAGCTCCTTGAAGCTGCCGGCATAGACGCCATGCCGGGCCCGGTACTGTTCTTCTGCCGTGCGTATCGTCATGAGACGGGCTTTCACCGCTTTCTCCCTCATGTTGCGCTCATGGTCGAAGTGTATCGGAGCGCCGATGCTCAGGACACACAGCAGCGCTAAGAGAATGACGCAGCCACCGAGGATTGCCGGTGTGTTGAATCTTAATTTCATATCTTTACCTTTTGTCTGCAAAGTTACGAAAAAATTACAAGAGCGGACTAAGAAGCCGGACAATACTTGCCCAGAGGCGCCTGCGGAACGAGAATGGTGTCTTGGCATACACCTCCGTGGCTAAGGGACTGACCGCCTCGTCTTTCAGAAATATTTTTTTCATTCGCAGGGCGAGCCCTTCGTCATAGAAGAAGACATTAGCCTCAAAGTTGTGCTCAAAACTGCGGAAGTCGACATTCGTACTGCCACAGGTACAGATGCTGTCATCGCTGACCAAGAACTTCGAGTGGTTGAAACCCGCTTGGTAGAGACATACCTTCACGCCGGCATCTATCACATCTTTTATATAGCTGCTGCTGGCCCATTCTACGACCCTCGTGTCGCTGTGCATGGGGATGATGATCCTCACGTCGATGCCCGCGAGGGCTGCCGTGCGCAGGGCGAAGAGCACGGGCTCGGTAGGGAGGAAATAAGGGGTCTCGATATAGACGTAGCGCTTGGCTTCCAAGAGGATACGGACGTAGCCCTGCATGATGTCGGGCCATTCCGTGACGGGACTGCTCGTGACAACTTGAGCGACACAGTTGTTGTGAATGTCCGCTTCTAAGGCCGGGTAATAGTTGCGACTTGTTATCAGGGTACGGTCCACGAAATACCAGTCGATGAGGAAGGCGCGCTGCAGGCCATAGACGGCGCCGCCGGTGATGCGCATCATCGTGTCGCGCCAGGGCTGTGCGTCAGTGCCTTTGACATAACGTGTGGCGAAGTTCATGCCTCCGATGAACCCCACCTTGCCGTCGATGACCACGATCTTCCGGTGGTTGCGGTAGTTGGCTTTCGATGTGAAGGCAGGAAACTTCACCGGCATGAAAGGATGTACATCTATGCCGGCATTGCGCATGCGCTCATAGAAAGCGTTCTTCACTTTCCAGCATCCCACGTCGTCGTAGATGACCCGCACCTCCACGCCGTGCTTCGCCCGGTCGATGAGGGTGTCAGCGATGAGGTTGCCGAGTTCGTCGTCCTCAAAGATGTAGATGTCGATGTGGATATGATGTTGCGCCATGCTTATTGCATGCAGCAGGGCGGGGAAGAAGTCGTAGCCGGAGGTGTAGAGCGCAACGTCATTGTCTTTGAACGGCAGCGCCATGCTCTGGTTCTTAAACAGCAGCATCAAAGGGCGGTGCGACTCCGGGAGCCGGAGGTCTTTCTGCTCGATATATTCGAACATCGACCGCTTGGTCAGCTGGCTCAGAGACCGTTCGGAGATGAGCCGCTCCTTACGTGTGTTCTGCCCGAAGAAGATATAGAGGAGGATTCCAATGACGGGGAGTGCCCAGAGCACAAGGATCCATGTCATGGTCTTGGCGGGCTGCCTGTTGTCCATGACGACCTTTATCATCACCAGCGCATCGACGATGATGTAAAGTGCGTAAAAGATCCAATAGAGGTATTCCATGTCTCCTCGTTGTCTTCCTCTGTTATTTTATCCCGATGAGCTTATGCGTCTGCAAGCTGAGGCGCCAGCGTGGATGGGCTTTGATGTACCTGACGCAGTGCTCAAGGATGTCCTCGTTCTTTTGGGCTCTGCCCGTGTCGAGCGGCTGGAGGTAGTAATAGTCTGCCTGGATGCCGCCGTCGCTGGGCTCGTTCGTTCCGTTGTAGAGCACCTTCAGTTCGTTGCATCGCCGCACCCTCACGTTCTCCTTGGGCGATACCGTCAGCCAGTCGAGGTTTGCAGGCGGTTCTTTCGTGCCGTTGCTCTCCATGGCGATGAACGGGAAGCGGGCGGCATGGATAGCGTCGAGGAGCGCTGCGTCCGCCTGCAGGGTCGGCTCACCGCCCGTGAGCACCACGATGGGCTTCTCCGCCCCTTGCGGGATGAGTGTCTGCATGCGCCGGATGATCTCTTGTGCTGTCAAAGTCTCGAAATGAGAGAAGTCGGTGTCGCAGAACGAGCAGTGGAGGTTACAGCCACTGAACCGTACGAAGACAGCGGCGCGTCCGGCGTTATGTCCCTCGCCCTGGAGCGAGTAGAAGATATCGTTGACACGATAGGTCTTTTCCATCGTTCTCTGTGTTATCTATTCAGGCTTCTCGTAGATGGCGATGTTGTTGGATGTCTCTGCCACACGCGCCTTGTAGCAGTGAGGGATGGTGTCGACGATCCACTTGGCGATGTTCTCTGCTGTGGGGTTAAAGTCGAGCACCTGGTTGAGGTCCTGGTGGTCGAGTTTGCCGTGGATTTGCTGTTTGATGATCGTGAAGTCGACGACCATACCATTGTTGTCGAGCTTCTCCGACTTGCAATAGACCGTCACCTGCCAGTTGTGTCCGTGTACGTTCTCGCACTTGCTGCCGTGGTCGAGGATGAGGTGATGACAGGCTGATATCTCAAATGATTTTTCAATGTAATACATATCTTCTTTTTATTTCCAATATTTTGTTATTTCATTTTCTTATTGTTCTGTATGTAAGCCAATTCCGTGAGCGCGAAGTCACTGTTTTCCGGATCGTCGAGAAGCTTCTTGAGCAGAGCCTCGGCCTGTTCATACTTGCCTGAGCTGACGAGGAGATAGGCTTTGCGTCGTTTGAGGAAAGCGGAGAAACGCTCTATTCTCTTCTTCTCTTGTACCAATTCGGGATCCGGTTCCGTGTCATCGTCCTCAGATCTTTTCCTCTCTTCTATGGATTCGAGGGCTTGGAGGAGACCCTGTTGCATGTCGATGATGAACCCCCATGCCCGATAATCGTGGTTGTTGATGAGACAGTTGATGTAGGCTTCGAAATAGTACTCATGGTACGAATTAAGCGTTATCTGTAGATAAAAGCATGCTTTCTCATATTGGTGCAGGCACATATAACAGCAGCCGATGAGATAGGCAATCTCGTAGATCATCTCTTGTGAGATGATGTCCTTTTCCCCTATTTCTTTTGTGAGGTTGCGGTAAGCGTCGGTGAGATGCCCCACGGCTTCATAATAACGTTTGTGCAGGTAGAGTTGCCGGCCCGTGAAATAGTTTTCGGCGACATGAGAATCCTGCATCTTGGCGATTAATTTCTCTTCTTCCGTCATGCTTTCTTCCTGCCCGTTCTTGCTCTTTTCCAATGCTTCTTTGCGCACATAGCGGAAGTGATCTAAGCGCTTCTTCGAGGGTGTGAGGTCGTAGCCGAGTAGCACGCTCGTCATCTTCTTCTCCCGTGTCCCGGCGTTCTCATTCGTATCGACAGTGAGCGATACGGGAGCCAGCGAGAGGGTGATACGGTAGTAGAGCGTGTCTTTCGTCTGTTCTTCCGCCTCGATGTCCATCATCAGGTGGCGCTCCTTGAGGATGTCGCGTGGGTCGTAGAAGTCGAGCTTGGCGATGGCCGACTTAAAGGCGAAGTCACCGTCGGCGATAAGGAGGTCGCTGATCTTTATGTTGAGTATTCGGTCGGGGTCTGATAAGACGGTGACCGATTCGTTTCTTGTGATGCTTATGCTGATGGGGATGATGTCTGTCAGTCCCATTGTCGTGTTGAGGAGGTCGCAGAGCGTGTGCGCGGTCGTCTTGGTCTCGTGCCAGTCGGGTCCTTCCTGCTGGTGGGTCATCTCCTGCTCTCGGATGAGCTCCAATTCTCGCTCGTAGTCGGCTTTGATCTTCTCCATGTCCGTGCCTTTATGCTTCTCCATCTTTTCGATGCGCTTGGCAAAAGCCTCTTGCCAGCGGAAGGCATCGCCCATGACGCGCTGCAGCTCTTCGTCCATTCCCTCGCGGATGATGGGCAACACGCTGACGAGATGAACATCGACATCGCCCTCCTTCTCGTCGATGGTGTAAACGACGCGGCAGGCATCGGTGTTGAGGTTGCAGAGATTACAGGTGAGGCGCACGGCATCGAGCTTGTCCATGTCGGTCTTGTAGAAGTAGAGATAAGAGACGCGGGCATAAGGGCTGCCCTTCTCCAAGGCAATATTGAAGTGACCGCCCTGATAGTTGAAATGAGCGATCTGTTTGTTCTCATTCTTCTCCCATTCAGTTTTGATGTTCATCTTGCGCAGCGCCTGCGTGATGATAGCCCTGTGGTCGTTGATGAAGGGCAGCCGCAGGGCTTTTCTCATGTTACGGATCCTCAGCACCCAGTAGACGGCCAGAGCGATGGTAACGAGGAGTAGAATGATGGAAGATATGATATCTATGGTCTGCATTGCCGTGTTTCTTGATTTTTGTACAAAGATAGCATAAAGAATTGAGAAACGGGCAGTTTTTGCGAAAAAATGTTGAGGCGGGCTTGCAGTCGCTATGCGACTGCCTACACAACCATTGGGCGGAGACAACCCAACTTTTTGGACGGAGACGCTCATCAGGGGGGACGGGAAGGCAACTCTACAGGGGGGACGGGAAGGCAGCTCTACAGGGCGGGCGGAGGCCGCTTAGAGGATGATGCTGTTTCCCAATCTCTTAGCGAGGGCATTGCGTATCTGTTGCATATCTTTGTAGTCTGCCATGAGCTTCTTGATCTTCTCTAAGTCTTTGCCGGCACGTGACATCTCTGCCTGAAGCTCTTTGAGATGTTTTTCGACGTAAGCCATGCGGAAATCGAGGAGCATATGCTCTGTCTGGTTGCGAAGGGTGTCGGCTCGATTGGCTTCCTGCTGCAGCTTAGCCTCTTTATTCATGGGCTCCTCTTCTTTGTGCTCCGTGAGATGATACCGGTCGGTCGAGAGCTGGGTGGCCAACTGGCAGATGTTGATATCTTCGTGGTGTAGGAAGTAAGGTTCGGCTTTCCATTGTGGGTCGCTGCTTTTCTCAGCAGCCTCATTGAGGATGCGGTTGTAGAGTTCACTGCCGAAGTTGAGGCCGTCTTGTCCGAGGCTATAGGCTACGACTTGTGCCACGGTGAGGTTATGGCTGTTGCCTTCGTCGTCCTTCACATCTTTATATATAATGCTTTCGCCATGCTTGATGATGAGACGCAGAAGGGAAGCACCGGCTCCCGTCCCTTCACCTTCATGGAGGGAGGATGCAACACTTGGAGCGGCTATGGCGTTATTGGCCGCGCCTGCCCCCCTTTCTGAAGGGGCGGGAGCCGGACCCGTAGCGCCGTTCCCCCTTCTTCTTATAATGAACCCGTTCATCCTGTTGATCAGCGTAGCCTCAGCGATGCCGATGCGTTGGGAGCAATCGTGGATATAGGTGTCGCGGAGGATCGGATCCTGGATGACAGAGATGCTCTCCACGATGGAACTGATGCCGTCGGCACGTTTCTTCGGGTCGGTCTCGCCTTTGAGCAACAGTGTGGTCTTAAACTGGATGAAGTCTTCCTGGTGCTCCTCGATAAATTTCTTGAAGTCTTCCGCCGTGTGGTTGCGTGCGAACTCATCGGGATCCTGTCCGCCGGGCAGTAGCAGGACCCGGAGACTCATACCTTCCGAAAGCAGCATGTCGGTACCGCGCAGGGCTGCATGTATGCCGGCAGCATCGCCGTCGTAGATCAGCGTGATGTTCGAGGTGAAACGGTGGAGCATGTGTATCTGATGGATGCTCAGTGCCGTTCCTGAGTTGGCGACGACATTCTCAATGCCACACTGGTGCATGGAGATTACATCGGCCTGTCCTTCGACCATATAGACGCGGTCTTCCTTGGCGATGGCACGCTTGGCCTGCCAAATGCCGTAGAGCTCATGGTCTTTGTGAAACACCTCCGAGTCGGGGGAGTTGACATATTTCTGGTTGACACCTTTCGTGCGCTTGTCGAGGACGCGCGCCGTGAAGCCCACGACCTTTCCGCTCACGCCTGTCCACGGGAAGACGACACGGCCGGCAAAACGGTCGATGAGCTCACCACGCTCCGTCTGGTAACAGAGGCCGGTGGCAGTGAGAAACTCGGTCTTGTAACCTTTCTGTTTCGCCGCTGAACCGAGGAGAAAGCGGTCGGGGAGGTCGTAGCCGAGGTTGAACTTCTTGATGATGTCGTCGCGGAACCCCCGGGAACGGAAATACTGCAGGCCGATGGCCTGACCGTCAGGATGGTTGTGGAGCAGGTTCTCGAAATATTTCTCTGCCCATTCGTTGACGATGAACATCGACTCGCGCTTCGACTGCTCCTCTTTCTCCTCATTGGTCAGTTCGCGTTCGTGTATCTCGATATGATATTTCTTGGCGAGCCAGCGCAGTGCCTCCGGGTAGGTGAGCTGCTCATGCTCCATGATGAACGCCACGGCGTTGCCGCCCTTGCCACAGCCGAAGCAGTGACAGGTGCCGCGGGCCGGCGATACATAGAACGACGGGGTCTTCTCGTTGTGGAACGGGCAGAGGCCTTTATAGTTGGCTCCCGACTTCTTCAGCGTGACGAATTCTGACACAACATCTACGATGTTTGCCGCATCCTTGATCTTTTCTACAGTCTGCCTGTCAATCATGCTATTATTTCTTTTCCCTTCGATTGCAAAGATACGCTATTCTTTTGGGTTTGCCAAAATGTTTGTGCAATAATTAAAAGTGCGCGAGCCGTTGGCATGTGAACTTTGGTCATAGGTTATCAAACGAGACGGGGATCTCCACTGGGGTTATCTTGACCTGATGCTTCGCCCATCGTTCGGCCTTTGCTTCCGAGGCTTTGGAGAGGTGTCCGGTGAGGGCTTTCTCGATGATCAGCGATGCTATGGGGGCGGCTAAGTCGGCTCCGAAGCCACCATTCTCGACATAGACACTGACGGCGACACGGGCGTTGACCATCGGTGCATAACCCATGAAGATACTGTGATCTTCGCCTTTATTCTCTGCCGTGCCTGTCTTGCCACAGATGCGGTAGGCAGGCGTGTTGATGGCCGCCGCCGTGCCATGGGTGACACAGAGCCGCATGCCGCGCTGCACAAGCGCTATCGCATCGGGAGTAGCCATCGACTCGTGCCGGACAGGCTTGTCAGCCGTCGTGCTGTCGTCTTCCTGAGGGTCGGGGCTCAGCTGCCCGATGCTTGACAAATTATCATCAACATGTGGCGTTATCCACCAGCCGCCGTTAGCGATAAGGGCTGCCAGGTTGCAGAGCTGCAGGGGTGATGTCTTGACCTCGCCTTGCCCCATGCCCATCCACATGATGGTCGTGCCATTCCACGCGCGGTAGTGGTTGTGCATATAAGCCGAGTCGGGGACAAGGCCTGTTGCCTCATTCGCGAGTGAGGGCGCGATAGGAATACCTAAGCCGAGACTGTGCATGAACATAGCCCAACTGTTGATAGCCCGCCATTTGGTCAGGGTAAAGCTGCGGTCGTCGATGTATTCCTGGTATGCTTTGCAGAAGTAGCTGTTGCACGACTGTCCGATGGCTCCGACAAGGTCGAGGGGTGCCTTATGTGCATGGCACCCTACATGGATCTTATTGAAATAGAATCCCTTGTGGCAAGGATAAGTCTTATCGGCGCTGAGCCATCTACTGGAAAGAAAGTAGAGTGCCTGTGCTGTCTTGAAGGTTGAGCCGGGTGAATAAGTTGTTGATACGGCGCGGTTGATCCCATCGCCTATCTTGTCGCGACTGACGAGCGCCAGAATGCGCCCCGTTTTCGGTTCGATGGCTACGATGCTTCCTTGCTTGCCGTTGAGCAGCCGCTCAGCTAATTGCTGAAGCGTCTCAGTGGCGTGCGAAGGCTGCGTTTGAGCCAGAAGAGAAAGGGAGAAGAGAAGAAAAAAGGGGAGGAAAAAATGTCGTCTTATGTGAAGCATGGTAGGGATTAAAAGTTGTAGGCAGTCATACGGTGACTGCCTACACAACATCAGTTATTTTTGCCACGGTGCTTTCTTCACCATCTCTTCTGTGCTCCAGGGTGCCGGATCGCCTCCGAGGTATTGATGGAACCACTCGAGATGGGCATTATAATAGAGCGGCATCGACTTCAGGCTGCTGGGCCAGTGGCCGTCGTTGTCGAAGACGATGATGCGACTCGGTATGCCGAGGGTCTGCAGCGTGGAGAAATACTGCAGGGCCTGGGTGTAAGGCACGCGGTAATCGCGCTCGCCGGTGATGATGAGCGTCGGGGTGGAAAAGTTCTTCACATATTCCGACGGACTCCACTTCTTATAAAGCTCCGAGTTCCACGGCTGTCCTTCGAGGTCGAAGTTCGGGAACCAGAGTTCCTCCGTGGCACCCCACATGGAGCGCAGGTCGAAGAGCCCCATCATCGAAGCCAGACATTTGAACCGCTTGGTCTTACCCTGCAGCCAGTTCATGAAGTAGCCGCCGTAGCTCCATCCCATGGCACCCATGCGTGTGGAGTCGACATACGACAGTTGTGCGAGGGCATCGGTAACCTTCATGACATCCTCGTACGGGCGCCCGCCCCAAGAGCCGCTGATGGCGCGGCAGAACTTTTGTCCGTAGCCCGTCGATCCGTGTGGGTTGGGATAGGCTACGACGTAGCCCGCACCGGGATAGACCTGCCAGTCGGCACGGTAGGAGTTCATCCACTGCATCTGCGGTCCGCCATGGACATTGATGACGAGCGGATATTTCTTGGCAGGATTGAAGCCGTGAGGCTTGACGATGAACACCTCCACGGAGTCACCGTCAGCCCCCTTGACCCACATCTGCTCTGAAGGCCGGATGTCGACGGCAGCCTCTAAGGAGTCGTTGTAATGGGTGATCTGTGTGATCTTCCGCGGGTTCTTCAGCGTTGTGTGATAGATCGCCGTCGGCTTGCCCGTGGTGGAATAAGAGAACCAGAGGTTGCCCTTGCTGTCGAAGTCGAAGCCGGAGACAGCCTTGTCGGCGATGAGGCACCGCCGCTTGCTGGTCTTCACGTCGAGCTCATAGAGCGGCTCCGCGCCTTTTACCTCACCGAGGAAATAGATCTTCTTTGAATCGTCAGACCATTTATAGTCGTCGACCCAGTTGTCAAAAGTCTCCGTGAGCACGCGTTTAGCTCCTGTCTTACGGTCGATGAGGCCGAGGATGAACCGGTCGCTCTCGTAGCCGGGAGTGCGCTGGAAGCGGTAGGCGATATAGCGTCCGTCGGGTGAATATTGGGGCGATCCGTCCCAGGCTTTGTTTTCAGCCGTGAGGTTCTTTGCCTCGCCGCCGTTGACTGAAACCGTCCAAAGGTCACAGTTCGTGCTGGCCTCGGGGTGTGCGTCGTGATTGCTGAGATAGCACAGTTCCTTGCTGTCAGGCGAGAACACGAAGCCTGAAGGACCCGATGGTGAGAACACGGGGGAGTGGAATTTCCCGGGTGTGACATCGGTATAGATCTTGTTCACCGTGTCGTAGACGATGATGTGCCAGTATTTGCCATCGGTATATTCCGTCCAGTGACGGAAGAGCAGCTTGTCGCTCGTGTGTGCCTGGATCGGGTTCTTTGCCTTTGTCTCGTTGGCTTTCTTGTTCAGGGAGCCGTCAGCGTCTTTGAAATTGGGGTCTACTTCAGCCGCGAAGGCGATGTAGCGGCCGTTGGGCGATACCACAGCCCCTTGCACGCCGAGCTTATAATCGGTCAGCTGCACAGCCGCGAAAGCATTGGCAGCCTCTGCGCGCCATACCTGCGGCAGGCCGCTGCGCGACGACGTATAATAGATATATTTGCCGTCGGCGCTCCATTGCGGTGCATAGCTCTCGCCGTCTGAGGTCATGGCTATGCCGTCGGTAGTATAGATATTTGAGGTTGCCTTCTGCTGATAGAGGTCTGGGGTGCTGAGGGTATAGGCTATCTTGCCGGAAGCCGTGGCTGTCACGCCATAAGCTGTCTTTACGCGATAGACATCCTCAATGGTGAACGCGCGCTTCTGAGCCACGGCTGTCGTACAGAGCAGGCCGAGGGAAAGGGAGTAAATGAATTTTTGATGAAAAGATGATAACATTCTTATTGAGATTATTTCGATTGTTGCGCTTAGGGGGCAGTCACTATGTGACTGCTTACTCAACAATGCGCTGTCTGTCCTTGTTTCTTTATGGTAAGAAAGGATCCTTTATGGTAAGAAAGGTTCTTTTTTATTTTATGACGCGAAAATATCCTTCTTTGCGTGGCTTGGGGGCATGCGGGGTACCGTCGGGATAGCCGATGGCGAGGGAGCCGACACCCATGAGACCGTCGGGCAGTCCCCATGCTTTCATGAGCTGCTGCATCTCAGGGTAGGCGACCATCTTGTCGACACGGTTGATCCAGCACGAGCCCAGACCGATGGAGTGGGCGGCAAGCATCATCGTACCAAGGATGAGGCTGCCGTCCTTGACATTGTTGGCATTGTCGTTCGGGGCAAAGACATAGATTTGTGTCGGAGCACCGTAGAAAGGATCTGACTTTGTACCCATGATCACTGCGTTGATCTTAGAGAGTGTCGTTTTCTGCGCCTCGTCCTGTATGGCAACGATGAAAGGAGCCTGTGTACCCATGCCAGTGGGTGCCCACGTACCGGCTTCGAGGACGGTGCGCAGGTCCTCGTCTGAAAGCTGTTCTTGTTTGAAGCGACGCACGCTGCGACGCTCCTTGATGTTTTTCAATACTTCGTTATCCATATTGTTGTTGTTTTATAGAAGTTCGGAAGTCTGGAACTTCGGAAGTCCAGTCATTACTATGCTCAAAATTATTGTCCTGCATTTGACCGGACTTCCGGACTCCTGAACTTCCGGCCTTCTAAATGTCTTTTACATATATTCGGTGCCGCCGGATCTCCTCCGAGTCGAGATATTGCCATTGGGAAAGCACCTTCTTGTTTGTCTCCATCTGTGGTCCCGTGACGGCATACTCGAACCCGTAGCGGCGGTACCAGGAGATGAGATCGTTGAAGATGATGGCGTTGGCCCCTTTCATGCGATACTCAGGGAGCACGCCGATGAGCAGCAGGTCGACGACGGGTGTCTTGTGCCATTTGAGTGCTTTCAGCAGGTGCCACCAGCCGAAAGGCAGCAGATGTCCGTCGTGCGTCTTGCGCAGCGCCTCAGAGAAAGAAGGGAACGATACGCCGAAGCCTACCATCTTGTCGTCTTTATCCGTGTCGACGACACAAGTTACGAGGTTGAGATCGGCGAGCTTGATATAGTTGTTGACAATGGTGTCGATCTGGTCATCGGAGAGATGCGAGTAGCCGTAGAGGTTGCTGTACGTGACGTTCAGAATGTCGAACAGCTCGTGTCCTCTGCCGCCTTTCGTCATGTCGTGGCTGTTAAACTTACGTGGCGCTAAGTGGTAGCGCTTCTCTATGAGGGCTGCCGTGCGCGAGAACTTCTCGGGTGTCACCTCCGGCACTTTGACCTTGTATTCCACGTAGTCGTTGTCCTTCTTGAAGCCCAGACGCTCCATGTGCGAGGCGTAATAAGGATAATTGTAGTTGATATACATCGTGGAGAGGTGATCGAATCCATCGACGAGCATTCCTTCGCGGTCCATATCCTCAAAGCCGAATGGTCCGGCGATCTCCGTCATGCCCTTGGCCTTTCCCCAGTCGGCTACAGCCTTGAGCAGTGCCTCGCTGACAGTGGGATCATCAATGAAGTCGAACCAACCGAACCGTACCATTTTCCGCTTCCAGTGGTCGTTGGCGCGTCGGTTGATGATAGCAGCGACACGTCCGGCGACTTTCCCGTCCTTGAGCGCGAGGAAACATTGTGCCTCACAGAAAGCGAAGGCAGGGTTTGAGCTCGGCTTGAGCGTCAACTTCTCTGCTAAGTACAGATAAGGCACGGCGTAAGGGCAGTCGCGGTAGAGGTCATAAAAGAAGTCGAGAAATGCCTTGCGCTGGCGACTGTTCTCAACGGGTATAATCTGAATAGTAGCCATCACTTAATAAATCCTTGATTTCTGAGCGCTTTGACCAACCCTTCCGACAGGGCCTCATTGTCCTTGCGGGTGTAGCGTATGTCGGTGAAGACTTGCGCCAACGTTTCTTTGTGATTGATCTCGACAAAGTGCTTGTTCTCCGGCAGCGACTCTTTGTAGCCGTAGTACTTGTCTATCTTTTCCGGGGTATAGTCCTCGAACGTCTCCTTATGCAAAATAGCCTCTATGGGCAATCGGTCGCTTTGCGCCGGGTTCTCGCCGGGCCATCCGAGGGTGATTGTAGCCACGGGGAAGGTGAGCTTTGGAAGATGGAGCGTGTCGATGATCATCTGCGGCATATAGACCGTCGTGCCAAGGAAGCAGGTGCCTAAGCCTTCTTCTTCAGCGAGGTTGCAGAATGTCTGGCAATAGAGCAGCGTGTCGGTAGCTGCATTGATGAAACTGAGGAAGTTGTCGTAGCCGGGTGCTGCCTTGCGGTTCTCCGCCCAAAGAGACGTGCGGCGAAAGTCGGCACAGAACGTCAGAACGACGGGAGCGCCTGACACCATCGGCTGATTGAAATGAGCTGGTGCCAACTTCTCCTTCATCGCTTGGCTGCGTGTCACCACGACGCTGTAGAGCTGAAGATTGCCCATCGTCGGGGTGCGCTCGGCTTCTTGCAAAAGTCGCGTCAGCAATTCATCCGTGACCTCACGGTCAGCATATTTACGGATGCTTTTTCGTTGATTGATGCTATTCATTCTTTCGATAAACGTGTTCGTTTTACCTGTTTGGTAAGCTATTTGTGCAAAGTTATGGAAAATAATCTGAAAAAATAACTTCTTTTATCGTGTTTTATAGAGATTGTGGAAAATAAAAGGTATTTTTGCACACAAAAGTACAATAACAGGTACAATAAAGACGTATTAACAAGCTTGTCATTTTCCATGGATATACAACAAAAAGAACAACAGAAAGACGCTCAGCAAACCAACAAGGACGTAAGAAGCCAGCAGGCTTCCTCCGACGGTTCCAACTGGGCCAACGGATCTTACGACCGTCCGAAGGTCATTGAGGAACGGCCCGACGAGCTCGACTGTGATGTCGTGCGTTTCCAGAACAACAAAGATAAATGGGTGGCTTTCGTAGGGCTGCTCGACGGTCGTCCTTATGAGATCTTCACCGGTCTGCAAGACGACGATGAAGGCATTGTGCTGCCCAAGACTGTCACCAAGGGCAAGATCATCCGACAGACAAATTCCGACGGAAGCCATCGCTACGACTTCCAGTTTGAGAATCGCAGAGGTTATAAGACGACGGTGGAGGGGTTGTCGGATAAGTTCAATCCTGAATATTGGAACTATGCGAAGCTCATCTCGGGTGTGCTGCGCTACGGTATGCCTATCGATCATGTCGTAAAGTTGGTCAGCTCTCTCTCCTTAAACGATGACAATATCAACACGTGGAAAAACGGGGTAGTGAGAGCTTTGAAGAAATATTTGATTGATCCGGAGAAGGAGTAAAGGCTTCAATTTTTGAGTAGGTTATGTTTAGAAAAATAGTATTCTCTCTCTTCCTCCTCTTCTCCGCTTTGTTCACCCTTGAGGCTGCCGGAAGGCAGTTCGTTGTTGTCATCGACGCAGGTCACGGTGGCAACGATTGTGGTGCCAAGGGCATGATATCTTTCGAGAAGAACCTCACCTTGCGCTATGCCTTGGCTGTGGGCAAAGCCATAGAGGAGAACTGCCCTGATGTACGCGTCATCTATACGCGCAAGACCGATGTCTTTATTCCTCTCCATGAGCGTGCCGACATTGCCAACCGCAACAAGGCAGACCTCTTCATTTCTGTCCACATCAACGCCTTGGCCGGAGGCAGAATCAGTCATGGTTTCCAGAGCTATACTCTTGGCACGGGCGAGCATACCGGCTCGCGTGGCATCCAAGAGAACCTTGAGGTGGCAAAGCGGGAGAACTCCGTGATCTTCATGGAGAAGGATTATAAGATGCGGTATAAGGGTCTCGAAAATTCGGCCGAGGGCGACATCATGTTCGAACTTATTGCCGACAAGAATAGGGAGCGCAGTGTGGAGCTGTCGCGACTCATGCAACGTGAGGTGTGCAAAGCCACAGGACGCGAGAACGGCGGTGCCCATCAGAACAATCTTGCCGTGCTGCGCCTCACCTCGATGCCGGCCGTGCTGCTCGAGTTAGGCTTCATCACGACACCCGACGAAGAGAACTATCTCAATACCGACACGGCGCTTGATGCTTATACTTCCGGCATTGTCAATGCCTTTAAGATCTATAAACAGCGCTACGGAGGCGCGGGAATCGATATACCTTATAAAGATACCGGTAATGATACTGCCGATTCTGTCAGTCTTTCTGCTGAGAGTGCTGAAGTGGCCGAAGAACGGCCTGCCACACCAAGACAACGGACCCGCCGCGGCAACGTACGGCAGACGGAGCGGAAGCAGGAGACAGAGCAGAAGACAACCAATAAGGCGACAGAGAAAGCCAATGACAAAAAGAACGTCAGCAAGAAAGTCGCCGACAGCAAGGTTGTTGACAAGAATGCGCCTGTTTTCAAGATTCAGATCTTTGCCGGAAAGCAGAAGATCAAAGCAGGAAGTCCGCTTTTCAAAGGCTTAGAAGGCTGCGATAGCTTCTCTGACGGCAAGCTGTTGCGTTATACTTACGGTGCGTCGACCAACTATAACGAGATAAGGAAACAGCGGACGGCGATACTCGACAAGTTCCCCGAGTGCTTCATCATCGCGATGAAGGACGGGAAGGTCGTGGACGTGAACGAGGCCATCCGTGAGTTCCTCAAGAATAAAAGAAAGTAATCATCCGATAATAAACAATCACATGAATTTTTTTACCAAAGAAGTCAAGATAGCTCTTGTAGCCATAGTCGGCATCGTAGTGCTCTTTTTCGGCCTCCATTTCCTCAAAGGCATGCCGGTGTTCTCCACGGACAAGGTCTATTATGCCTCGTTCAAGGATATCAATGGCCTGTCGTCCTCCAATCCCATCTATGCTGATGGTTATCAGGTAGGTAATGTCAAGTCGATTATTTACGACTACAACAAGAGTGGGCGCGTGCTTGTAGAGTTCCAGGTCGACAACGACCTCCGAATCCCCCAAGGATCGTCGGCAGAGATCGTGAGTGACCTCATGGGCAATATCAAGATGAACCTCCTGTTAGCCAATAATCCGCGTGAGCGCGTGGAGCCCGGTGACACGATCCAGGGCAATCTCGATGCCGGCCTCATGGGGTCGGTGCAGTCACTTGTGCCTGCTGTGGCAGCCATGTTGCCGAAGGTGGACAGTATCCTCTCGAGTGTCAACATGCTCCTCGCGGACCCGGCGCTCCGTGCCTCGCTGCATAATATTCAGACGATCTCGTCGAATCTTGCTGTCACCTCTGCCGGCTTGAACCGGCTCGTCGCTGAGGCTAACGGCAAAGTGCCGGGCATCCTTTCCAAAGCCGACTATGCCATGGGGAAGGCGGGCTCCACGCTCAACAATGCCGATCGCTTATCAGCCAACCTCGCCCAACTCGACGTGGCGCAGACCTTGGCCAAAGTGGACCGTACGTTGGACAATGTGGAGAGTGTGACGCGACAGCTCAACTCACCCAACGGCTCCCTCGGCTTGCTGATGCGTGATCCCGGTCTGTATAATAATATGAACAACACCGTGCGCTCAGCCGATTCGCTGCTTACCGATCTGAAGAAACATCCGAAACGTTACGTCCACTTCTCCCTCTTCGGGAAGAAAGACAAGTAGTCAAGATATAAGGAGTGAGGAGTTGGTTGCTGCCAATCCCTCACTCCTCTCTTTTTCTCATCATTCATCATTCTTCGCTCATCATTCTTCGCTCTTCGTTCTTCACTCTTCGCTCTTCATTCTTCATTCTTGTTTAACGTCGTTGCGTTTCAACTGCAATCGCGATTCGATGCCACTGTAATCAGAACCGCCAGCGCAGTTGTAGCTCGAGGTCGGAACGGGTGTTGCCGCGAGCGGATTCGTCTGGAACTTCAGATGTTAGAGGGCGATGGAAGCTGTGGGTGTAGCCGCAGCTGCAGATGAGTGTCAGATTGCTGCACAGGTCTGCCCGCGCGTTAAGCGTGCTCCTTATGCCCTCGCCATAGAAGGCCGGAAAAGATAATGTGTAGAGCAGTCCGGGCTCGTAGCTATAGACACGCGCATCGTAACTTGTGGTGTTGAAATAGGCGGCGGATGCGATAAGCTTCAGCCAACGATGCTGCCAACGGGCTGTCTCCGAGAACATGTATCCGTGGCTTGCGGTCTCTTTGCTGACATAGGCTGCATCGGCTTGTGTGGTAAGACGAAGCGTGGGAGTGGTGTAGGCTACTGCGAGCCTCGCGCGATGATCAAACTTCTTGATCGTTGAAGGAGCGGTCTGGCTCTTCAGTTCTTTCATTTTCATACGGTATCTCAGGAGAAGCGCCCAGCTGTCTCTGTCGCAGTCGAGCTGGATGACGTTATCCCATCGGTGCGTTGAACCGTTGGTTGCGTATTTGGGCCAGGCAAAATAAGAGAGATCGGAATAGAAACTAAACACAGCATCGTTCCATGTATGCCATTTGCCTCCAAGCAAGACCGCACTCTCATCGTTGACCGATCCTCCTTCCGCCAAACTGTTTGCATAGATTGCTTGGTATTTGTAGGGATAATAACGTTGCAGGGCAAAGAGGGTGAGGCTTGGTGTCAATGCGTAGCTGATCAGGTTGATAGTAGCGACTTGTGCGTTCTTGTCCGTTGCCGTCTCCCCGCTGATGGTCAGCTTGCGGCTCAGATAACCATAGTCCATGCCCAGATTGTAGAAGTCGGATCCGTGAGGATACCATTGACGATAAAGCTGTCCTTTATCCATTTTCAACTTGCGGTTGAAAGAAGTGTAATAACCTGTGAAGCCTACGTGGAAGCCATTTGAAAACCAGTTGAGATGACCGCCGACAAGCGCTACAGAGGTGTTTCTTCTCCTGTTCATTTCGCTGGCCGTCCGGTGATAGCCGGAGGTGAGGATTGTGGCTACCGTGGTTGAGTCTTTGTTTATGGTTGCATCGATCTTTCGGTACGAGACAAAAGCTGTAAGATCAAGTTTTTTCGACAAACTTACCGTACTTGCAGCGCCTTGCAGATAATTGCCTTCCGTTCGGCTGTTGTGTCCGGAGATGCGGGTGGAAGCATTCATGAGTGTTGTCATTGTGGCGAGTTTCCCTAAACCGAAACTGTTGTTGAGAATCAGTCCCAGGCCGAAACGCAACCTGTAGCGTCCCAGAACGAGGTTTTGCAGTCGCCCGATATTCTTCAAGAGCAGATAGCCGGTATAAAAATCGTATCCGTATTTGTTTTTTCCCTTGAAGAATGGCTCTCCCGCATCCTGCGCTGCTGCCAGTCCGAGGCTGACTTGTTGCCCGTAACGGAAAGTATAGCGGAGCCAGTGCTTGCAGGAGGGGCCAAGCCAGGAATCTTCGCCTTGGCGGTGGTAGAACGGAACCATGATATCAGCTAAGAGCGTGCTCTTTCCATAGCGTAAAATATCACGCATCAGGGGAAAGGCTTGACGCTGCTCTTGGGGCGAGATAATGACGATCTGTTTCAGCAGCTCGATGGTCGGGCGTTCGAGGGAAGGAATGAGCAGAAGCTCATTGGTGGTCTCTATCCTTTTCACGCGATCCCTGTATTCGATGATATCCATCACTTGTTGAGGTGTGAGGAAAGGGATGGCTTCGAGCTGAGAGCGTGTGGCAGTGTTGAGGTCGAGCGGCGCTTCTGTCTGCTCTTCGATGTCTTCATAGAGTTGCTCCATATTGCCGTCTTCGAGGGTCTCAGGTTGCGCGAGATGCCCGATCACTGGCTCCTGCGCGGCGCATTCGATAGAGAAGAGAGATAAAAGGAGAAAGCAGGCTGTTCGCATAGGCATTGGGAGATGAGTGATGAGTTTCACCGCAAAGATATGAAAAATATCTGAGACACAGACTTCTATGGAGAGATTTTTTTACGCGAAGGAACCTCCTGACCTGGTAGAAAGTCACTTTGAGCAGAAAGCCTGAACCTTTTTAGATAACCAGCACCCATGGAATGATTTGTGTAATTCGTGAGAAATGAAAATAATTCCAATTCTAAAGACTAAAGCCAAAAGCATTCCAAAGGAAATAGAACATTACTTTACTTGCTTCTTCATCTAACTCGAGCAAACCGCCTCCCTTGTTGACAAACCATTCACTGCAGCTTAGAAGTTTGCCGGCCTTCCGTATCCAGAAGAATCCTAATGAATCGTTTCTTTCAAGGCCTCTTCCGTTATAATAAGCAAGGCCAAGATGTCCTTGTGGCAAAGCTTCTCCTTGATTGGCAGCTTTTTGGAACCATTCAAAACTTTTCTTATAATCTTTTACACATTTGTAAGTTTGTTGATATGTTCATGGAAAAAGCGTGGAAGTCCTTACCTTCGTAATCGCCTAATCCATTAATCCATCAATCGGCCGTCACTGTCAATCCCCTCTGTATAAGCAAGTCTTTTTCACACTCTGCGGGCATCAGCATTGTCGGACGGCCACAAGGACAGCACCCTGCTTCAGCCGAAAAGATATCTAATGTAGTTAACGATTGCAAAGATACGCGCAATATTTTAATCAGGGCAGTTTTATTTTATTTCAATTTTGAAGAAAATGATTAACTTTGCAGTCAACATGTCGTAGAAATCAGCACTGCGTAGAATCGTGTGAAATGCTTGAATTAAAAGATAAATAACTTGCTATGAGTCTTTTTAGAAGAAAGAAAGATCTCGGACAACTAAGAGAAGACATAGAGAAGAAGGTTGGTTTTACGATTGCCACGCCGCGCGACTTCCGTCTTCTCCGCAATACGATCAATCAGCAGATGAACCTCATCATCGGGCTCTCTACACTCATGCGTGTGTGGGGCTATGTGAAAGATGGTGGCTGTCCGAGCAAGAACACGTTGGATGTTCTTGCTCAGTTCTTGGGATATAGCGACTATATGGACTACAGCCATGTGAAGATCAAGGAAGATGAACAGGGTTGCTCTTGCTTCTTTTTGACAAATGGCATCAGCGTGGCCGATCAATTATGTGAAGGCGACCGGCTCCGCCTCTCATGGTATCCAGACCGGGTTTGTGATGTCGAATACTTAGGAAATCAGAAGTTCCGGGTTCTCGCGGTCCAGAACGGTCATCTGCACGTCGGTGACACGTTCACTTGTTCCATTATGTTGAAAGGCAACCCATTAACAGTGGGTAACCTTACGCGTGAGGGTATGCCTCCCATGATCTACGTTTGCGGAAAGCGGGGAGGCATAGACTACACCTTGCTTCCCGATGATGAGACTCTCGGTATTGTTTAGTAAGAGAACGCTATGACGTATCGGAAAATACTTTTTTCAATGTTTATTTGGGTCGATGTCTGGTTCGTTTTAATGCTACTAACCTCTTTGATCCAAGTCTGTTTGATTAAAGGTGGCTAACTCTTTGAAAGGATAAGTCCAGAGTCTGATTTGCAGGACTTCGGACAGGATAAATTTGCTATTTAGAATGTTAGCAGACAGCAATATTTTTCAATTATAATCATTTTGTACGGTTAGTTGACGATCCAGTCACCCGTCCGTAGCGATCCTTATATGTGGTAGCGGTCTTAGATTCACTTGTGCGGCTGTTGCTGGATCCTGTCACCCGTCCGTAGCGGTCCTTATATGTGGTAGCGGTCTTAGATTCACTTGTGCGGCTGTTGCTGGATCCGGTTACACGGCCATACTGGTCTTTATACGTGGTGTTAGCAATACCGTTGTCACTGTTTGTTGTATGAGAAGAACCTGTTACCCTTCCATAGCGGTCCTTATAGGTTGTATTGAACTTCCCGTTACTGTTGGCCGTAGTATTGCTCGTACCTGTCACTCTGCCATACTGGTCTTTGTACACTGTGGTAACACGGCCACGACTGTCCGTTGTTGACGTTGCGGTACCTGTAACTCGACCATATTTGTCTTTATAGGTTTCTACAGTCCTGTTACTCTGTGCAAACACGCCTGTTGAAGCTACTAAAAGCATGGAAATAATAATCAGATTCTTCATACGCCAGACATTTTATACAGTGCAAATTTAGTGAAAGAAAAAGAGAAAAACAAGCGCATACGGCTATTTTTTATTTCAGAGGCTTATTTCCGTGCTAAAATATAATTTTTCTTTACAAAAAGTAAAAAGTTTTGTCATTGAGAGTTGGGT
>Ga0256406_1001602_pt1 | contig 35739 bp, 27 predicted proteins | sample RumenRJG_03DNA_FD_185986 | JGI IMG/M metagenome (GOLD analysis project Ga0256406, IMG submission 185986) | Bovine rumen microbial communities from Lethbridge, Alberta, Canada - RJG_03 | ecosystem: Host-associated > Mammals > Digestive system > Stomach > Rumen | place: Canada: Alberta | collected...
GTGGTGCTGTCAAGGGTGGCGTACGCCATCCAAAAGATAAATATCTGCAGTTTTCAAGGTCCGCCGAGGCCTTGTTTTTTTGACCTCATGTTTTCATAGCTTATTTGACACTACCCTGTGCTTCTCTGCGTTTCCCGTCAGACTCGTCTGTCTGACCTTTCCCAAAAAGCGGTCTCAGGCTTCGATGACCTCATGACCGGCAGCCTTGATCAGACGGTTCATAATAGCCATCCCCATACGCGGTGTCTCAAAAGACTCCGTGTAAATAAAATCGACGCCGTCTTCATCGAAATCCCTGAGGATCTCATACAGGTGGTGTGCAATCGTCCGGTCATCGGCTCTGCTGCCGATGCAGCGCACATCTCCCTCAGGATACTCCTTCCGGCTCTCTTCTGTACAGATAATGCCGACTTTGCTGCCCTCTTTCAGGCGCTGTGCCGTGAGCTCCCGGATTTTCGCGAATACCTTCGCCGGTTCTCCCTCAACAATGGCAAGATCCGCCTTCGGCGCATAATGCTTGTAGCGCATGCCCGGCGCTTTCGGCCGCACATGCACATTTTCACTCATGATGCCGGGATCCACGCGAACTTCTCCGAGGACCTCCTTCAGCATGTCCTCATTGAGAAATCCGGGCCTCAGAATCACCGGCACATCCTCGGTAAAATCAACGATCGTCGATTCCAGTCCGATATTGACCTGTCCGCCGTCGAGAATCATATCGATGTGGTCTCCCAGGTCCTCGTCCACATGAGATGCGAGCGTCGGACTCGGGCGTCCCGAGGTATTCGCGCTGGGTGCGGCCACATAGCCGCCGCCCTGCCGGATCATCTCGCGTGCGATCTCGTTGTCGGGAAAACGCACGGCAACCGTATCCAGTCCTCCGGTTGTCTCCAGGGGCACGATATCACTTTTATGAAAAATCATCGTGAGCGGTCCCGGCCAGTAAGCCGCGGCCAGCTTCAGCGCCGCGTCCGGCACCTCCGTCACCAGCGGAAAGAGCGCATCGAACTCAGCGATATGGACAATGAGCGGGTTGTCTGACGGACGTCCCTTGGCCGCGTATATTTTTTTTGAGGCCTCAGGATCCAGCGCGTTGCCGCCGAGTCCGTATACCGTCTCCGTCGGAAAAGCGACAAGCCCTCCGTTTCTCAGGATACGCCCCGCCTCGCGCAGGGCTTCCATATCCAGATGATCTTCCGTCATCTTCACTATTTTTGCATGCGACATACGAATACAAACGCCTCTCTTCGTCTGTTATTCAGAGATGTCCGAAGGAATGGCGACATCACTGACGATGTTCTGAATCTCGCGGTAGGAGTTCATGAACTGCTTCTGCACCTGATTGAAGATTTCAATGACATGCGCCAGTTCTTCCTGTACGGCTTCATACTGCATCTTGCCGTTGCGGTTTTTCTCCTCGATCTGCTTCTCCACGTCCTCGATCATCTTCTCGCCTTCAGCCGCCGCATTATCACGGATCTGCTGGGCCTCTGTCTGGGCCTCGGCGAGAATTTTCTGCTTCTGCGCCTCTGTATCCCGGTCGACCTGCTTTGCCCGGAGCTTTGCCTCATAGATCAGGCTTCCGATCGTATCATAGTTGTCCACATAGGACTGATACTTCTCCCTGACATTCTTCTCCATATCCTGAAGCTCTTTATCCTTCGCGATCAGCGAATCCTGAAGCTCCCGGATTTTCGCATTCAGCGAGCTGATCTCGGCATCCTTGTCCGAAATCTGTTTGTTTGCCTGATCCAGCTTGTTTCTGAGATCATTCTTTTCCACGGTAGCAGCATCCTGAATGCGCTGGATGCCCTGCTCCACATCCTCCTTATCGTAACCGCCAAACTTGGCAGTACGGAAAATTTCTTCACCCGTTGCCATGTGCACTCTCCCTTCCCGGCCTGTCCTTACCGGCCGTTGCTTCTTTTATTCAGCCGCACGTATTGTCATCCGCGGCCAGGGACGATTTCTTCAGACGCGCTCGACCGACTCCGTCGGTCTGTCGCGGCGTTCGCCTCACCGCATCACACTTCGTGTGTGCGGATGCGGCTCTCTGCTCGCGCAAATCAGCCGTCATCTGGAATGTATTATACTCCCTCCGGGAGCCATTTCGGATGACGGCTGCAAATTTTTTTAAAAAATAATTGTTTCTGTTCACTTGATTTAAGAATACAGAAGCTTCTGTATCTCTTGACATCCTGCCAAAACATCACAAGGTCAAAGATATGTGAACATTAAAATAGCCACCTCAATTTTTCAGATATTGGTTTATGATATTCCACACATCTGCCGTCTCAAGACCGAGCCGCCATGCAGCGACGCCGGCAAGCTGATATTTCTCGACCAGCTGCATCTTCGACTCAATGGACTGGGCATCCTCTTCCCAGATGCTGTACGTCGTATCGTTTACCGTGGCCTTTCCGGTATTCTGACAGAGATTGGCATCCCACGATACGGTGATGCCGTGGCTGTCGGCCCATGCCTTCTGGTCGCCCATGGCCAGAACCTCGCAGGTCGGGCTGTCCTCTCCGGCATTCTGCGTCCATCCTCTGGAATAGAAGGGAATGCCATTGATCACCCGCGATGCATCAACGCCCTCATTCAGAAGATCGGTTATGCCCTGCTCTACGAAAGAGATGGAGGCTACAGATCCCGCCTCGCCCGATGACGTCGTGTGCTCATCGTAGCCCATGATCACAAGATAGTCAGCGGTTTCCGCCTGCTCTTTTCTGTTCAGATACTGCGTATAGGTGGACGTGTAATTGTCAACGGATACGACCAGATTTTTCTTATGTGCTGCCTCGCACAGTTCGCGGATAAACTGCAGGTAATACGGCGTCGCCTCCTCGGTGATCGTTTCTATATCGAGATTGATGCCGTCCATTCCCGTGTCGGAAGCCGCCTGGATCAGCTGATCGATGATATGCTGGCGCACCGACTCCGTCTGCAGATAGGAGGCTGCCGAAATACCATCATTGTCGTACACATCCTGGAAGCAGCCCCAGACCATAATGCCGCTGTTGTGTGCCTGATCCACGTAGTCCTTCGCGGCAAGCGAGGAAACGGTTCCCTTATTGTCATTCACGGTAAACCAGGTGGGAGAAATGATATTGACGCCTGTATTGTTCGTCAGATCGCCAAAGGCGGACAGGCCGCTGTCCTGCTCCGTGTACTGCCAGCCCATGCAGATCGGGCCGTCAACACTGATTTTTTCAAAGGAGAAGCGGGGATCCGATGTGTGCGTGAGTTCATCGCCGGATTTCAGGACATCCTTTTTGACGTATCCGATGAACCCGTCGTTCATCGCCACGCAGCACCAGTTGTCCGCATTCTGCGTGAGCACAACGGTATCGCCCTTTTTCACGTGCGTGAGGATCTCACCTTTCTTGCCGTCCGTCAGACGGACATCGCTGTCCTCCGTGAGTACTTCCGTGGGGATATTATCCCATTTGGTCCTCGCGACGACACGGTCCGGATCCGAAAAAATATCCATGTCGATATCCGAATTCTCTTTCACGCAGGAAGCGGAGATGTAGGGTGTTCCGTCTTTTACAAGAAGTGTGCCGTCCCCGTCCTTCCAGCTCTCCGTCCCCGACGGAAGCGTGAGAAGCATCTGGCCGGACGACTCATCCCAGAGGAACCGGTCATTCAGGTACTCTCTTACCGTATCGTAATCGAGGTAAATCGTGTCATCCTGCAGAATTCCCTTGGCGTCGATAATCTCATCATTGACGACGATCGCCGCCTCACCGTCAGAAATGCCGAAATACGACTGCAGGTCAGCGTCTGCCGCCGACTCTGAGAGTGACGGATAAACCTTGACAACAGCGTAGGCGATCAGAACCGCCGCTGCGAGCAGCAATATGATCGGAATCGGCGATCTCTTTCTTCTTCTCTTTTTCCCTGCCATAATAAAATACCTTCGTAAATCCGCGCCACGGACATCCCGGACGCCTGTGTGTTTAATCTTTGTCATTTTACCATGACGGAGGGGAATAAACAAGAAGTGTGCCACGAATGGGGCCTGAAAGGGCGTTCTGTGGGGTGTACGGGTTCAATTATGTCAATTTTTTTCTCTCAGGTGGGGAATGAGGAAAATTTCACTGTTTTTGAAATTATATATTGTAATTATAGTATAAGTATATATAATAGAAGTACACAGGCGCGGATGGAAGCACCGGAGAAAAGCATCTCTTATTATCTTTCTCTCTGTATAATTTCCTTTTCCACTATTTATTTCACTATTTTTCAATTTTTTCACTATTTATTTCACTATTTTTTAACGACACTTATGCACCCAAAAACGCAGCCAGTAAACTGCCTTCTTTCCGCACCTGCACGCGCCGCCGTCACAGACGAATTCGATCTCCTGCGATCCACACTTTGTCAACGGCGGCGCGTACAAAGCCTGCGTCATCTTCTTTACTTTTAAAATGTGGTTCGTTATACTTGTGGCAAAAGAGGTGATGCCAGGTGAAAATAGAAAAAATCAGTGATAACCAGATCAAATGCACATTAACCAGTGAAGACCTGGATGCACGCAATATCCGTCTGAGCGACCTGGCCTACGGTTCAGCACAGACACGCAAACTCTTCCGTGAAATGATGCACGAAGCAGATATCGAAGTCGGATTTCGTTCCCAGGGAGCGCCGCTGATGGTGGAAGCCATCCCGACATCTTCTGACAGCATTATGCTGATCATCACGCGCGTAGATGACCCTGACGAACTTGACGCCCGGTTCTCGCGTTTCACCAGACCGAAAAAGGGTGATTTCTCCGGCGACATGGATGATACAGTGGATTTGGCGCAGGCAGAGGATCCGGTGCCATTCCAGACAGACAGCGACAGCAGCGTCGATACGGATATGTCCCGGACAGACGGGCTGCATCCCGCATCTTCTGATGATGATTCTGATAATGAGATGCAGGGGCTGGAGGATCTGTTCCATAAGCTCTTCGAGGCACTTGGCCGCAGAGATGACAGCAGCCATCCGGCAGATGATTCTGCTGATTCTGCACAGACGCAGCAGGCGGAATCCCCGGCTGATGGCAGTTCTGCAGTCAATGGCACATCTGCATCTGACGCAGGTAACACGGGATCTCCCACAGTAAGTTCCGATACCGTCAGTTCAGCTGCAAATCCAGGCGAATCCGTTCCGCAGAAATCAGCTGCACAGAATGATCAGAAGAAAAGCGCTGCAGATGCCGCCGGGAAGAAACCTTCCGCATCGACTGCCGTGAAAAAGCCCGGAACCTGTGGTTTTGAATTCCCGACGCTCGACAGTGTCATTGAAGCAGCGCACAGTCCGGCAGGTACCTATCACGGACGCAGCGTACTTTACCGCCGGCCTGACAAACACGGCACCTATCTGCTGATCGTGTATGAGGGCACTTCATCCGGTGAATTTACCTCCGTCTGCAGCATCCTTTCCGAATACGGCCATCCGCTGCGGACATCGCAGGCGCGGGAAGCATTTCTCGCAGAGCACGGTGATACTCTCATCCGGAGCAATGCGCTTGCAAAGCTCATGAGCGTGTGAACCGCCATTGAATATCTGAAAAAAATGACCGGGAACTCTTTTCAGAGCTCCCGGTCATTTTGTCTTCGATTTTTATTGTATGTCTGCCGTCTGTCGACGGCTGAGATGAATTTCCGGTATGTCTGCCGCCTGTCGATGGCTGACATGTATTTCCTTATTCATCCTTCGTGAGAAATTCCACGACACTCTTCATGGCTTCCTTCTCATCAGGACCATCGGCCGTGATCGTAACCTGCTCTCCGTTATCAAGGCCCAGTGTCATCATGCCCATGATGCTCTTGGCATTGACGTTCTTTGTTCCGTTTTCCAGGTGAATTGTGCTCTCGAACTGGCTCGCCACCTGTACCAGCATAGCGATAGGCCTTGTCTCAAGGCCGTTTGAAATTTCGATCGTGACAGTTTCCTTCACCATGTTCTATTGCCTCCTTGTGTCTCGCAGATCTTCCGCAATCCTGCTGATTTCCCTGAGTCTGTGATTGACTCCCGACTTGCTTACCGGTGGTTCCAGCAGGTCCCCGAGTTCTGCTAAGGTCGCCGTAGGGTATTGTAAACGAACCTCCGCCATTTCGTCAAGGGCTTTTGACAATTTGGAAAGTCCCACCGTTTTCTCAATATAGTGGATATCATCGATCTGACGCGCCGCTGCCGTGGCAGTTTTTTCAATATTCGCGGTCTCGCAGTTGACTTTTCTGTTAACGCCGCCACGCACCTCGCGCATGATTCTCACATTTTCAAAATCGAGAAGCGATACGCTGGCGCCCATCAGACCGAGAAGATCTGAGATCTGTGCGCTCTCTTTCACATAGATCACATAATATTTCTGCCGCTGCACGATCCGGGCATCGATCTCCAGAGAACGGATCAGGCTGCACACGCCTTCCGCCAGTTCCTCCGTTCCACAGACAATCTCAAAATGATATGACCGGTTCGGATCACTGACGGAGCCGGCCGCGAGAAATGCGCCCCGGACGAAAGTCCGTCTGCAGCAGCTCCTTCTCAGAATGACGCTGTGCACACCCGGCATGGCGCAGGTACCCGTCGCATCTGCAGGGGCACAGTCTGTGGCCTCAAGGATCAGCGCCGTCGTTTCGGGATCCGGTACACATACCTCATAGACATCACTGTTTTTCCGGAGTCTGCTGCTGATCTGAAGCTGTTCTTCATCGATACGGAATATTTTTTTCAGCAGAAGCAGATACTTGTCATAAACGCCTCTGTGCGTCGTGCTGAACATCAGCATGGACGCCACGCCGTGGTTCTTCACAGCTCCTCCGTGGCGCTCTTTCACAGACGCCGCGCGGGAATCTTCTGTGGTCGCCACGGGAGAATCTTCCGTGTACGCCTCGCTGTGATCCACAGCGGGCTGTATCCGGCCGCAGAAAACGATCAGCGCGGACAGCTCGGCAATGCGGCAGTGGCGGGCATTGTCCATGACGCTGTACAATTCATTTTTTACATCTGAAGAAAAAGACATCGTGTCATCTGACCTCACGTTCTCCTGCGGACGGCGTCCTTTTCGATATCCCGGTGTTCGAGGCGCAGGCCGTAGCTGTCATTGTCCTTGAGGCGTGCCGCAATCTCATTGGCAAGCGTGACGGAGCGGTGCTGTCCGCCGGTGCATCCGACGGCAATCACCAGCTGATGTCGCCCCTCTTCGATATAATTGGGGATCAGGAATTTGAGCAGATCCGTGACCTTATCCAGAAAAACCTGTGAAACTCTGTGTTTCATCACATAGTCATGCACCGGCGCGTCATTGCCCGTGTAATTTTTCAGCTCCGGAATGTAGTAGGGATTCGGGAGAAAACGGACGTCAAAAACAATGTCCGCGTCTGCCGGAATGCCGTATTTGAAACCGAAGGACAGAATGGTGACCATCAGACTGCGGAAGTCTGAATCATCGACGAATATTTTTTTCAGTTCATTTCGGAGATCCCTGGTGAGCAGCTCGCTCGTGTCGATGATATAGTCCGCCTTTGCCCGGATAAACGCCAGGCGCTTGCGCTCGAGTGCGATGCCGTTCTCCACGCGCCCGTTCTTAGCCAGCGGATGCGTGCGGCGGGTCTCTTTATATCGTTTGATCAGGGTGCTGTCATCGGCGTCCAGGAAAATCGTTCTGCAGTCGATCTGTTCTTCTCTGAGTCTGTCGACGACGCTGCCGAAGTCACTCAGATGGCTTCCGTTGCGGATGTCAACGCCAAAAGCAATGCGGCTGTCCGTCTCACCGTTTCCGCTGACCGTCAGCTGGACCATCTTGTCAATGAGCTGAACAGGCATATTGTCCACGCAGAAAAAGCCCATGTCCTCGAGCATCTTCAATGCAGTGGATTTGCCTGCTCCGGACATGCCGGAGACAAAGATCAGTTTCAGTGCCATGCGCTTCCCCCTTCTTGTGCTAAGATTTCAGAATACAGATGATTCCTCCCGCAACACGCTCTCGCTCGTCCTCGCAAACCACCGGCGTCTGCGGATGATTGCGGGTAGGAATCATCTGTATCTCCAGACACCCGGCAAAGCCATAATAATTCCCCTGATTATTCTCCAAAGCCGAGCATGCGAATCTCCGGCTCCAGGTGAACGCCGGAGGTCTTCCCGACGACGTCCTGCACATGCCGGATCAGGGCGAGCACATCGGCCGCTGTGGCGCCGCCCCGGTTGATGACAAATCCGCAGTGTTTCTCTGACACCTGCGCACCGCCGACGCGGTAACCGCGAAGTCCCGCATCGCTGATCAGTTTGCCGGCAAAAAATCCCTCCGGCCGTTTGAATGTGCTTCCCGCGCTGGGATATTCCAGCGGCTGCTTCGCCGTCCTCTTCTCTTTCAGTTCATTCATCCGCGCACGAATCTGATCCTGATCGCCTTCGGTAAGACATATTTCCGCGCCGAGAACGATCCACGGCTCGAACTGTACACGGGTACAGCGGTATCCGAAGAGCATTTCCCCCGGAGAAAGTGTGCGCACGCTGTCATTCTCATCGAGGATCGTCACCGATTTCAGGATATCTCCGATCTCTCCGCCGTAAGCGCCGGCGTTCATCACGCAGGCACCCCCGACCGTCCCGGGAATGCCCGAGGCAAATTCCATACCTGTGAGGCCGTGCTCACAGGCAGCAGCAGCTGTGCGTGACAGCAGTGCGCCTGCCTCAGCACGGATCGTCGTGCCCTCTGCTTCCACGTGATTCAGATTTTTTCCGATCTGGATCACCACACCTCGGAATCCCCGGTCACTGACCAGCAGATTGCTTCCGTTACCGAGAATAAAATACGGAATACAGCAGCTGCGAAGCACATCCGCCAGCCTGGCGATTTCCGTTATTTTTCTGGGGACAATATACAGATCAGCCGGTCCGCCGATACGGAAGGTCGTATGGCTGCTCATCGGCTCGTCAGCGTGCACATTTTCTTCGCCTGAGATCTCTCTGAGTTCATTCCATAACTGATTATCCATATTTCCTCAGCCTCTGTTTTCCCGGCAGTCGCAAAGCCTGCCGGTCCCGTTTCTGTTATTCCTGCCGGACGCACGGTCTGCCGGTCCTGTTTCTGTTATTCCTGCCGGGCACACTTTCTGCCGGTCCTGTTTCTGTTATTTCTGCCGGGCACACAGCCTGCCGAAGCTGTTACTGTGCCGTCGTATTTGTACCGTTCGCTGTCGTCGTATTCGTGTTGCCGGTCGTGCCTGACGTATTCGCGTTCCCGGTGGTGCCGGTCGCATTTGTATCACCGGCAGTGCCTGACGCGTTCGTATCACCGGTGGTGCCTGTACCGCCCGTTGTGGTGTCTCCCGTGCCGGTACTGTCTGAAGTGTCGCTTCCGGTATCCGTCGTGCTCACACCGAGCTCGTCGGCGAGATTATCTGCCATCGTCTGCGCATAGGTTCCGTTATCCGTACCGGCATATGCATCCGCGATCTTCTGCCACGTTTCCATCTGCTTCTGCTTATCGCCAAGGCCTTCATAGCTGCTGACCAGAAGAACAAGTGTATCATAATCATTCGATCCCGTAGCCAGAGCCTTTTCATAATAGGAAGCAGCTGATTTGTAATCTTTCTGATAGTAGGCAGTGTCGCCCAGATTTTTATAGACGTCAAACGCCTGATCGGACAGACTGCTGCTGAGACTCTCGTAGATCGTCTTCTCATCTGCCGTCAGACAGTCTTCGTCTACCTGATCCACCTCGGTGAGCGCGGTCTCATAATCTTCATTGTAGGATGCCTGCAGCGCCTTCAGCAGGTGTTCGGCAGAATCCGACGTCTTCTGCACCTCATTCTGCGCACTGCTGGTACTGGAGATCGTCTCATCCTTTGTGCTGATCTCATTGTTCAGCTCATCGATCTGCGAATTTTGCGCATCGATCGTGGTCGTCAGTTCCACGATGCGGTCATTGTTATTTTTGACAGCGGATGAGCGCACCGCCGGTACGATCAGCAGACAGGCTGCCAGAAGTCCCACGGCAACACCGAAGATAATATTGACCGCCGGTGAAAAATCATTGCCCACGCGAAAAATATTGCGTGTTCCTGCCGTTCTCTGCCTGGCCAGCGACCCGTTCCTCGCCTCATCCGACAGGTCATCCTCTACAGGCGTCCGTCTGTCCGCGGGGTTACCCGTCTGTTCGGCGATTTCCTGCAGGTAGCGGACAGCCTGTGGATTAAAACGATCTGTTTTGAGCACCCGGTTCAGCAGCCGCTTCGCCTGATTAAAACGCCTCTCGCGGATATTGATCAGGGCCAGCAGCAGCTGGGCATCGATAAGTCTGGGATTCTTCTGGATTGCGCGGCGCAGCCTGAGCGACGCGACATCATCATTTCCATCCTGACAGTTTCGAAGCGCTTCATTATAGTCACTGATCCCGCGGCTCATCTGCTTCAGTTTCGAAGCTTCCTTTTCCACACTCCTGATGTACTGCGAAGCAGAATTCATGGCGGGCTGTATGTTCTGGCTCAGAATCCATTCACGAAGTGCAGCCACAGTCTCTCCGCGCTCATAGAGAACAAGGCCGTACAGATTTCGAGCCTGAACATTTTTCTTGTTCAGCTGCAGGCTTACGCGCAGTTTTTCAGCCGCTCCGGTCAGATCGCGTATGCGGGCACGGTTCAGCGCCTCGTTGTAATAGCGGTCTGACAGTAAACCCGCTTCTCTCTCAGCATTCGTCATCCCTTATTCTCTCCGTCGTGAACGGTTCCGTTTCCCTCCTGCCGCGCCTCAGTCCCGAGTTCACGCAGGATATCTACAATGTCCGTCATGTCCTGATGGCGGATCGTGTCCTCAGCATTTTCCAGTTCGAGCGAAGGTTTGAATTTCTTCAGTTCTTCATCAAAATCCAGCATTTCGTTCTCCCGTTACAGTTTCTACTACTTTGATACAGGTGTCATTAGTCATTCCCCCACTTTTGCACAAGTGCAGCGTGGGTGATGACTTTTGACACTGTTATCATACTTTTTCTGGATATAGCTTCTGATCTCTCCTGCCAGGTACAGGGATCCGATGCAGAAAAGCATACCGTCTCCGCGAATGGCATAGGCCTGATCAAAAGCACGCGCCGGGTCCGGTTCAGCAAAAACTTCCGCAACGCCGTTTTCACGGAACAGTCCGGCAAAAATATCCGCCGGAACCTTCCGTTCTCCCGCGATCTCCGTGGTCACCACGCGCTCCGGCCGGATGCCCTCCGCCAGCTCACGGATCATGGTCCGGTAATCCTTATCAGACACGGAGCTGTAGAGCAATGTGATCTCATGCGTCTTGTGAAAACACGCCGCCGTGCGGATAAACTGCGCTATGCCGTCGGCATTGTGCGCTCCGTCGATGATCACGCCGGGCAGCACTCTCTCCATACGGCACGGCCACTGCATTCGTTCAAAGCCTTCGCGGATCGCGTCGTCGCTGATTGCGTGTATACAAACACTGCCCTGACCGATATCGGCTTGAGAATTTCCGTTGCCATCCTTTGTATTCTTCCCTGCACGGGATGTGCTTACTATGTCTGCTTCCTGTGCAAGTTCCTGCCTGCTGCCTTCCGTATTCTGCCGCGTACAGGACATATTTTCGCCCGCAAGCCGATTCCAGACCTGCAGAGCCGTCCACGCCAGTGAGGCATTGATCACCTGGTAAGAAGCCGCCTGTGGTATATGCAGGCGCTTTCCATTGATTTCAAAATCAAATCCCTTCTCATCGGCAGAGATTTCCCGGACATCCCCTGAAGCCACGCCGAGGGCAGGACTCTGCAGCTCCGCCGCACGCGCACGGATCACCTGCTCTGCCACAGGATCATCCGCATCATAGATGACTGGGATTCCCGGTTTGATGATGCCGGCTTTTTCCCCAGCGATCTCAGCGATCGTATGCCCCAGGTACTGCGTGTGATCGAGGCTGATTGAGGTGATGACCGTCAGCACGGGTGACGTCACGGCATTGGTCGCATCGAGCCGTCCGCCCATACCGGTTTCCAGCACGGCGATCTCCACGCCGGCCCGCTGGAAAATCACCACGCCCATCGCGAACAGTGTCTCGAAATACGTAGGATGTTCATACGCCGGCGACAACCTCTGGATCTCCTGTACAGCCTTCATGACGACGTCAAAGGCTTCCGCAAACGCCGCATCACTCACATCTGTACCGCTGATCCGGAAGCGTTCATTCACCCGCACCAGATGCGGGCTGGTAAAAAGTCCTGTCCGGTAACCGGCTGTTCTGAACACAGATTCCAGGTATGCGCACACACTTCCCTTGCCGTTGGTGCCGGCGACATGGATGATCCGGAAGGATTCTTCCGGATGCCCGAGCTGCGCCAGCAGCCGCTGTGTGTGCGCCACCGATGTTTTTTTCGTGAATCGCGGTATGCTGCTGATATAAGATGCCGCTTCCTCATAGCTCAGCATGCTTCCATCTCCCGGCATCCGCCAGCCCGGGCTGGCTGTTCATCCTGCCTCCGTTAAAGGCATCGACAACAGCCCGGACTGTTGTGCCATGAAACGCCTCAGAGTGGCGCCTTATTTCTGCTTCTTCAGCAGCTCATCGAGGCTCTGTCTTACCCGGTCTGCCTCTTCTTTATACTTTGCGAATTTCTCTTTCTCGGCCTCGACCTTTTCTGCCGGTGCCTTGCTGATGAATCTCTCGTTGCCGAGCATGCCCTCGCTGCGGGCGATCTCTTTGGCGAGGCGTTCAGCCTCTTTTTTCAGCCGTTCGATCTCCTTCTTAATATCAACGAGATCGGCAAACGGAATATACAGCGTCGCACCCGGCAGTGCCGCTGAGAAAGCGTCCTCATCGATACCGCTCCTGTCCTTCTGCAGGATCACGTCTGCGGCGTGTGCCAGCGGGCCGAAAAATTCTCTTGCCTCGCGGAAATGCGCCAGTACATCCTCATCCGATGAAACAACGAAGATCTCCGCTTTTCTCGACGGTGCCACATTGTGCGCCGTGCGGATATCACGAACTCTGCGCACAGCTTCCTTGATGTTCTCCATGATCTCGTGCTCAGCCGGGAAGTTCCAGTCGTCCCTGTAAACCGGCCAGTCGGAGATCATGATGGATTCCTCATCTGGATTCAGCGTGCAGTAAATTTCTTCTGTAATAAAAGGCATAAACGGATGCAGCAGCTTCAGCGATTCCGAGAGCACCGTGCGCAGAACCCAGAGAACGGTTCCCTTCTGCTCCGCATTGCCGGCGTAGAGAACCGGCTTCACCATCTCAATGTACCAGTCGCAGAATTCATTCCAGATGAAATCATGCACCTTCTGCACGGCGATGCCGAGCTCATAGCGATCCATGTTCTCCGTAACATCCTTTGCCAGCTCATTTACCTTGTGCAGGATCCACTTCGCCGGAAGCGGCAGCGTCGAAGCATCAACATCAGCAGGAATCTCCGAGCCTTCCATGTTCATCATGATAAAACGCGACGCGTTCCATACCTTGTTAGCGAAATTACGGCTTGCCTCAACCCTCTCCCAGTAAAAACGCATGTCGTTGCCGGGTGCGTTGCCGGTCATCAGCGTCAGGCGCAGTGCGTCGGCACCGTATTTGTCAATGACCTCCAGCGGATCAATACCGTTGCCGAGCGACTTGCTCATTTTTCTGCCCTGGGAATCGCGCACAAGGCCGTGAATCAGCACGTGATGGAACGGTACCTTACCGGTCTGCTCAATGCCTGAGAAGACCATACGGATAACCCAGAAGAAAATAATGTCATAGCCCGTAACCAGTACGTCCGTCGGGTAAAAATATTTGTACTCCGGCGTCTCATCCGGCCAGCCGAGCGTGGAGAACGGCCACAGAGCGGATGAGAACCAGGTATCCAGCGTATCCTCGTCCTGATGGAAATGCGTACCGCCGCACTTCGGGCACTTCGCCGGTGCGCCGCCGCGCTGTACTACGACTTCACCGCAGTCATCGCAGTAATAGGCGGGAATGCGGTGGCCCCACCAGAGCTGACGGGAGATGCACCAGTCCTTGATGTTCTCCAGCCAGTGCTCATATGTTTTTCCGTAGTTATCCGGAACAAAGCCGAGCTCGCCCCTGTGATAGGCATCGAGCGCCGCCTGTCCCATCTCTTTCATGCGGACAAACCACTGCGGCTTGATCATTGGCTCAACGGTCGTATGGCAGCGGTCATGTGTGCCGACAGAATGGGTGTGCGGAACAACCTTTACCAGGAGACCAAGCTTGTCGAGATCCTCGACCATTGCTTTTCTCGCCTCGTAGCGGTCCATGCCGGCGTATTTGCCGCACTTGTCGTTCATCGTCGCGTCATCGTTGAGAATATTGATCTGCTCAAGGTTGTGACGCAGTCCGACTTCAAAGTCGTTCGGATCATGTGCAGGCGTGATCTTCACGCAGCCCGTTCCGAATTCCTTGTCTACATATTCATCCGCGATCACAGGAATCTGGCGGTCCGTGAGCGGAAGCTCAAGCATTTTTCCGACGAGATCTTTGTAGCGCTCATCGTCAGGATTGACAGCCACAGCGGTATCGCCAAGCAGCGTCTCCGGACGGGTGGTCGCGATCTCGACAAACTTTCCGGGCTCGCCGACGATCGGGTAATTGATATGCCAGAAAAATCCATCCTGATCAACGTGTTCAACCTCGGCATCAGACAGCGATGTCTGGCACTTCGGGCACCAGTTGATGATCCGGCTTCCGCGGTAGATATAGCCCTTCTCGTATAGACGGCAGAATACCTCCTCCACGGCGCGGGAGCATCCCTCGTCCATGGTGAAGCGCTCTCTGTCCCAGTCGGCAGAGACGCCGAGCTTCTTCAGCTGCGTCGTGATGGTGCGTCCGTACTCGTCACGCCATTTCCAGCAGTAGTCGACAAATTTTTCCCGGCCGATATCCTGCTTGTCGATGCCCTTCTCCTTCAGCGCATTGGTCACCTTGACTTCTGTCGCGATCGCGGCGTGATCGGTGCCGGGCTGCCAGAGAACCTCATAGCCCTGCATCCGCTTGTAACGGATGAGGATATCCTGCATGGTGTTGTCCAGTGCATGTCCCATGTGAAGCTTACCGGTGATATTTGGCGGCGGCATCACGATCGTGAACGGCTTTTTGTCCGGGTTGACTTTTGCATGGAAGTAGTCCTTTTCGAGCCACTTCTGGTAGGTGCGGTCCTCGATCTCTTTGGGATCGTAGGTTTTGGCGAGTTCTTTGCTCATTTTCTGTATATCCTCCCTGAAAATAACAGGTTATTAAAACGCATTAGTCGTTTCATCATAAGGCGGCGGCGATGACTTTGTCAACTGCGCGCAGTATGCTTCCATCCGCGACCGCTCTCGCTGGTCCTCGGCGCAGCGGGTACGCGCAGTATGCTTCCATCCGCGACCGCTCTCGCTAGTCCTCAGCGCAACGGTGCTAAGTTCGTCCTTCGCTTACGCTCGGACTTACTAAGCACCGGCGCCTGCGGATGTCGCGGATTGGAAGCATGCCGCGCTCACCGGGTGCCAACCGTCAGAACACTGACATATGAAATTCCATTGCAATAACGTATCATCTGACTTGCGATGAGATTGTACTTTGTCGGACATAAATAATTCTAATATAGTCAATGACGCTCTGCGAAATCGGAGTATACTTCGCAGAAGCGGCCGGCGAAGGACGGGGTGTCGTCGCTGGCCTTGAGATGGGATATGTCTCCTATGCGCAGTGCGCGGAAGATTGCTTCTCCTTTTTCGCGCTCTTCGGTGACAAGCTCGGTTACTGACGAAGGCGTCATGCAGAGCACATGCCATGTCATGAACGGTGAGCAGTTCCAGAGATGTGAGAGCAGCACGCAGCTGACCCCGAAGTGGCAGAAAAATGCGATGGTATCTTTGTTTTCTTTTTCTGCGTGATACAGTCTGCCGTCACGCCTGTAGCCGTGGGAGGCAAGGAGTTTGTCGAACTCCCCTGTCACATGATCGTACATACCCACAAGATCGCTGACAGCGGCGATATCCGATGTGCGCCAGTCGACGGGATCGAGCAGCTCCGGCCTCTTCATTAGTTCTGCCGGTGCCATATCCCAGAAGATTCTCTCGTTGTCGGCGTTTTGATGGTCTTTCCAGTCAGGATAGGCTTTTTTGATCCATGGCGCCGCGTCCACATTCAGGCGTCCCGGAAATTCCTGCAGCCAGTCGCAGGTGACGCCTTCTTTTCCGATCCTTGCTTCTGTAAAAAATGCTGTTTTCTGTGCACGGCCGAGTGGTGATTTATATATGTAGTCAATGTGCTCTTTCGCCATATATTCCGACAGCTCCGCTGCTTCGCGGTCGCCCATCGTCGTCAGGGTATCTCGTTCGTAATCAGGATCTCCGTGACGGATCAGTAATAATCTCATAGTCCCCTCCTGTTTTCTTTGCTCCCTGTATCTTAGCAAAAAAGCATCGATGACGAAAGTATCCGGCAAATACTTTTCCTCAGGGCAGAAAGGGACCTCCGGTCGGTTTCCCGACCGAAGGTCCCGAAATCAGATATTCATGGAAAAGTGATGCATATACGTGCTGTTATCAAACAGAGGTGATTTCCATCACATACTGCCTTTCACACACGCTCAGACTCTCTTCGCCTGAACATCGTTCCAGTATTTGTTGATCTCAGCGGTATATTCAGCGCCTTCCTGCGGTGCGTTGCACTCCTCGCAGTACTTTGCCCATACATCGCCGAACGGCAGCATCTTATCTGCTTCCTGATCGATCATGAGCTGTGTGAACTCACCGGCATCCTGCTCTTTCTTCAGCTTCTCGTTCGGCAGGCACAGTGCGTTCAGCATGCACTTCTGCCATGTACGGAAACCGACTGCCCATGCGGATACACGGTTAATGGATGCATCAAAATAATCCAGAGCCATGTGTACACGATCAATGGCGTTGTTACGAACGATCTCCTTGGCCATTTCCTTCGGCTCGTCGTCGAAAAGAACCACATGGTCGGAATCCCAGCGAACCGGACGGGTGATATGAAGAGCGATCTCCGGGAAGAAGCAGAGCAGAGCTGAGATCTTGTCGGATACCACTTCTGTCGGATGATAATGGCCGTTGTCCATCAACGGGATCAGTTTGTCTTTGTTGAAAGCAGCATAGGTAAGCGCGAACTCAGAAGATCCGGAGGTGAAGGACTCAACGCCGATACCGAATACCTTGGACTCCAGGCAGGGTTTTACCTTGTTGAAATCATACGGCTCGGAGAGGATCTGGTCTACGGAATCTTTATAACGCATACGCGGGCCCATACGATCTGCCGGAACGTCCTTCAGGCCATCGCCTGTCCAGATATTCATTACGCAGACCTCACCGGTCTCCTCGGCAAAATAATTGGCGATACGTATGCAGGCTTTGCCATGCTCGATCCAGAATTTTCTTACGTCCTCGTCAGCACTGGAGAGGTTCATACCGTCAGCGCCCTTGCACGGATGAGAGAAGAATGTCGGGTTGAAATCGATGCCCATATGATGCTTCTTGGCGAAATCTACCCATTTCTGGAAGTGCTTCGGCTCGATCTTGTCACGGTCTACCTTCTGGCCCTTTTCAAAAATAGCGTAGGAAGCATGCAGGTTGAGTTTTACCTTGCCGGGGCAGAGCTTCATAACCTCTTCGATATCGCTCATCAGCTCTTCCGGTGTTCTGGCAATACCCGGGTAATTACCGGTCGTCTGGATGCCGCCGGTCAGCGGGCCGTCGCTGTCAAATCCGTGTACATCATCGCCCTGCCAGCAATGCAGGGAAATCGGGATGTCTTTCAGTTTTGCGATAGCTGCATCGGTATCGACACCGATCTTTGCGTACTCCTCTTTCGCGATCGCGTATCTCTCGTCAACTGTTGCCATTTCTGTACCTCCTTAAATATAAATGCATATATGCGGTAAATCACTTTTTATGTATAAAGTCGTCGTCAGGCAGGCGGTTTTGGGGCATGCAATGCATGCACATAAAACTGCATGCTTGAACGACGCTAACATATATGAGCATGGAACGATGCGATAGCATCGCGAGAATGCGAATATGCGCGGGCAGTGAGCCGCATCCGTGCACACGAAGCGTGATACGGTGAGGCGAACGCCGCATCCGTGCACGCGAAGCGTGATACGGTGAGGCGAACGCCGCATCTGTGCACGCGAAGCGTGATACGGTGAGGCGAACGCCGCATCCGTGCACGCGAAGCGTGATACGGTGAGGCGAACGCCGCGACAGCCCGACGAAGTCGGGCATACATGTGACAGCTGCGAGAGTTGCGAAGCAACGAAGCAGCTGGCTTTATACACTTGTAGTATGGGGTTTACTTTGTAATGAGTTCTCCGTCCGGTCCGTATACCTTGATACCAAAGGATTTATGGATGTTATCACGTGCCTCTTCGATCGTGCTGAAGACGCCTGTAGCCAGCATCTGTGCCGTGATATTGCCGATGGCTGTGCCCTCGCTCGGGCCGGCATGAACTTCCCTGCCGCATGCCTTTGCGGTGAGCCGGTTCAGGTAGTCCGCGTTGCATCCGCCGCCGACGATGTGAATACGGCTGTAGGTGCGTCCGTTGATCTCCTCAAGCTCCTTCTCTGTCTTTGCATAGCACTCTGCGAGAGAAGCATAGATAACCGTAGCCAGCTGTCCGAAATTCTCCGGTACTTTCTGGCCTGTCCGACGGCAGTAATCCTTGATCTCCCCGATCATGCTGTCCGGAGAGAGGAAGCACTCGTCATTCGCGTCAACACGTGACGGGAAATCCTTTTCCTCCACAGCCATGTCGCAGATCTGAGAAAAGCTGTATTTATCATTCACCTCATGACGGGCGGAGTTGATCATCCAGAGGCCCATGATATTTTTCAGATAACGGAACCGGTGATCGTAGCCGCCTTCATTCGTGAAGTTATGCTCCTGGCTGAGCTCCGATGTGTCGGCTGTCTTCCGCTCAACGCCCATGAGAGACCATGTGCCGGAGCTGATGTATACGAAATCATCGTCATTCGCCGGTACGGCAAGCACTGCGGATCCTGTATCATGGGTGCAGGGTGCGATGACCTCGCAGTCGTAGCCGATCTCTTTCGCAATCTCAGGGCGCAGATGACCGATCTTTGTTCCCGGCATTACGAGCTTCTTGAAAATTCTTCTCGGATAACCGAGTTTATCGATCAGTTCCCAGTCATATTCATTGGTCTCCGCACTGATCAGCTGACCGGTCGTTGCCTCGGTGTACTCGTTTACTTTTTCCCCTGTGAGCAGGAAATGATAGTAATCCGGCGTATAGAGCAGCGTCTCCGCCTTCTCGAGATACTCCGGATGTTTCTTCTTGATCGCCATCAGCTGGTAAACGGTGTTGAAGATGGCCTTCTGAATACCTGTGCGGCGATAAAGCTCCTTCTCCGGAATGATTTTGTAAACTTCCTCATCCATTCCGTCGGTACGATGATCACGATAACCCACCGTGTTGCCGATGACCTTGTCATCCTTGTCCAGGAGAACAAAATCAACGCCCCACGTATCAACGCCTACATAGCTGGGCTCCATACCCATCTCGCGGCACTTCTTGAATGCCGTGATAACTTCCTTGAAAATTCTGTCGTGTTCCCAGCAGAGTTCCCCGTCTTTCTTCACCAGGCCGTTTTCAAAACGATGGACTTCCTTCAGCTGGAACTTTCCGTCCTCGATCCAGCCAAGCATCATTCTTCCGCTTGATGCGCCGAAATCCAATGCTGCATAGTATGTCATACGTTCATATCCTCCTTCGAGCAAATATCCTTCTTCGGGTCAATGCCGTTCTTCGGGTCAATGCCGTTCTTCGGGCCGATATCGTTTTTCGATATCACACACCTGTAACAGATGTTTACAGATGAGACTCCCTGTTTGCAAAAAACAATGCTAATACACGCTTCCGAATTTTCTCCCGTTATCGCGACATTCACCACCATCGATCACTCTGTGATCGGCTGCGGCTCTCTGCCCACATAAAACAAAAACCCCCGCAGTCTGCTATCAGTATAGCAAAACTGCGGGAGTGCTTAAATGGTACTATTTTCATAAAAGTGGTAAATTTTGTGACCCAACCCCGAATCATACGAATACTGCATAAGTCCACGCGCCACTCCACACTGCGTGCTCTCGCGCCGCTGCAAGTAAGCCCGACTTCATCGGTCTATCGCGCTGCATCCTCATACCTGTTGCCTTCGAAACCGCATACATTCTCTTTTACACACGCTTCGCGTGTGACGAGTCTGTATGCGATTCGAATTTACGCACGCTTCGCGTGTGACGAGTCTGTATGCGATTCGAATTTACGCACGCTTCGCGTGTGACGAGTCTGTATGCGATTCGAATTTACACACGCTTCGCGTGTGACGAGTCTGTATGCGATTCGAATTTACACACGCTTCGCGTGTGACGAGTCTGTATGCGATTCGAATTTACACACGCTTCGCGTGTTACGAGTCTGTATGCGATTCGAATTTACACACGCTTCGCGTGTGACGAGTCTGTATGCGATTCGAAGAGTTTATACAATGACCTCGTCAAGTATCCTGCGGCTTTTCAGTGGTCTGTCGAGAATACGCGCCATATGCTTTTCCGTGCAGGCATCCAGTTCCTTCTGTACCTCGGGTTTGACGGTAAATGTGTAGAGCTTTGTGAGGCCTGCATGAATGATATAATCGATCACATAGCGTGTTTCCGGACTCACATCCTGTCCGTCAATGGCATACTCGCCGTTGATCGTCATGAGCCTGATTTCATAAATGCGCCGGATCAGCCGGTCATCTATCTCCGGCCGCAGAAGAGCCTTCAGTGACAGGTAGAGCAGGTTCAGCATTTCCGTACCGTCCACACTCTCGCGTCCATAGTAATCGGCAAAATCGAGGAAATAATAGCCGTAATAAACGCCCGGCTGCTCCATGGCCAGCTCGGTGAAATAATCACGGATCTCCGTCGCAATGAGGTTATAGGAATTTCGTCCCTGAATCAGTGTAAACTTACCGGTCACAAAAGGATTGGAGGCCGCCATCAGTGTGCTCCCGGGGCGTCTCGCTCCGCGGGCAAACGTGCTGATCCTGCCGAGCTCACTCGTCAGGATAACCAGCCTCTTGTCACTTTCTCCTACAGGCATCGTGGACAGCACCATACCCGAAACCGTAATCTGTTCACTCACTGCACAACCTCATACTATGATGTGGGTATCACAAGTATGATAACCGGTGTCAATAAGACATTCACCCACTTTTGCACAAGTGCAACGTGGGTGATGACTTTTGACACTGTTATCATTTTAATCACTAAATTTTAATCAAGATTCTTCTTATCGTATCCAAAATTCTTCACGAGGACATCGCTCTCACGCCAGTTATTTTTCACTTTGACATGGATCTGCAGATTAACCCTTGTACCCACAAGTTTCTCAATATCTGTGCGCGCTTCGCTGCCAATCTTCTGAAGCATGGAACCGCCCCTGCCGATAATGATACCCTTGTGAGATTCACGTTCGCAGATGATCTCCGCGTCGATGTCTGTGATCACACTCTCATCGATATCGCTCTTCTTCTGTTTTGTCGAAGCTCTGTTATTTTCTGCTCTGTTATTTTCTGCTCTGTTATTTTCTGCTCTGTTATTTTCCGCTCTGTTATTTTCTGCTCTGCTATTTTCTGCTCTGTTATTTTCCGCTCTGTTATTTTCCGCTCTGTTATTTTCTGCCCCGTTTTTTTCTGTTCCGTTATCCTTCGCTCTGTTTTGCCCGTTTTCATCGTTCGCAGCTGTAATATCATGTTGTGTTCCATTTTCACCACCTGGAACTGCATTCTTTATATCTCTGCCTGTCGATGATGTTGTATTTCCATGTTTTTCAACGTTGCCACCCGCTGCCGTGGTTTTGGTTCTCCCGCCGGCAGGCCGCTCGTGCATGCGTCCGATCGTCACGGCAATTCCGTGCGGCACCTCTTCGCCGAGGCAGCGCAGTGCCTTCTCGCGGACGATCTCAGAAACGATCTGTCGCATCGGTTGATCCGTCAGCGTATCCTCCGGGAAAAATCTCGGCCCATAGGGCAGCACTTTAAAAATGCTGTCCAGCAGTGCGTCCAGATTTGTCCCCTGCTTGGCTGAAACCGCCAGAATGTCTTCAAAATCCACCGTTCCGCGAAAAGCCTCGATCGTCGCGGCAACGACAGCTTTCGTCACCTTGTCCGTCTTATTGATGACGAGAATAACAGGAAGGCCGGAACGCTGAAGCGTCTTCGCAATACTCCTGTCAGAAGCGCCCACATAACTGCCGGGTTCCACAAGCCAGAGCGCGGCATCCACATTTTTCAGGGAATTCTCGGCCGCACGCACCATGTACTCACCGAGCTTATTCGAAGCGCGGTGGATACCCGGTGTATCCGTAAAAACAATCTGGCCTCTTTCATCATTGTAGACCGTGCGGATCTGATTTCTCGTCGTCTGCGGTTTCCGCGAAGTGATCGCGATCTTCTGCCCGATCAGATGATTCATCAGCGTCGACTTGCCGACATTCGGCCGTCCGATCAGAGCCACAAAACCAGACTTCAATTTCGCATCATCCATGTCATACAGTCTCCATCATACTTTTCACCCGTGCAGAACCTGCCCTGGCGTCATCCTAGGCGTTGTACACAACGGCCATCATCCATATGTCCTTTCGCATAGCTGCTCTGGCTTTTCTGTCCTTTCGCGTAGCTGCTCTGGCTTTTCTGTCCGTTCGCCCCGGTAGTCACTCTGACAGATCGCAGATCAGAACCTTCGATAATTATTATTTGCTCTCCCGCGCAGCCACCTGACAGGGCGCGCATACTCCCTGAAGCGAACCTTCGCAGACGCCGGTACTTAGCAAGTCCGACCGAAGGGAGGACGCGCTTAGTACCGCTGCGTCGAGAAAGAGCGCAAGCGATTCGCGTAAGGGAGTATACGCGCCCTCACATCACTCGAAGTTGTTCAGCGTCTGCACGCTGCCCACAGCATCCTTATCCTTCGTGAGCACCGTCTCGCTTCCGATCACGCACACATCCGCATCTTGCAGGAACGTCTCCACCGGATCGGCCAGCGCACGGATATCCACCGGCGTGCAGTCGATGATCTGCGCCCTCTCCTGATTGAGATCATCCTCCGTCAGGCCGACATACCAGGTATTCAGCGCAAACGCACCCTTCGCCGCCGCATTCATCGGCGTATCCAGATCGCTGATCGTGCCGATGATCAGCTTGGTCATCGTATCCTCATCCGCATCATATTTCCGGAGATGGTCAGGAAGTCCCTTATAGACATCCAGCGTCCGTTTCAGGTGCGGGTCGCGATAGGACACGAGAAAAGCCCCGCCATCCTTTTTGAAACCGCTCATGCATCCATAGGCACCGCCCGTCACGCGGAGATTGATCCAGAGGTAATCATAATTCAGCATTTTCTTCAGCACGCGGAAGACCCCGGTATACGGGAAGCCATCCGTGCGGTAATTCCCCGCCACAGCCACGTACTGCACCTGACCTGGCGTGATAAAGCCCTCGCTCACGCGCCTCTTCTGCCATGCGAAGCTGCCCGTCCGCACTTCATCGGTATACAGGGCATTTTTCAGCGTCCGCACATCATCCTCAACGCCGTCGAAGCCCTCGCCATCAGCATTCAGGCTGACTGTCAGATTTTCCGGGCGGAAAATGATATGCATCAGCTCTTTCAGCTTATCGATGAGATCATCTGCTTTTTCGTCAAAATGCGCCTGCAGCGACTCAACCAAGTGATACTGATCGATGCCGGACACCTTTTCCGTCCAGGCATCCAGACGACAGCTGCCGGCCTGCGCCCTGTGCACAGCCGATGAATGCCCCGCTGCCGGGATGCTCTCCTCCATACCGCTCTTCGTGCTGTCGATGATCTCTTTCAGTCTCTTCTTATCATCCAGCTTCGACGTCAGCAGGATCTCACGGATCATGTCAAAAACAAAGTCCCGCTTCGGATACAGATATTTGGCGCGAACACCGAACATCGCGTAACCCTTGTCCGGATCGTCAAAATCCGTCGACTGCACCTGTACGCCAAAAACAATGCCGCCGGTGTTGGCATTGATCTCATGGAACAGCGAGGTGTACCCGTAATGCTCCGTGTCAACGACGCCGAGTACATTTTTCAGAATGCCGATATACGGAACCAGATCATCCGGAACCTTCGCCGTGTCAAAGAGAAGCTGCAGGTAGGCGATGCCGTTTGTCTGATAATGATGCTTCAGATACGTCGTTCCATCGATATGACACTCCTCCGCGCTGATATGAATCGGCGTGTCGCGCCGGATATCCGTGCGTCTGAGGAACGGGATCGTCGCCAGTGCCTCCGGCGAATCCTGGGACTCCTGATATGCCTTCAGATCGGCCGTCTCCTTCACGATCCGGCTGATCTCATCGGGTGAAAGCGAAGCCTTGTAAGCGGCCAGCTTCTGCTTCACGGCTTCATCCCTTTTTGCCGCGAGACCGCGCTCCGGCACGAGTGTCACGACAGCCGTGTGCGGGTTACTGAGCAGATATTTCCGGATCAGCTCCTCGAAGTATCCCTCCTTCGCCTTTTTCTTCAGGCTGTCAAACACCTCCAGCTCACGGAGACAGCGGAACGGATCATTGTCATCATACAGCCAGCTGTCAAACATATCGATGACATACATCAGCCCCTTCGGGATCGTCCCGTAATCCGCCTCGCGGAACCGGAACTCGAAGTAATTGATGGCCGAGGCAAGCGCCTTCTGGTCGATGCCCTTATCGGCAATATCGGTCAGCGTGCTGCGTATGATTTCCAGGAAGCGTTCCTTGTCGGACTCCTCTGCATTTTTCGCCGTAATGGAGAAAAATGGCTGCAGCAGCCCGTCGTTGTACTCTCCCATGACGTCCTTCGCGATCCCGGCATCAAGAATGGCCTGTTTGACCGGTGCACCGGGCGCATCGAGAAGCACATACTCCAGAACGCCGAACGCAATATCCAGCTCAACATCGGAGAAATCCCCGATAACCATGTTTTCTGTGAGATAGGTATTCTCTTCCACAGGCTCGCTGTCCAGAACCGGATAGCTGCTGCGCAGATCAATCGGATGGCTGAACGGCTTCTGCATCGGAATGGCAGAATCCACCTGAATCCTGTCAAAATGCGAGAGATACTCTCTGTCGAGCCAGTCGAGTTTTTCATCCATGTCCATATCGCCATACAGGCAGATGTAGCTGTTGGACGGATGATAGTATTTTCTGTGGAAATCCAGGAACTCCTCATAGGTGAGCTCCGGAATAACCTCAGGATCTCCGCCGGACTCCACGCCGTAGGGCGTATCCGGGAATAGCGCATTGAATACGGTTCTCCCGAGGACCTCGTCAGCCGATGAGAACGCGCCCTTCATCTCGTTATAGACGACGCCGTTGTATGTGAGCGGATCCTCCGGCTTCTCCAGCTCATAATGCCAGCCCTCCTGGCAGAAGATCTTCTCATTTTTATAGATGTTCGGATAGAAGACGGCATCCAGATAGACATCCATCAGGTTCTGGAAATCGCGGTCGTTGCAGCTCGCCACCGGGAAGATCGTCTTGTCCGGATAGGTCATGGCATTGAGGAATGTGTTCATGGAACCCTTGACGAGTTCCACAAAAGGATCCTTCAGCGGGAATTTGCGTGAACCGCAGAGAACGGTGTGCTCAATGATGTGCGCTACGCCCGTAGAATTCTTCGGCGGCGTACGGAAACCGATATTAAACACCTTGTTCTCATCGTCATTGGCAAGCAATGCCACACGCGCACCGCTCTTTTTATGTACAAGAAGCGTGGCATCGGAATGGATATCCTCGATGCGCTCCCGCAGAATCACCTCATATGCTTCGTTCATTCACTGTCCTCTGCGCCGCCAGCGGCGTTGTTCCTTTCTCAGTTTTCAGCCATACCTTTACAGTTATACGGTCTCACCGTAGCGCAGCTGCATATTTTTCAGCTGGTCGCGGTTAAGGACCAGATTGAAACCGCCCGGGTTGAAGGCAAAGCCTTCCGCCTGCGCGACAAGAAAGCCGGCCAGCCTGTCATAGGTGATGGGCAGCATCTGGAGCTTGAGTCCCTTGTTGTTGTGATTGAATTTCTCCACCTCGCCGAAATCGGTGTACACCGGCTGGTAGACATGGTCATTCTTCGTCTTGATGAGGGGAACACCTGCCTTGCTGATGTTCTCCTTCGTGATCGGCCCGTCCAGCTTGGTCACATCCGCCGTGATGATAAACCTCGAGCGCAGAAGGTTATGCGCCATCTCCTCCTCAAGGTCATGCAGATGCTTTTTATCCTCCATGCTTCTCTCGACCGGACGCATCAGCTCCTGCATAAAATAAATGGCTGTGAGCTGCAGCTCCGGGTTCGCCTTCGGTATTTTTTCGTTCTGCAGTGCTTCCAGATCCGGCTTCTCGGCGATCTGATCGAGCTGCACACGCACGGGCGCACCCTCATCCTGGATCATGACCGCGTTGACGCCGTACAGGTACAGGCTGCGGAAAAATCTCTTCATCATCGCCTGCGGCACCTCGACGGCCTGCAGGAGTATTTTTTCAAGGATGTACGGATGTGCGAAAGTATTCGTCATCTCCTTCGTCGTGAAGCAGTACACCTGATCATCAAATGTCTCGTCATCGCATTCAATGAACGGGAGATGCGTATAGGAAGAATAAAGTACATAGATGGATGTGAACTGCTCCATCTTCTTGATCATAAAACTGTTATCAATTGCCATGGCGGTACCTCTTTCACTTTTTATCTTTATCCGGCAGGCTTCATCCGGCCAGCCAACGTCAAGTATACCATATGGAACGTCGTTTCGCCATGTGATGCGGTAATCTGTATAAGTCTACGCGCCGCTACGCACTGCGTGCTTTCGCGTCGCTTATACAGCGGAAGGGGCTGCCGCTTGCGCGACAGCCCCTCCTGAAGTTCTGTATTAACGGAAGACTTATGCCTCCGGTCCGTACAGTTTGACAAGCTTGTTGAGATATGTATATCTCTCCTTTGCTTCTTCCTTGTTCTTCGCCTGAAGTCTCTCTGCCTTTGCAGGATTTGCTCTCTTCAGGGAGTTGTAACGAACCTCGCCATCCAGGAAATCCTGGTAAATGGTCTCATCCGGTACCTTGGAATCAAGCGTGAATGCCGGCTTATCCGTGCCAACCAATGCCGGGTTGTAACGGAACAGATGCCAGTATCCGGACTTAACAGCAAGCTCTTCCTCGGTCATAGCCTTGCCCATGCCCTTGCGGATACCATGGTTGATGCAAGGTGCATATGCGATGATGAGTGACGGGCCATGATAAGCCTCAGCCTCGCTGATTGCCTTAACAGCCTGGTTGTAATCAGCACCCATAGCGATCTGTGCTACGTATACATAACCGTAGGACATTGCGATCGAAGCGAGATCCTTCTTCTTGGTCTCCTTGCCGCCTGCTGCAAACTGAGCAACAGCTGCGGTCGGGGTAGCCTTGGAGGACTGTCCGCCGGTGTTGGAGTAAACCTCGGTATCGATAACCAGAACGTTGATATCCTTGCCGGAAGCGATAACATGATCGAGTCCGCCAAATCCGATATCGTAACCCCAGCCATCACCACCGAATGCCCAGTTGGACTTCTTAGCCAGGAACTGCTTGTTCTCTTTGATGAACGCAGCCTCTTCTGTCGTGTTGTCCTTGATAGCATCCAGCAGCTTATCGGTTGCTACTCTGTTGGCAGCGCCGTCAGCCATGGTCTCTACATACTCATCGACAACAGCCTTCAGGGAAGCATCCTTCTCTGCAAGAGCCTCTGCCTTGGTCTTCAGCTCATCTCTCAGAGCAGTCTGGCCGAGCAGCATACCATAACCGAACTCAGCAGCATCCTCGAACAGGGAGTTGGACCATGCCGGGCCTCTGCCCTCTTTGTTCTTGGTGTAAGGTGTAGACGGTGAGGAGTTGCCCCAGATAGAGGTGCATCCTGTTGCGTTACCGATCTGCATTCTGTCACCAACGAGCTGAGTGATCAGCTTGATGTAAGGAGTCTCACCGCAGCCAGCGCATGCGCCTGAGAACTCAAGCAGCGGCTGTTTGAACTGAGATCCCTTTACCGTATTGACTTTGAACTTCTCGATGACATCCTTCTTCTCCGGAAGGGTGACAGCGTAATCGAATCCAGGCTGAGAAGCCTCGCCCTGTGCGAGCGGAACCATGGACAGTGCCTTTGCACCCTTCTTGCCAGGGCATACGTTTGCGCAGGAACCGCAGCCGGTGCAGTCAAGTGCGGAGATCTGGATGCCGAACTTATATCCGGGCATACCGGTCATATCCAGAGACTTGAAGCCTTCCGGTGCTGCAGCCACTTCGTCCGGAGTCATAGCGAACGGACGGATTGCTGCATGAGGACATACAAACGAGCATCTGTTGCACTGGATGCAGTTTGCAGGATCCCACTCCGGAACGTTGACTGCGATACCACGTTTCTCGTATGCAGCTGTGCCGGACGGAGTCTCGCCGTTTGCATAAGGAAGAACCTTGGATACAGGCAGGTTGTTGCCCTCCTGAGAGGAAACAGCGATCTGAATGTTGTTGACGAAGTCGATCTGCTCCTGGCTTCCGACATCCGTCTTCTTGAACTCAAGGCCTTCATCCTTGCAGTCTTTCCAGCTCTCCGGAATCTCTACCTTCTGCCAGCCTGTAGCACCGGCATCGATAGCTTTCCAGTTCTTCTCAACGACATCCTGACCCTTACGGCCGTAAGTAGCCTGAGCAGCGTCCTTCATGAGCTTGATAGCCTTCTCATTCGGGATGATCTGGGTAATCGTGAAGAATGCGGACTGAAGAATCGTGTTGATACGGGTCGGGCCCATACCGGTTTCAATACCAAGCTTTACACCATCGATGATGTAGAAGTTGATCTTGTGATCATACATGTACTTCTTAACCTGTCCCGGCAGATGCTCTTCGAGCTCTTCACCGGTCCAAGGGCAGTTCAGCAGGAAGGAACCTCCGTCAACAAGCTCCTGAACCATGTTGAACTTGGTGATGTAGGACGGATTATGGCATGCTACGAAGTTTGCTCTGTGGATCAGGTACGTAGACTTGATCGGCTTCTTACCGAAGCGGAGGTGAGACATCGTAACACCGCCGGACTTCTTGGAGTCGTAATCGAAGTAAGCCTGAGCGTACATATCGGTGTTATCACCGATGATCTTGATGGAGTTCTTGTTCGCACCAACAGTACCATCAGCGCCGAGACCCCAGAACTTGCAGTTTACGGTGCCTTCCGGTGTGGTGACGAGCGGCTCGCCAACCGGCAGAGACAGATTTGTGACATCATCGACGATATCGATGGTGAAATGTTCTTTCTCTGTGTTGTCATATACAGCAACGATCTGCTCCGGCGTGGTGTCCTTGGAACCAAGGCCATAACGTCCGCCGAAGATCTTAACGCCGTCGAACTTGCTTCCCTTCAGAGCGGCAACAACATCCAGGTACAGCGGCTCGCCGAGGGAACCGGGCTCCTTCGTACGGTCAAGTACGGAGATCTGCTTAACAGTATCCGGAATAGCGTCGATGAGTGCCTGTGTGGAGAAAGGTCTGTACAGACGAACCTTGACAAGACCTACCTTGCGGCCCTGAGCCAGCAGGTAATCGATAGTCTCCTCAATGGTATCGTTAACGGAACCCATGGCAATGATGATATGCTCAGCATCCGGTGCACCGTAGTAGTTGAACAGTTTATAGTCGGTGCCGATCTTGGCATTGACCATATCCATGTACTTCTGAACGATAGCCGGGAACTCGTCATACTTCTTGTTGCAGGCCTCACGGGTCTGGAAGAAGATATCAGGGTTCTGTGCGGATCCCATTTCCTTCGGGTTCTCAGGGTTCAGAGCGTTCTTCTTGAATTTCTTCAGCGCATCCTGATCAACCATATCCTTCAGCTGATCATAGTCCCATACCTGAATCTTCTGAAGCTCATGAGATGTACGGAAACCGTCGAAGAAATTGATGATCGGAAGGCTGCCGGTCAGTGCTGCCGCATGAGCTACAGGCGTGAGATCCATAACTTCCTGTACGGAAGACTCGCAGAGCATAGCTGCACCCGTCTGGCGGCATGCATAAACATCGGAATGATCTCCGAAGATGTTCAGTGCATGGGTAGCTACACATCTGGCAGATACATCAAATACTGCCGGAAGCTGCTCACCAGCAATCTTGTAGATGTTCGGGATCATCAGGAGAAGTCCCTGAGAAGCAGTATACGTTGTGGTCAGAGCACCTGCTGCGATGGAGCCGTGAACGGCACCTGCCGCACCTGCCTCAGACTGCATCTCTGTAATCTGGACTTCCTGTCCGAACAGATTCTTTCTTCCCTGGGTAGCCCACTCATCGGTGTGCTCAGCCATAGGCGAAGAAGGTGTGATCGGGTAAATAGCTGCCACTTCGGTAAACGCATACGAAGCATGAGCTGCGGCTGTGTTACCATCCATGGTTTTCATTTTTCTTGCCATGTTACTTGTTCCTCCTTTGAGTTTATCTGTAACGCATCCGCTTTCGCGGACATTGGTGTACCTGAATGAATGCGGGATGTCACAACCTCATCCCGAACCCGTATACACATGCAGTAGAATTATAGCACGGGCATTCCAGATTGTCACCGAACAGGTGCCCGTTTTTTGAGGATTTTTACCTATTTTTTGTGTAAAATGCACGTTGTTTTGTTTGAGATGACTAACTTCAGTTCATAAACAGCCTTTCCATCCGGTGCACATCATATCCCGTCACCCGGTCTATATGCCTGATTCTCACCACTCATCCGTCATCATCTGCCCGCTGCCGTTCCCCTGGTGCAGACCACCTCTTACAAATCATCTTTTACAGTTCACTTTGTATAGATCGCCTTGTGCGGACACATTTCCTGGCAGCAGAAGCACCGGATGCACTTCCGGTAGTTATACACCGGCGGATTCTGTCTCCCGTTGGAAAAATGTATGGCCTTTCCTTCCACCGGGCAGCTCCTGACGCAGACACCGCACTTCACGCACTTTGATGCATCGATACGCGGTTTCGGCGAGAAGATGCGCAGACGTGTGACAAGGCCCATCCAGCCATGCACCTCTCCGCGCCCGCGGATCACGTTGAAATCCGGATTTCCGTAGCGCTCCGCAGCTTCCTGTGTCGTCATACTAACCGGAGGAAGTTCAGGATCGACTACGACGACCTCAATATTCTCCGGACGGTATGTCCCGAGACCCATCATCTCCCCGGCTGTCTCCGTCGGAATGATCTCCGGATTCACATGGACGAGCGCAGCAAACACACTGTCCAGCGCCACCGGATCCGCAGACATGAGGATCGTGTGCATCGGCGTCGGGTCTCCGGAGGTAGGCCCGTTGCCCTCCATAGCCATGATGCCGTCCATGATATACAGCCGCGGCTTCACGTACAGATTCAGGTCAACCAGCATTCTCGCCATGCTCTCGGCACTTGGGTATTTCGTATGCCCCGCTGCCTTGTTCGCTCCCTCAATGCACCCATACTGATTTTTCACCGCACCTGTCAGGTGCTCCAGCGCGTGCGTCTTCATCTTGCAGACGCTGACCAGGGCATCCGCCTCTAGGACATCCCTTGCCATCATGAAGTGCTTTGCATGAATACCGCCAGGGTTATCTACAGGAACTGCTTCGTCAAAAGCAGCCGGCTCCGCGCCGTATTTCCGGAGCCCGTCCGTGATGCCAAGCCTGTTCATGATCGCCATACCCTTGCCGATGCCCGGAGAATCCCCTGCTTTGACATGGCTGAAGCCATCTTCAGCAAAAATCCTCGCCAGCTGCACGACAATGGCCGGGTTAACCGTCACCGCGCGCTCCACCTCCGCGTCGCGAACGAGATTGAGCTTCATCAGAACTTTTTCGTCCGGCTGTATAAAAGAAGACAGCCCGCCGAGGCAGGCAATGCCTGCCCTCAGCCGGCTGTATACAAGCTCTTCATCATAGGAATCACAGCGGACAAGAACCACTTTACTTTTCTTCATATTCCTCACCATGCCGCCTCAGCAGACTGTCCGATCAGATGATATAGGTGTCATCAGATACGTGCCACGCCTGATTTTCTGGCCGCTTCTGCCACCGCAGCGGAGACCGCTTTGGCCACGCGCGGATCAAATGCCTTCGGCAGGATTGCGTCCGGTGAAAGCTCGCTGTCATCGACCAGACCTGCGATCGCATGCGCCGCCGCCAGTTTCATTGCCTCGTTGATATCGGACGCGCGGACGTCGAGTGCGCCGCGGAAAATGCCCGGGAACGCCAGGACATTGTTGACCTGGTTCGGGAAATCGCTGCGGCCGGTTCCGACAACAGCTGCGCCGGCTTCCTTCGCAAGATCCGGCATAATCTCCGGTACAGGATTGGCCATGGCAAAGAAAATGGAATCCTTATTCATCGTCTTCACCATCTCCGGTGTGACGATGCCGGGCGCTGATACGCCGATAAAAATATCCGCTCCCTTCAGCGCATCCGCCAGCTTTCCATGCTGATGCGAGAGGTTCGTGCGCTCCATCATCTGCTCCTGCATCCAGTTCAGATTTTCGCTGTCTTTGGAGAGGATGCCCGTCTTGTCGCACATCGTGATATCCGGGAAACCATAGTCCAGCAGCAGTTTGGTGATCGCGACACCGGCAGAACCCGCACCGTTCACGACGACGCGGCAGTCTTCCTTTTTCTTTCCGGTGACCTTCAGAGCGTTCATCACACCGGCCAGTACAATGATGGCCGTTCCATGCTGATCATCATGGAATACCGGAATATCGCATCTCTTTTTCAGCTTCTGCTCGATCTCGAAGCAGCGCGGTGCCGCGATGTCCTCGAGGTTGATACCGCCGAAGCTGCCGGAGATCAGGGCAACCGTATTAACGAATTCGTCCACATCCTTTGTCTTCACGCAAAGTGGAAAAGCATCCACGCCGCCGAAGGTTTTGAACAGCGCGCATTTACCTTCCATGACAGGCATGCCGGCTTCCGGTCCGATGTCGCCGAGGCCGAGCACAGCCGTACCGTCCGTGATGACGGCGACGAGGTTGGCGCGGCGTGTATATTTGTATGAAAGATCCACGTCATCCTTGATCTTCAGGCAGGGCTCCGCAACGCCGGGTGTATAGGCGACAGCCAGGTCCTCCGCATTTTTGATCGAAACACGGCTGATCACCTCGATCTTGCCATGCCATTTTTCATGCTGCTCCAGTGCAAATTCCTTCTTATCCATGATGTCGTTTTCTCCTTATCTACTGCTGCCGTCACAGACGACAGATATTGCAGCAAAACAGCCGCAGGCAACCGAACCTGCGGCCGTATGACTCAGTCACTTCATGATTTACTGCAGCCCATCGGTGTGATCAGAATGCAGTTCGGTGTATCCACAGTGCACGGTCTGCCCTTCTGGATCAGCACGTTTTTGTCATAGTCGATGGTAAACGTTGTGATCGTGCCGGATTCATGGTTGACGCATGCGATATGCTTACCATCCGGGAACACAGCGATATCCTTCGGGTATACGCCGCCAATAGGAAGTGCAAACTTCTTCGTGAGGAGCCCGGTCTTCTGATCAATCGCGAACATAGCTACCGTATCGTCACCCGCCGTGGACGTAAAAAGGAATTTGCCATCTGGTGACATATCCATACCGGAAGCAGCGTCATGGATCTCATCCACATTTTCGGACGTCGTGCTGATTGTCTGCAGCTTCTCGAACTCCGGCTCGCCGTCATTGTCCTTATAGGAATAAACTTCTACCGAATTGTTGAGTTCATAGAGAATATAGGCAAATTTGCCGGAATTGCCGAACTTGATCAGGCGGGGCGCCGACTCGCGCTCGCAGCGGATGATATCGCGCAGCTCGAGCTTGTCCTTGTTGGAGATCGAATATACCTTGACCTGATCGATACCGTTATCGACCGCGCACAGGTACTTGTTATCCGGGGTCATTTTTACACAGCTGACGTGTGCCCGGAAGTTGCGCTCGGAAACGCTGCCGAGGCCCTTATGAAATACGCCGTCCATGACAGAGCCGAGCCTGCCGTCGTGATGGGTGTGGATCAGCGTTACTTTTCCATCATGGTATCCTGCGACAAACAGATACTTTCCTGTATGGTCCACCGATACATAGCAGCCGCGCATGCCGCCGATCTTGATGCGGTTGATCATCTTCAGATCGCCGTCATCCTCAATGGCAAAAACAGCCACGCCCTCATCCTCGATGGAATAGAGAAACTTTCCATTGGCAGAGCGACACAGATATGACGAATTGTTGATCGGGACGTACTTGCGCTCAGAGAGAGTGCCCTCTTTTACGTCCACATCATAGATGTAAATTCCGAGACTGGAGCCCTGTGTATAAGTGCCTACATAGGCTACATATTTCTGTTTGTCTGACATGACAAAACCCTCTCTTTCCAACGTTTGCCGGTTTTTTCATACGCCGACATTATTGAAAAAAGTATAGCACTAAAAATTGACAGCGTCTACCTCGCCGTACTACGATGAGCCGGAAGCAGTTACTGCTCACACTTTACCAGCCACTGACACACATGGAGGCTTCCAGCCTCCATGTGTTTCGTGGCTCCGATAGCGTATGGGCTGTAACCGGAAACGATAAGTACTGGGGGAGTCACGACATGGAACGAGTATTCCAATATGAGATAGGCCCGTCGGATGAGGGGCAGGATATCCACAGTTTTCTGCGGCGAAAGGGCTACTCGCGCCATATTCTCGCCTCTATGAAACCTGACCCTTCAGCGATCCTGCTGAATGGGAAGCATGAGTTCTTGTGCCATCCAGTCTGCGCCGGCGATGTGCTGACGACGCGCGTCTGTGATCCCGTGTCATCGAAGAATATTGTACCCGCGCCCGTCCCTTTCGGCATCGCCTATGAAGACGAAGATATTCTCGTTGTGAACAAGCCCGCCGGTCTGGCGATCCATCCGGCGATCAGTCATCCGGAGAATACGCTCGGCAACGGCGTTGTCTGGTATTACGAGCAACAGGGAATCCCGTTCGTTTTCCGGTGCATCAATCGTCTCGACCGCGATACGACGGGTCTTCTGATCGTGGCAAAAAACATTGTCGCCTCCTGTGTCCTTGAGCAGGCACTGCTGCGACGCGAGATCCACCGGACATACCTCGCCATCGCGGAGGGAAAAACAGATCCCGCCGGAACCGTGGATGCACCCATCGGCAGAAGGACGCGTTCTCTCATCGAACGCTGCATCGATCCCGAAAATGGCGAACGCGCCGTCACGCATTATAAGACACTGCGCTATCTGCCTGGAGCTGCTAAATCGGATATATCCAGTTCTGTCGAAAATTCCTCCGCATCTGACGTCAGATCTCTGCTCGAGCTGCAGCTTGAGACCGGCCGTACGCATCAGATTCGTGTGCACATGGCAAGTCTTGACCATCCGCTCGCAGGCGATACGCTCTACAATCCTTCCTATCTGCGGCGTCCGGATGATCCTGTTCCGGCCGGAACCGATATTGCCAGACAGGCGCTGCACGCATGGAAACTGGATTTCACGCATCCGATTACCGGAATGCCCATGCATATGGAAACCCCTGTGCCTGACGACATGCAGGCTCTCCTTTCTGCGAATTCTATCTGGTGAAGCTCCCACTCCCAAATCCCCGAAGGGATTTGGAAGGGGCCTCTTTTCCGCCCGCCGCTGAACCTCGGCGGGCCGGTTTCCGTTAATCACCATGACGGAAATACCTGAAAGATATGTCGTTAG
>Ga0256406_1001603_pt1 | contig 35738 bp, 13 predicted proteins | sample RumenRJG_03DNA_FD_185986 | JGI IMG/M metagenome (GOLD analysis project Ga0256406, IMG submission 185986) | Bovine rumen microbial communities from Lethbridge, Alberta, Canada - RJG_03 | ecosystem: Host-associated > Mammals > Digestive system > Stomach > Rumen | place: Canada: Alberta | collected...
CTTCGGTTTCTGGAATGAGCTGATTAGTGGTAATGTGGAGGTGTATCGTCAGAAGACCACCGATCTGCTGATGGGTAACCGCTCACTGCCTTCAAGTTCTGGTTTCCCCTCTTTGGATTATCAGAACGTAGGTGCCATGGAGAATGTTGGTTGGGAGTTCAACCTGAATGGTAACCGTATCATCAAGGCCGGTAAGTTCTCGGTTGACTTCAACGTTACTTTTGCTAACAACCGCAATAAGTTGACAGAGATGGATGAGACCGTGCTGGCCTCACTGAATAATGACTTCGACAAGAAGAATGGCAGCTACCTCTCACGTGTGGAGCTGAACCGTCCTCTGGGTGGTATCTATGGCTTCCGCTACAAGGGTGTGTACCAGTACAGCAAGTACTCTGAGGTAGAGGTTCCCGGTGTGAGCGGACCAAATGCTCCTGTGGCACGTGATAAGGATGGCAATGTCATCGTGGACAACTACGGTCGCACGAAGCCAATCAGATTCTGCTACACCGGCATCGAGGAAGATGAGAAGGAGTTCAAGGGTGGTGACGCTATCTATGAGGATATCAACCACGACGGACAGATCAATGAGTTGGATATCGTATATCTCGGCTCTTCTCTGCCTAAGTTTACTGGTGGTTTCGGCTTTAAGTTGCACTTCGGCCGTCTCACACTGAACAACCAGTTCAACTTCCGTTATGGTAATAAGATTATTAATAAGGCACGTATGAATGCAGAGAATATGTATTCAAACAACAACCAGAGTCGTGCCGTGCTGTGGCGCTGGCGTGTTGAGGGTGACGTCGCTCCTATCCCGCGCGCGCTATATAATTATGGTTATAACTGGTTGGGTAGCGACCGCTTCGTGGAGGATGGTTCTTTCATCCGTCTGAACTATACACAGCTGAGCTATGCTGTACCACAGAAGCATCTGAAAAAGCTCGGTCTGAGTCAGTTGAGTCTGTATGTATCGGCTAACAACTTGTTTGTACTGACTAAGTATTCTGGTGCCGACCCAGAGGTGGGTTACGGTGGCTATGGTGTCGTGACGGATAATGCTCAGACACCTCGTGCCAAGTCATTCACCGGCGGTGTTACTATTTCTTTCTAATTGATAAAAAACTGGAAATTATGATTACCAAAAACATAAAACATAACTTGGCCGTTCTTGCAATGGGCTGTGGTGTTGCCTTTACTACAGCAGGCTGCAATGATTTCCTCGATGTGCTGCCCATGAACGATGTGGTGCTCGAGAACTACTGGACCAAGGAGAGCGACGTCACCAGTGTGCTGATGGGTTGCTACGAGAGTCTTCAGTCGGGTGATTGTGTGACCCGTATGGGACTGTGGGGTGAGGTTCGCTCTGATAATATCAGGATGGGAAACTCGTCGGCACAGGACCTGGAGCAGATGTTGAAGGAGAATATCCTGCCAACAAACGGTTACTGCAACTGGACGGCTTTTTATCAGACCATCAATCGTTGTAATATTCTGATGCACTATGCTCCCAAGGTGCAGGAGTTGGATCCAAACTATACGCAGTCGGAGATGAAGGCCAATATTGCAGAGGCTACATTCATCCGTTCGCTGTGTTATTTCTACCTGATTCGTACTTTCCGCGATGTACCATTCACGCGTGAGCCAAGTATCGATGATACGAAGGAGTATCGTATTCCTGCCGATTCATTTGATGTGGTGCTGAATAATATCATTGCCGACATGGAATCGGTGAAAGATGATGCACCCATGTATTTCCGCAAGCCGAGTCCTGACAGGATTGACATGGATGCTGAGCGTGACAATACGGCTCGCATCACTCGTCCTGCCATGTATGCGCTCCTGGCCGACCTCTATCTGTGGCAGGGCGACTGGAAGAAGTGCGTGGAATGTTGTGACTATGTGATTGACTTCAAGAAAGATGAGTTCGACAAGCTGCTGAAACGTCGTTTGCAGAATGATGTGCAGTTGTTCAACGAGATACCTCTTTATCTTGAGAAGGTAGGTAGCCTTTCCGGTAATGCCTATAATGCAATCTTTGGCGAAGGTAACTCTTTTGAGAGTATCTTTGAGATTTCTTATGTAAGTAGCAATACCGATAATCAGAATTCATATGCTGGTTCGTTCTTTACGCACGTGAACAATAATCAAATTACCAGCGGTAATCTGGTGGCTTATGATGGATTCTATGATGGCTTGCCCACAAAGAATACGGAACTCTTCAATACCAAGGATTGCCGTGCCTACGAGTCAATCTACGAGCGAGGAACAGCCTACTGGATTTCTAAGTATGGTGCCCAGACGGTTGAGCTGGATAATACGAAGACCAACTGGAAACCAAGTTATAGCTGGCGTTCGGAGAATTTCTCCAATTGGATTGTCTATCGCCTTACTGACGTGATGCTGATGAAGGCTGAGGCGCTGATAGAGCAGGGCAGTGACAATTATGAGGATGCCTTCACGCTGATCAATGCTGTGAACCGACGTGCTGTCAACTCGTTGACACCCGGTAGTGGCGAGGTGCTCAAATTTGATGACTATAAGAACACCCTTGATGATATGAGAAAGCTTGTGATGGAGGAACGTCAACGTGAGTTCATGTTCGAGGGTAAGCGCTGGTTTGACCTGGTACGTATGGCCCGTCGCACGGGTAGCACCAGGGAACTGGCTAAGACTGTTACCAAGAAACAGCTGACGAATATCGGTGGTATCCAGATCCGTCTGGCCGACCCCAATGCGCTTTATATGCCTTATAGCCGTTCAGAACTGAAGGTAAACCCCTATTTGACGCAGAATCCTGCCTATAATACAGGTGGTGATGCCGATCTGCAGAAGAACTAAGACGATAATTGACAATTGAATATTGAAAATTATGAATATAATGAAAATATATAGAAATATATGGCAACTGGCCGCTGCATGTTGCCTGTTGGCTGTTGGCGCAGTGACGACTTCTTGTTCTGACGACGACAGCGACGCACCTCTGAATTTCTATTCTTCGGTACGTCTCACTGCTGCAGAGTTCATCGAGGCCGATGATGCGCAGTTCAGTGACTTCAAGTATATCCTCCAGAAGGGTAACTATCTTGGTATGCTGAAGACTTACGGACACTATACCGTCTTCGCTCCAACCAATGAAGCTATCCAGCTGTATCTGAAAGAGAAAGGCTATCCTTGTGTTGACAGTCTTCCTAAGGAGATTTGTGACACCCTCTCACGCACGCATATTGTGAGTGACAAGGCTTACTTCACAACCGATATGGGTGATGAGGTGTCGCCAGTCAACATGAATGATAACTATATCAACATGACCTCGGACAGTGATGTGGTCAATAATAATGCGCTGGTATTCTATGTCAACGAGAAATCACGTCTGATTCAGCGTGACGACTCGGTGACCAATGGCGTAGTTCATGTCATTGACCATGTCATCAAGGCCAGCAACGACTTGCTGCCAGCCCTGATAGAGAAGAATCCCAAGCTGAGCATCTTCTATCAGGCTCTTCGTCTGACTGGCATGGCCGACTCGTTGATGAAGTATATCGACCAGACCTATACAGTAGACCCCGACTCTGCTATCGGTGGTAAGGGCTTTGGCGTGGTAAACTCTACGGCCGGTGACGGCTCTGGCCAGAAGACAACGACCTATTATCCCAAGGAACGTAAGTTCATGTTTACGGCCTTTGTGGAAACCGACTCTGTCTTTGAGGCAAATGGTATCCATAACCTGGATGAACTGATTCAGTTTGCCAACACAATCTATCATGAGTCTTACCCCGATGACTTGGCGTATGATAATGACTTTAAGGACAGACGTAACCCATTGAACCGTTTCATCAGTTATCACCTGATGCCATGTAAGGGCGACCGTGACTACTGGGTTCACTGTAAGGGCGCACTTTGGAAGAATAAGTTCCTGGTAGAGTCTTACGACCCTGAAGAATATTTCGAGACAATGGCTCCTCATACCATCATGCGTTTCAGCAGTCCTGCCGGTGAAGAGGTATATATCAACCGCAAGGAGACTTATGCTTCTGTGAATGGTGTATGGACGAAACCTAAGAAGACGGTGGAACAGGAAGGTATCCATGTGCTGAAGGAAAAGGGCGCTGAGTGTAGTAACGGTATCTATCACTATATCGACGGTATCCTGGTTTATTCCAAGGATGTACGCTCAAATGTGCTCAACCGCCGTATCCGTATCGACAGCAGCTGTCTGAGTCCTGAGTTCATGAACTCTCATGCACGTTACTATTACATGGGTAAGGACCGTATGATGATTGGCTACAAGCATGGTTATCTGATGAACTTCAAGATGCACAATGCCAATACCTTCGTGGGATGTGGAAACGAGCAGGAAGGATGGGTACACTATGAGGGTAGTGGTGTATGTATCACCGGTGAGCGCTTCGATGCCTCTATCAAACTGCCTTCTGTGCCTATGGATGGTACTTACGAGGTACGTATCGGTTACTCACAGGGTGATGACCGTGGTATTGCCCAGGTTTACCTGAATAATGAGGCCTGCGGTATCCCTGTCAGCTTCCGTATCCTCGATAGTAACGCCGGTCGTGTGGACGATACTGGTGATGTGGAGGAAGACCGCGCAAACGATAAGGCTATGCGTAACCGTGGTTTCATGAAGGCTATGGCCAGCTATGGTACACGTAATGGTACCAGTCTGCGTGACCAGAGCAACTGTTTACGCCGTATCCTTGTACGTCAGACGATGCGTGCTGACCAGGACTACTGGTTGCGTTTCCGTCAGATCCTGCCGGGTAACTCGCTCTATATGTCTCTTGACTACGTAGAACTCTGCCCCAAGGATGTCTATGATGATCCGGAAGGTGAAAATCCATTCTAATTGACAATCGAAGAAAGAAAATTGATAATTATGACAACGAATAATATCAAACATTATTTCTTAGCGTTCTGCGTAGGCTGCGGTGCCGTGTCTCTGACAACGGCCTGCAGCGAATGGGACGACCATTATGAGGATCCTATTACTCAGGCCAATGGTCAGCAGTCTTTGTGGCAGACCATCCAGCAGAACCCGGAATTGAGCGATTTCAGTGAGGTGCTCAGCAAGACGATGGTACTGCGTCAGCACAGGAAGACGGATATCAGTTATGCCGACCTTCTGAATGGCTCGCAGACCTATACCGTGCTGGCACCCGTCAATGGCACATTCAATAAGGACTCTGTGCTTGCCCTGCTGGAAACAGATAAGGGTGACTCTATGGTGGTACGCTCATTCGTGGGTAATCACCTGTCGTTCAGTCTGACGAATGATACAGAACAGCCAACTGATTTCTTCCTGCTGAACACCAAACGTGCGTCTATTGGCAATGGACAGGTGATGGGCGTTAATCTGAAAGAGAAGAATATGAGGGCTAAAGGTGGCATCCTGCATGTTTTGGAGAATACGCTACCTTACCGCCATAACCTCTACGAAGTGCTGATTAATAATGATCGTTATACGAAGATTGGTGAACAGCTGACCAGCTACGAAGAGGATGAGTTCAGTCCTTCACTATCTGTAGAAGGTGATATGGTGGATGGTGAACAGCTCTATGTGGATTCTGTGTTCATTGAACGTAACAAATTGCTGGAACAGGTTGGCAGAATAGCCGATGAAGACTCTACCTATTATATGATTGTGCCTTCAAATGACGAATGGCAGCGCGTATGGCAGGAGGCTATGGAATATTTCCGTTATGATTCAAAGGTTGAGGGCGGTGACTCCCTGCAGCGTTTGTATGCCAACTCGGCCCTGTTGTCAGATGCCATTTTCAGTCGTACCATTCAGGCCAGTCCTGAAGACTCACTGAAAACGCGGGAATATGATAAGAAGTATCCCAAGTATCATGTGTTCCATAAGCCGTTTGAGGAAGGTGGCATTTTCTACGGTGCCACACCGTCTGCCTGCAGTAATGGTACGCTCTACACCACGGACAAGTGGCCGTTCACACCACAGATGACCTATCAGCGCGAGATTCGCTGCGAGGGTGAGGCTAAGGGCGTGATTATTGATAATACCTTGTCAAGTTACACCACGCGTCATCATGTGGCAGATAGCGTGTCGGAGAACTGGTATCTGGTTATCTCTCCTGAGAAAAATACCAGTAACTGGACAATGACCTTTAAGTTGAGCAATACGCTGGCTGGTACCTACGATATCTGTATCGTAACGCTGCCTCAGACGGTCTATGACCCCACCAGGACCAATCTGAAGCCTTGTCAGTTCCAGGCAGAAATCAACTATGTTGACGAGAATGGTAATGCTCAGACATACGACTGTGGTAACAAACAGAAGTTTAAGACCCGTCCGGAGGTTGTTGATACCGTAGTGGTTGCCGAGGACTTTAAGTTCCCCGTCTGCAACTATGGTCAGACGAATAACAAGGTAACGGTTAAACTGAGATGTAGCATTCTGGCTAAGGATACTCCAAACTATTCACGCGAGATGTTGCTCGACTGCATCTACCTGCGTCCCAAGAAAATGAAGAGTGAAGAGTAAAAAGTAAAAATAGAACGAATATGAAAACAGTAATCTATAATAATATAAAAGGTATAGTAAAAGGTATTCTGCCTTCTTGCCTCTTTATCTTTTTGCCCTTGACAGTGACAGCTCAGGAGATGAAGAAGGTGAGCGGTTATGTGATGGATGCTGCCACGGGCAAGCCTTTGGCCGGTGTCATCGTTGAAGCCTATGGTAACCATCGTTTTACTGCCATGACTGATGAGACTGGTGCCTATGAGTTGAAGGTGCCCGAGTACGTGAGCAGTGTCAGTATGCGTGTTGAGGGCTATCAGGTCCTGCAGAAAGCTATCCGTACCAATACGGAAAAGACCAACGCAGAGCTTTATCCTAATACGTTCAGTCCTATCTATGAGCGTTCTACAACATCTGTATCCAGTCGTCGTGCCGAAGGTTTCGAGAATACGGCTCAGGTAAGCATCGACCCCCTGGTGGCAGAGCAGTTGGGTGCTGATATCCATTCTGTTGGCCGCAGTGGCCAGTTGGGTATTGGTAATACCATGTTTATGAATGGTCTGACCAGTCTTCAGACAAATGCCCAGCCCCTGGTTGTGATTGATGGTGTCATCACAGACATGCAGTACGACCGCGAGATGTTGCATTCCGGTTACTATAATAACCTGTTGGCCAACTTGAGCGTTACTGATATTGAGAGTGTCACCGTGTTGAAGAACGGTACGGCTATCTATGGTGCCAAGGCAGCTGGTGGCGTCCTGCTCATCAAGACCAAGCGCAATAAGTCGATGGCTACCAAGATTGATGTGAATATCAACGGTCAGTTTATGCTCCAGCCCCGTCTGCCAAAGATGATGGGTGCAGAGGACTATCGCCTCTATGCAACTGAGTTGTTGAGCGGACTCACCTCTAATGTACAGAGCATGGAGTTTGTCAATGCCGATCCCAGCAATTATTATTATAAGACCTATCATAATAATACCGACTGGACAAAGGAGGTTTACCGTAATTCCTTTGTGTCTAACTACGGCATCAATGTGCAGGGTGGTGATGAGGTGGCTAACTATAACCTCTCTGTGGGCTACTCTTTTGGCGAGGCTACACAGCGCGGTAACGACTTCTCGCGTTTCAACATGCGACTGAACACCGATATCCATGTGTTCCGTGGACTCGATGTACGTTTCGATGCTGCCTATAGTGACGTGAACCGTGACTTGCGTGATGACGGTGCGCCTGCCGACCTGACCGTGGGTACGGTAACGGCACCAGGTTTCCTCTCACTGATTAAGTCGCCATTCCTTTCACCTTATGCATACGACGTCAACGGCAGACTGAGCCATTATTTGTCGGCTGCCGACGATTATGCCAGCAAGGCTTTTGAGGCTGATGGATCTGTTCATGCCAATGCAGTACGCTTGGCTAACCCCACAGCTATCCTGAATCTGGGTAATGGCGAGAACCGTAATGAGTCTGGTAACCGTATGGTGACTTTCAGCATCACACCGCATTATCAGTTCAATGACCATCTCTCACTGCAGGAGCATTTCAATTTCACGCTGGTAAATACCAACGAGAACTATTACCTGCCTCTTGAGGGTACGCCTCCTTTCCGTCTGATGACTTCAAGCAATATCCAGGTGACGAATATGGCACAGAGCATGGCTGCACGTCAGAATGCTATCGTGAGTGACACCCGTCTGATGTGGAACAACCGCTATGGTGCTCATAAGATTGATGTCTTTGGCGGCGTACGCTACCAGAGCAGCAAGTACAAGCTGACAGCCCAGCGTGGTTACGATACTGGTAACGATAAGTATCCTAATACGGGCAATACACGTAACTACAAGTCTACATGGGGTGCAGATGACAAGAGCCGCGATCTTACATGGTATGCTCAGGCCGACTATAACTGGGCTGAGAAATACTATGTCCAGGCTGGTTTCTCTGCCGAGACCAGTTCACGTTTCGGTAGTGATGCCGACGGTCTGAAACTCGGTGGCGTGGTATGGGGCCTCTTCCCCAGCGTGAATGCCGCATGGGTGCTCAGCAATGAGAAGTGGCTGGCTAATGTCAAGGGTATAGACTATCTGCGTCTGAATGCCGGTTTTGATGTGACAGGTAATGATAATATTGACTATATCGCTTCAGAGACCTATTTCATTCCTAATAATATGCTGACCCAGAAGGTTGACGGAAAGTCTATTGGTAATATCGGTAATACTTCCCTGAAATGGGAAACTACCAATCGCCTGACACTTGGTCTGGAGGGTAATTTCTTCAATAACCGCCTGAATGCCCATGTCAATTATTTCAAGGGATGGACCAGCAACCTGCTTACCCTGCGCCAGTTGGCCTGGACCAGTGGCTTGGCAGAGAACTGGAGCAACGACGGTAAGCTTGAAAACGAAGGTTTTGAGGTAGGTGCCAGTCTGAAGGTGCTCAACCTGAAGGACTTCGGATGGGAACTGGGAGCATCTGCAGGTCACTATGTGAACAAGATTACTGCACTGCCCAATAACAACAGATCATTTGAGACAGAGGCCTATGGTGCTACGATTCTCTCACAGGTAGGCACTGCTGCCGGCGTGTTCTATGGCTTTAAGACCAATGGCGTCTATGCCACTCAGGCTGAGGCCGATGCCGATGGCTATTATCTGGTGAACGACCGTGATGAGAAGCAGTATTTCGCTGCTGGTGACATGCGTTTCGTCGACAAGGATAATAATGGTATCATTAATGACGACGACCGTTTTGTTATTGGCGACCCCAATCCCGATATCTACGGTAATATCTATACTCGCTTCAACTGGAAGAACTGGTCTCTGAATGCCACATTCCGCTATTCTATCGGTAATGATGTGTACAACTATCAGCGCTCACTGCTCGAGGGTGGCTCTCGTTTCTACAACCAGACCACGGCCATGCTGACTCGCTGGACTGGTGAGAACCAGCAGACCAATATGCCTCGTATCAGCTATGGTGATCCTATGGGTAACAGTCGTTTCAGTGACCGTTGGATTGAGGATGGCAGCTATCTGCGCCTGAGCAATGTCACACTGAGCTATTCTATCCCCATCCGCAGCACTTACCTGCAGGGTATCACACTCTGGGGTGGTGCCTATAATCTCTTCACCATTACCCGTTATCTGGGTAGTGATCCCGACTGTGGCGTAAGTGGCAATGCCTTGTTGCAGGGTATCGACCGTGGCTTGCTGGCCAACGCCCGTTCTTTCGCTCTTGGTGTGAAGGTGAACCTCTAAGTGTAAATTGAAAATTGATAATTGAAAATTGAAAATTATGAATATCAAGGTATATAATAAATGGATGATAGGCGTTGGCTGTTTGTTGATGGCTACCAGTGTGATGTTTTCTTCCTGCGCTGATTTGATGGAGACCGACAGCGAGCTGGTGGAATATGAGAAGGATAATCATCTGGATTCACCCTCAGACAGCGTTTATAGCGTGATGGGTATTATCTATAAGCTTCAGACCATTGCTGACCGTACGGTCATCCTGGGTGAGGTGCGTGGTGACCTGACGACTGTCCAGGCTGCTGCTTCCAAGGATCTGAAGGCTGTAGCCAACTTCACTGTTGACACGGAAAATGCATATAACCGTATTAGTGACTATTACGCTGTTATCAATAACTGTAACTATTTCCTGACTAACGTCAAAAAGGACCTGGTACGCCATGACCGTACTGTTTTTGAACGTGAGTACGCTGCCGTCAAGGGTTTCCGCGCATGGACTTATCTGCAGTTGGCACAGATTTATGGTGAAGTTCCCCTGGTAACAGAGCCCCTACTTACTGAGGAGGCTGCCCAGAATGCGATGAACCAGACACCTGTGGGCATTGATGAAATCTGCAAATATTTCATTGATGACTTGAAACCCTATGTGGACACACCTGTTCCTGGCTATGGTAATATTGATGAAAGACCTTCAAAGAAATTCTTCATCCCCATCCGTGCCCTGTTGGGCGACCTTTGCCTCTGGGCTGGTCGTTATGATGAGGCTGCAATGTATTATCACGACTATCTGGCCTTGCGTACAAGTCCTGTGACTACTGGTACGGCTCATGCCTTTTGGGATGATACGGATACCAAGGAGTTCCGTCTCGTCAACGACAACCTCTCTTTTGGCGGTAACGAGTGCTTGTGGGCTATCCCTATGGAGATTAATGAGTTTTACGGTATCCATAGCGAACTCGTGAATATCTTCAATTCTACAAGCTTGAATATGCAGTATGCCCAGGTGATGCCAACCCAGCAGCTCCGCGATTTGTCAGCATCATGTGACTATTGCTATATCCAGACAAAAGTAGATGGTTCTCTTGATACGCTTTATGCTCCCAGGGAGAATCTGACGAAGAAGGAATATCTGGGTGACTTGCGCCTTGGTGCTCTTTACTCGAATGTTGTAACTAGCGCAGACCGTTTCGGACGTGTTTCAAATGAATATCAGTATATCTATAAGTTCAGTTCTGAAGAGGTAGTTCTTTATCGCGCCAATATGGTTTACCTGCGTTATGCTGAAGCCCTGAACCGTGCTGGTTGTCCTCAGTCTGCTTTCGCAGTTCTGAAGTATGGACTCTATCCTGATATGGTCGCAAAGCATGTGGACAGCCTGGAGCAGGTGAAAGCCGGCACGCTTATCGACTTTGACGTGACATTGTTTACAAGCGAGAATACCCAGGGCATACATTCCCGTGGTTCTGGCAGCGCTGAGTGTGATACGCTCTACCGCATGCCGATGCCAGCCGCAGGTGAGGCTGCCACCCGTCAGGATACCATCAACTACCAGATTCCAAAGATTGAGGACATGATTATCAAGGAAATGGCATTGGAGGGTGCTTTCGAGGGCTATCGTTATTACGATTTGATGCGTGTGGCACTCCGCCGTAACGCTCCAGAATACCTTGCCGACCCCATTTCCAAGCAGAATGGAAAGGCGGATGATGCCCTGAGAGCCCTCTTGATGGACAAAAAGAACTGGTATTTACCTCGTCCGTAAGGCGACTATATACTTCATTTGTTTCCAACGGTTGTCAAATGGTTGCATTTTCGCAGAAAAAGTGATAAATGTTCAAAAACGTAAAGAAACGAAACATTTGATATAGTCTATAACGGAAAAAGGTCGTACTTTTGCATCGTCGATAAGACATTTTGATGTTAGATGATAATAGTAATGATTCATTTTATAGTTATAGTTAGTAGTTGGATTTTAGTTTTGTAGTATATTAGTTATGGTAAAACTAATGCAAACGGTCACCTGTATGAGAATATCGGTGACCGTTTTGTTTTTGTCATTTTTAACCTGAGATTGTTATAAATGCCTGTTTTTGGCCTCATGAAACAAAAACAAAAGAAAAATTAACTTAATAAAAAGTTTTGTTTTCTTTTCTTTTTTGTATCTTTGCATCCGGATAATGCATGTTTTACCATAACGAACGTATGAAACGTACCATATTATTACTGCTCCTGTCAGTACTCTTTTCTGAGCTGTCTTATGCTCAGGCAGGATATTTTATTTCATCCGACCGCTTCTCCAGCAGTCTTATTTCTGATTTGTGTCAGGACCGTCAGGGTTCTGTATGGATTGGTACCGACTATGGCTTGAACCGTTTTGATGGCTACCGTTTCCAGACGTTTCTTCATGATGATAAAGATCCCAGTTCCCTTTCCGTTAATGTGGTGGTATCGTTGCTCAATGATCGTGAAGGACGCCTGTGGATAGGTACCAACCGTGGTCTGGATCGTTTTGATCATGATACGGAGACATTTGTACATTATCCATTCCCCAATAATATCCAACCTCGTGTGTCAAGCCTGTGCCAGAGCAAGGATGGCAGTATTCTTGTAGGTACGTCTGGTTATGGCATCTTCAAATTAGGCCCAAGTGGCAAGTTGGAAGATGTTAATGCCAGTCGTCGAGAGATGTATTTCAGTCGCCTCTTTGAGGACAGTCGCGGCTGGGTATGGAAGAGCGGCTTTGATGAGTCTATCGTCGTTTATGATGGTAAGAAGGTGACCCGTTTCAAGTCGCAGGTAGGTAATCCGCAAGGTTTCGTAGAACATGATGGCGAGGTACTTGTCGTTTGTCTGCATGGTTTCATGTCATACCGCAATGGCAAGATGGGTGTTGCCAATATCGATGTCAGTCAGGCGAAATCGCGTGAGGCTGTTTTTACCAGTGTGTCCATTGGCGAAGGCGGTAATATATATATAGGTACACGAGGTCAGGGCCTTTACCGCCTGTCGTCAGGCCATTCCCGCCGTTTGGAGCGTGTTGCTATTGATGCCTATGGCATTGACTCTAACACCGCAAAGGTCAGTAGCATTCTCTTTGACCGTAGCGGTAATATGTGGCTGGGCTGTCACCGCAAAGGCCTGCTGTTGATGCCCCTGCGTCCCATGCCGTTTAAGAATTGGAACTTCTTGTCTCAGGGTGTCAACCTTGGTTCTACGATATCTTCCGTTTGCGAAGGCGACAATGGAATGGTGTGGTGTACGGTACAGGGCGTAGGTATCTACGGCTTTAATACCGAGGGACGTGTCGTTGCCCATCCTGCATCACCGGATGCCGTGGAGTTTATTTTCCGTGACCGTCAGCAGCGTTATTGGGTGGGTACTGACGATGGCTTGTTTGCCTATGACCCCGTAACAGGCCGTTCAGAGCTGAAGGTGACATATGACTGTGACCGCTTTAATGATATGACCAGTGATCCCAGTGGCCGTATCTATATCTCCACCTATTCTCGTGGTTTCTGTATCTATGACCCTCAGACAGGTGATTTGCGCAACTATAATTTCTATCAGAATGACTCTGTGCGTGGCAGATTGTGCAATAACTGGATTATGGGCATGTCGTCCGATACGCAAGGATTGATATGGATGGCCACATCTTATGGCGTGTCTTGCTACGAACCCAGTACGGGCAGTTTCCGTTCGCAAGGATGGGAAACATTGCTCGAAGGTGTCGTATGCTTCGATGTCTGCGAATTACGTGGCGGACAGTTGCCCGACGGCCGTTCTCTCCGTGGCTTTATTGCCATTGGTACCGAACAGGGACTGTATCTCTACGACCGCAGGGCACATCAGGTGGAACGCTTCCCAGGCAGTGAACAGCTTAATAATAAGACAGTTTGTTATATCGTCCAGTCAAATGATAACAACCTGTGGTGCTCTACCTCACAGGGTATCTGGAAGTATCAGGTCAATTCGCATAATTTTATCGGTTATGTAGGAGGAAATGGCCTTACCCAGAAGGAATTCCTTTATGGTGTTGGTATGCACACGGATGAAGACCGTATCTTCTTCGCCCATAGTGATGGTTTCACGGTGTTCTATCCCAAGGATCTTAAGGATGATATCGCCTCTTTGGCACCTCTGCAACTGACGGGTGTGCTTGTCGGCGGTCGTGCTGTGACGCGTAATACCGAACTGAATGGCGTCATTGTTACGGATAAACCCGTAAGCGAAAGCAATCATTTCACGCTGAGTTATCTGGACCATACGATTACGCTGGGCTTCTCGCAGATGAATTTCGATAATCCCATGAACGTGATTTTCGAATATCGTGTTGATGATGGTGACTGGATTCGTAATCCGGTTGGTGTCAATGAGTTTACGTTGAGCCACCTGCAGCCCGGTACTTATCATATCCATGTGCGTGCCCAGCAGGGTGGGGAATATACGCCAGAGAAAGAGGTCGTATTGGAGATACGTGCTCCTTGGTATCGCACCAAGCTGGCCTATTTCATCTATTTCGCCATCCTGATGTCCATAGGTATCTATGTCTTTGTGACCTATCGTCGTCGTGCTGCCGAGCAGATGAACGAAGAAAAGATGAAATTCCTGATTAATGCCACGCACGATATCCGTTCGCCGCTGACATTGATTATGAGTCCGCTGGCCAACCTGAAACGTCGTCTTACCGGCACTGATCAGACGGATGCCCTGCGCGATATCGATACCATCGAGCATAATGCGAAACGTATCCTGAATCTGGTGAATCAGATTCTGGATGTACGTAAGATTGACAAGCAGCAGTTGCAGTTGCATTGTCAGCAGACGGATATGGTGAAATTCGTCAATGGCATCTGTAAGATGTACGAGTATAATGCCAGCGAGCGTCATATCACCTTCCGTTTCAATCATGAGGACGAACGCCTGGAGGCCTGGGTTGACCGTAGTCAGTTTGATAAGGTGGTAACCAATCTCCTTTCAAATGCCTTTAAGTACAGTTTCGATGGCGGTACGATAGATGTCAATCTCTCGCACGATGACAAGAATCTCAAGCTCCAGGTCGTAGATACCGGTGTGGGACTTGATGGTGACAGCCTGAAGCATATCTTTGACCGCTTCTATCAGGGCACCAACTCTTATCGCCTGCATATTGACGGTACGGGCATTGGACTGAACCTCTGTAAGATGATTGTCGATATGCACCATGGTACTATCGAGGCTCGTAACCGTCAGGGTGAGAAGGGGTCTGTCTTTGAGGTTTGTCTGCCTTTGGGTAAGGAGCATCTGACGGAGCAGGAGGTTGTCGTGGAAACAGTTGACGCTCAACAGTCTCCCAATACCCAACACCTGACATCCAACAAACATCGTGTGCTGGTTGTTGATGATGATGAGGAAATCTGCCGTTATATCTCTACTGAACTAGGACGTTACTATAAGTTCACCACAAGTCCTAATGGTAAGGATGGCTTAAAGGAACTGCTCACAGGCGAATTTGATGTCGTGGTGAGCGATGTGATGATGCCTGAGATGGACGGCTTCACCATGCTCCGCATGATTAAGACCAATGTCAATATCGCACATATCCCTGTGGTGATGCTTACTTCCAAGGCCGATGTGGCCAACCGCCTGGAGGGTCTCGAACGTGGTGCTGATGCTTTCCTGGCCAAACCTTTCGACCTTGAAGAACTCCACATGGTGATTGAGAACCTGATCCAGGGTCGCCAGCGCCTGAAGGGTAAGTATAGCGGTGCCCAGCAGCAGGTAGACAAACTGGAACAGCCTGAGGTGAAGGGCAATGATGAACTGCTCATGGAACGTATCATGAAGGCGGTGAACAAGAACCTGTCGAATAGCGACTTCAATGTGGATATGCTGACGCAGGAAGTTGGTATCAGTCGTGCACAGCTGCATCGCAAGATGAAAGAGATGACGGGTATCTCTACCTCAGAGTTCATCCGCAATATCCGATTGGAGCAGGCTGCCCGTCTGCTGCGTGAGCAAAAAATCAATGTCACGCAGGTGGCTTATACCGTAGGCTTTTCAAATCTGGCTCACTTCTCCACCATCTTCCGTAAACATTTCGGTATCGCACCGTCGGAGTATGCAGAGAAAAATGGTGAGGTAGATGCATAAAATACCCCGTTTTGATTTTATATAAACGTGAGTTTCTGATTCAGATTCTCACGTTTTTTATTTCTATGTATCGTTGCAAAAGTATTTGAAATATGCGTATTTCTATGTTTTTGGACAAAAAACAAAGTCTATGAGACAAAAATCAAATAGTGTTCGCGCGATTCATATTACCTTTGCGGCGATTATTAATCGAAACTATCATTTATTATTCACATTTTATTAACTTAATTATTAACTTAAAACTTTATGCACATGAGAAAAACTTACATGATGCTGCTCGCACTGGTGCTCACGATGTTGGGCGTCTCTGATGCGATGGCTCAGAAGATTTATCGCGCAGAGCTCGATAAGTCGATGTTTAAGGCATGGACAAGCGATCAGCCTGGGGCTACCGAAGTAGAGAACCCTGAGGCTATTGATGTCTCGGATGAAAATCCGAATGGTACTCCATTCTCTTGCGACAACAATCTTTATAAGGAGATTGGTTCGTGGAGTGGTATCTTCGGTAATACTGCAGCTTACTATCTTTGGTATGCTGACATTACTGGTACCAAGAAGATGTACTTCAAGGGTACACCTGGTTTCAAATTCTATGTTCAGTTCAACCGTCAGGCTCCTGAGGAGGGCGGTGACGCCCATGGTGGTGCTATGGTTCAGCAGGAACTGACCATTGGTGACGATGGAACTGCTACTTATGACATTCCTGAGAGCATGACCTATGTTCACTTGAACTGTATCAAGACTAAGGGCATTACAGGTACTGGTGTTCTCAAAGGTATGGAAATTGAGGGTACTGTTAAGCCTGTTACGGGTATTCTCAGTATGATTAACAATGGTGATGCTGAGGGTGACGACCTCTCTAGCTTCCCTGTTTCTCTGGATGGACCTAATAATGGTGGTACGGCTAACGATAAGCCAGAGGTTGTTGATGGTGGCGTTAGCGGTAAGTGCTTTAAGGTGACCTCTGTTGAGAATCCTACTGAATCATGGCACACTCAGTTCTATATTAAGGCTGACGATACAATGGCTAGGGGATCTAAGTGGAAGCTTAAGATGTCTATTAAGGCCAGTGAGAATGCAAGAATCACTACAAGTGCACAGGCAGAGCCTCGTACTTGGAAAGGTGGTATGGGCATTGATGAATTCGGTGTTTCTACTGAATGGCAGTCTTATGAGTGGTCAGGTGAAATCGGTGTAGATGACTTCAAGAGTATCGCTTTTGACCTGAGTAATGGTGATGATGAAGTTCCTAACACTAATGGTGATGGTACTGTTAAAGTAAACCATGGTATTTCTTTCTACTTCGATAATATTGAGTTCGGTTATGACCTTGGTGGTTCAAACCCCTTAAGTGCCATTAACGTAACTGCCGCTGCCGATGTTGTTCGCATTGACCTCGGTGGTACAACCAATATGAAAGAATTGGTAAAGGCTGCTCCTACCAAGACTTTGATTTTTGACAATAGTGTCGCTTCTGTCACAATTGGTGGCGAACCTGTTGAAATCGTTTCTGTTGAGGGCTTTGATGATGGAAATCTTTACATCTTCATTGAAGACGACTATTATGGTGATGACGAGATGAAGGTTGCCTTTAAGAATCCAGAGGATGCTGCTCATCATTTGCTTTTTGCTACTGGTAAATGGGAAGGCGAGGCTGTTCCTGAAATTAGCGGTCTTGTTGCTACTTACGTCCAGGCTCTTGGCGATGCTGGTTACGAGTCTTATTTGTATGGTATACCTGCTTTGGTTGAGATTTCTCCAGAGGCTGGTTCATTCAATCTGCCTGCTGACTTCAAAGAGTTTGTTGTGACTTTCAACCAGAAGATTAAGGTTGCTTCTGTAGTTGCCAAGTTGGGTAATGAGCCTCTGACTGCTTCTGGTGACGAGGAACTTACTAAGGTGATTAAGTTGACTCGTACTTCTACTGATGCTTTGGAGGGTGCTAAGAATCTCGTTATTTCTGCTGCTGAGGGTAATGCAGGTTCAGATTTCGCTCTGAAGGAGAAGGATGCCATCGTCGTTAAGTATAGCTTCGGTCCTGTTTCTGCTGACGCTCAGCCTGAGGTTATCTATGCAGCTAACTTCTCTAATGATGGCGACAATGCACAGGGTGCAGGTTGGAAGACAAACAAGGATGGTGGTGACGAACTGCAGGATATTAATACTGGTGCAGGATGCCGTCTGATGCATAACCAGACTGCTTTCGCTTCCGATATTCTTTATGTAGCACAGCGTGAAAGTAATCCTCGTTGTCCTAACGGTGTTGCTTTGTATGGTATTGTAGAAGGTTATGAACTGGCTCTGCAGCCTAAGGAGTATCACTTGACTTTGGACGCATCTAAGTGGGATCGTGATAATGAACGTACTCTGCTTGTTCAGGTTCTTCCTCTTGCTGCTGTAGACGCAGAACATGGTACTGTCCTCGACGAGAATGCAATCTTGGCTAAGGAGAGTAAGGCAATTACTCCTACTTTGGCTTCTAAGGAGGCTATCCACTTTGACGTTCCTTTCACTGTAACTGAGGCTGGTAATTATGTTATCCGTATGGTTCCTGGTGATGCCAATGGTAATCCTAATGGATATGCTGATGGTTGCGCTGTGGGTAATGTGAAGGTTGAGTTTATCCCTGACGTGATGGGTGTTGTTGAGACTAAGACTTTGAATGATGCTCTGGCGTCAGCTACTGAAGCATATAATGCCCTTGCTAATGAAGAGAATGCAGGTCGTTATGATGGTGAGGACATGACTGCTCTGAAGAGACTGATTGATGAGGTTAATGCTAATAAGGCTAACTACACAGCTCCTTCTGTATACAATGCAAAAGCAGAGGAGTTGAATGCTGCTGTGAAGGTTGCTAACGACCACAAGTCTGCTTGCGATTCTTATGATGAGAATATAAAGAAGGCTGTTGATATCGTTGCAGACAATGCAGAGAAGAAGTATAGCAAGACTGAGACTTATCTGAAGTTGAAGGCTACTATCGAGAAGTATCACGCTTCAAAGACTACAGTGAACGAGGCAGAAGAGGGTGAGGATCCCGTTTGGAAGACCACTTATGCTTTCGACGTATTGAAAGATAACGCAGAACTGGAGGCCGCAAATAAGGATCTGACCAATGCAGTAAATGTTGGTACCTCACTCTTCACAGAGGTGGCTCTTGATGCTGATATCCAGCAGGGTAACTGTGGTATCGCTGTTCTCGTTGAGCGTAACCGTTTGGGTGCACGCACTCTGATGTCACTTGGCGTCGAGGAGTCTGATCCTCTGATTGCAGCCGTTAAGAACTCTGTTGTAGATGATGATGATCTGGCTGAAGACATTAAGGCTCGTATCAAGACTGAACTTTATTCTAAGTTGAAGGAAACTGAGAATGATGTATTTGGTCCTCAAGTTGATGAGGCCGGCGATCCTGTAACAGATGATAATGGCGAATTCGTGAATAAATCATACGATATGACCGTATTCATTAAGAACCCGAATATCTATGAAGTAGATGGTACGAAGGGCCTTTCTGAGGAGAACGTTCCTGGATGGACATACCCTGCTCAGTACGGTAAGCCTGGTGACTTCAAGAAATGGGATCCTCAGCGTAATGTAGAGGGCCTTCCTGAGGACTGTGCATTCACAACATGGTTTGGTACTTGTCGTATGGAGCAGACTGTTACAGACCTGCCTGCTGGTATCTATGTAGTATCTCTCTGTGGTTCTGACTGGTCTAACCAGGCTGGCCAGGATGATGAGTCAAAGCGTCACGATGTAAACAGCTTCGTATATTGTAAGACTTCTGATACAGCTCCTGTTAATGAAGGTGAGGAAGAGGATCGCGAAATTAATTTCGCTGCTACCAGAACTATCGTTTATGGTGGTCAGTGGAACATGGATCATCCTATCAACTTGGGTTATGCTGAGGTTGCTGACGAAGAAACTGGCTTTATCTCTACAGAGGACGGTGAATTCTTTGGTATTCCTGTAACTGATGGTAAGTTGACTCTTGGTATCCACTTCGCTGCTGATGGTCAGTTCTTCTTCCAGCATGCTCGTTTGACACTGGTGGCTCCTGCAGATAAGTTCGACTATGCTACTGCATATAACACAGTTGTCACAAGTATTGACGAGGCTGCTGCTCCTAAGGTACGTGCTCTCCAGGTTTATGACCTGAATGGCCGTCGCATGATCAAGGCTAATAAGGGCCTGCAGATTGTGAAGAAGCAGATGAGCGATGGCTCAGTACGTGTTGAGAAGGTTATCGTGAAGTAATTCTTCAAGACAATTCATATCAAGGAGGTGCGCTAGAAATAGCGCACCTCTTTTTGTGTTTGTAGCATATATGCAACAAATAGAAACAGATAAGAAACATACGTAGGTGTTATTTTACAATCTTTTTTCTTACCTTTGCACGCAGTAAAGAATAAAAACCCAAAACGAATGAAAAAACTGTTACTTACCTTAGCCGCAGCGCTCCTGATGGGAGCCGGCGCACAAGCGCAAATTAAGAATCCTATGCTTTGGGCCGACGTGCCCGATCCAGATGTCATCCGTGTAGGAGATACTTTCTATCTTGTATCTACCACCATGCATCTGATGCCTGGCGGTCCTATCATGGCATCAAAAGATTTAAAGAACTGGGAGACCGTGGGCTATATCTTCGATAAGCTTACCGACTCACCTAAGTATGACCTACAGGAAGGAACTGTATATGGTCGCGGACAGTGGGCCACTTCCCTGAAATATCACGATGGGAAATTCTGGGCTTTATTGGCTCCCAATGAGCCAGGCTCTATGGGCGACACGTATATTTTTACGGCAGAGAAGGCGGAGGGTCCTTGGACTATCCATTCCCGTTTGCGCCATTTCCATGATGCTACCCTGTTCTTTGACGAGGATGGCACACCCTATGTTTTCTTTGGAACAGGTGAGATGTGTCAGTTGACACGCGACCTGAAAGGTGTTGTGGAAGGTTCGCTGCGTCATTATTTCCAGCGTGAGGCCGATGAGCGTGGATTGTTGGAGGGTACACGTGTCATCAAGCACAACGGCACTTACTATGCATTGCTGATTTCTCATGTCTATGCCCCTGGCCGTCATCGCCGTGAGGTGTGCTACCGCACTAAGGACCTGAATGGCACATGGGAGAAGAACACCGTGCTTGAGTCTGACTTTGGCGGTTTCTCTTACTTGGCACAGGGTACCATCGTGGATACCGAGGAGGGCGACTGGTATGGCGTCATGTTCCAGGATCGTGGTGGCGTTGGTCGTGTGCTGACGCTGAGTCCTGTTCGCTGGATTGACGGTTGGCCACAGTTGGGCGATGAGAATGGAAAGGTGCCTGAGACGATGCGTCCTTATCGTAGTGGAATGCCCGAGAAAGGCATCGTTTGTTCTGACGATTTCTCAGGTGAGAAGTTAGGCTTGCATTGGGAATGGAATCATAACCCCATCGATAATGCGTGGAGCTTGAAGGAGCGTCCTGGATTCCTGCGTCTGAAGACCAATCGCGTGGTGGAGAACCTGTACCTGGCACCCAACACGCTGACGCAGCGTATGGAGGGTCCTACCTGCAGTGGTTATATTTCCATGGATATCTCAAAGATGAAGGATGGCGACTGTGCTGGTCTGGCTGCCTTTAATGGCGACAGTGGTGTTCTGACCATCAAGAAGCAGGGCAAGAAATATGTTCTCGAGATGAGTGAGCAGAAAGTGAGCCTCACAGATCGTGAGAAGGCTGTGACCAATGTCGAGGTTAAAGTCATCGAGACCGTGGACCTGTCTGCTGCCTTTAAATCTCAAACCTCAAAAAGCAAGTCTCAAATCATCTACCTCCGTCTTGATGGCGATTTCCAGCCCGGTCATCATGATGTGGCTAATTTCTATTATAGTCTGGATGGCGAGAACTGGACAAAGATTGGAACAGAGAACTATCGCATGATTTTCGATTATCGTCGTTTCTTTATGGGCACGAAGTTCGGAATCTTCAATTATGCCACCAAGAAGGCTGGCGGCTATGTTGACGTGGATGCGTTTGTGTATAGCAAGAGTGAAAAATAATATATATCAATGACTAGAAAGAAAAGCACTATGAAGAATCGTTTGATTGTTTTTGCGGTGGCATTGATGCTTGGCCTTGCTGGTTGGGCACAGAGTGTAAAACCGCTGCCTTCACTCCATGTGGAAGGCAAATGGCTGGTGGATACCTATGGTAATCATGTAGTGTTGCACGGTGTGATGGACACACCGAGTGCTTACTTCAACGGCGGACGTTGGGGATGGAACTATGATGCCAATGGTGCCAGAAACTGTGTGGCCTATTTTGAGAAACTGTTTACAGGACTGGAGAAGGCTAATTGTGATGTGTTCCGTTTGCATCTTGATCCTGCATGGACTAATAGTAACAGCGTTACTGCCGCTGGATTCACAAGTAAGGAGGTTGTAGAGAATGGCAAGACTGTTACTAAGTATTACGACCCGATAGGTCAGGAGGTGGGTGGCGAGGCTAATATTATGCATTTCAGTGCCAAGCGCCTGTCTACCTATATGAAGTCTGTATATGTGCCTATCATGAAAGAGGCTATGAATCATGGTATGTATGTCGTGGTACGTCCGCCGGGTGTCTGTCCTGGTGAAATTCGTGTAGATGGCTACTATCAGAAATACCTGATGGAGGTATGGGACAGCGTTTCAAAAAATGAAACGGTTCGTGCCTTTGCCGGTCAGATTAGCTTGGAGTTGGCCAACGAACCTGTCAGCGTAAAGAATGCTTCAGGTAATGATGACAAGAAGGCTCTGCATGACTTCTTCCAACCTATCGTAGATAAAATCCGTTCGAACGGATTCACGGGTGTTATCTGGATCCCAGGTTCTGGATGGCAGGCTAGCTATGCGGATTATAAGACATATCCTATTACGGGTGACAATATCGGTTATGCTGTGCACGACTATGACGGATGGTATGGCTGTGCCGACAAGAATCTGAGTGCTTCTGACGTACCTGCTGCTACGCAGAGAAAAATTACGCAATTCCACAATCAGGTTCCTGTGGTGGATACCAACCCTGTCATCATTACAGAGATTGACTGGAGTCCTTATAAACCCGGTACGGATCATGTTAATGAGCATGGTGAAACCGTATTGTCAAACTACGGAACATGGGCTACTGGACGTACCTCTGTGTGGGGTACCATCACCAAAGGCGTGCACGATCATTATGGTAATATCTCAATGACCCTTTCTGGTACGGCTTGTCTGATTGATATTGATAAGTTGCTGGCAGACGGCTCTGTAGTTCCTGCATTTGATGGACTGGAAGAGGCCTGCGGTAAGGCATGTATGGACTGGTATGCAGAATATGCCAAGGTCAATAACCCCGTGGCTGACTATCAGTGCGATGTGCCCATTGCTGACAATGGCGACGGCACCTACACCAACCCTGTGGTGAGGGCTGATATTCCCGATCCTGATGTGATTCGTGTGGGCGACACCTATTATATGGTATCTACCACGATGGTTCATTTCCCTGGCGCTACCATCCTGAAGTCAAAGGATATGGTGAACTGGGAGTATTGTGCTAACCCACTGGAGAAACTGCTCGATGACGACAGGTATAATCTGCGTAATGGTCAGAACTTCTACTCTAAGGGTATGTGGGCTTGCTCTATGAAATATCATGACGGTAAGTTCTATATCCTGATTAATGGCAACGACAGCCGCGCATGGTTGCTCACGGCTACCGACCCCGAGGGCAAATGGACGGTGAAGCGTCTGGCACATAACTACTATGACCCAGGCATGCTTTTCGATAATGGAAAGGTCTATATCGTTTGCGGTATCAATCATCTCACGATGGTGGAACTGGATGAGAATTTCAACGAGCTACGCAGTAAGGTCGTCGTGGTACGTGATGATGCCGGTCTCGAAGGTTGCCACCTCTATAAGCATGGCGACTACTATTATATCTATGCCACCTATGGTGGCTGGCCCAGTGGTCAGGTTGCTTTCCGTTCTACCGATCCGTTTGGCACCTACGAGGAGAAGATGCTGGTGGAGAAAACCATCAATGGTCAGGTGAACACCATCCATCAAGGTGCCCTTATCGAAGATACTGCAGGAAAGTGGTGGACCATTATGCAGCAGGATCTCGGTGCCCTGGGACGTTTCCCCAACCTGCAGCCTGTCACATGGGTGGATGGTTGGCCTATTGTCGGCAATAACGGCGTGCCTTATCAGACCTATACCAAGCCTGCTGGTACCAATGAGTATCCCAGACAGATGACTACCACCGACGTGTTCCGCAATTTCCCTCTTGATATGCAATGGGAGTGGAACCACCTGCCACAGGCAAATGGCTATAGCCTCTTTGAACGTGCCGGTTGGCTTCGCCTGAAGGCTACCAGCACCACCAACCTGTTGTCTCAGGCACAGAACACGCTGACACAGCGTATCTATATGCGCAGTGATAAACCTTCTATCGGTACTGTACGTTTAGATGTCACCAAACTGGCAGACGGTGACCGTGCCGGTATCTGCATCTTCCAGGATCCCTATGCCCAGATTGGTGTAGAGAAGAAGAATGGTGAATATAAGATCTACTGGCGCCAGGATGCCTTGGATGGTGCTGCTGCCTCAACGAAGGAACAGTATGCTTCGGCCACAGTGACAGATATCGTCTATCTGCGTGCCTCTTTCAACTATAACACCAGCAAGACGAAGTTCTACTACTCATTGGACAACAAGACATGGACAGCCTTTGGTGGCGAGACCTCTATGGGATTCAACCTGAGCGTATTTGTCGGTGCCCGTTTCGGCCTGTTCTGCTATGCTACCAGTGCGCTTGGTGGCGGTTCTGCTGACTTTGACTGGTTCTCTACCGAAGAAGATTTCGATGAGGATGCCCTCTATCAGCCTTTCAACAGACCATTGGATGAGTCGATGTTCACGGCTACCAAGTTGACACCAGCTGCCACTTCAATGGATCTGAAGATCGGTGCCCTGTATGCCCCCCGCATCACGGCTACCTTCATGGATAAGCACACGGAGAATGTGTCACCACAGGTTACTTATGAGTCTGGCACTCCTGAAAACGTTGAGGTGGTTAACGGACAGCTTCGTGCTTTGAAGCAGGGATCATCTGTCATTACAGCTTCATATACCGATATCCTTGGCAACGCCCTGGAGACATCGTTTACGGCAAATGGAACGTACTTCCCCTTCGGTCAGGAAGATGTGAAGGTCCTGAAAGGTAGCGGTACCTATACAGAGAAGAACCATATCTTTGTTCCAAATAAGAACGGACGTATTGGATGGTCTTATGATACACCTATTGATATCTCTGAATTCAAGTACTTGGTAGTCAAATTGCTGACGGTGACGACGTCAACACCTAATTATGGTGTTATCATTTGCCCGAAGACAACGCTCAGCGTATGGCATGCTTCTGATCTGACAAGGAATAAGATAACAGTTATTGATCTTCAGTCGGCGCTCTACACTTCCTCGCAGAAGAAGGGACAGCCTTTGGATCTTACCAATATTGCTTCTATCAGTCTGACTAGCGATGGCACAGGGACAGGAAAAGTATATGTCAGCGAGGTGTACCTGACCAATGAGAATCCTGTAGGTATTGACGAGGTGGAGGTAACACCTCAAGCCGGTAAGGTTAATGTCTATACACTGGCTGGTCAGTTACTGCAGGAGGGCGTTAGTCGCAGCGAGGCAGTGAAGAGTCTGCCTGCCGGTATCTATGTCATCGGAAACAAGAAAGTGATTATCAGATAATAATGAAAAAAGTTTTGTTTTTTAGTAGCCTGTTGCTGACATGCTTGTCAGCACAGGCTTTTGAGAAAAAGATAACAAGTCCAGACGGAAACCTCGTGGTGACTGTCAATGATGAGGGTGGAAAGCCTGGTTATCAGGTGGATTACAAGGGCACGGCCATGTTGCTGCGCTCGCCACTGGGACTGGTGTTGAACTTTGAGGATCTCACAAAAGACCTTGTCATCAAGGACTGTCCTATACAGACGGTGACGGATGATTATTCGCTGAAGACCATCAAGCAGAGCACCGTACACTATGAGGCTACCGAGGCCGTCTGCCAAGTAGAGAAGAATGGTCGTCATGCCATGGATATCATCTTTCGTGTGAGCAACCGTGACGTGGCTTTTTCATATAAGTTGTATTCAAGGAAGAGTCGTGGTGGCGAGACTCTGGTGGCTATCGTAGAGAATGAGGCCAGCGGTTTTGTATTGCCCGACGGTACCACCACCTTCCTCTGTCCGCAGTCAAAGCCCATGGGCGGTTTTGCTCGCACATCTCCCAGCTACGAGACCTCTTATACGCTCGATGAGCCTATGGGTAAGAACGGCTGGGGCGAGGGCTATTCGTTCCCTTGTCTGTTCAAGGTGCCAGTTGCTGCAACCAAGTCGCACCCCTCTGGACAGGGCTGGGTACTGATTTCTGAGACCGGTACCGATGGCAACTACGTGGCCTGCCGTCTGCTCAACGACGGTGGTGCCAACTATAAGATTGGTTTCCCCCAGCAGGGCGAGATGAATGGTTGGGGCACCACGACAGTTTCTGTCAGTCTGCCTGCCCAGACACCTTGGCGTACGATAACTGTAGGAAACACTCTGCAGAATGTGGTGGAGACCACCGTACCTTTTGACTTGGTGAAGCCTAAGTATAAGGCCAGCCGTGACTATACCTATGGCGCCGGTTCGTGGTCATGGATCATTGGTATGGACTCCAGCTGTAACTTCGACGAGCAGAAGCGTTATATCGATTTCTCTGCTGCTATGGGCTGGCGCACGGTACTGATTGATGCCCTGTGGGACAAGCAGATTGGTTATGAGAAGATGGCAGAACTGTCTCGTTATGCCAAGTCAAAAGGCGTGGGACTCTTCCTGTGGTACAACTCTAACGGCTCTTGGAATGATGCCCCTCAGTCGCCCCTGAACAAGATGAACCGTTCTGCGGCTCGTCGTCAGGAGATGAAATGGATGCAGGAGAATGGCATTCTGGGTATCAAGGTTGACTTCTTCGGTGGTGATAAACAGGCTATGATGCAGCTCTACGAGGATATCCTGACCGACGCCAACGAGTTTGGCATTCAGTGTATTTTCCATGGTTGCACGCTGCCTCGTGGATGGGAGCGTATGTATCCAAACTATGTGGCTTCTGAGGCTGTGCTGGCATCAGAGAACCTGCACTTCGGTCAGGGCTCATGCGATGCTGAGGCTTTCAATGGCTGTATCCATCCCTTCATCCGCAACACGGTGGGCTCAATGGACTTTGGTGGCTCTACACTGAACAAATTCTATAATGCCGACAATAAACGTGGCACACACCGTGTGACCAGTGATGTCTATGCCTTGGCAACGGCCGTCTTGTTCCAGAGCAGTGTGCAGCATTTTGCCATGGCTCCCAACAACCTGACGGATGCTCCCGCTTGGGCTGTGGATTTCATGAAGAACGTGCCCACGACCTGGGACGAGGTGAAGTTCATCGATGGCTATCCAGGTAAGTACTGCATCATGGCACGTCGTCATGGTGATAAGTGGTTCGTGGCTGGTATCTGTGCCGACAAGCAGCCTCTGAAGAAGACAATCTCTTTGCCGATGTTCGCTAAGGGTACCGAACTGCAGGTCTATAGCGACGATGCGCAGTTACAGGGTAGCGTAAGCACAGTGAAACAGAATAAGAAACAGCAGATTACCGTGACCATTCCAACGAACGGTGCTGTTGTAATTATGAATTAAACATTAATCATTAAAGATTAAGCATTGAAAAGATGAAACGGTTGTTTTATATAGGTATGATTACCTTGCTTGCCATCCCTGCGATGGCAGGCAAGGTGTCGTTTGGTAAGGGAACATTGAATGTGCGCCAGATAGCACGTAATGCGGTGAGAATACAATATTATGAGCAGCCGATAGAGCAGCGTCTGCCAGAGTGGCTCTATGTCAAGGATGAAGAGGTGAAGTCTAAGGATATCACTGTTGATGTGGATGCCAGTAGGCAACGCGTTGTCATCAGAAACAAAAAGGGAGAGGAGGTCTTCTCTGCTACAGCACACCAGATGCAAGGCAGCGAGGCAACCCTTTCTTTTAATTCTCCGCAGGATGAACATCTTTATGGATTGGGTCAGTTTCAGGATGGCTTTAACGATGTGCGTGGTCTCTCTCGCCGCCTGACGCAGGTCAACACCCAAATCAGTATCCCCATGCTTTTGTCGAGCAAGGGCTATGGTGTGTTGTGGAACAACTACGGTATGGTGGAGTTCAATCCGTGCCGTCAGCGTGTAGCTCTGCAGTTAGGACAGTCTGGAGAAGGTGGCACTGAGGTGGTAAATGTTACAACGACGGAGGGCGGACGCCGTGAGGTGCGTCAGCGTAATATCTTTGAGGCCGGTATCGACCTTGCTGAGGATGGCGATTATTCGCTGTTGCTCGATGTAGGTCAGAAGATGGCTCGTCGTCATAACCTTACTATCGATGGGCAGACGGTCATAGAGATGCAGAATACGTGGCTGCCACCTACAGCCTCTACAATCGTGCGTTTGAATGCTGGTCATCATGTGGTGAAGGCCGAACTGTCGAGAGGTGATCATCCGGTATTGTATTATGATAAAGTGCAGGACGAGACGGTGCTCCGCTCTCCTGTAGCCCAGGCTGTTGACTATACCGTGTTCGTCGGTTCACCCGATGAAATCATCGCTTCCTATCGTCATCTGACGGGCGATGCACCTTTGATGCCCCGTTGGGCACTGGGCTATATCCATTGCCGTGAGCGTTTCCATTCGTCGGATGAGATTCTTCAGACGGCCAATCGTTTCCGCAAGGAACAGATGCCTGTGGATGTCATTGTGCAGGACTGGCAATACTGGGGAAAGTATGGCTGGAACTCCATGCGCTTTGACGAGCAGTTTTATCCCGATCCCAAGGCACTGACAGATAGTCTGCATGCCATGAATATGCGTCTGATGGTCAGCGTATGGTCAAAGATTGACAAGAATTCAGAGGTTGGTAAGCAGATGGGCGCCGACAACTATTATATCCCCGGTACCGATTGGATAGACTTCTTCAATCCCGATGCCGCAGCCGCCTACTGGAAGAATTTCTCTGACCGCCTTGTTCCCCTGGGTATTGATGCCTGGTGGCAGGATGCTACGGAACCCGAGAACGACGACCTCCTTGGTCGCCGCGTGAACAATGGCAAGTGGAGTGGGGAAGAGGTGCGTAATGTCTATCCCCTGTTGGTGAATAAGACGGTTTATGAGGGACTGACGAGTGCAAGTGCGGTAGCAAATTCTTCACTCTTCACTCTTCCTTCTTCCCTTAAACGTCCCATGATTCTTACCCGTTGTGGTTTCCCCGGCATCCAGCGCTATGGCTCTGCCATGTGGAGTGGTGATGTGGGTAACGACTGGGAGACGTTCCGCCGTCAGATAACGGCTGGTCTGGGTATGCAGGCCGCGGGTATCCCCTGGTGGACGTATGATGCCGGCGGTTTCTTCCGTCCCGGTAATCAATATACCGACCAGGCTTATATCGACAGAATGCTGCGCTGGATAGAGACCAGTGTCTATCTGCCCCTGATGCGTGTGCATGGTTATATGAGTAATACAGAGCCGTGGAACTATGGTGCCGAGGCAAAGCAGATCATCTCTGATTGTCTGCAGGAGCGTTATCGCCTCTTACCTTATATATATAGTATAGCGGCCAACATCGCTTTCGACGGTTCTACACTGATGCGCCCCTTGGTATTCGATTTCGCCGATGATGCCGAGGCTTTGGATCAGAAATATGAGTATATGTTCGGTCCGGCACTGCTCATCAGTCCTGTCACCGAACCAGATGTGAAGACGTGGAAGACCTACCTGCCTAAGACGCAAGGCGGCTGGTACGACTATCATACCGGTCAGCATTATGATGGCGGACAGACGGTGATGACGACCGTTACCAAAGCTCGCATCCCTGTCTTTGTGCGTGCTGGCAGCATCATCCCTATGAGTAATGATGAACTGCATGTTTATGCTGGTGCAGATGCTTCCTTTACGCTTTATGAGGATGACGGTGTATCGATGGCTTATCAGAACGGTCAGTGCTCACGCATCACGTTCCAGTGGAAGGATGCTAAGGGCAAGTTGAAGACAAGCCGACAGAAAGGACATGATTTTAAAATAACAATACACAATACTAAGAAATGAAAAAGACTATGATGAGTGCAGCCATGATGGCACTGACTGCTATGGCTGCTCAAGCACAGAACCCCTTTGTGCAGACTTGGTTTACAAGCGACCCCGCACCAATGGTATGCGGTGACCGCATGTATGTTTATACTGGACATGATGAGGATAATGCCGATTTCTTCTGGATGCAGGAGTGGCGCGTTTATTCTACCGAGGATATGGTGAACTGGACCGACCATGGTTCTCCACTGGCTTTGGAGAGTTTCTCTTGGGCTGACGACCGTGCGTGGGCCAGTCAGACGATAGAGCGCGACGGTAAGTACTATTGGTATATCTGTGCCCATAGCAAACTCTCTGGCGGTATGGCCATCGGCGTGGCCGTGAGCGACAGTCCAACAGGTCCTTTCAAGGATGCCATTGGCAAGCCCCTCTTCGAGAATGGCTCATGGGATCATATCGACCCCACGGTGATGATTGATGATGATGGTCAGGCTTGGCTGATGTGGGGTAACCCTCAGTGCTACTACCTGAAGTTGAACCGTGACATGATTTCCTATAGCGGTGAACTGGGACGTCTGGATATGACCGAAGAGGCTTTTGGTGGTCCTATCATGAGTAAGCGCGAGAAGGGAAAACAGTATAAGGATTCGTATGTAGAGGGGCCCTGGCTCACGAAGCGTAACGGCGTCTATCAGTTGCTCTATGCTGCCGGTGGTGTGCCCGAACATATCGCCTACAGTACCGCTTCCTCGCCCACAGGTCCTTGGAAATATGCAGGCGAGATTATGCCACTGAGCAATACTGGTTCTTTCACCAACCACTGTGGCGTGGCCGATTTCAAGGGTCATTCATATTTCTTCTACCACACTGGCAAACTGCCGAAGGGTGGTGGTTTCGGTCGTAGCGTGGCTGTTGAAGAGTTCAAGTATAACGCTGATGGCTCTTTCCCCAAAATTCTGCCTACCGATGAGGGTGTGAAACCTATCGCCACCTTCAATCCCTACAGAAAGGTGGAGGCCGAGACCATGGCTTTCAGCCGTGGCGTGAAGACCGAACAGAATGATGAGATTGGTGTTTATGTCACTGAGATCCATAATGGCGACTATATCAAACTGCAGAACGTGAAGTTCGATGGAAATGTGGCTAAGCAGTTCTTCGCCCGTGTGGCCTCTGGCTTGCGTGGCGGAAAGATTGAGGTGCGTATTGACAGTCTCAGAGGTAAGCGCCTTGCCACACTGGAAGTGCCCGCTACTGGCGGTTGGGAGAAATGGCAGACGCTGTCTGTTGACTTTGCCGAGAAGGCTGAGGGTACCCATGATCTGTATTTCGTCTTCACTGGTCGTAAGGGACCAAAACTCTTCAATTTCGACTGGTGGGAGATCAAAGGTCTGCAGTCACTTGTCGTAGAAGAGGGCGGACTGGGTAAGTATAAGGCTATCATGAAGGAAGAGGCTACCCTTGAGGCCCACACCATCTTCGTGCCTCAGGATCTGTCGGCTTTCAATAAAAAGAATCCCTTGCCTGTTCTCGTATGGGGTAATGGTGCCTGCACCAACTCTCCATGGGAGCACTATAAGTTCCTGAACGAGATTGCCTCTCATGGTTATATCGTGCTGGCCACGGGTTATATCCCCATGGAGGAGAAACCCTATAATGGACCGATGTCAACCACGCAGCAGCAGATTGAGTCTATCGACTGGATCATCGCGCAGAATGCTGACAAGAACTCACCTTATTATAATAAGATTGACGTGAAGAATATCTGTGTGGCTGGCATGTCGTGCGGTGGTCTGCAGACGCTCTACAACTGTGCCGACCCTCGCATCAAGACGCTTATGATTTGTAATAGTGGTCTCTTCAAGAACAGCAACCGCAATCAGGCTGTTGGTGGTATGCCTATGCCCGACAAATCTAAGCTGAAGGATATCCACTCCAGCATTATCTATATTCTGGGTGGCAAGGAAGATATTGCCTATGAGAATGGTATGGACGACTTCCATCTGATTAGTCACGTGCCTTGCTGCGCTGCCAATTTCCCCGTTGGTCATGGTGGCACCTATCGTCAGCCTCATGGTGGCGAGTTCTCTGTGGTAGCTCTGAACTGGCTCAACTGGCAGTTGAAGGGCGACAAGCAGTCGGCTAAGATGTTCAAGGGCAAGGACTGCGGCTTGTCCAAGCGTCAAGGCTGGACCATCGAGAAAAATGCGAAGTTTGACAAGTTGAAATAATTTCTTTTTGAAACAACGAATTTAACGAATTACACGAATTATAATTTATTGAAACAACGAATTTAACGAATTACACGAATTGATTTTGTTGTAACGAATTTGTTTTTATGCTGAAACATAAAAGACTTATATTTCTCTTAGCGGCTCTGCCGTTACTTGGTGCTCAGGCACAGAATACAGTAATTGATATTAGAAACGGGAACGGTAATAACAGCTCTGATAGCTATATTACCTATAGCACCACTGTCAGTGTGGCTGCCGGAAAGACCACCGATGTGAAGTTGGCCCGCTATTGCTACCTTACATCAGCTGTCAGCGGTAAGGGCACTATCAATCTCTATGCTGGTGGTGAGCGCTGTTATCTGGGAACCAAGAGTGGGGCCTCATGGGCCAACTGGACCAACTTCACGGGCGATGCACATATCTATCCGTTCAAGGAGAACAGCTCTTCGGCGGCTACCTTTAATATTGTGCTGGCGCATGGTGGAAAGGTCTTCTCGCCCGAAAATATTGACGACTGTATCAAGGGTGGCAAACTGAATAATGCCATGCAGAACTGTAAGGTGACGGTGCATAGCGGTGCCATTCTCTGCAATGAGGCCAACAATGCCAATGCCGGCGGTTTTCGCATCGGTGAGTTGCAGATGGAGGCCGGCTCTACCTTGCAAGGCTATATGAAGAAGGATCGCAAGTCCTATTATCTGGTTGGCAACTTGAACACCGATGCCGTCTTGGCGGGTATGATAGCTCCTAATAGCGGTAGCATCCTGGGACTCATCAAGGAGGGCACTGGAACCTATCGCATCACGGGTAATCAGAATAATCTGACCGGCGCACTGCGTGTGAAGGCTGGTAAAGTGCTGATCAACAATGACCGTGCTGAGGCTGAAAGCAAGAAATACAGTGGCGCGCTGGGGGCGATGAGCAGTGAGTCAACGCCTGTGGCCTATGTCTTTGGAAATGGCGTCCTCGGTGGTACAGGTAGTATTGGCGGCATGGTGGATAACTATGGTACCATCGAACCTGGCGATGAGGCACCGGGCGTGCTGACACTCAAGAACTATGCAGCACCCACGAAGAATGCTAACCTCACGGTGCATCCTGCCTCAGTATTGCGCTTCAAGGTAGCTTCTGCCGATAGTTATGACCAGTTGGTAGTGGCAGGTAGCCTCAGCTACAGTAATATGACTGAGGACTTCTCCAGCAGCGATGTGGCGCCTTTTATCACGCTTGCCATCGAAGAACTGCCCTTCAAGGTGGGTACGGAGATTACCGTCCTGACTGCCAAGCGAAAAAGTGGCAACTGGCAGTTCCACTTATTGCAACCGGGTAAGGGCACCTGGGCACTTGATGAGGTGACCGACGACGAGGGCTATAAGGTGGTGCTGCGTCTGACTTCTACGGACGATGCCGACCCCAATAATCCTGTAGATCCGAATAATCCGGAGATTCCTGAGAGTACTATGGGTGCGCTCTATGATGACGGTATCAATGATAATACCGACAGCAAGACGTTGCGCTACTATGCCGAGAAGAATGGCAAGAAGATAGGTATGGCATTCTGTACCTACAAGGGACTGGATAGCGACCGTACTGAGGCTGCCCGCCAGTTTAATATGATGGTGGCAGAGAACGAGATGAAGATGGATGTGCTTCAGCCCTCGCAAGGTAGCTTCAGTTGGGGTGCCGCCGATGGCCTCGTCTCGTTGGCAAAGAACAATAATATGACGGTTCGCGGCCACTGTCTGGTATGGCATACCCAACAGCCTGCATGGTTGAGCAGCGATGGTAAGAAGAATGACAAAGGCTGGACACGCCAGCAGGCATTGGACATCATGAAGAATCATATCACCACAGTACTCCAGCATTTCAAGGGTAAGGTGGTGGAATGGGATGTCGTCAACGAGTGTCTGGACGATGACCAAAGCATCATCCGCACCAATCCAGAAGGCTATAAACTGCGTCCTACGGTATGGCAGCAGGCTATTGGTGATGATTATATCGACTCAGCTTTCGTTTATGCCCGTAGGGCGGATCCGGATATCCAGCTCTATCTGAACGATTATGATGTGGAGATGCAGGGCAAGGCTAAGGCTGTGGCTTTCTCTAATCTGGTGAAACGTCTGCAGTCAAAGCAGATTCCTTTGGATGGTGTCGGCCTGCAGTGCCACTTCTCTATCGGTGATGTGGACTCCGTGAAATTGGAGAAGACTATCCGTCTCTTTGGCGAGGCCGGTTTGAAATGTATTATCACGGAACTGGATATGGGCGTACCCTCTACGACGACTGCTAATCTGGAGGAACAGGCACGTAACTACCGTATGATAACCGATATTGTGCTGAATAACGACAATTGTCCTAACCTCGTTATCTGGGGTATTAAGGATAATGACTCTTGGCGTAGCAACTCCAGTCCGTTGCTGTATAACTCTGGTCTCGGCAAGAAGAAGGCATGGTTCGCGGTGCGTTCCGCTCTGCGTCATCGTTATCTCCAGCAGGAAAAACTGCTTGCCGATGTTCCTGAGATCGACACGAACACCAATCGTTCTAAACCTCATGTCTATACGACGAAGGGCACTAAGCTCGGCTCGTTGGAGATATGGCCTAAGTTACCACAAGGTATTTATATTGTTGAAGGAAAACTAAGAATGAAATAATATAATGAAAAAGGTATTTTTCTTGCTTTTTACGTGGAGCATGACATGCGGCATGTATGCTGCCGACATGGTATCGCCCAATGCGAAGTTAAAGGTTGTAACAGCGGGTAAAGGCTGTAAGGTCTATTATCAGCAGCAACAGGTGCTTGACATCCCTGTACTGGGAAATGGCAACTCACAGATTCAGAAGGTGAGCAAGGCGCATCATGTAGCAGCCGATTATCAGATGCTGACAGGTAAGCGTCTGCATTGCACCAACGAGGCCAACGAGTATCAGCTGACACTCAGTAAGGATATCCGTCTGACGATGCGTCTGTATAATGATGGTGTCGCCTTCCGTTACGATGGCTTGTCGGACAAGGAGAAGACGGCCTATAAGATTTCTCAGGGTACCAAGCGGTGGATGCAGAAATGGTCCGACGGCTATGAGGGCTTCTTTCCTCTGACCACCAAGGCAACAGACGGCCGTTGGGGCTATCCCGCCCTCTTGGAGCCTGCCGATGGCGTGTTCGTACTCCTTTCTGAGGCAAATATCTGCAAAGGTCAGGCTGCTTCCAGCCTGCATAGCAAGGGCGACCTCTATCAGGTGGTGCCCGATGGAAATCAGCCATCAGCCATCAGCCATCAGCCATCTCCCTGGCGTGTCGCAATCATCGGTTCTCTGGCTGATGTGGTGGAGTCGACCCTGATAACGGATGTCTCCGAACCCAGTAAGATTGAAGACACCAGTTGGATTCATCCAGGCACCGTGTCATGGGTCTATTGGGCCTATAATCATGGTTCCACCGACTATAACATCATCAA
>Ga0256406_1001604_pt1 | contig 35730 bp, 27 predicted proteins | sample RumenRJG_03DNA_FD_185986 | JGI IMG/M metagenome (GOLD analysis project Ga0256406, IMG submission 185986) | Bovine rumen microbial communities from Lethbridge, Alberta, Canada - RJG_03 | ecosystem: Host-associated > Mammals > Digestive system > Stomach > Rumen | place: Canada: Alberta | collected...
CTGAATATTGTTTCTGTGACTTGATTCAGAAAAGAAGCCAAATTATACTTAACTTATCACATGGCCATCATCATATGCCTATAAGGAGAACAGTATGGGACTATTTGGAAAGGTGTTTGAAAAAAAGGAGTGCAGCATCTGCGGAGGCGAGATCGGACTTCTTGGAAACAGAAAGCTGACGGATGGCAATCTCTGCAAGAACTGTGCGAAGAAGCTGTCCCCCTGGTTTGAGGAACGGAGGCAGAGCACGGTGGAGGACATCCGCCGGCAGCTGGACTACCGTGAGATGAACAAAGAGGCGGTCCGGGCATTTCAGGTGACAAGAGATATCGCGACAGACAGGTACCACGTGTTCGTAGATCAGGGCAAGGGACAGTTCACGGTTGCATCGAAGCTGGATGAGCAGGAGAATCCGGATATTGTAAGCCTGTCGCAGGTGACAGGCTGCAGGCTTGAGGTGAAGGAAGACCGGGATGAGGAGAAGTACAAGGACAACGACGGAAACATGAGGAGCTATGTCCCGCCGCATTTTAAGTATTCATATGATTATGTGATGCATATCTCGGTCAATTCGCCGTGGTTTGACGATATGGATTTCCAGATGAACACGTTCTCTGTAGAGGACCACGAGCGTGGAAAAATGATGGCGATGGAGCAGGCGGGGAATGAGATTGTCGCTCTGCTGACCGGGCGTACAGTGCAGATGGCAGGAGGCTTCGGAGCAGCCGGGGCGGGATATCCGGGCAGCCAGGCAGCTTATGGAAATCCTGCAGCAGGCGGATACAGCGGTGTGCCGGGCGGACAGGGCTTCAGCCAGCCCAATGGCATGTATGGTGTTCAGAACCAAGGCGGTGCATACGGCCAGCCCAATGGCATGTATGGTGTTCAGAACCAGGGCGGTGCATACGGCCAGCCCAATGGCATGTACGGTGTTCAGAACCAGAATGGTGCATACGGGCAGCAAAACGGGATGTACGGTGTCCAGAATCAGAATGGTGCATACGGGCAGCAAAACGGGATGTACGGTGCCCAGAATCAGAACGGCGCATACGGGCAGCAAAACGGGATGTACGGCGCCCAGAATCAGAACGGCGCATATGGTCAGCCAAATAACGTATATGGTGGTCAGGGCGGAGCATATGGTGCTGTCGTCCGGTGTGACAAGTGCGGATGGACCTCTCAGCCAGGGGAACCGGTTCCGACCTTCTGTCCGGAGTGTGGCGACCCGATCACGCAGAATGACATGGTATAACTTCATACAGTCCGAAAATGCGCAGGCCTGAATCATACATGGATCGGGACCTGCGCATTTTCTGGCCTGTTATTCGGGTCGTACACGAATCTTGATCATTTCGGTCCGGGTTTCCCCGCCGAGCGAGAGGACAGCAGTCAGTGTCACCTTGGTTTTTTCCTGAACGGGGCACACATGACCTTCATGATTTAACACATTCTCAAGGTTACTGGACCAGCGAATTCTGCATCCGATGACCTCCGAGGGAAGAACGAGATCATCGGATGTGACTTTTGGCAGAGTGTTTCGAATAAAAGAAGCCGCAGCCTCCAGCGTCAATTCACGGTTAGAGGGGTCAATTCGGCTTCCCCACAGGCTCGTATTGTCATCGCCGATTGCAGAGAAGGTCATCACAGCGTTCGGATCCTTATTTTCCGTATGTTGACGGAAGAATAAGCCCTTGTATACGGTGTTCCCAAGCTTCATCGTCAGATTGTGGTAGCCTTTCCCGGAGTCGGACATGGTCCATGTACCGGTTTTTGAACCTTCAACACTGCCGTCTGCGTTCAGAGTCAGGAGGAGAGTGGGAAGCATATCGCTGCTTGTTTCCGTCCCAGAGCAGACCATCTCATAATGTCCGACTACTTCTGATTTGCTGTAGAGGGAGGGCTTCTCACCGCGGTATTCGTAGACAGCGGTGACAGGCCAGCCATCTTCATTCAGAAACTGCTGGTGTACACGCACTTCATGTGCTTCCAGCTGTGGTTTCACATCAAAACGCTGATGGTAGATCAGGTATCGGTTTCCCATTGAGTCGATAAGCTGTGAATTATGGCCGGCGGACCGCACTCCAACTTGACCGGTGAATTTGTAATTTCCAATCAGCTTGATTCCGTAATCATCCGGATCATAAGCGTTGTCAGCTGCGTTTCTTCCGGCTGCGTCGAGGTATGGGCCGGATACATGGCGTGAACGGAAGAGCCTCATGTTGTAACCACCATCCGAGGCAAGGCCTCCGTACGTGATGAACAGATGATAGAATCCGCTTTCAGGGTCATATTTGATATAAGGACCTTCCCCGTATGCATGGCCACCGCCCGCCAGATGAATGCCAAAGTACCGGTCGACAAAGTTGCCGGATTCACGGTCTGTAGAATCCACCCCGGGATAGATGGCAAGGCCTGTCTCTGGATCGAGCTCCAGCAGGAATATGCCGCCGCTCCAGGATCCATATGACAGGTACATTCTCCTGTGATCCTTGTCAAAGAAAACGTTTGGGTCGATGGCATTGGGGGCGTACCTGAAATTCCATCCTCCGTCTTTTGTAAACCAGTTGTCACTGATCTCATCAATAACGTCCTTCTCTTTGAGCGCCTTAAGGTTCAGAATATCCTGGTCCCATTTTGTACTGCGGGTACTGTTGCCATCTGGCTTTCCGTTTTTTGTGAAGCCGGAGTATACAATCGGTGAGGCGAAGGTGTAAGGACCCGTCAGTTTTTTGGCAACGCAGAAGCTGATGACCGATCTTGTCCATGTCGAGGACGTACAGAGATAAAGCATATAGGCGCCCTTTGTTCCGTCTTCCCATCTGTATTGTTCATTCCAAAAAATATCAGGAGCCCAGACGGCATATCCGCCTGCAGCGTCCCCATCATCGCGTCCTGCCCAGCGAAATGGGATTTTCAGGAGCTTGTCAAGGTCTCCGTAAATGGGAACCTGTCTGCCGTTTCCATAGTCGGAGGAGATCTGTTCCCACTGGATGAGATCTTTGCTTGATGCAATGGCTGTGTGGGATCCGAACAGGTAACAGGTACCGTCCTGATCGAGGATCACCGACGGGTCATGGACAGATACATGCAAGGGCTGTATGGCGCAAGTGCCTTCCGTATCCAGAGCTGGCATGGGCTGTTCGGCTGCGGGTGTCTGAAATGCGCCGGATAATACAAAAAAGGCGGCACTCAGTGCAACCAGTATATTTTTTACAGATACTTTCATTGTTCCCGTCATATTCTTCTACTCTATCCTCCTGCTGTGATCATCAGAACCCAAATAATGGAAAAGGGACTGTCGCGATGCGGCAATCCCTTTCGGTGCAGTCAAACGTGCAGAGGCTCCTCCCCATTCTGCCAGGCTGGCCCGCTCTCAGCCTTCCAGGCAGGAGCTGTCATCGGACAGCTTTTATACCATAATGCGGCGCGCAGTTCTACATAACAGCCGCACAGCCTGCACGTACCCGTAATCAGGCTGCTGCAGGAGCTGCAACAGGCCAGGCGCTTCCTGTACACTCGGTCGCTGACCTTCATATCGTCTTCCGTCTGGCGCACATAGGCGCGCAGCTCATCCAGGTAGGCTTCTTCTGACCGGGTAGGGGCTGTGCATCGTCTGCAGAAAAAAAGGGGAAGTCGGACGTTATCTCCGGAAAACGGATTTCCCTGCATCATGAGGCGGTGGGAGCCTCCACCGTCAGATGAAGAACACTGCAGGCCGGAATCGTGAAGAGAAGGCCATCTTCTGTCAGAGCGACATCTGAGAAGCATGCTTTCTTGACGGCATCCGGCTGCTCGAAGGTATTCTTCGCGTGAATATCCCCTGTCAGAATTTCTGCATCAACATGTCCCGCCTTGAATCCGGCAAGATGCGTATGGATCGGATAAGCTGTATCACAGGACAGGTTTGTGATTGTGATCTGGAGCCTTCCATCCTGATCAACCGAGGCGGATTCCGAGAGATTCGGAACCGGGTCACCCTCATTGCCAATCGGAATCGTTTCGATATGGCTGGCAACAAGTGCTGCATCCTGATGGGCCTTGAACAGATCAAACACATAGTATGTAGGTGTTCGGACGAGTTTGTCCCCGTCTGTCAGAAGGACAGCCTGCAGGACATTGACCATCTGTGCAATGCATGTCATCTTCACACGGTCACTGTGTTGGTTAAACAGATTGAGATGGATGCCTGCCACGATGGCGTCCCGCATGGTGTTCTGCTGATAGAGGAAACCTGGGTTTGTGCCGGGTTCCACGTCGTACCAGGTTCCCCACTCGTCGACAATCAGACCAAGTTTTTTCTCCGGATCATACTTGTCCATGATTCCACTGTGCATGCGGATCAGTTTGTCCATGTAGCATGCTTTGGAGAGCGTTGTGTAGTAGGTCTTCTCATCAAAATCGGTTGCGCTTCCTTTGTGTTCCCAGCTTCCGGGGACGGTATAGTAATGAAGGGAAAGACCATCCGTCAGACCATGGTATGCGGGCACATTGTGCTGAAAGAGGGTTTTGAGTACGGTTTCAGTCCACTCTATGTCATCGGTGTTCGGGCCGCAGGCAATCTTGCGGATCAATTCTGGATTGTTGATAGAGGGCTCTTGATCGGAAACAGCATACTGGCGGACGTAAGTCTGATATCGACGATATTCATTGGCATAGTACTCCGGGTTCATATTTCCGCCGCAGCCCCAGCTTTCGTTTCCAACGCCGAAGAAATCAACCTTCCACGGATCCGGATGACCGTTCTGTGCACGCAGATCTGCCATCGGCGAGACTCCACCGAAGGTCATGTACTCGATCCATTCTGACATCTCGCGGACAGTTCCGCTGCCTACATTTCCGTTGATATAGGTTTCACAGCCAAGCTGTCTTGCAAGTTCCATGTATTCATGTGTGCCGAAGCTGTTATCCTCGATCACACCGCCCCAGTGGGTATTGATCATCTTTTTGCGCTGCTTCTTTGGCCCGATTCCGTCCATCCAGTGATACTCGTCTGCAAAGCAGCCGCCTGGCCAGCGAAGGACAGGAACCTTGATCTCTCTGAGTGCATCTACGACATCCTTCCGAATGCCATTGACATTGGGAATGTCCGAGTGTTCACCGACATAGATTCCCTCGTAGATGCAGCGACCCAGATGCTCAGAAAAATGTCCGTAGATTTCCTTATTGATTCTGTTTTTTTTATGAGAAGCGTTGATGTAATATTCTGTCATGATTTTATCCTTTGTCATGAATCTAAAGACTGCTCAGCCCTTCAGGGCCCCGGCTGTCATACCCTCGATCAGGTACTTCTGGAAGAGAAGATATACAGCGAGAATTGGGATAATCCCGAACATGGAGCCGGCAATCAGGAGATCGTAGTTGTTGCCATAGGGTGTCAGCAGGGTGTTCAGACCGATCTGCAGGGTAAATTTTTTCGCATCACGGAAGACCAGCATCGGCCAGAGCATATTGTTCCAGGAGCCCATCGCGCATAGAATTGCCATCGACGCAAAAGCCGGCTTGGTGATCGGCATCATAATGCGGACAGAGATGCCGTACTCGCTGCAGCCGTCAATCCGGGCTGCATCAAGAAGCTCTCTTGGAAGCGTCACCATGTACTGACGGAAGAAAAAGATGGTGGAGGCGGCGCACAAGCCGGGAAGGATGACACCGGCGTTCGTGTTGATCAGTTTCATCCCGGTCACCTCCTGGTACAGGGGGAGCATCAGGATCTCGAAGGGGACGCACATGGTAGCGATGACGAGAAAAAGCAGGAATCCCCGCAGCTTAAAGTTGTACATCGTCAGACCATAGGCGACGAAATAACAGACGAGCAGCGTCAGGATGACGGTTGTGATCGTCAGAACCAGGGAATTCTTATACCACAGGAAATACTTTGCGGAATCAACCTTGCTGTCCCCGCCGCCGAATCCGAACAGGTACTTGTAGTTGTTCAGCGTCATGGTTTTGAAATCCAGGTTCAGGGAGAGACCGTTCTGGACCAGCTCTCTTCCGGGATGAAAGGAGGCAAGAAGGCCCGCCACAAGCGGGAAAGCGATGAAGAAGCCGATGATCGCGAAGAGACCGGTGCTGATGATGGTTCCTGCTGTATGATGGGAAGTTCTGACTTTTGCGGTTGATGCAGTCATATCATCTTTCCTCCTTCTTGAAAGTTCCGGTCGCCACCAGCTGGATGGTATTGATGGCCAATGCGATGATCAGCAGTATAACGCCGACAGCGCAGGCATAGCCGATATCATTTTTTTCGATGCCTCTCTTGTAGAGATATCCGACGATTGTCAGGCCGATGTTCTTGGGAGAAGAATTGCCGTTCCACAGCATGAAGCTTTCGAGGAACATGGCAAGACCGGCATAGACGGATATGGTGACAACATAGATTGTGGTTGGCTTGATGAGCGGAAGCGTAATGTACCAGAACTTCTGGCGTGCTGAGGCTCCGTCAATATCAGCGGCTTCATAGAGGACGTCATCAATCGATTTCAGTCCGGAGAGGAAGTAGAGTATGTTGACGCCTGTCCACCGCCACATGCAGAGCAGAAGCAGGGCGATCCATGCAGTCGGCTTGGATTTGAGCCATGCAATCGGAGCCTTTCCGAACCATTCAAGCAACCGGTTCATCTGGCTTCCATCCGCTTCCGAGAACATCATACGGAAAAGCATACCGGAGATGACAACGGAGGTCAGCGCAGGGATATACATGATGACCTTCCACACGCCCTTGGCTTTTGTCAGACGACTTTCCATCAGGACGGCCAGAAGGAGCGGGATCGGAATCATGAGGAGCAGCGTCAGAGCCATATATTCAATGCTGTTCCAGACGGCGATGCGGAAGAATTTGTCATGCGCCAGCTTCAGATAATGAGCCGGCCCGACCCATACCTTGACGCCGAAATCGATGTTCTGAAAGCTCATGACGATGCCGCTGATCAGCGGATAAGCCCAGAAGATCAGGAGACTCAGAATAAAAGGCAGCACAAAGACAAAGGGTGCCACCTTTTGTGAATTGAGAGCTTTTTTAATCTTATACACGATGAGATTCCCCTTTCTTGTGCGGACGGCGCAGCAGACGATACGTCCTCAGATGGTGGATGAAAGAAAAACTGCCGCTCAGATGATTCAGCCGGACGCCGGGCGGGCTTTCATGCCCGGACCGGCGTCACGGTGTTCAACTGCGTGGCAGTCTATGTTCAAGATTTGGCTATGCAGTGTCCCTGGCGTTGGAAATGACTGCCGGGTTTAACTGGATGTTCAGCCAACTTCCATCTCGATGTAATCCTGCGCTTCTGCCAGTGCCTCATCCACATCCTTGCCTTCCTCGAGAACTTCATTGAGGGTGGTGGTGTTGATGTAGTCATTCAGAGTCGGAGAAACCGATGTTGTGTAGACGGTCCCGATTGCATCCTTGTCAGCAAGGTCGTTCAGAACCTCGTATGGCATGACGCGGAAGAAGGTATTGTACACATTGCTCTTGTCGTAAGCGAAGGCTTTGTCAGACCAGAGGGACTTGTTGCAGACATCGAAGCCAAGATCGTTCCAGATGTGTTCTTCGCCTTCCTTCGAGCACTTTGCCCAGGTCAGCCATTCTGCTGCCAGTTCGGGGTTCTTGCACTGGTTTGTCACGACGGTGCCGGTTCCGCCGATACCGACAGAGCACTTCTGACCGTCCTCGAAGACCGGAATCGTTGTGATGTCGTACTTGCCCTTCATCTCCGGCATATAGTTGACGAAGCGGCTCATAAACCACATTGCCTTCGGGAAGGATGCGATCTTTCCTTCAGAGATATTCTTGTAGCCGGCTTCCAGATCGACATGACCGTCTGTGGAAACCATCGCGATGCCATCCTTGAGCCACTGCTGCTGCATCGTCAGCATCTTCTTGACAGAGTCGAGTTCGACGTTGACTTCTCCGTCCGGACCGCCGGTCCAGTCTTCTCCATACTCAGCCATTGCAACCCACATCCAGTCTGTTCCGCCTGTATCAACGGAGGTAAGATAAACTTCTCCGTTTGAAGCTTCCTTCAGCTGTTCGCCGAGCTTTGTGTAATCATCCCAGGTCTTGACGGACTTGTAATCGAGACCGTACTTTTCGAAAATCTCAGCATTCCAGTACATGACGCTCGCGCCGACATGTGTCGGAACACCAATCCGGGTACCGTCCGCCTGGCTGTAGACATCCAGTCTGGATTTGACCATCTTGTCTTCATAAGGAGCAAGTGCGTCTGTCAGCGGATAGAGCGGGCAGTTTTCTCCCGTATAGTTCGGGAACTGGCCGATCTCGACATCACACATGTCCGGCGCACCCTCACCTGCCTGAAGGGACATCATCAGCTTGTTGTGCATATCGGAGTATGGATAGGTTGTGAAGGTGATGGTAACCGGCTTGTCAGGATTCTGTTTGTTCCAGAGATCAACCATCTTTCCGTAAAATTCGTTGTGGACATCCACGAAGGACCACATCTCGAACTTGGTGCCGTTTTCCGGACCGACAGTCGTGACGGCTGTTGCCTCGCCTTCGGTGCTTGCCTCTGTGCTGGCTTCAGTACTTTCAGCCATGACTGAGATGGGCGAAAAAGCCATGAGCGCTGCGGCTGCAGCAGCCAGTATCTTCTTGCTTTTCATGTAAGTGTACCTCCCTTATCAGAAAACCATGGTGAGCCTGACGCAACAGGCATCCGGCGAGGATTGATCAGATCCTGCCAGAAACGTCCTCTCACACAACACCGTCAGGCTGGCAATGTGTGGAAATCACAGGCGACGCGTCGGTTTTGTATGGGTATATCGTATAATCTGATGAAATAAATGTCAACAGTAAATCAAAGTAATTTATCAAAAACTAAAATTTACAAACTAAACGGCACATTATTACAGTAATTATGTTGAAAAGTTGTATGAAATGACTAATAAACACCATGGATTTTAGATACTATTAAATTACTCATTTATATATTTCAGAACTTGTGATATAGTTCCGATAACAGGAGAGACAGGAGAGACCGATCTGAGAAAGATCTGGACAGAGGTGAGTCGATGAGATACTTGAAACATATTTCGGAACAGGCCGAGCTGTTCAATGCGCTTGGGTCAGAGGTTCGACTGCAGATTCTGAATCTGCTGCAGGCAAAGGGGAGGATGAGCATGAATGAGCTCGCCGACAAGCTTGGGCTGTCTCAGGGGGCATTGACGCCGCATATAAGAAAGCTTGAGAGCGCAGATTTGGTCCGTATTAATCAGGATGCGATGGCGCATGGGAATATGAAGATGTGTGAGCCGCATCTCGATAAGATATTTCTGGTTTTTTCGCAGGAGACAGCCCGGCAGAATGAATATGCATCCCATATCCGGGTTGGGCAGTATTCCTCCTGTGAGATCTACCCGACCTGCGGGATCTCAACCGAGAAGTCCATCATCGGGGAAGTAGATGATCCTCGTTATTTTACACATCAGAAACGGTTCGAGGCGGATATATTGTGGTTTACAAGAGGATTTGTGGAGTACATGGTGCCCTGTATCATTCCGCGCAGCAGCCGGATTACGGAATTCAGGGTATCTGTTGAGCTTTCGTCTGAGGCTCCGGGGGTCAATGCCAACTGGCCATCGGACATCTATTTTTCCTTGAACGGGATGCTGTTGGGACAATGGACCAGCCCAGGCGACTATGGAGATGTCCCGGGCCGTTTTACACCGGACTGGTGGCTGTCCAACTGGAATCAGTATGGACTGTTAAAAACACTGACAGTCAATGAAAAGGGGACCTTTATGGATGATGTCCAGATCTCTCAGGCTGCCATTCAGGATCTGAATATCAGCAGCCGAACACCGATCTACTTCCGGTTCTCGGTTCCGGACAGTGCGGAGCATGTAGGGGGACTGACTTTGTTTGGGCGTGGTTTCGGCAATTATAACCAGGATATCGAATTTCATATCCAGTATGAGCGCGAGTGAATAGGCGACGGCATCAACTGCTGTATTTTGATTCAGCCTCCCGGACAGCGGTCTGATCAGATGGCATATAGTGGACACGGACGACGATGTCCTGGTGATAGTTACCGAATCCGGAGCCAAAGATTGCGCACCCGCCGTGATGGAGCTTTCCGGGCCTGGTTTCCAGTCGAAGCCTCAGGTCGCTTGTTTCATCGAGATTCATGTCACCCAGACCGGAGGAGGAAGCTTTGCGGCCTTCCATAAAGACACCAGAACGATTGAATACAATCAATTTGGGATTGCCATGCGACAGCGCTTTGTTTTTCCACCAGGCGGGAGAAAAGATGCCGCTGGTGGCGTCCTGGGGCTGGAAATATTCCGGGGTCCCCATCTGCCTGCCGTTCAGATAAAAAGTGATCTCCGACGAATGCTCCTCTGACGGGCCTTCCTCCGCAGATGAGAGCTCTGCGCTGATGGTCAGCTGGACAATCTGATTGTCAGGTGGAAGGAGATTCGGGATGCGGTACTCGACATATCCGTCGTGAAACCATAACAGCTCACCCTCAAAACGGTCCGGATGAGCAAAGGACCGGACACCCTCCAGCCCGCCTGCCGGCCCTTTCGCGGTGACGACACCGCAGGGAGGATTGACAGCATAATCGGTGTACTGTCCGACCCGGATGACGGTTTCGTAGACTTTTGTCTGTTTTTCCTCCGGTGTATTCAGCATGTTGAGCAGAATCCGATCATGGACCAGGGCACAGCGTTTCTGACTCCCGCGCCCGGTGGATGCCGCATGAATGCGGATCATGCCGCATTCCTCAAGTTTTCGGATATGGGAGGTGATGGCACCGTTGGTCAGGCCGAGCGCGCCGGCAATTTCATTCAGGTTCATTTCCCCATTGCGGGCAAGCAGCCAGACAATTTTCAGCCGCACTTCTGAACCGAGTGTTTTAAAAAGACCGAGGCCTTCCTCGAGATTGTGAATTTCAAGCATATGCTGGCCTCCTTCGTATGGCTGTCTCTTTCTGAACCAGACAATGTCCTCAGACAAGAATGACAGCGAATAGTGTAACCTTAGCATGTCGGACGGTTTTTTGCAATTTTGGATATCTCATGTTCTGGCTCAAATGAACGGCTGATTGTGGTAAGATCGTAGCTGCTGATGAGCGTGATTCCGGGACAGTGGACAGGGGCGTACAATACAGTCATGGCGGGGAGAGCAGACACATGAGATTTTGTGATACACATGCACACTACGACGATGAGGCCTTTGACGCAGACAGAACGCGTCTTCTTGGCAGAGATCTTCATGACGAGGGTGTTGAGTTTGTTGTAAATATGGGGGCTTCCCTTGAGGGGGCCGAAAGGTCGGCGGAGCTGGCGCGGCGCTATGAGGAAGTGTACGCAGGCTGTGGTATCCATCCGGATGAGGTCGGCATCTTCGGGGATGAGGGCAGCAGCCAGGCGTTGTCCGTGATGGCACGCCTGCATGGCCTGCTCGAACAGCCGAAGGTGGTCTGCGTCGGGGAGATCGGCCTCGATTATCACTGGATGGTACAGCCGAAGGAGATCCAGCGGAAATGGTTTGCTGCACAGCTTCACCTGGCGGCGGAGCTGAATCTGCCGATCAATGTGCACAGCCGGGAGGCGGCGCAGGATACCTTTGATGTGATTGTGAAGCATCATACAAGAGCCGGAAGAACCCTAAGCGGCGGGATTATCCACTGCTACTCCGGCAGCGTCGAGATGGCCCGGGCGTATGTGAAGCTGGGGTACCACATCGGCGTCGGCGGTGTCGTGACCTTCAAGAATGCAAGAGTGCTGAAGGAGGTTGTGCAGACGCTTCCTCTTGAGAGTCTTGTGACAGAGACAGACTGCCCGTACATGGCGCCGGAGCCGGTGCGCGGCACCCGGAATGACTCCCGGAATATCCGGTATGTCATCGCAAAGATCGCAGCGCTTCGGGAAATGGATGAGGAGGCGTGTGCAGCGGCGCTGCTGAAGAACGCGAAGGATGTCTACAGACTTGGCTGACCGGTTTGTTTTACAGATGCCTGCAGCGGAAAGCAGATACACAGTTGGAATACTGGCTGACCGGCCTGCTTTACAGATACCTGCAGCGGACAGCTGCTGCGGGGTTGAAACGCTGGCTGGCCGGTCGGGCATGGAGGAAAGAATCCGGGAGTGAGGGCAGATATGCCGTATCTATATGACGAATTGGTGCGCTACTGCGGGTCGGATGCGTACCCGTTTCATATGCCGGGGCACAAGCGAAGGCTCGGGCAGCTGAACGATCCGTTTTCATTCGACATCACAGAGATCGATGGATTCGACAACCTCCATCATGCGGAAGGGATTCTGCTGGAGGCGGAGAAGAGAGCCGCAAGGTTGTATGGGGCGGAGGAGACGCATTTCCTGGTGAATGGAAGTACCGCGGGCATTCTCAGTGCAATCGGTGCGGTCACGACGGCGGGAGGCCATCTTCTGATGATGCGGGCGAGCCATAAGGCCGCGTATCACGCGGTCGCGGCCGGCGGGCTTACAGCGCATTATCTTTCCGGACTATGCGGCGGGTCTGCGCCGCACATCCGCCTGGTCGGGGGCTTTGGAAAAAGAACCAGTTCTGACGGCGCAGAGCCAGGCCGTTCACAGGCAGATGGCCTGACAGAGCTGGACTGCGGGCAGCCGGCTGATCCGGCGGAGGTTGAGAGGGCGCTTGCGGAGGATCCGCGAATCCAGGCGGTTTATATCACATCACCAACATACGATGGGATCGTCTCAGATGTGCGGGCGATTGCCGAAATCGCGCACCGGCACGGGATTCCCCTGATCGTTGATGAAGCACACGGGGCCCATTTCGGCATGCATGAGATTTTCCCGGAGTCCTCCGTGAAGCTGGGGGCGGATCTGGTAATCCACAGTGTGCACAAGACCCTGCCATCGCTGACACAGACAGCGCTGATTCATGTACAGGGAAAGCTGGTTTACCGCAGGCGGCTGCGGGAAATGCTCGACATCTACCAGACGAGCAGTCCGAGCTATGTACTCATGGCCAGCATCGATCAGTGTATCCGGATGCTGGAGAGTCAGGGAAAGGAATTGTTCGACAGGCTGGCGGAGAATCTCAGATGGTTTTACACAGCGGTGGCAGACCTGTCGTCCATCAGCTGTATTGTGACGGATGATCCGTCGAAGATCCTGCTAAGGCCGGCTGGGCATGAGGCCGGTGAGCTGTACGATGCGCTGCGGCAGACCTGGCATCTTCAGCCGGAGATGCTCTCCCGTTCCTATGTGCTGATGCTCAGCTCGATCGGCGACGATGAGGAAGGCTTTCGGCGGCTGAGCGAAGCACTGCATCAGATTGACCGCAGCTGGAGCACTGCCGGGAGCCCTCCGACCGTAGGCAAGGCAACAATGCCGGAAGGAGACAGAAGGAAGCCAGTCGGTATCGGAGAGCAGGAAGAACAGGAAGCACTATCCGCTGTCACAGGCCCGGAAGCGTCCAGGGAAATGGCAGGCAGCGCCGACAGACCTGCAGAGCATGCACGCGGCAGCTTCCCGGAGGCGGTCATGACGATCAGAAAGGCGCAGGACAGCGCGCAGGAACGGGTTCTGTTTGCGGAGGCCGCGGGGCGGGTGTCCGGCGAGTATCTGTATCTGTACCCGCCGGGTATTCCGCTGATTACACCGGGAGAGCGGATACCGAACGATCTTCCTGTGCGTGTCTGGGACCTGATGGCGGCCGGGTACGCGGTGGAAGGAACGGACGACTACAGCCTGAGCTCGATCTGGTGTGTGGGTCAGCAGGAGGAGGGAGAAAAGCCGGAAAGGCCGTAACATTCATGAAACATTTATTCTATCTGTGCGGAAAGAGTGCGTCCGGCAAGGACACGATCTATGAGGAGCTGCTGAAGGATGAAAGTCTTCAGCTTCGCCCGCTTGTTCCGTATACGACCAGACCGATCCGTGCCGGGGAAATGGAAGGGCAGGAGTATCATTTTACCGACAGGGAGACGTTGCGGCGGCTGGAGAAAGCCGGAAAGGTGATCGAGGAGCGGACATACGAGACAGTGTGCGGTCTGTGGACGTACTTTACGGTCGACGACGGGATATTAGAGGGGGACACGGACGTGATCGGAATCGGGACGCTGCAGTCTTATGTCCGGCTTCGCGATTACTTCGGGGAAAAGCAGGTGATTCCGCTGTATATCCAGGTGGATGACGGGCTCAGGCTTGAGCGTGCTCTGAAGCGGGAGCGCAAGCCCGGAAACCGCCGGTATGAGGAGATGTGCAGGCGATTTCTGGCAGACCAGGCGGACTTCTCGGAGGAGAATCTGCGGCGGGCAGGGATCGGAAGACGCTTTCAGAATGATGAGGATCGAAGCATTTGCATCGCGGAGATTGCAGCGTACATCCGGTCGTATCAGGCGGAGGGATGAGAGACTGAGAGCGGGCAGCGTCTGGTCTGAGTCTGATTTTGCCGGGCCATGCAGGGGGCTGCTATGTGACCATTGCAGAGGATGCAAGTGAGCTGGAGTTTGCCGGGGCATGCAGGGAGGCTGTCGCCGTCTGACAGTCAGATTGTATTGTCCGGGCAGTTCCGATATAATAATGATACATGGGCAAAGGTGCCAGAGGAGGCGTTATGTCAGGATTCCGGGATGTTACAGGACATGAGCGTACAATTGAACATCTGAAGAATGCGATTGCCTCCGGGCGGGTGAGCCAGGCATATCTGCTTGTCGGGGATAAAGGGATGGGAAAGAAAACCATCGCGCAGGCATTTGCCCAGACACTGCAGTGTGAGACCCTTGAGAGGGTGCTGGAGCAGGAACAGGAAAGCCCGGGGGAGAAGACTTCAGGGACGCTCCCGCTTCAGTCCATCGATGCCTGCGGAACGTGCAAGAGCTGCCGGCAGGCGGAGACCAACAATCAGCCGGACATCATGGTCTGGCGGTACCAGAAGGAAACATCGATATCAGTCGATGATATCAGGGCGCTTGTAAGCGATGTTCAGATCAAGCCCTACGCGTCCCGGTACAAGATTTATATTCTTCCGGACGCGCAGAAGATGACGAGGGAAGCGCAGAATGCGCTGCTTAAAACACTGGAGGAGCCTCCGGAGTATGCGGTGATCATCCTGCTCTCGACGAGCCGAGATGCCATGCTGGAGACGATCCTTTCCAGGTGCGTGGTGCTGCCGCTGCGCCCTGTCGATGCGGCGAAGGTGCGGTCGTATCTGATGGACAGACATGGAGTCGAGCCCTACAAGGCGGATATCTGTGTGGCATTTGCCCAGGGGAATATCGGAAGAGCCGTTGCGCTGGCAACCTCGGAGAATTTCTACAGCCTGCTGGAGCGCGCGATCCAGATTCTGACGCATGTGAAGGAGTGGGACGTATCGGATATCGTCGTTCTGATCCGCGACATGGACAGAGGAAAGGATGTGGTCAACGACATCCTGGATCTTTTCTCAATCTGGTACAGGGATGTGCTGCTCTTCAAGGCAACGAGGGATGCCGACGGCATCATTTTCCGTGAACAGATTGTGCAGATCAGGGAAGCGGCGCAGAAGAGCTCCTACGACGGGATCCAGAGGATTCTGGATGCCATTCGGACGGCGAAGATCCGGCTGAAGGCGAATGTCAGCTTCGATCTGACGATGGAGCTGCTGCTCCTGACGATGAAGGAGAATTGATATATGGTCAAGATCATAGGCGTGCGGTTTCGCAGCGCCGGGAAAGTATACTATTTTGATGTGAAGGAGTTTGAGCTCCACATCGGAGATCATGTGATTGTCGAGACGGCGCGCGGACCGGAGTTCGGCGTCGTCTCGATGCGTGCACGGACGGTTGCGGATGATATGGTGGCGCAGCCGCTCCGGTCTGTGATCCGCGTGGCGACGAAAGAGGACGAGGAGAAGCGGGCGGAGCTGTCCGCAAAAGAGAAGGAAGCGCTGAAAATCTGCCGGGAAAAGATTCATAAACACAATCTGGAGATGAAGCTCGTCGATGCGGAATACGCATTTGACGAGAACCGGATTCTCTTCTACTTCACGGCGGACGGACGGATTGACTTCCGGGATCTGGTCAAGGATCTCGCGTCGGTGTTTCACACCAGGATCGAACTCAGGCAGATCGGTGTCCGCGACGAGACCCGGATGCTTGGCGGCATCGGGAGCTGCGGACGCGAGCTGTGCTGTGCAACCTATCTCAATGACTTTGCGCCGGTTTCGATCAAGATGGCGAAAGAGCAGAATCTGTCTCTGAACCCGGGAAAGATCTCCGGGATCTGCGGAAGACTGATGTGCTGCCTTAAAAACGAGGAGGAGACGTACGAGTTCCTGAATACCCGGATGCCAAAACTGGGTGCGGCGGCGACGACTGCCGACGGACGCACAGGCAAGGTGATCGAGCTGAATGTCCTCCGGCAGCGGGTCCGTGTTCTGTTTGAGGAAGACGACAGCAAGGAAATCGAGAACTTCAGCGTGGACGAACTGACCTTTACGCCGAGAAAGCGGAGAGAAGAGGGGCAGCAGGGAAGCCTGGAGAGCGGGCAGAGAAAGCCGGACAGCAGATCGGACAGCGCACAGGGCAGGGGAGAGAGCCCTGCAGACAGTGTCAGAGTTAGAAATGAGAGCCGTGCGGACGACGGGCGGAGAAAACCGGAGGATGCGCAGCGGGAGACAGAGAGGCTGGCAGAGAGCCTGACAGGAGCTGTCACCTTGACGCCGGCGTCTGATTCCGAAGCCGGTATGCAGCAGCAAGAGCGGACGGAGAAATCGGAGGCGGACGCGCAGATGGAAACGGCTGTACGGACGGATCGTATGCAGCGGCCGGAGAAGGGGTACAGAAAATCTGGCCGGAGGGAGCTTTCAAATCGTCCGGACCGCGAAGATCGGAAGCAGGATGCTTCGAATCAGCCGGGCCGTGGAGATCGCAGCGAGGAAGTTCAGAACAGGCAGAGACGCCCGGAGCGGGGCGAGAATGAGGGCAGAATGCGTCGCCCGGAGCGTGGTGAGGGTGTCCAGAGCAGACCGAGGCGCCCGGAGCGGGGCGAGGATGTCCAGGGCAGAATGCGTCGCCCGGAGCGAGGCGAGGATGTCCAGGGCAGACCGAGGCGCCCGGAGCGAGGAGAGAATGGTCAGGGCAGACCGAGTCGCCCGGAACGTGGCGGGGGCGTCCAGGGCAGACCGAGTCGTCCGGAACGTGGCGGGGATGCCCAGGGCAGACCGAGGCGCCCGGAGCGGGGCGAGGATGTCCAGGGCAGAACAAGGCGTCCGGAGCAGGGCGAGGATGTCCAGGACAGATCAAGGCGTCCGGAACGTGGCGAGGAAGCCCAGAACAGGCAAAGGCGCGGATATAAATATAAAGGAGACAGCCAGAACCGGTTCCGGAGAGAACGCCAGCCAGAATCAGACCGCAGTGTGGAGAAACCTGTCAGCCCGGGCGGAACACCGGATGCAGGCGCCGGGGCAGTCCGGGAAAGAGCGGACACAATGGAAGTCCGGCCAGTGCCGGGCGGAGAAAACCTGATGGCAGCAGATGGCGAGGCAACGCAGAAGAGATCAAATGAGATGGCGATCTATGGGAGAAGATAGTGGAAACGGGACAGAATGTCCGGCGGCAGCCAGAGGCGCAAAAGTCTCAGGCGCAGAGTCTCAGGGAAAGACAGCTGCACGGGCTGCGGCTGTCTGAAGAAGCCGGCGCGGCTGGATTTGACCTGCATCCGGGAGAACGTCTGGATGACCTGCAGCGGGACGGGGCAAGGCTGATCCAGAACCCGTCTCTGTTCTGTTTCGGAATGGATGCCGTGCTTCTTGCAGCTTTTGCAGAACAGGCTCTTCGTCCTGGCAGCCGGGTTCTTGATCTGTGCAGCGGCAACGGAATCATCCCGATTCTGATGGATGCAAGATGGCAGGACCGGCACAGAGAGGAGAGAGATGTTCCAGATCCGATCTTTTCCGGCGCTGAAATCAATTCGACATGTATCGATATGGCGGCGCGAAGTGTCTCCGGGAACGGGCAGTCCGCGCGCGTTCATTTTATAGAAGGAGACCTGTGCAGGATCCGGGAACTGGTAAAACCGGCGTCCTTCGATCTGGTCACGGTCAACCCGCCGTATATGATCGGCGGGCATGGGCTGACAGGTGAAAATGAAGCACTGACGGCTGCACGGCACGAGGTCCTGTGCAGTCTGGAGGATGTCTGCGCGGCGGCTGCATATGCGCTGAGGCCGCAGGGACGGCTGTGCATGGTGCACCGTCCGTTCCGGCTTGCAGATATCTTCCGGAATCTGAATGCGTATGGCCTGGAGCCGAAGCGGATGAGACTCGTTCATCCAATGCAGGGGCGGGAGCCCAATATGGTGCTGGTCGAGGCTGTCAGGGGCGGCAGGCCGAGGCTGACAGTGGAAAAGCCACTGGTCATCTACGAGCGGCCGGGCGTCTACACAGAGGAGGTGCGGGCGCTGTACGGATGACGGCACGAAAGCCTGTGTTGACAGGGTGAGCAGGAACAGCCTGCCGGACAACAGTGTACGTTAAAGCGAGGGAAAGATGGCGGGAATACTGTATCTGGTCGCGACGCCGATCGGAAACCTGGAAGATATGACGCCGCGTGCGGTTCGAACGCTCAGAGAGGTCGATCTGATTGCAGCGGAGGATACACGGGGAAGTGTCAGGCTGCTGAATCATTTTGACATCCATACCCCGATGACGAGCTACCATGAATACAACAAGCTGAGCAAGGCACATGTCCTGATCGACCGTCTGCTCCAGGGGGAGAATGTTGCTGTCGTGACGGACGCAGGGACGCCGGGCATTTCCGACCCCGGGGAAGATCTGGTCCGCATGGCACTTCAGAATGGGATTACTGTTTCTCCTGTTCCGGGAGCCTGCGCGGCGGTGAATGCGCTTGTCTGCTCCGGCAAACCGACAAGGCGGTTCTGCTTTGAGGCCTTTCTGCCGATGGACAAAAAAGAACGGGCGGAGATCCTGGAGGAGCTGAAGACGGAGACGAGAACCATCGTGCTGTACGAGGCGCCGCACCGGCTTGTCCGGACACTCGAGGAGCTGCTCGGCGCGCTGGGAGACCGGAATATCACGCTGGCAAGAGAGCTGACCAAGAAGCATGAGACGATCGCGGAGACGACGATCGGGGACGCGCTCAGGGCGTACGGAGAAAAAGAGCCGAGAGGCGAGTATGTTCTGGTGATCGAGGGAAGAAGCAGAAGTGAGCTGAAGCGTGAGAAACAGGATGCCGTCGCCCAGAGCATGACGGTGGAAGAGCATTTTCAGAAGTATGTCAGCCAGGGCATGGACAGAAAAGAGGCGATGAAGGCCGTCGCCCGTGACAGAGGGATCAGCCGGAGGGAGGTATACAGCCAGCTGATGACCTGAAGACAGGATAAACCGGGAGCGGATGCGCGCCCGGTTTTTTGATGCGGCGGCACGGTGCGCATGGTGCAGTCAGCGCGGTGCGGTCCCTGCGGTAAGGTCCGTGCAGCGAAGACCATGCAATGCTGCCCACGCATGGCATTCAGTGCGATGCGGCAGACTGCCGCCGGTAGCTGCTGGGAGTCATACCGTATCGGGCCTTGAAGGAGCGGTTGAAGTAAGAGAGGTTCGGATAGCCGGCGTTAGCGCTGACGAGCAGGATGGGATCGTCGGTGAGCGTCAGCATGCGGGCAGCCATCGAAAGACGGTAGCGCTCCAGCCAGGAGATAAAGCTCATGCCCATCGTGTCCCGGAAAAACTTCATGAAATGGGATTCGCTGTACCCGGACAGCTTTGCCATGTCATGGATGCTGATCGGTTCTGCGAAATGATCTTCCACGTACTTGACGATCCGTTTTACCTTCTCCAGGCGTCCGGGACGCAGCTTCCCGGGTGTTCGGACGGTCCGCGAGACGATGAGATAGAACAGACGCAGCAGGTTGCCGCGCACAGCGATCTGGTACCCTTCCGGTTTCTGGCTGCAGAGGAGATCGGTCTCCTCGATGATCAGCCGGGCATTGTCATGCCAGCGCTCCTTTCTGGTAAAATGAAGCACCTCCGGCAGATAATCCCCCTGCAGAAAGGTTTCGATCAGCGAGCTGGTCATTTCCGGCTGCCTTGCCAGCAGAAGCGAGGTCGAGAAGATGATGTTCTCGTACTCCATGCGGACAAAGCCGTTTTCATTCTTCAGCGGGCGAATGGAGTGAAGGTGCCCCGGCAGTACCAGCACAAAATCGCCTTCCCTGCAGACCAGGTCGGTCATGTCGAGTCCGATGATACCGGAGCCCTTCTTGACAACGATGATCTCCGCCGTGTTATGCCAGTGCAGCGGGACGGAGGTGAAATCCAGCGGAATTGTACAAGGGAAGGTATTGTACGGAAAGTCCTCGCTTGTGTGCACCTTTGTCTCGTGATATCCCTGATACTGGTCCATATCCATATTGAACAGTCCCCATTGTTACGGTACCTTCTGGCGGAGGTATACCGTATTCAATAAACAAGATAATTGTGTCAGTCCCTGCTGGCCCTTTCCCTGAAAGGCGCCTTCCGTGCAGCCCTGGTGCGGGAGGGCCCCATGCGGGGAGAAGGAGCGTGACTGAACGCCACTCGGCGCAGCCCGTGTGCGGGAGGTTCAGACAGGATGAATTGATAGGATTGTACTACTTTTCAAGCGGTATCGACAAGCCCTTGCTTTCGGAATGGGCTATGGTATTGGTGCGAACAAGAAATGAGGGAGATACGCCGGCAGAAAGCCGGGTGAATCGTTGCGATAAAAGGTGCAACCAGAAAGGGGTAAACGAACATGAGTGAACTGGAAAGCAGGCTGACGAAGGAGATGGGCAAGAGCGTCAGAGATGCCTCGGACGAGGAGCTGTACAAGGGACTTCTGGCAATTACACAGGCGGAGGCAGAGAAAAAGCTCCCTTTCGAGAGCAAAAAGAAGAAGAAAATCTACTATCTGTCTGCGGAATTCTTAATTGGTAAGCTGCTCTCGAATAATCTGATCAATCTGGGACTGTTCGATGAGACGAGGGAGCTTCTGGAGAAGAACGGCAAGGATATCACGGCAATCGAGGAGATCGAGGAGGAGCCCTCGCTCGGAAATGGCGGACTTGGCCGTCTGGCTTCCTGCTTTCTGGATTCCATCGCAACGCTGAACCTGAACGGCTGCGGTGTCGGGCTGAACTATCATCTGGGACTGTTCCGTCAGGAATTCGTGGATCATCAGCAGAAAGCAGAGCCGAACCCGTGGCTGAAGAAGTCCGGATGGGAAGTGAAGACCTCCAAAGGCTACGATGTGACCATGGCCGGGAAGACCTACCATTCCACGCTCTATGATCTGTATGTGACAGGATACGAGAGCGAGACCATTCCGCTGCATCTGTTCGACCTGGACACGGTTGACGAAAGCATCGTCCACGATGGAATTGATTTTGACAAGAGAGATATCGCAAAGAACCTGACCTTGTTCCTGTATCCGGACGATTCCGACGATGACGGACGCAAGCTTCGCATCTATCAGCAGTACTTCATGGTCAGCAACGGTGCGCAGCTGATCCTGGACGAGTGCGTTGCAAGAGGCAGCAACCTGCATGATCTGGCGGATTACGCAGTCTTCCAGATCAATGATACGCATCCGACCATGATCATTCCGGAGATGATCCGGCTGCTGGAGGAGAGAGGCATCGGCGAGGATGAGGCTATTGCCATTGTCTCGAAGTGTGCGGCGTACACGAATCACACAATTCTGGCGGAAGCGCTTGAAAAGTGGCCCATTTCCTATCTGAAGGAGATTGTTCCACAGCTGGTACCGATCATTGAGGCACTGGATGATCGTGTCAGAAGAAAGTATGACGATCCGTCGGTCGTGATCATTGATAAAAATGACACGGTACACATGGCGCATATTGATATCCATTATGGAAAGTCGGTCAACGGTGTTGCGAAGCTTCACACGGAGATCCTCGAGCAGACGGAGCTGAGAAATTTCTACAACATCTATCCGGAGAAGTTCAACAACAAGACGAACGGGATTACCTTCCGAAGATGGCTGCTCTCCTGCAATCCTGAGCTTGGAAGCTACATTGCCGGAAAGATCGGGAATGACTTCATCCGCCATTCGGAGAAGCTGGAGGAATTCGGGAAGTATGCGGATGACGAGCAGGTTCTCAGCGATCTGATGGCCATCAAGAGCCGCAACAAGGCGCGTCTTGCGAAGTATCTGAAGGACACCCGGAATATCGAGATCGATCCGGACTCCATTTTCGATATCCAGGCAAAGCGTCTGCACGAGTACAAGAGGCAGCAGATGAACCTTCTGTGGTGCATCCACCACTATCTGGACCTCAGACGCAAGGTCGAGGCCGGCCAGGCACTGGATGATCCGAAGGTGACGGTCCTGTTTGCTGCAAAAGCAGCACCAGCATATATCATTGCACAGGATATTATCCACGCGATCCTCTGCCTGCAGGATATCATTGAACATGACCCGGAGGTTTCGAAGGTCTTCCGTGTGGTGATGGTTGACAACTACAACATCACCGTTGCGGAAAAGCTGATCCCGGCCTGCGATCTGTCCGAACAGATTTCCTTAGCTTCCAAGGAGGCATCCGGAACCGGAAACATGAAATACATGCTCAACGGCGCGGTCACGATCGGAACAGAGGATGGCGCAAACGTCGAGATCCACAACCTTGTCGGGGATGATAACATCTACATCTTCGGAATGAGAAGCCCGGAGGTCATCAGCCACTACGAGAAGGCAGATTATGTCTCCCGCGACTGGTATAACAGGGATGCAGTACTGCGCGAGGCAGTTGACTATCTGACCGGAAGCAGGATGATGGAGATTGGCAATGCTGAGCGCCTGAACCGTCTGAAGAACGAGCTTCTGAATAAGGACTGGTTCATGACCTTCCCGGATTTCGAGGCGTATTCGAAGATCAGAGAGCAGGCATACAGAGACTACGCAGACAGAAAGGCATGGGCGAAAAAGTGCCTGATCAACATCTCGAAGGCAGGCTATTTCTCCTCCGACCGCACAATTGAGGAGTACAACAGAGACATCTGGCAGGTGCAGTAAGTTTCTGGCGGAAGAATATCAGGACCCTTCGGGGCTGTCTGTGAGTCACGGGCAGACCCTGAGGGGTCTTTTTGGGCAGAGCCGGCAACCAGAGATCTGGGGGCAGCCGCCATGCACAGAGACAGGCAGCCATGTCCGTATGCTGGTTGACCGTATGCTGGTTGACATAAATGGGCTTGACCCGGAATGATGAAAGGGTATACTGTATTCGTCCGGTCACAGTGCCGGTTTTCAAAACAACAGTCAGATCAATCGAGGAAAGGAGTGCGCGTTTATGGACGGAGACGGTGTTCGAATATGGTTCTGTTCTTCTGTCTGCATGAAGATGAGCCGGACAGACGTAACAAGGCGCACAGCCTTTCTGTGTACGGACGTCTGACCCCGGAGGGGACGGATTTTCATTTCTGTACATATTCATACTTCATTCCCGGAAGAGCAGTTACATCTGACAACATCAGTCTTCTTCTTCAGAAGCAATATGGTATCTGATTCAACAAAAAATTGAAGGAGAAAGACAGAATATGACAATTGAAGAAAGAGTAGAGAGGATAACGGCTCTCCTTGCAAAACGTGACATTGCAGGGCTGAAGGAAATCTTCACTCATATGGAGCCGGTCGATATCGCGGAGATTCTGTCGGCATTTCCGGACGAGAAGCGGATCGTTCTGTTCCGGATTCTGCCCAAGGATGAGGCAGCCGATACCTTCAGTGAGATGGAGCCGGAGGAGCAGCAGAAGTTCCTGGATAATTTTACCGATCAGGAGGTCAAGGATGTCCTGGCGGAGATGTATACGGATGACGCCGTTGACATGCTGGAGGAGATGCCAGCGAATGTCGTACGCCGGGTGCTGAGCAAGGTCAGACCGGAAGACCGCAAGGATATCAACGCTCTGCTGAAATATCCGGAGGACAGCGCCGGGGCGGTTATGACGACGGAGTATATCCGGCTGCGCCCGAACATGACGGTCATGGAAGCCATCCGCTGGATCCGTGCAAACGGTGAGGATAGTGAGGATCTCTACACCTGCTATGTGACGGACACCGCCCAGAAGCTGCTCGGCGTTGTCACAGTCCGTGAGATGCTTCTGTGCAAGCGGAACGCAGAGATCATCGACATCATGACAAGGGATGTCATCTCGGTTCACACGACGGAGGACCGGGAGAACGCGGCGAAGCTGTTTGACCGCTATGATTTCACAACGCTTCCTGTTCTGGATGCAGAGAACCGGCTGGTTGGAATCATCACGGTCGATGATGCCATCGATGTCCTGACCGAGGAGGCTACGGAAGACTTCCAGAAGATGGCAGGAACCACGCCGGAGGATGCGCCATACCTGAAGACGCCGGTTATCCGGATGGTCGGACACCGGATCATCTGGCTGATCGTGCTGATGATGGCGGATATGGTCTCGGGCGGAATCCTTGGAAAATTCGAGGACACGCTGACAGCAATCCCGATCCTGATTACATTTATTCCGATGCTGACCGACACGGGCGGAAATGCAGGCGCGCAGTCCAGCACGCTGGTTATCCGGTCACTGGCGCTGCATGAAATCAGCGTGAAGGATGCACTGAAGGTCATCTGGAAGGAGCTGCGGGTTGCATTGATCTGCGGACTGATTCTGGGTGCCCTGAATTATATCCGTATTCTGATTCAGTATCCGGGACATGAGCTGATCGGGCTGACCGTTGCAATTGCGATGCTCTGCACGGTCGTCATGGCGAAGGTCATTGGCGGTGTCCTGCCGCTGATCGCAACAAAACTCCACCTTGATCCGGCCATGATGGCCTCCCCACTGATCACGACCATCGTGGACTCCTGTTCGCTGCTGATATTCCTCAGTATCTCGCGGGCACTGCTGCACATCCCGGGGTGAAGCCCTGATCATTCCGGGGCGATGCTCGGGCGCCATGCAGATTCCGGGCGATCCCAGCGTGAGACTCGGGTGGTATGCAGTTCCAGTCCCACTCAGACGAGCAGATGAGGCGGTTCGGGCGGTATGCGGCAGCCTGCAGAACTAAGGATGTCCCGGAAACTTCTAAAAAAACGCCCGGGCAGCGATCGGATGGATCACTGCCCGGGCGGAAGTTGTATTCTGGGAGGGAGTGCCGGCCGGCTCTCGCCGACCGGCATGAGTATGAAAAGTGTTATCAAATGCTTTTTGTTCATCTGATGGCTATACTATAGAGGCAGAATGTGTACAGACTGTGCTGAACCTGTGAACAATTGATGGCGTCCGGCGTTCTGAAGACTGAAATCCGGGTGCAGGGCACATATACAAAAGGAGAATTCGAATTGAAAACCGCAGCCATTATCCTGTTTGTCGCAATGTATGCCGTCATGATTGTACGGCCGAAATGGAGAACGCTGGCGGCCCTCATCACGGGAGCCATCTTTCTGATCACGGGGATTCTGCCGGTGCGGAGCGTATTCAATGAAATTGACTGGAATGTCATTCTGATGATTGCCGGAACGATGGTGGTTGTCGATTTCTTCATTGAATCAAAGATGCCCAACCGCATCGCGGACATTCTGCTGGACAAGGCTGACAATGTCATGTGGGTGACAATCTATATGTCTCTGTTTGCGGGCGTCATCTCTGCCTTTATCGACAATGTCGCGACGGTTCTGATGGTCGCCCCAGTCGGGCTTGCGGTCTGCAGGAAGCTGAAGATCAGCCCGGTCGGAATGCTGATCAGTATTGCAGTCTCTTCGAACCTCCAGGGCGCGGCAACACTGGTCGGGGATACGACCTCCATCATGCTCGGCGCCTACGCCCGCATGGACTTCACCAGTTTCTTCTTTATGAAGGGACGTCCGGGAATTTTCTGGGCGGTGGAGCTCGGCGCACTCGCGACCATCCCGGTCCTGATGCTGCTCTTTCGGAAACAGAAGGAGCCGGTTCACGCTGATGAAATGACAAAGGTGTCAGACTTCGTCCCTTCCTTCATGCTGCTTGGCGTTGTCGCGGCATTGATTACGGCATCCTTTATTCCGGGCAAACCAGACATTACCAACGGCCTGATCTGCTGCTGCATGGCGGGAGTCGCCGTCCTTTATGATCTGATTCGGACGAGAAAGACGAAGGGGCTTGTCAGGGCACTGAAGGGGATTGACTTCAGCACGATCTATCTGCTCATCGGCCTCTTCACCGTCATCGGAGGGATCAAGGCGGTGGGGATCATCGACGACGTTGCGGCGGCGATCAGCAGGATCGGCGGAAGCAGCCTGTTTCTGCTGTATACGGTCGTCGTCTTTGGAAGTGTTGCGATTTCTGCATTTATCGACAATATCCCTTATGTTGCGACGATGCTTCCTGTGATGCAGGGTGTCTCGACGATGCTCGGGATCGAGCCCTGCCTGCTTTACTTCGGTCTGCTGACCGGGGCCACACTTGGCGGGAACCTGACGCCGGTCGGTGCCTCCGCCAATATCACCGTTATCGGGATTCTGGAGAAAAACGGAGAGCGTGTATCATTTGGCGATTTTGCCAGGATTGGAGTCCCGCTCACGTTGACGGCGGTGCTGGCAGGGTATCTGTTTATCTGGGCTGTGTGGCACTGAGAACTGCTGTACATAGAAAGAGACGACATAAAAGAGGACAACTGGCTTTTGAATATAGCCAGCTGTCCTTTTTTGTTCAGCGATGCCCTGAGAGAATGTTGCCGCAGGAGATCAGGCACGGAGAATATCTGTGAAGAAAGTGCTGGTGCTGGTGACTGCAAGAATGATTGCGATCACGATGATGGCGACGATCAGAAAGCAGAAATAGGACCGTGCAAAGTTCCGGAGATTGCGGTTCTTCGTTCCGCCGACGGAAAAAACGATCAGCAGAATCAGCCCGATCAGCGGGATGCTGAAGAGAATCTCGTAACCGAAATAGCCCCACATGGAGATGGGTTTCCATTCGTCAGGAATGTTATCCTCCGTGATGTTCGGCTGATATGCCGTAAAAGGGGCAAAGCTGCCGGAAGGCGCTCCGCAGTATGGGCAGGCGCGGCTCCCATCCGGGATCGGTTTTCCGCAGTTTGAACAATACATGATGATTCCTCCTTGATATGTAAACAGGTCGGTTAATATGTATCAGTATACGGAATATTGAACCGCTGCGCCATACGCATTCTAAAATGCAGCAGAGGAAAAAGGAAAGGCGGAACCAGGAATCAGTCAGTAAAGCGGCCGCCAGAAACCGGTATAGTCGCCGGATATGATATGGAAAACGTGCGGATCACAGATGGATACTTGACAATGTGAGAAGCCTGTAATATTATAGGCACAGATTTTAATAATTTCGTAACATTTGAAACGGAAAAGAAATAAGATTCAAAGATATATTCAAGATTTTGGAGGTTGACGGATATGAGGAACGCCGGAAAGATTGCAGCAGTTCTTTCGATGGGGATGGCGCTCAGTGCAGTGTGCGGCGTGAGCGCATTCGCAGCGGACAAGGCATTCAGCCTGGATGTGGCGAACTGGTCACAGCAGGATTGGAACAGCATTGCGATGACGAACGATGACACGGTCACATCCGGTGCAATCATCCGTTCCTCCGCGTCGACCGATTCGGATGTTGTGGGGTATCTGTACAGAGGCGCCGCGGTCAATGTCCTGGATAAGGGTGATGCCTGGACACAGATCCAGTCCGGTGCCGTGACCGGGTATGTGATGAATGATTACCTGGTCTACGGAGAAGCAGCGAAGGGCCTTGCGGACTACTACGGCAAGGAAGGCGTTGTGGCGAACTGGAACGATGTGAATGTCTTCACGGACAAGAGTGCAGGCTCCATTTCCAGGACCGTTTCGGATGGAACCGCGTTCCCGCTGGTCTCCGACGAAGGCCACTGGCTGCTGGTGCAGCAGGGGGCGGACAGTGCCGGATACGTGTCAGAGGACGATGCGTCCAGAATGCTTCTGGTTGATACCGCTGTCCCGGCAGACGGTGAGGATATTGCCTCGACCTATACGGAGAATCTTGGCGGAACAGCTGTGGCTCCTGCAGATGGAACGGATGCGGCTGCCACGACATCAGACTCTTCTTCGGACAACAGCAGTGCTGCAGACGAAACCGGCGCGGATGCGTCTTCTGCATCGGATGCGGGATATTCGGACAGCTCCGTGGCATCGGATGCAGGTGACGGGTACTCCGATGCGTCTGCTTCCTACGACTCGGGGGCATCTGACACGGCGTCCGCGTCGACAGAGACGGACTCTGCCGCTGTGGGTGCATCCGGCAGCGATGCGGCGTCCGCTTCACAGGAAACCTATACCAGCCAGACGGTCAGCAGTGATCCGAACGTGCAGGCACTCTATGATGCCTACATCGCCGCACAGAACGCAGCGATGAACTGCACGAGTGAGCAGGATGCCAAGGACAAGGCGGCAGCGGCTGTTCAGGCGTATAACGCATATGTAGCGGCAGCGAATGGCACTTCTTCCGCATCACAGGGGCAGGAAGATGCACAGCCAGTTCAGCAGGAGACCTCCGCGCCGGCTCAGACGGAAGCACCTCAGACAGAGACGCCTCAGACGGAGGCACCCCAGACAGAAGCGCCTCAGACAGAGGCTTCCCAGAGTACGGGATCTTCTTCCGGAAAGACAGGTTCCTACGCAGACTACAGTGATCTGGATCTGCTGGCGGCGATCATCTGGTGCGAGGCCGGGAACCAGCCGTATGACGGCATGGTTGCGGTCGGCGAGGTTGTCATGAACCGTGTCGCAAGCTCCAGCTTCCCGAACACGATCGCGGAAGTGCTTGAGCAGCCGGGACAGTTCACCCCGTATTCGTCCGGGACGCTGCAGAGCGCGCTTGCTTCCGGTGTCAATTCCACCTGCTACCAGGCAGCGCAGGATGCACTGAACGGGGCACAGCCTGTTCCGGGCGCGCTGTACTTCAACACCCACAGTGGCACTACAAAGCTGGGTGCGCATTATTTCTCATAAGGTAATCCCCCGGGCCGCGCAAGCGGTCTGGGATGTTACAAAATCAACTATATGGAAAGCGGCATCACCTCCCCGGTGGTGCCGCTTTCCGTTTTTTGTTTCTGAATGCCGGTTCAGGACTCTTCGCCGGTGAAGTCGGACAGAGTCCGGAAGAGATATGAATAGATCTCCGGGCTCTTCTCCTTCCACTGTTTTGTGATCATCTTTGCCTGCTGCTCGGTCGGGACGGTGAGCGTCAGCTCCATCAGGGGCTCTGAGTGCTCAAGAACCGCGCATGCGGCAGCGTAGTCGCCCGAGGTTGTCCGGTAGTACTGTGCCCGTGTGCTGACGGCCTCGCGGAAGCTCAGCCTGTTTTTCTTCAGGTAGGCATCGATATCGGAGCGGATATCCGGTCCGAGGTCATTCTTCAGCGCGTCAAGGCTTGCCCGGCCGGCATCGGTCAGGGAGTAGTAGAAGCAGTCCGGGCAGGCTTCCTCGTGGATCAGCCCGGCGTCCACCAAATCGCTGATGGTGTACTGGGCATTGAAATAGTTCGTATAGCCGAGGTCTGTGAAGATGCCGGCGATCTGTTTATTGGTCATTGCAAAATCCACACGGCTCAGCGTGTAGAGCGTCATGAGCTTATAAAGAACCTGAAGCTGGTCAGCCATCGATCTCTCCATTTTCATTGATCATATTCCGGAAACAGGCCTATCTTAGCATATGAAAGAGCGGGAGACAAACGGCACAGGGCCAGGCCACAGCGCCGTGAAATGCGGAGGTCCGGCTCGACTACTCCTTTTACCGCTTTGCAAAGTATGATAAACTCTCAGTGACATGAAAGATGGGTTTGCCGGAGAGCCTGGTGAAGGGGACGGAAACCCATGGGGAGCGTGTGTCATCAAGGTTTTCAAGGGGGAAAGAAAGTGAAGAAGAAATATTCAACTCTGACGGAGAGAGCATACAAGAGGAGACGGAGCTACGTGCTGCTCAGGAGCATGATTGCCCTGCTGATTGTGATCCTGGCGCTTCTGGCCGGACTTCTCATCTATGAAACCAGAAAGATGAAGACCTATTCGAATCCGTATGCGAAGGCACTGGAGGAAAAGCAGGCTGCTGCGGCGAAGGAGGAGAGCAGCGCCGGCAGCGATTCGGATCTTGAAGGTGTGAAGGCGCAGGCGAATCTGCTTGCCACGCAGTATGATTATGACGGTGCGGTCAATCTGCTCAAGTCTCAGAAGGACTTCGGGAAGAACGACCAGCTCAAGGCGCTTGCCAACTCCTATGAGAAGACGAAGAGCAGCTGCCAGCCGTATCCGATCGACCAGATCACACATGTATTCTTTCACTCGCTGGTTGTCAACGATGCAAAGGCGTTTGATTCGGATGCAACCGCAGCCGGGTACAATCAGGTCATGACAACCATCTCCGAGTTCAACGGAATCATCCAGCAGATGTATGACAAGGGGTATGTGATGGTCAGCCTCCACGATATGTGCGAGGTGGCGGCCGACGGAACGGTCTCGAAAAAGGAGATTCTGCTTCCGCCTGGAAAGAAACCCTTTGTGCTGTCGCAGGATGACTGCAGCTACTACCACTATATGAAGGAAGACGGCTTTCCGCAGAAGCTGGTTGTGACGGAGGACGGAAAGGTCAGGAATTCCCTGCTCCAGGATGACGGAACTGTGAGCATCGGAGATTACGATGTCGTGCCGCTGATTGATACATTTGTGGAGCAGCATCCGGACTTTTCATATCATGGGCGCAAGGGAATCCTGGCGCTGACCGGGTACGAGGGCGTGCTCGGGTACCGGACAGACGAGGTCTACAAGACCCGGGATCCGGCCAGGGTGACAGAGTACCAGCAGAAGTTCTTTGACGAGAATCCGGACTTTGATTATGACAAGGACTGCGCCGATGCCAAGGCTGTCGCGGATGCGATGAAGGCGGAGGGCTGGGAATTCGCGTCTCACACCTGGGGGCATATCGCACCGCTGCAGTATTCGCTCGACGCGGTGAAGCAGGATACGGAGCGCTGGCTGAACAATGTCGCGCCGATTGTCGGGGATACGGATGTGCTGATCTTCGCCTTCGGAGCGGATATCGGAGACTGGCATCCGTACACCCATGACAACGCGTACTTTGATTATCTCAAGTCGAAGAAGTTCAGTATCTACTGCAATGTCGACGGCTCAGTCAAGAGCTGGGTGCAGTTCGGCCCGGACTATATGAGACAGGCAAGAAGGAACCTGGACGGCTACCGTATGTATTACAATCCGGATCTGCTGTCCGACCTGTTTGATGTGAAGTCAGTCTGGGATTCCAACCGGCCGACACCGGTGCCGAAGATGGGCTGAGGGCTGACCTGTATGGAAATGAATGAAAGGGGGCGTCAAATATGCAGATATTGATCCGCGGGGGACGGCTGCTGGATCCGCTTTCGGGAACCGACATGGTTACAGATGTCCTGATTGAGGATGGGCGCGTGACGCAGATCGGGGATGGGCTGTCATTCCCTGCTCCGAAAAAGAAGAAAATTGTCAAGGAAGCCTCCGTCTCGGGCGGAACGGTTGATGAGGCTTCGACCGATATGGCTGTTACGATAGACGCATCCGGGTGCTGGGTGATGCCGGGGTTTGTCGATCTCCATGTCCATCTGCGCGATCCGGGGCAGACATACAAGGAGGATATCGGGACAGGCTCGCAGGCAGCAGCCTGCGGCGGGTTCACGACAATCTGTGCGATGCCCAACACGAAACCGGTTATCGACAATCCGGACAAGCTGAATTATGTGCGGTTCAAGAGTGCGGCGCTTTCCCCGATCCATGTGATGCAGATCGGCTCGATCACAAAGGGGGAAAAGGGGGAAGAGCTTTCCGACATCGCAGGGCTTGCGGATGCCGGCGCGCCGGCCATATCCGAGGACGGCCGGTCTGTTGAGAATGCAGCGCTGATGAAACGGGCAATGCGGGAGGCAGTGAAGGCCGGAATTCCGGTGTTTGATCACTGTGAGGACAAGAAGCTGGCTGGAAAGGGCGTCGTAAACGAGGATGAAAATGCAGTCCGCCTGGGCCTTCCGGGGATTCCGGACAGCGCCGAGGATGTGATCGCGGCCAGGGACATCCTGCTGGCGCGGGAGACCGGGGCGCATCTCCACCTTTGCCATGTCTCGACGCGGGAATCGGTGGAGATGATCCGGTTTGCCAAATCGAAGGGCGTCCATGTGACTGCGGAAGTCACGCCGCATCATTTCACGCTCTGCTCAGACGACATCCCGGCGGACGACCCGATGTTCAAGATGAACCCGCCGGTCCGGACAGCCGCGGACAGAGAAGCACTGATCGAGGGGCTCCGCGATGGAACAATCGACTGCATCGCGACGGATCATGCGCCGCATGCGGTCAGCGAGAAGTTCGGCTCAATGCTGACGTCTGCATTCGGTATCGTCGGGCTGGAGACGGCGCTTCCGCTGGCGGTCACGAGGCTTGTCGAGCCGGGAATTCTGAGCCCGCTTGATCTTGCCCGGGTGATGAGCACCGCACCGGCGCAGGTCGCAGACCTGACCCGCCAGTACGGGGACGGAAAGATAGAGGTCGGGAATCCGGCGGATATTACGGTCGTCCGGCCGGATGAGGAGTGGACGATTGATAAAAAGAAGTTTCTGTCAAAGGGCAGGAATACCCCGTTCGAGGGATGGAAGGTGCGCGGACGGGTGAAGGTGACGATTTGTGACGGCGAGATTGTGTACACAGACAAAAGGAGACAAACATCATGATTGATCAGCTGGTTGCGGGAATCAAAAAGACGGAGGCGCCGATCGTTGTCGGACTGGATCCGCAGATGAAGTTTATTCCGGACGAGGTCAAGAACCCTGTCTTCGATGAGATGGGCGAGACGCTGGAGGCCGCGGGTGAGATCCTGTTCCGTTTCAACAAGGCGATTGTCGATGCGGTCTGTGACCTGGTTCCGGCTGTAAAGCCGCAGATTGCCATGTACGAGCGCTTCGGAATTCCGGGGCTGGCAGCCTATCAGCGGACCATTGATTACTGCAAGTCCAAGGGACTGGTTGTAATTGGAGATGTCAAGAGGGGCGACATCGGATCGACCTCTGAGGCGTATGCTGACGCTCACCTTGGAAGGGTCATGGTCGGAGAGCGTGAGTACAAGCTGTTTGACGCGGACTTTGCGACAGTGAACCCGTATCTCGGCTCGGACGGTGTGGTCCCCTTCCTGAAGGTCTGCGATGCGCAGGACAAGGGAATCTTCGTGCTGGTCAAGACCTCGAATCCTTCCAGCGGAGAGTTTCAGGACAGGCCGGTGCTGGTCAGGGCGGAGGAGTTTGACGAGGACGCAGCCGGCAGCATCGACACATCCTTCTTTACAGGAAAGAAAAGCAAGGGCGGTCTTTCGCTGGAGAGCATTGTGCTGGCGGCCGGCAAGGATGGACTTCGCAGCTATGTGCTCCGCCCGATGTATGAGATTGTGGCGGAGGAAGTCGCCAGATGGGCGCGGGAGCCGCGGCTGATGGGAAAGAGCGGTTATTCGGAGGTTGGCGCAGTTGTCGGCGCGACCTACCCGGAGATGGGAAAGGTGCTTCGGAAGATCATGCCGCACTCCTTCATCCTGGTTCCGGGATACGGCGCACAGGGCGGAAAGGGAAAGGATCTCACGCATTTCTTCAACAAAGACGGGCTCGGCGCGATCGTAAACTCCAGCAGGGGCATCATCGCAGCCTATAAGCAGGAGCCATACTGTGACAAATACATGCCGGAGAATTTCGCGGATGCAAGCCGTGCCGCGGTCAAGGCCATGCGGAAGGACATCCGGGAAGCCATCGGCTGAAAGGTTGCGGGCACTGCCGCCCGGCAAGGTCAAAGCTGCTGAGGGCGATCATGGGAAACTTGTTGTGAAAGAACAGGAGACGAGTATGCAGGCCGGACAGGAAACGGGGATCAGAGCGGTTCAAAAGTTCAGAGAAAGGGCAAAGGTCCTTCAGAATACGAGGATTGCGGGAGGCATCTATGATCTCAGGCTGAAGACGGAGCAGATTGCAGCGGCAGCACAGCCGGGACAGTTTGTCTCGGTTTACAGCAATGATCACTCCCGGCTTCTGCCGCGACCGATCAGTATCTGTGGCGCGGACCCAAAGAGCGGGGAGCTGCGGCTGGTATTCCGCGTCTCCGGAAGGGGAACGGAGGAATTTTCCCGTCTGTCGGCGGGAGACAGGGTAGATCTGACGGGACCGCTTGGAAATGGATTTCCCGAGTCTGTCCTGAAGAGCCAGTCGGGGAAGACGGTTTTTCTCATCGGGGGCGGAATCGGGATTCCGCCGATGGTGCAGCTTGCAAGGACACTGGCGGCAGGCAATGATGAAAAGGGGGCGCCGCGGCTGATCTCGGTATTGGGATTCCGGGACGAGCTGTTTCTTGTGGACGATCTGAAAGCGTACTCAGAAGTGGTCATTGCGACGGAGGACGGCAGCTGCGGGACGAAGGGCAACGTGCTCGACGCAATCCGCGAGAGAAATCTGAAGGCAGATGTGATCTGTGCCTGCGGACCGACTCCCATGCTGCGTGCGCTTCGGGCATACGCACAGGAGACCGGAACCGAGTGCTGGCTGTCACTCGAGGAGAAGATGGCCTGCGGGATCGGTGCCTGTCTCAGCTGCGTTTGCAAATCGACTGATATCGATGAACATTCCAGGGTAAGGAACAAGAGAGTCTGTACGGAGGGACCGGTTTTCAATTCAACTGATATAGAATTGTGATGAGCTGCAGGGAATGACCCGGGAATCCGGAGAATCAGGATCATCCTGGAAACCGGGATATCGGCCGCTGAGATCGGGGTGGCTGGGAAGGCAGCAGAGAAAAAAGAGTGTGCCTTGTTGAAATGGGCGCCACTGGAGAGGATGAACAGGAATATGCAGCCGGATATGAGTGTGGAGATTGCCGGGGTTTTGCTGAAGAACCCGGTCATGACGGCGTCCGGAACCTTCGGGTCCGGACAGGAATTTTCGGAATTTGTCGATCTGAACCGGCTTGGCGCGGTTGTGACGAAGGGCGTGGCCTCTGTTCCGTGGCCGGGTAACCCGACCCCGAGAATCTGCGAGACACCCTCCGGGATGCTGAATGCCATCGGTCTTCAGAATCCCGGAGAGGAGACATTTGCGAAGCGGGATCTGAGGTTCCTGGAGCAGTTTGACACGAAGGTGGTCGTGAATGTCTGCGGACACAGCACGGAGGAGTACGTCGATTGTGTGAGGAGGCTCGCGGACGAAAAACGCGCGGATCTTCTGGAAATCAACATTTCCTGCCCGAACGTGAAGGAGGGCGGGATCTCGTTCGGAACGAATCCCCGGGCGGTCGAGCAGATCACAGCGGCGGTGAAAAAGGCGGCCCGGCAGCCGGTGATCATGAAGCTGAGCCCGAACGTGACCGATATCCGGGAGATTGCGAAGGCGGCGGAGGCGGGCGGCGCGGACGCGCTGTCGATGATCAACACCATCACCGGTATGAAGATCGATGTGAGAAGAAGAACCTTTGCGCTGGCGAACCGGACCGGCGGGCTGAGCGGGCCGGCGATTCACCCGGTGGCAGTCCGGATGGTCTGGGAGTGCGCGCAGAGTGTGAAGATCCCGATCATCGGGATGGGCGGCATCGCTGACGCAGAAGGTGCCCTGGAGATGATCATGGCAGGCGCCAGTGCTGTTTCGGTTGGAACAGCGAATTTCCGGGATCAGACAACGGTGATCCGCGTCATCGACGGGATCAGGGCTTATCTGGAGGAAAACAGGATCGGATCGGTCAG
>Ga0256406_1001605_pt1 | contig 35726 bp, 23 predicted proteins | sample RumenRJG_03DNA_FD_185986 | JGI IMG/M metagenome (GOLD analysis project Ga0256406, IMG submission 185986) | Bovine rumen microbial communities from Lethbridge, Alberta, Canada - RJG_03 | ecosystem: Host-associated > Mammals > Digestive system > Stomach > Rumen | place: Canada: Alberta | collected...
GGAAGACCCTACCATTTTTTGTAGTAGTTCCCCTCCGGTCGGCCGGCTTTTCGCGTGCCTTACGCCCGTCCCTTCTTCCCTATCTTCAGCCCCGAATACCTCTCCAGCGCGTCAATCCTCAGGAACTGCTTCGACATCGACATCCCGAACGCCTTCGCCATCAGCATGTTCAGCTCGTCCTTCTCGGCCCCGAGGACGACCTCCCTGCCGTCCTCGGCGGGCAGGATGCGCCCCTGCATCCTCCTCAGCTCCTCCATCACCGCCTCCGCCGTCACGATCGAACGCTCCGCCCTCCCGAGGACCCTGTCCCCGTTCCCTTCCGCCGCGTAGAGCCGGTACATCATGTACCTCAGCGTCTGCAGCGCGAGGAAGACGACCGTGAAGTGGCCCCGGATGTGGGCCGTGTCGGTCAGGTATATCGGCCTGGCGTCGAGGTTCGTCTTCATCGTCCGGAAGCAGTACTCGATCTGCCATCTCATCCTCGAGACGGCGTAGAGGTCGGCGGCTGGGTCTCCCAAGTTCGTCGCCTGGACGTAGTACCCGGCGAACCTCTCCGCCTCGGCGAAGGCGTCCTCGTCCGCGGAGACGGTCACCACGTCCGCCGCCTCCCCGTCCTTCGTCGCGTGCTCCACCTTCGCGTATCCGCCGAGCTCCTTCGGAAGCCCGCCTGTCTCCGTCCCGTTTTGTGCGAGCGCCTCGATCCTCGCCCGCTTCTCCTTCAGGTCGGCCATTTCCTTCAGCCAGTACTTCAGCGAGAAGGAGACGAGGAGCCGCGAGTAGAAGCGGTTCTTCCCCTTCGGCTTCTCGTCCGGTCCTCCTCCCTTCCTTTCGTAGGTCACGGCGTACCGGACGTCGTCGCCGGTCCGGAGCGCCTCCTCCTTGGATAGGTCGGGCTCGTCCTCCGACCAGGAGGCTCTCCTCCCCTTCTCCTTTTTCGCCTGCCTCCGGACGACCGAGAGCTCGAACCATGCGTCCTTGAACAGCGTGAGCGACCTCAGCCTCGCCGCCTTTGCTTCGTCGCCGCCCTCCACCGCCTTCCGGTAGTCCTCCTTCAGCCTCTCCACGCTCATCTCCGTCCCGTCGGAGGTCCGGAAGCACGAGTCGAGCGTGACGTAGTCCTTGACCAGGGACGGGACCGTCCTTCCCAGGACCGGCTGCGTGGTGATGTAGGCCCTGCCCGACCTCGAGAGCAGCATCTTGTTCCGGAAGGAGCAGAGCCCGGCGTCGGTGCAGACGACGACCGAGGACATGTCCACGTGGCCGGATATCTGCCTTATCTGCTCCTCGAGGCTGGGCTGCTCGCTGCTTCTCCCGTCGAAGACGAGCATCCCCACCAGGTATCCCCGCCCGTCGATGAGGAGCCCCATCTGGACGAGGGGGGCGACCATCCCCTCCTTGGCCTTCTTCGTCCCCAGGAGCTCGCCTTCGCTCCCCTGGGTGTAGTAGAAGTTGGTGCAGTCGTAGTAGTAGACGTTCGTGCCCATCCTGTCGTGCTCCCTTACCTTCCTGTAGGAGAAGGCGTTGATCTCCGCCGAGTGGGCGGAAAGGACCTCGAGGGCGCGGTAGACGTCGTGGAGGCCGACGCCTTCGGGGAATCCCAGGCCGGAGCCGGAGAGGAACTCCTTCCGCTTGCTCCCGGGGCAGAGGATCTGCGACTCGATCAGCGTCTCGACGATGGCGGCGAGGTCGAACTGGTACTTTGCCCTGTCCTCGCCCTTGAGGCGGCCGAGCTTGTCGACGATCCCCAGCTCGCGGAGGTACCTCGCGATGTAGAGGCGCCCGAGGCGCACGGTCGGGAACTCGCAGTCCTTTTCGCAGTCCAGGACGACGGTGGCCGTGTTTCCGCTGTTCTTCTTCCTCCAGGCCTCGTAGACGGAGGAGGCCTTCTCCAGCTTCTCCTCCTCCGAGGAGAAGTCGGACGCCCTCCCGATGGAGCCGATCAGCCTCGAGGTGGGACGCCCGTCGGCGTCCCGGACGCTGACCTTGACGTAGAGAGGGGAGTTCTCCCCTCGGTTGGAACGGACGACGGAGAAGCCTCTTTTCCTTGGCGGCATGCCGGATACCTCCTGTATCGGTATCATTATACCAAGGACTGCTACGAATTACTACAAATACAGCGAAAAAAATATCGGTTTGACGCAAAGAAAAAGAGGGATATCCTTCTACGAAGGATATGCCCCCACGGGTTAGGCCGTCCGAGGCCGGCTATTCTGCAAAACTACCGAAGTTTATAGATGACCATCTGATACCTCCTTTCGGTATCATCCTCATAAAGGCTCTTACCCGCGTTCTCCTCACAATAGTGGTAAGAGCCACTTTTTTGGTTTGACAATGTTGAAAACCAGCTTTCAACATTGTCCTTCCAGCCTTCGATTCCATCTTCTGAGCTTACACAAACGTTATGTTGTTCTCCGGGGAAAACATTGAAATGTAAATGAAAGCGGTATAATTGAATTATATTATGAAAAAAGTAATCACAGCCATCGTCGAGAACGAGCCCGCCCAAATCGATAAAATCAGAGAACTCTGCGACCGCTTCTCCAAGGAAAGAGATCTTCTAATCGAAACCCATCCGTTCACAAACGGATACGATTTTCTCGAAAAAGACACCTCCATCTATGACTGTGTCTTCATGGATATCGACATGCCTGGCATCAACGGAATCGATACCAGCAATAGACTCCGCAGCAAAGACAAGGACATCTCCATCATCTTCGTCACCAATCTTCCCCAGTTTGCCATCGACGGGTATAAGGTTCAGGCTCTCGATTTCATCCTGAAGCCGATGTCCTATGCCGATTTCTCCTTGGTCATGGATAAGTTGCTGCTTCTCCATGACCGGAAGAACGAAAAAGACCTCTTCTTCATGATCCGAAACGAAATGATGCGAATCAAACCATCGGATATCCTGTATTTCGAAATGCAGAACCACAATATCCACATTCATCTGAAAGACGGAAGAATCATCACCTACCGGGAAACGGTCAAAGAACTGGAAAAGAGACTGAAGGACAGTTCCTTCTTCCGTTGCAATTCCGGAATCATCGTCAACCTCGACCATGTCCAATCCATCAAGGACGATACTTGCACCCTCACCGACGGAACCATTCTCCAGGTCAGCAGAAGCAGGCGGAGCGACTTCATGAAGATGATGACGGAACACTATTTCAAGACGGGGTTATAGAATATGCATGCCATCACTTTCCTGAAACAGTACGGATTCTTCCTTCAACTTCTTTTTCCGATGGTCATCTTCATGACAAACGGAAAGAAACGGAAGTATTTCCTTTTGAGGCTTTTGGCTGTGATGCTTGTTACCTCCCCTCTTTATTTCCTTCCCAATCTCATGCTGCACAAGATCAACTACTGCTACATCCTTTCCGACATCATTCTCTTTCTCCTTTCTTTCTTCCTCTACGATGAGACGCCCTTTGTCCTTTTCTTCACCAGCATCGCCGCCTTCGGACTGCAGCATATCATCTGGAACAACTTCTTCCTTTTCTACGACAGCATTCCCCAAATGGCCTCACTGGATCCTATCCTCCTAAATCTCATTTTCTTCCTTGACCTTGGTATCACCTATCTTCTCGTCTTCCTTCTGATGTACCGTTCCAAGCTGAAGATTACCTATAGACCGAAGCAATGGTTCTCCTATGTCTTATCCCTGGTCGTACTGCTTTTCGTCATCTTCCTCGCCCAGCTTATCCCGCTTGTCCAGGAGAAATGGAATTTCGTCAACCGGCTCTACGCCAATCTTGCCGTATTGCTCTGCCTCATCATCCAGTTCGGATACCCGTATCTTTATGACATCATCGAGAAGGACCGGGAGCTTTCCGAAGAGAAACGGACTTTGGAGAACATGCTCTCCGTCCAGGCCAAACAGCAGAGGCTAGGAAAAGAAGCCACCGATATCCTGAACCTGAAGATCCACGACATGAAAAACCAACTCAATACCATCAAACACCTCCACGGACAGGACAGAATCGATTCGATCGACGAACTCGAAAGAAGCGTGGACATCTATTCCACGATCGCCAAGACCGGCAATGATGCCCTCGATATCGTTCTGACCCAAAAGGGACTTCTCTGCAATTCCAAGAATATCACCTTCACCTACATCATCGACGGCAAGGCCTTCCGTTTCATGAAACCTACGGATATCACCTCCCTTTTCGGAAACATCCTCGACAATGCCATCGAATCCGCAGAAAAAGAAGAGGGCGAGTTCCGTCTCATCAAGCTTTCCTGTGAGACCAAGAAGGACTTCCTGCAGATCCAGGAAACCAATTACTGCCATCGGAAGCTCCGTTTCGAAAACGGGGTGCCCGTCTCCACCAAGAAGGACAAAGACAGTCACGGATTCGGTATCCGCTCTATTTCCTACATCATCTCCAAATACCAGGGAAAGATCAAGATCACCCAGGAAGAAGACATCTTCCGACTCTTTATCCTGATCCCCTGCTCCGCCCTGGCATCGATTCCCCATCCGACCGAAAAAGACACAATAACGGCCGAATAAGACAATCCGAAGCGCTTCCATCATTCCTTTTCTAGAATGTTAGGGCTTACATCGACCATGCATCCAAAAGCCTGATTCACTCTAGGAGGAAACACATGAAGAAAGGCACGAAGAGAAGGACGTGGGCCGGTATCACCGGTATCACCGGAACGCTGCTCAGCTTTGCCATCGTCGGCGGCGTGATCGCCAACGAAAACGAAGCCACGATCAACGACCAGCTCAAGGCCGAGACAAGTCGAATCATCGAAGACAAGAACGCGAAGAACGAAGACACTCTGCATTTCAAAACCAGCTACGGAGACCATACCTTCTCCGTCGAAAACTGGAACAAACTCAGAGCAGACACCATCGAGCAGACCAAGAATGAGATGAGGGAAGGAGCCGCTCTTCTTCAGAACAAGAATAACGCCCTTCCGTTACAGACCAAGACCAAAGTCACCGTTCTGGGACACGCTTCCGTCGATCCCGTCTACAAGGCAAGCTCTGCCGGAAACAAGGTAAACGAGGCCTCCAAGGACAAAATCAATCTCAAGGATGCCCTTGAAATCGATGGCCGATTCCAAGTCAATCAGGAAATCTGGGATGCCCTGAAAGCCGGAAAGGCCACGCGCGGCGTCATGAAGCAGAGCTGGCACGGTATGGCACTAGCCGCCTCCGGATCCGCAAAGGGTTCCGAGGAAAACAAGGCCTTCTACGAGGGACTCAAGGAAAAGATCGGCGACTACAACAAGGCCTGCATCATCACCCTTGCAAGAGAAGGCGCAGAAGGTACCGACATGAAGATGGATGACGATGACGATGCGGGCGGAGCCACCGGAAAGATCTCCTCCCTTGCCCTCCACAAGAACGAAAAGGATCTACTCCAGTTCGCCAGGGAAAACTTCACGAAGGTCATCGTCCTTCTCAACTCCCCGTATCAGATGGAAGTCGAAGGCATCAAAGAGTATTCCGATGCCATCCTCTATATCGGAGAACCCGGTCTCACCGGTTTTGCCGGTGTCAGCGACATCCTTGCCGGTGCCACCAATCCGAGCGGAAAGCTGGTCGACACCTATGCCGAGAACTCTCTCTCCGCACCGGCTGTCGTCAACAGCGGTACCCGTACTCCGGAATATCGGAATGCCGACCAGATCGATGAGAAGATCGGCGCCAACGAAAACGGCAGATGGATTTCCTTCCAGGCCGAGAACATCTATCTCGGATACAAATACTATGAAACCCGCTACGAAGACTGCATCTATGACCGAAACAAGGCCAACAGCACGGCCGGAAGCAAAGACGGGCAGGCCTGGGACTATGCCAAGGAGATGTCCTATACCTTCGGATACGGTCTCAGCTACACCACCTTCGAACAGACGCTGAGCGATGTGAAGGTCAATAACGATGACATCATCGTCAAAGTCAAGGTCAAGAACACCGGAGACGTAGCCGGCAAGGATGTCGTCCAGGTCTACAGTCAGACTCCGTATGGAGACTACGAGAAAGAAAACAAGGTCGAGAAATCCGCGGTCCAGATCGTCGGATTCGCCAAGACCAAGGAGCTGAAGAAGGGCGAAGAGGAGACCGTCGAAGTCAAGATCGACAAATACCTTCTTGCCTCCTATGACGAGCATAAAGCCAAAGGCTACATCCTCTCCGGCGGAAAGAACTACATCGCCATCGGAAGCGATGCCCATGATGCTCTGAACAACATCATCGCCAAGAAGGGTGGAAACAAGAAAGACTTAGTCGATGCCGAAGGAAACAAGGTCAACGGAAACAAGGACAAGGCTTTCGAATTCCAGACCGTACTCGACGATTCCAAATACCGGAAATCGTCCAACGGCGTCGTCGTCACGAATCAGTTCGGAGAATGTGACCTCAACTCCTATATCAGGGACAGCGGAATCTATCTTTCCAGAAGCGACTGGGATGCCACCTATCCTAAGGCTCAGACCACCGTCACCGCTACCGACGAGATGATCCGACTGATGGGCGGAGACCTCTACAAGACCGATACCTCCAAGACAAAGCTCAGCGAGGTCAAATACGGCGTCAAGAAGAACATGACCTTGGCCATGATGAAGGACGTCCCCTATAACGATGCCTTATGGGATACCTTCATCCAGCAGCTCACCTTAGAAGAGCTTGCCACCACCACCGTCGAAAGTTTCGCCTGCCCGGCCCTCGATTCCATCGCCCAGAAGAACTTCGCCGTCGGAGACGGTGACGATTCCGTCGGCGGAAAATTTGCCACCAACCCGGAGAATCCCAAAGACACAACGCCGTCCATGACCTATACCTCCAAGCCGATCCTGACCGGAACCTTCAATACCGACCTCATGGCAAGAAGAGGTGCCTTGATGGGCGAAGAAGCCATGTTCTGCGGTTTCATGGAGAACTACAATCTCGGTGGCGATTTACACAGAACTCCGTTCGGCGGAAGAAACTTCGAATATATGTCCGAGGATGCAACGATGGCCTATCTCGCTTCCATTCCGGAAGTCGAAGCCATGGAAGAAAAAGGAACCCATGCCGCTCCGAAGCACTTCTGTGGAAACGACCAGGAGACCCACCGGGAAGGCGTCTGCACCTTCTTCAACGAACAGGCTTTACGGGAAGGCGCACTCAAGGCCTTTGAAGGCGCTTTGAGAGTCGGCAAAGCCGGCGGTCTGATGCAGTCCTTCGAAAGACAGGGATGTGTCTGGACCAGTGCCAAGAGCAATCTCAACACCCAGGTCCTCAGAAAGGAATGGGGCTTCATCGGAAACGTCGTCACTGACGCCACAGCCGGTGCAGCCGAAGGCTATAAGTCCCATGCCGTCGATGTCATGGATGCCGGAACCCAGCAGTTCTGTCTCGACGGAAAAGCCGTTGCCGGAAACAAGATCGTGAAGTACATCACGGACAACAATGACGGTGAGCTTCTTCTGAAGCTTCAAAAAGCCGCCAAGGACTGGGAATACGCCATCTCCAGAACGGTCGTCATCAACGGTCTTTCCTCCTCCAGTAAGGTCGTCAGTATCACTCCGAAATGGAAGGTTGCCCTGATCAGCATCGAGTCTGTCCTCGGTGTCCTCACCGGAGCAAGTGCCATCGGTCTCGTCGTCTGTCTCGTCATGGACCGCAGAAAGGAAGGTAACATCTAATGAATTTCTCATTCAAGGAGAACCTGAAGAAGAAGTCCGTCGGCTATTTCCTCGGGCTCTTCGCCAGTCTGATCTCGCTTATCTCCCTGATCATCTTCTTCGTCTATGCCGGTAAGAACAATTCGACCTCCGTAAGCTGCATCCTTTTCCTCATCATCGGAATCCTCCTCCAGATTTGCATGTTCTTCACGGACGAAAAGATCTCGGACATCCTTTCCGTCTTCGTTCCCATCTGCTACATGGTAGGTCTCACCGAAGAACTCCATACCGGCGTCGGAAACATCGTCGACTCCATCCAGGGTATTGTGATGTTCGGCAATTCCAGTCTTGTCGGATTCAACTATACTCTCGCCGTTCTCCTTCTTGTCTCTACCATTCTTGCCATCGTTCAGATCTTCATGAAGAAGACCAAGGAAGCCGAAGCCTAACTCGATACCGGTAAAACCCTCCATTAGCTGTAAAGGGGCTGTTGCAAAACCTGTCAGGAACGGCAGGTAGGGCAGCAGCCCCTTTTTCCAACCGAAGGGAAAGAGGAAGTCTGCCTTATTCTGACGATGGTCTTGGCATTTTCGAGGCGTTCCCTATTATCTAGGCATACCTAAAGACTGGAAGGTTCGGCTGCACAATTAGTCGGTTTAAAAAAAGTGCACTTACGTTCTTGAAAAAGGTGCACTTAAGTTCTTGAAAAGAGTGTACTCATACCATTGAAAAAAGAAAAGGCGAGTAGATTACGTGCCCTCGGATCGGGAAGACATCCCGGGCGAAGGAGACAGTCCCCATGGTTTTTCCCCGGCTTCTGTTGTAACCTATTTCAAAGAGTACAGAACATGGTTTTCCGGATTGCAATCGTCGATGACGAGAAGAAGGCGCTCGAGCAGACCCAGGCCCTCCTTTCCAAATATGCCGAAGAGAAGGGACTTTTGTTCTCCTACTCTCCTTTTGAGAGCTCTTTCCTGTTTCTCGAGACCTTCAAGGCCGACCTCTACGACATCGTCTTCCTCGACATCCGGATGCCCGGAATCAACGGGTTAGATACCGCCAAGGAACTAAGGGGCATCGACCCGAACGTCGTTCTGATCTTCGTCACGGACTTCGCCCAGTTCGCCATCCGGGGCTACGAGGTCAACGCCTACGACTTCATCGTCAAGCCGGTGAAGGACGAGCATCTCGTCCTCGTCATGGACAAGCTGATTCCCGTGCTGGAGCGGAGAAAATCCGCCAACACGATCTCCGTCAAGTCGGGGGCGATCGTCACGCTCCTCCATCCGGAGGACATTCTCTACATCGAGGTGAAGTCCCACTACAGCATGGTCCACACGAAGGACAAGATCCTTTCCCTGAACGTCCCCTTGAGAGAACTGGAAGAAAAACTGACCCCTCTCCAGCCGTTCTTCCGCTGCAATAACTGCTACCTGGTCAATCTCTCCTACGTCAGCGAGGTCGAGAAGTTCGACCTGACGCTCGTCAACGGAGAACGGCTAGCGATTTCCCATCCGAAGCGGAAGGCCTTCATGGCCGCCCTGATGTCCTATCTCGGGGAGGAAGTCGGATGACCCCCAGGGATTTCTACGGTTACTCCACCATCGTCTTCGCCTGCTATTTCATCCTCAGCTTCTTTCTGGCTTTTCCTTTTCCGAAACGGAAGCACTTCGTCCTGAGGGCCGTTCTTTCCTTCCTTGTTTCCTATTTCGTCATCGTCTTCTACAAATTCGCCCGGATTCCGCACCAGCCGCTCTTAAACACCGGCCTCCAGTTCCTGCTCGTCTTCCTGCTCGGCGTGTTCTCCCTCTTCGCCTCCTTCCGTCTGAGGCTGGACGCCTGCTTCTTCCTCGCTATCGCCGCCTACACCATCCGGCACCTTGTCTACCTCCTTGCCCAGGTCTTCGGCTCCGCCCTTCATGACATCAACCATGACCTCACCCTCAACTTCTATGTCCTGCAGGTCCTCGTTCCGTTTGCTTTCTACGTCTTCCTCAGTCCCCTGCTTCTCTACCTGCAGAAGATGCTGAAGGAGAACCACGAGGTCGTCTTCCCGCCGAAGGCCACTCTCGTCTTCGCCGGCTTCGGCGTCCTCTCCGACGTCATCTTCAACTACTTCACGCTGCGTTACTTCCGCTTCCAGGCCTTGGAAGTCAAGTACTGGATGTACGTCTTCAACGTCATCCTCTGCCTAGCCGTCCTGATTACCATGTTCGGCTACGCCAAGCAGCTGAAGGTCCAGTCCCAGATGGCCGTCTTAAACCAGCTCGAGTACGAACGGAACCGGCAGGTCAACCGGAACCGGGAGAACATCGAGCTCATCAACATCAAATGCCATGACCTCCGGCACCAGATCCGGAGCCTGAAGGAGTCCTCCAGCCCCGAGATCCAGAAGGAGCTCGACGAGCTCGAGAAGAAGATCCGGATCTACGACACGAACGTAAAGACGGGGAACGACACCCTGGACGTCCTGCTGAGCGAGAAGTCGCTCTTCTGCCACAAGAACGACATCACCATGGACTGCATCATCGACGGGAAGCAGATCGACTTCCTGTCGGAGAAGGAGATCTGCTCCCTCTTCGGCAACATCGTCGACAACGCCGTCGAGTCCACGCTCCGCATTCCGGATGCCCAGAAGCGGATCATCACCCTGAAGATCTACTCGAAGATGGGCGGCGTCTACATCACGGAAGAGAATCCCTACGTCGGAACGCTCGTCATGAAGAAGGGAATTCCTCTGACGGACAAGGCCGATAAGGCCGTCCACGGATTCGGAATGAAGTCGATCGAGAACGTCGTCCGCCAGCACGACGGACAGATGAAGATTACGGCCGAAAACAATCGTTTCCTTCTCCAAATCTTCTTCCTCGGCCCAAGGATAGAAAGCGATTCGAAGCCGGAGGACTAGTCCTCCGGCTCTTTTTGTGTCGGAATAAAAGCCAAAAAACATCGTAGATACGGGAATTTTCAGACGGGAAAGCGGTTTGTTCCTCGTTTTTTCAACGCTCAATGTTAGGAAGCAAAAATGCAATGTTAGGGTGTACCCCCGTTTTGAGAAAGCCCTTTCTCCTACAATCCTAGTCGCTATCGGACGATAGCAGCAAAGGAGGAAAACGTTAAGTTTCCGGAAAGCTGGGACGAATTTCCCTGAACAAACCAAAGAGGAGGATTCACCATGGGAAAAACGAAGAAGCTTCTGTTGACGTTGGCACCGGGGTTCTTATTCTGCACCCTGTCCAGCTTCACCAACGCGAGAGCGGCCAGCGTGGTGGCCGGCAAGCGCTTCTACGCCGACTACGACACTCATGAAGAGGAAATGGTCGATGCGAAGAAGCTGAATCTTGAGATGGCCGCCGAGTCGTCCATCCTGATGAAGAACGAGCACGGCGTCCTTCCGTTCGATAATCGGGTAAAGAACGTCTCCGTCTTCGGCCATGCCGCCTATGACTACCGCTCCGGCGGCGGCGGATCGGGCTCCAGCGGAACCGACGCGGATGCGACGGTCACCAACGCCTTAGAGAAGGCCGGCCTGAAGGTCAATCCGAAGCTGATGGACTTCAACCGGAACTGGGCCGAGAACCATGCCACCATCTCCGGGTCCGGCTTCCGTCGGACCAAGACCGTCACCGAGATGCCGACGAGCTTCTTAGCGCCGGTCGAAGGCTCCTACAGCCTGTACCATGACGCCGCCATCATCGTCATCTCCCGTCCGGGCAGCGAGTTCTCCGACAACAAGACCTACGACGTCCCGGGCCACTCCAATAAGCTCGACCACATCCTCATGCTCGAGGACAACGAAATCGCCCTCATCAAGTACATCAAGGCCCAGGGCTTCGACAAGGTGGTCGCCGTCATCAACTCGGCCTCCCCGATGGAGCTCGACCCGCTCATCAACGGCGAACTGAAGGACGACATCGACTCTGTCCTCTGGATTGGCTACACCGGCCAGAACGGCATCCTCGCCCTCGGCGACGTCCTTACCGGCGCCGCGGAGCCGAGCGGCCGCACGGTCGACATCTATCCGAAGGACTTCAAGAAGGACCCGACGTGGAATAACTTCTCCGACGGGACCCAGGTCGGAGCGACCGTCAAGGACGGAAAGGTCGTGACGAGCGAGAAGACCAACCTCCGCTACGTCAACGCGCAGGGGAAGAACGAGATCTACAAGGGCTGGAACACGAAGGTCAACGCGGACGGCTCTTCCCAGAACAACGGCACGGCCTACGCCGAGGTCGAGTACGAGGAAGGCATCTACGTCGGCTACCGGTACTATGAGACCCGGGGGCTGGTCGAAGGCGGGGACTGGTACAAGAACAATGTCACCTTCCCGTTCGGCTACGGCTTAAGCTACACCAACTTCAGCTATGAGCTTGTCGACTCCACGGGCGGCGCCATCACCAGCGTCGACCAGCAGATCGACGTCAAGGTCAAGGTGACCAACAAGGGATCCCGGGCCGGTAAGGACGTCGTCCAGCTCTACTACTCCTCCGACTACACGAAAGGCGGCATCGAAAAGGCCAGCACGAACTTAGGCGACTTCGCCAAGACGAAGCTGCTGAAGCCGGGCGAGAGCCAGGTCCTGACGCTCTCCCTGAAGGCGAGAGACATGGCCGACTTCGACTACGACGACGCCAACAGCAACGGCTTCTCGGGATACGAGCTCGAGGCGGGAACCTACAAGCTGACCCTGAACTCCGACTCCCACACGGTTCTGAAGGGAACGGCCGGCGAGCTGAGCGTCAGCTATACGGTCGCCGAGGACAAAACGAAGCCGGCGACGTTGGGCAAGACGGGACTCCTCGTCGAGAAGAGCGCCAAGACCGGAAAGAAAATCGAGAACTGGTTCAGCCGGGACGACGAGTTCGAAAGCAACAAGAAGGGACTCACCGTCGCCGACAAGGATGCGAAGGCGGGCATCCGGTACATGAGCCGGGCCAACTTCGCAGGCACCTTCCCGACGGCGCCGACGCAGGATGACCTGACCTACACGAACGAGGCGCTGAGCTTCTTCGACGGCCAGAACGCCGACTACGCCTACGAGGACAAGGCGACCGATCCGTGGTATGTCGCCGAGGCCGGGAAAGGCTGGTCGCAGCTGACCGACGCCGAGGCGAAGGCCAAGCCGAAGGCCAAGGACCGGGGCATCGACCTCAACACCATGATCGGCAAGTCGCTCGATGACGCCGGCTGGGAGAAGATCCTCAACAACCTGTCCTATGAAGAGATGGTCGACTACCTCTCCGGGAACTCCCGGAAGATGAACGCCCTTCCGGGCGTCGGCAAGCTCCAGGAAGTCGACAACGACGGTCCTGCCCAGCTCAAGGGCGGATCGAAGGGAAGCGGCGTCGCCTGGGTCTCCGAAGTGAACGTGGCGTCCACCTACAACAAGGAACTGGCGCACCGGCAGGGCGTCATGGTCGGCAACGACGGCCTCTTCGTCGGCGTCAACGGCTGGTACGGTCCGGCGACGGACACGCACCGCTCGCCGCTCTCCGGACGGAACTTCGAGTACTACTCGCAGGACGGCGTCCAGGGTGGAAAGATTGCCGCGGAAGTCATCAAGGGCGCCCAGAGCAAGGGTATGCACGTCTACCTGAAGCACTTCGCCCTGAACGACCAGGAGATGAACCGCGGAACCGCGGGCGGCGTGATCACCTACTGCAACGAGCAGGCGATGCGTCAGATCTACCTGAAGAGCTTCGAGCTCTGCTTCACGGAAGCGGACTGCAACGGCACCATGGCGGCCTTCAACCGTTTCGGCAAGGCCAAGTCGGTGAACTACCGTCTCTACCACAGCATCCTCATCGACGAGTGGGGCTTCCAGGGCGTCTCGGACTCCGACATCGGCGGCAACGTCCAGACGATGTACGACTTCGTCCGCTGCAACGCCTACCCGATGGGCAAGAACAGTAAGGACGGCTACCTCTTAGAGGGCAAGTACGACAAGGCGAAGAACATGCTCTACGTCGCCAAGGATGCCACCGAATACGCCAACAAGCAAGCGACCTTAGCCAGCCCGACCCAGTGGTCGGCGGTCCGCGACACGGTCAAGCGCTCCCTCTGGACCTACTGCAACACCTCCGGCATCCAGAACGGCGTCCGGATCGACGAGATGAAGGGGAAGGACGACCTGACCGGCTCGGTCGGAGCGGCCGTCAACACCTCGATTGCCTTAGACGACGAGGTCACCAACCATGCCGAGGAGATCCGCTACGAGCTGGCCGGTGGCGAGCTTCCGGAGGGTGTCCGTTTCGACGAGAGCGGCAAGCTCACCGGAACCGTCCTAAGCTCCGGCACCTACGCCTTCTCCGTCAAGGTCACGATCGACGGATGGATCGAGAAGACGCTCGACTACAAGATGACGGTTAACCCGGCCTTCTTCCTCGCCACCACGACGACGAAGGCGGGCGAGGACTATTCCGCCAAGGTGACGACCGAGCTCGTCACGGAAGACGCTGGCTACTCCAACATCAACTACTCGATCGTTGACGGCAAGCTTCCGGACGGCCTGACGCTCAGCAAGGACGGCACCATCTCCGGCAAGGCCACGACGCCGGGCACCTACACCTTCACCGTCAACTGCGCCGCGATGCAGGGTAGCGGTCGGTTCGCCTCTCGCTTCAACTACAAGCAGGAGTTCACCATCACCGTCACCGGAGAAGAGGCAGGGAAGTCGGCCGACGAAAAGATTGCCGATCTCGAGAAGGAGATCGCCGACCTGAAGGCTCAGACCGAATCCGGGAAGGGAAGCGCCGAGACGGAGCAGAAGATCGCTAGCCTCGAGAAGGAACTGGCGGACCTCAAGGGAAAGAAGACTTCTTCCTCCCTGTCGGCCGGCGCCATCGCGGCCATCGTGATCCTCGGCGTCGTCGCCGTCGCCGGACTCGCCCTCGGACTCGTCGGCCTGCTCGGCAAGAAGTCGGCGAAGTAGTTCGTTCAGAATGAGCACAATCCCAGGGGAGAACCCTCTGGGATTGTGTTTCGTCCGATGAAAGGGGATAAAAATGAAACGTAACGTGATGATTTCCATTCTGATGCTACCGCTGTTCCTCGCCGGATGCGGAACGACGAAGGAATCGGTCGCCTCGTCGAGTGCCCCGGAAAGCGCAAAGCCTTCCGAAAGCCTCACGAGCGAACCGGCGAAGGAAAGCTCCGAAAGCGAAGCACCGGAACCCGGCACCTTCGTCATGGAGGCCGAGTACACGAACTTGGAAGGAAAACAAGGCGCCGGCTACTCCGGCGGTTCGGACGGCGTCGACATGATCCAGAAGGACCGGACCGGAGCCAACGCCTCGAACGGCTACTGGGTGGGCTACCTCTATAAGAGCGGCCTCTCCGTGGACTTCGAGTTCCAGTCCACAGCGGCGGTGACGGGCGCGGAGCTGACGCTCCGTCTCACCTGCGAGATCAAGGACGTCACCCTGACCAGCGCCAACTATACGGTCCAGATGAACGGCGTGGCTCTGAAAGACTGGGGAACCATCACCCTGGCGGGTGCCTCTAACTCCGACAGCACCGACTACGTCCGTCCGTTCTCCAACCATAAGCTGAAGACGAAACTCGACATCAAAGAAGGGAAGAACGTCCTGAAGCTCATCACGACGAACAGCGATCCCATGGGCGGGACGATGTACGCGACGGCCCCGATGGTCGACTGCGTCAAGATCACCGGCTATACGGGGGCGAACCTCTCGTACACTCCGCTCACCGACAATCTCAACGTCTTCAACGAGTAGAGGAGGCTTCCTAGAGGAGAGGAACGATGAAAAAAGTCTTAAAGAGCAAGGCATCCAAGGCCTGGTTCATCACTTCCTGCGCGCTGGCTGCCCTTTTGGTGGGCTTCAACGTCGCCTTGGCCGTTCCGACGGTCAAGAGCTTCGGCGAGCTTGTCTTCGGCTACCAGAAAGGCACCTCCACAGGAGAGGGCAACTCGGCGCAGTACTACAAGAAGACGACGGCGAGCAAGGAAGAGGCCCGGGCCAAAGGAGACAAGTTCAACATCTCCCTGGCCCAGGAAGGCATCGTCTTACTCAAGAACAAGGCGAAGGCCTTCCCGATGAACCTGAAGACCGAAGGGAACAAGGTTTCCGTCTTCGGCAAGAACTCGGCGAAGATCGTCTACGGTGGAAGCGGAAGCGGCGCCGTCGACACGGACTCGGCGAAGACGCTTCACGACTCCCTGACCGCAGCCGGCTTTGAGGTCAACCCGACACTGGAGGCCTTCTACGCCAGCGACAAGTCCGGTTCGGGACGTCCGAACAACCCGAGCGACCTCGACAGCGGGAAGAGCGTCTCCCTCTCGACGGGAGAGACGCCCTACGCCTCCTATACGGAGGAGGTCAAGCAGTCCTATACGTCCTATAACGACCTGGCCCTCGTCGTCCTTTCGAGGATCGGCGGCGAAGGCTTCGACCTTCCGAGGACTTCCTCCGAGGAGGGGAAGCACTACCTGGAGCTCGACAAGAACGAAGAGGACCTTCTGAAGAACGTCACCTCGGCGGGCTTCAAGAAGGTCTGCCTCGTCATCAACTCCGGAAACGCGATGGAGCTCGGCTTTGCGGAGAAAGGGGAACTCGCCGACAAGATCGACGGCGTCTTCTTCATGCCCGGAACCGGAACGACCGGTGTCATGGCCCTTGGCCAGATCCTGACTGGGGCCGTCAACCCCAGCGGACACACCGTCGACACTTTCGCGACGGACTTCACGAAGAACCCGACCTTCCAGAACTTCGGCGACAACGCCAAAGAGAAGGGAGACGAGTTCGTCAAGAGCGACGGAAATCCGGCCGGCTACTACTTCGTCGACTACGAGGAAGGCATCTACGTCGGCTACCGCTACTACGAGACGAGGGCGGCGAAGGAAGGCGAGGCCTGGTATCAGGACAACGTCGTCTACCCCTTCGGCTACGGCTTAAGCTACACGACCTTCTCCTACTCGATTGCGAACAAAGAGAAACTCCCGTCGAAGCTCAGCAAGGACGGCAAGTTTACCGTCGACGTGACGGTGAAGAACACCGGCGACGTCGCCGGGAAAGCCGTCGTCGAGCTCTACGGCTCGGCGCCCTACACCACGGGCGGCATCCCGAAGAGCGCCGTCCAGCTCGTCGGCTTCGGCAAGACGAGCCTGCTTTCGCCGAACCAGGAAGAGACCGTCTCCATCGAGGTCGATCCCTACCTGATGGCTTCCTATGACGCCAAGGACGCCAACAAGGACGGCTTCAAGGGCTACACCCTCGAGGCCGGGAACTACACGTTCTCTGTCCGCACCGATGCCCATACGGCGGTCGACTCCTTCGCTCTTAGCCTCGACAAGACCGAGACTTACGAGAAGGATCCGCTCACCGGGACGGAAGTGAAGAACCTCTACACCGACAATAAAGATCCGTACCTCGACAGCGACTTCCACCTCCAGACCACCCTCAGCCGGGACGACTTCGGCGGGACGTTCCCGAAGGCGCCGGAGGCGAAGGACTACCAGCTGAGCGACGATGTGCTTAGCCATCTGAAGGACCGGACGCCGAACAACCCGAACCAGTACGAGAAGCCGAACACCGCGGTGGCGGAGGAAGACAAGAACCTCAAGCTCTACGACCTCTTCGAGAAGAACAAGGACGGAACGTTCAAGCTCAACGAGTTCGGCGCTCCCTACATCGACTACGACAATCCGAAGTGGGGCGCTCTTTTGAACCTCGTCTCCTTCGCCGACGCGAAGAACCACCTCAACAAGGCGGCGTTCCACACGATTGCCCTCACGGGCATCGACAAGCCTCGGACCTACGAGACGGACGGCCCGGCGGGATTCGTCAACTTCATGTTCAAGTCCGAATACTACGGGACGGCGGCCTACTGCTCCGAAGTCCTCATCGGCCAGACCTACAACCAGGACCTGGTCGAGGAATGGGGTAGCGTCGTGGGCGAGGAGGGCCTCTGGGGCGACACCAAGGCCGGCTTCCCCTACACCGGCTGGTACGCGCCGGGCATGAACATCCATCGTTCCCCGTTCGGCGGAAGAAACTTCGAGTACTACAGCGAGGACCCGGTCCACACCGGTAAGATGGCGGTGGCCCAGATCCGGGGTGCCCGAAAGAAGGGCGTCTACTGCTTTGCTAAGCACTTCGCCCTCAACGAGCAGGAGACCCACCGCCAGAGCAACGGCGACATCTCCTTCGTGACCGAGCAGGCGATGCGGGAAGTCTACCTTAAGGGCTTCGAGATCGCCGTCAAGGAAGGGAAGGCCATGGGCATCATGTCCTCCTTCAACCGGATTGGCGTGAAGTGGACCGGTGGCGACTACCGGCTTCTGACGACGATCCTGAGAGACGAGTGGGGATTCCACGGAACCGTCATCGACGACTTCAACACGCCTTCCTACATGTCCGTCAAGCAGATGTGCTATGCCGGCGGCGACATCAACCTCTCCGCGACCCGCTTCTGGGACGGGGCCAAGGAAGACGACGCCAACGACTACATGGTGGTCCGTAAGGCCTTGAAGAACGCCCTCTACACCGTGGGCAACTCCGCCGCCATGAACGGGCACGGCGAAGGCATTGTCAACCATCCGGGCATGGCCAACTACATCTTCATCCAGATTGCGGTCGACGTGGCCATCCCGCTTGCCATCATCGTTTGGGGCTTAGCCGTCTTCTTCGTCCAGCGGAAGAAGCATCCGGATGCTCCGGTGAAGGCGGAAGAGAAGAAGCAAGACTGATCATTCTTATCCCCCTTTGGAAAGGCGTCCGTCTCCCGGCTTTGCCGGAAGGCGGGCGTCTTTTCTTCTTCCTTTCGTCGCCAAGGGCCTCAAGACGGAAGCGTGCTTCCTCTTCGAAAGAGGTCCAGGAGAACCGGTGACCCGGATTTCTAAGACGAAAGGAGGGAGAAGAAAAAGCCCGCAAAGGAAACGGCCGTCCGAAGACGGCCGTGTCCCGATGGGCGAGATTCTGCTCTACTTTGCGGAGGAGAAGGCAAACTCGACGTAGTCGAGGTTGACACCGGCCTTGTCGAAGCAGAACTTGAAGACGTGGGCGCCTGCCGTAAGGCTCGAGGACTTGAGGGTGGCAAGCTTCCAGTTATGGAAGTCGTTTCCGTCGGTCCGTCCGAGGGTAAGCGTCGTATCCGTCCAGTCGACCTTCGTCCCGTCAAGATAGCAGGAGTAGTTTTCGGACACGTTGAGGGACTCATACTTGGCTAAGCGGCAGGTGACGTCCATCGTGAAGTCCTCCGTCATGTAGAAAGGAACTTCGAAGTAGCTTCCGGGGTTCATGTGGCAGAGGCACTTCTTCCCGGAAGTGTTCGCGACCGCCTCGGTCGAGGCCTCGACGAAGGAGGATCCGCCGTCCGAAATCAGGTGAGACGTGTCGATTTCCTCGCCTTCCTTCCGGACGGTCTTGGCCGCCTCGACGACGAAGCCCTTGGCCTCTCCGTATCCGCGAGCCGTAATCTTGAAGCAGTCCGTGTTCGGGAAGGCATTGTCGACCGTTCCCGAAGAGACGATCAGCGTATGGGTTCCGGCGCTGAGAATGTCGGAATAGAAGGTCACGTTCTTCCAGTTCCAGTACTGGTTTGTGTCCGTATGACCGAAGGTGACCGCCGCCGGAGTCAGCGTCTCTCCGTCCAGCGTGGCGATGACGTTGCCGTTCAGGGAGTAGTTGTCCTCGTATTTGGCCATGACCGCCGTCAGGTCGACAAGAGCCGGCTTTCCTAGGTTGAACCAGATGGAGAAAGAGGCATTCGCCGAGACGTTGCCGATGGACTTGCCGCCGGAGGTCAGGGAAGCGGCCTCACCGGTCGGGGATTCCACCTGCCAGGTTCCCTGCGTCAGGGTGATGTCCTCGGCCTCGATGGTCGTCGTTCCGTCTTCCGTAATCTGGTATCCGTAGCTGGAGAGGTCTCCGTAGTAGCTAACATTCAGCTTGAAGGCATCGAGGTTGATCGCCGCTTCCTTCACCGTGTAGGTAAAGGTATGGAATCCCCTCTTCAGGATGGTGGCCGTCAGGGCGACGTCCTTCCAGTTCCAGTACTGGTTATTGTCCGCCGACCCGAAGGTCTTATATCCTCCCGAAGTGAGTGCCGTGCCGTCCAGGGAGAAGCCAAGGTTCGCGTCGACGTCGAAGGTGTCCCCGGCGTCCGCCATGCGGGCAATCGGAGTAACCACGGCATCGTCGCCAAGATAGAAGTCGACGTTCAGCGTCGTCCCCTTGCCGATGAAACCGACGGACTTCCCGCCGGAAGTCCCGTAGGTTGCCTCATCCGAACTCTCCACGCAGGAGGCGGCGTCCGGCTTCTCCGAACGAGGGATGAAGTTGGCGTCATCCTGGTTCATGACGTCCTCGGCTTCCTTCGTGTAAGTGCCATTTGCCGAAATCGAGAGATACTTGTCCGTGGCCCCGTATTCTTCCGTCTTGAACTTGAAGGCATCGAGGTTGATCCCCGAGTTCTTCGCCGTGTAGGTGAAGGTGTGTTCTCCGGAACCGAGAAGCAAGGCATCCAGCTCGACGTCCTTCCAGTTCCAGTACTGGTTACGACCCGACGGACCGAAGGCGGTGTAGCCCTTGGAAGTGACGGACGTCGAATCGACCTGGAACTCCAGGTTCGCGTCGACGTCAAACGTGGCATCCACCGTCGCCATGCGGGCAATCGGCGTGACCTTTGCACTACTTGCGAGATAGAAATGGACTGTCAGGACGGTTCCCTTGCCTATGAAGCCGATGGACTTCCCGCCGGAGGTCCCGTAGGTTGCCTCATCCGAGGACTCGAGGCAGGCCTGCGCCGTCGGCTTCATCGAAGCAACGTCGGAACGGATGACGAACCCGGAAAGATCTAGGTTCTCCACTTCAGCGGTGACCGTGCCGTTCTGGGTGATCCGGACGTCGTACTTGTCGACCGCCGTGAGAGACACCGTCGCCGACTTGGTGCTGTCCGCTACCGAAGTCGCCGTGATTTCGGCGGTACCGATGCCGACAGCCGTGACCACCCCGTCAGAAACCGTCAGGATTGCCTCGTCGGACGAGGACCAGCTGACCGCCTTGTTCTCGGTGTTCAGGACTTCGGCATGGAGAGCAAGGGTCTCATCCAGCTTCAGGACGCTCTTATCGGCCGCCAGAGTAAGAACTACTTCTTTCGGCTGGGAAGAGGAGGAAGAGCTGCTGCTCGTTACCGGAGTGCTCGGGGAAGACAATGGAGAAGAGGATTCAGAGGGACTGGAAGGAGAAGCGGAAGGTTCCGGCGAGGAAGCCGGAGAAGAACTGGCGTTCGGGAGCGAAGAATTCTTCTTTCCGGAGCATCCGGCAAGAGCCATGCTGCTGAGCAGAAGAAGAGGAAGAATCGACTTCGTCATCTTTCGTTTCATACTTTTTCCTTTCCGTTTCGTAAGAAACTTTCCTCGATTATCCGGAGAGAAAAAAGGGCTTTCAACAAGGTTTACGAAATCTTGCTGTTTTCCTTCGAAATCATGAAAAGTCGATAAAACGTGAAAGGAAACGCTTTTCTTCCCAATTTATTACCTTATTACAGATTCCTCAAAGGCAAGATTTCGTACGGAAACCGCAAGTTTTCGCCATCAGCATTGTAAGCGGTTTGAGTGCTTTCTAGAATGGATTCAGCACGAGCGAGAAGCTCGTCGCCATTCATCGGGAGGCATTATCAGATGAAACACGTTCGTTCGATTCTTCCGACGGTTCTCCTTCTCTCCTTAGGCTTAGTTTCCTGCGGCACCAAGACGGCCAGCAATTCCATTGTGCCCGACTCGGAAAGTACGGAAAGCTCCCAGGGAGGCTTCTCCTTCCCTACCCTCAGCAACAGCGAGCCGGCCAGCGAGGAGAGCACTTCTTCCTCGACCCGGGAAGAACCGACGCCGTATCTCTTAGCCACGGTCGACCATGATGCCACGTTAGACAACAAGTATGTCATCGAAGCGGAGGACTGCGACACCAAAGGTTGCACCCTGCAGAGTTTGAAGAACTCCTTCTATGAGACGCCGGGCGACAAGTATCCGACCAGCGGCGGAGAATGCCTCGCTGCCATCGTCTACCCGTCGGACCTGACGTTCACGGTCGACGTCAAAGGCACCTGCGACATCACCTTCTATACGGTCTGCGCCAAGTACGAGAACCCTTATGACCTGGATGCGAACGTCCACTACTCGCTGGACGACAACGACCCCTACGTCACCGGATACACTGAGTTCGGCCATACGGATACGAACCAGTGGTACAACTGGAAGACCGTCAAGGTCGGAACGACGACGGGTGTCCAGCCGGGCAAGCACCAGTACCATATCTCGGTCTACAAGCCGGACGGCGCGTTCCCGAACACAGACTGCTTCTATCTGACTGTCGAGAACTACGTCGCAGCCGAGACCCAGGCCTAAGCCGGAGACGCCTTTGCCGAGATCGAGACAATAAGCGCAGAAGTCTTTTCGTTGGACGAAAAAGGAGTAACCCATGAAACGTACCACAGCGGTAATCAACCTGTCGGCCATCGCGATGCTCGTGGCCATCCTCGGGATTGGAAACAGCGTCGCCAGTAAATATCAGGGAATCATCGACAACTACTTTACGAAGACGACCGTGAACTATGACTCGACGGAGGTCAAGGAGTCCCTCACGCAGGGGAAGAGCCTAGCGATGTCGATTGTTCAGGAAGGGGCCGTCCTTCTGAAGAATCAGAACAGCACCCTTCCACTCACTCAGCCCAAGATCAACGTCTTCGGCTGGGGTGCCTGCGACAACGGTTTCCTCTACCAAGGCGGAGGCAGCAGCGAAGGCGGATACTCCGCCGACAAGATCTCGTTCTATGAAGGATTACGGGAATCCGGATTCCAGCTGAACGAGAATCTCTGCAAGGCGTATAACGGGCTATCCTACCGAAGAGAAGGGGCTCCGGATTCAAATCAGTTCTCCACGTATTACCGCACCTATGAGCCGGGGGCCGATTTCTATACCAAGGACAGGATGCAGGAGGCAAAAGCCTTCTCGGATACGGCCATCATGGTCTTCTCCCGCCGGGCCACGGAAGGAGATGACTTGCCGAAGACCCAGTATGACGAGAACGGGAAGGAGATGGGCGGCGGACGGAACTACCTTGCCCTGACGGACAAAGAAGTCACCATGATCCAGGCCGTCACCTCGACCTTCGACAAGGTCATCTGCCTCTTTAACACGTCGGCGCCGATGGAGATGGGCTTCCTCGACTACGACGGAATCGACGCCGCGCTTTACGTCGGCTACCCAGGCTACTACGGAACCCGGGCGATCGGAGACATCCTGAACGGAGGAACGAACCCGTCCGGACATCTACCGGACACGGCCGCCTACAGCCTGGCCAGCGCCCCTTCCTACGTCAACACCGGAAACGAGGAGTCCCATACGTATTCGGGACGAGGCGGACAGTACACGGACTACGCCGAGGATATCTACGTCGGCTACCGCTGGTACGAGACCGCCGACGCCGAAGGCTACTGGAAAGGAACAAGCCTGGACAGCTACGGGCATGCGAAGAAGGGCTACGATGCCGTCGTCCAGTATCCGTTCGGATACGGACTGAGCTACACCACCTTCGACTGGAAGCTGGTCGGCGTGGAGGGTCCGAAAGCGGGTGCGAACCTCGGCAAGAACGACACCATCTCCTATACCGTCCAGGTCACCAACACCGGAAAGCGTCCGGGCAAGGACGTGGTCCAGCTCTACTTTGAGTCTCCTTATACCAAGGGCGGAATCGAAAAGTCCGCCGTGGAGCTAGAGGACTTCCAGAAGACGGAGACCATCCAGCCGGGAAAGAGCGACCTCGTGGTGCTCACCCTGAAGGTCTCGGACCTCTCCTGCTACGACACCTACGACAAGAACAACAATGGCTTCATGGGATATGAGGTCGAGCCGGGGGACTACAAAGTCTCCTTCCGGACGGATTCCCACCACGTCAAGACCATGGACGGGAAGGAAGGGCGCTACACCTACCATGTCACGGCCGACTATCAGTACGACAAGGATCCGGACACCGGCGCCGAGGTGAAGAACCGCTTCACGACCTATACCAACAAGACCTCCGGGGCAAGTTCCAAAATCGACGAGCCGCAGGCGACCTACGCGACCTCCATCGACGGGAACGACGCGAACCCGAACTACAATCAAGGCATCCAGTACCTGACTCGGGCGAACTTCAAGGATACCTTCCCGCAGCATACGGCGATTCGTTCCTCGACGAGCGATTTCCACAAGAACGTGACCGCGGTCCATACTCCGACGGTGGATGCCTCGGACACGATGCCGACGACGGGAAGCACGGCGACCTCCCTCACGCTCGATGACGTCAAGGGTCTTCCTTACGACGACCCGAAATGGACGCAGCTGATTGAACAGCTCAGCGTCGAACAGATTGCCACTCTGTCGGCTAGCGGCGGATTCGGAACCATCGCCATCGACAGCATCAAGAAGCCGAAATGCCAGGATTCGGACGGCGGCACCGGCTTCACCTCCGGTGTCTCCACCGGTGATGAGGGACATGCGATCAAGTACCCTGCCGCCAATGTCATCGCCGCCTCGTTCGACTACAAGGAAGCGTACAAGTGGGGCCATGCGGTCGGAAGCGAAGGAAAGGCCTTAGGCATCCAGGGCTGGTATGTCCCGGGCTGCAATCTCCACCGTTCCCCGTTAGGCGGAAGGAACTTCGAGTACTTCTCGGAGGACCCCCTCGTCTGCGGGACCTTCGTCGCCTACACCGTCAAGGGAGCAACCGAGAACGGAGTCTACTGCTACATGAAGCACTTTGCCGGAAACGACTCCGATGCCGGACGCAACGGCCAGTACAAGTGGATGACGGAGCAGTCTCTTCGGGAACTCTATGCGAAGCCGGGCGAGATTGCCGTGAAGGTCGGTAAGGCGAATGCGCTCATGATCTCGGTCGACCGGATCGGATCGGTGCGGGCGACGGGTTCCTATGCTCTGCTGACGAGTCTTCTCCGCGGCGAGTGGGGATTCCACGGCTCGGCCATCACGGACTATTACCAGGGCGGCAACGTGAACGACCTCGACGAGTGCATCCGGGCCGGGACGGACCTAGCGCTCATGCCGAACGGAAACTACAAGAACATGCTGGATGACTATCAGAGCGCCACGGCCGTTAAGGCCCTCCAGAAGTCCGCCCACGACATTCTCTACACCTACATCGACACGGTAGACCGGACGGAGAAGTTCACGGGCGTCGACTTCTCGAAGACGGCCTCGGTCGTCAAAGTCCTAAGCGACGGCAAGTGGTGGCGGAAGGCACTCCTGGGCATCGACATCGGCGTCGGCGTCCTGTTCCTGACCTGGGGCGTCCTGGTGATCCTCTTCACCTGGGGGCCGTTAGGGAAGAAAAAGAAGAAGTCGGAATAGGAGGAGTAATGGAATGAACGAAAACAAGAAATTAGCCATCTTCGAATTCTGTGCCGCCTTCTCGGGCCTTCTTGTCCTCCTCTTTCTGGCCCTACCTTCCTACGTCGAAAGCAGCGGCTACATCCTGACCGGTTTCCAGCTCGTATTCGGAAACGAGCGGATGGGGGCAAACGGCGTCCTAATCCTCGGCTTCCTCCTTGTGCTTCTCAGCGTCCTTCTTGCCCTTGCCGGAGGAATCCTGAAGGTTCTTAACCGGCTTCCGTCCGACCGCCTCACCATGATCCTCGGGATCGTACAGGCGCTCTTCTTCCTCGCCGGCGGAATCCTGTTAACCTGTGCCATCCTCATCACCGGCCTGGACAAGGCGAATTCGGAGCTCGGCCTGATTCAAGGAAGCTGGTCCATCGGCGTCTCCAACTATCTCGTCCTCGTCTTCACCCTCGTTGCGACCGCCCTCAGCTATCCTTGCGCCATGATCATCCTGCACCATCAGGACCTGGCCGCAAAGAAGGCCGTAGAGACGGATTCGAAGGCCTAGTCGGAATCGAGGGGAACCCTGCCATCCGTCATGCGGATGACGGGGTTCCTTCTTTCGTTCGGTTTCCGGCCAGGGCAAAAATCCCGATTTCTCCTTACGTTATAATATTAAGGGACTGAAAAGAATGATTCGCGTTGCAATTATCGAGGACCAGGCTTCGGACGCCGGTCTGCTAAGGCAGTACTTCCAGCGTTTCTCCCAGGAATCGGAGAAGGAGTTTTCGCTTTCCTTCTTCCCCAGCGGGGAGGAGTTCCTTTCCAAATTCCAGGCGGGGCAGTACGACCTCGTTCTGATGGACATCGACCTCGGCGGTATGAACGGCATCGAGACCAGCCGAAGGCTGAGAGAGAAGGACAGCGCCGTCCTACTCATCTTCATGACGAACCTCGCCCAGTATGCGATCGAAGGCTACCAGGTCGAAGCCTACGACTACGTCGTCAAGCCGATTTCGTACTGGGACTTCCAGTCCCGGATCAAGAAGGCGGTCAAGCGGCTGGAAAAGACCCATAAGACGAAGGTCCTTCTTAACGCCTCGGAGCAGAAGGTCGTCCTGGAGGCGAGCGACATCTACTACATCGCCATCTCGAACCACCTGCTGATCTACCACACGAAGCAGGGGGATTTCTCGACCTACGGTTCCTTAAAGGAAGCCGCCCGTGAGTTCGAGCCCTTCGGTTTCAGCAAATGCTCCTCTTCCTACCTCGTCAATCTCGCCTTCGTCCAGTCCATAGAGGGCTTCGACTGCATCGTGGCGGGAAAGAAGCTCCCCATCTCCCATCCGAGGCGGAAAGAGTTCCTCGACGACCTGAACCGGTACCTCAGCCAGGCATGAACCTCTATCCCATTACCGGTCTGTTCTTCTATCGCCCGATCTTCATGGCCTGGCTCCTCTTTGGGGAGTCTTTCTTCCTTCTCCATAAGAAGCACCGGCCCCATTTCGTCCTCCGTCTTCTTCTCTCCCTCTTCGTCTGCATCGGCCTTTCGTTCGCCTACCCTATCCCGACGGACAACGCCTTCTATCTGATGGGTATGTTCTTCGTCTTCTTCCTCCTTTCCTACGGGGCCATCTTCTTTTGTTTTGATGCAAACTGGAAGAGTCTTCTCTTCGCCGCTCTCTGCGGGTACACGACCGAACATATCAGCAACAGCATCTATCAGATGATCTTCAGCTTTATCAGTGCCAGCCTGAACCTGCAGCTCGGAGGCCTTTACAGCAACGAAGGCCTTTCCCTCTTCAGCAGCCCGATGGAAGCCGGAATCTACTTTGCCTCCTACGTCCTGGTCTACTGGATCATCTTCGTCACCTGCGGACTGAAGATGAAGGACGACGGAGGGGAAGTATTGAAGCGTCCGGTCGTCCTGGTCCTCGGTGCCGCGTTCCTGGGCTTCGACATCGTCTTCTCTTCCGTCGTCTCGTTCTACTCCTCCGTCCACTACGACGGGAACTACATCGGCTTCCTCTACCTCCTTAACGCAGCCTGCTGCTCCATCATGCTCGTGCTGATGTACGAGCTCTTCTACCGTGGGTCGATCCAACGGAACCTCGAAGTCGCCAATGAGCTGAGGAGGGAAGAGAAAGCCCAGTACGAGCTAAGCAAGGAGACCATCGATCTCATCAACATCAAGTGCCACGACCTCAAGTACCAGATTCGCCAGGTCGGGAACCAGAACGCCCTTCCGCCGGAGGCGGTCGAGAACATGGCAAAGGTGATCTCCATCTACGACTCCGCCATCAAGACGGGAAACGAGGCCCTGGACGTCGTCCTGACCCAGAAGAGCCTGTTCCTGAACCAGAACCAGGTCAAGTTCAACTGCATCGCCGACGGGTCGGCCATCTCCTTCCTGTCCGAAGCAGATACCTACTCCCTCTTTGGCAACATGATCGACAACGCCTACGAGGCCGTGAAGGACCTGGAGGAGAAGAAGCGAATCATCAACCTGAGGATCCGCCGGAAGGGAAACCTGGTTTCGGTCTCCGAGGAGAACTGCTATGCCGGAGAGATCGTCTTTAAGAACGGCCTGCCGGTGACAAGGAAGACCGACCCCCGCTACCACGGCTTCGGACTAAGGAGCATCCAGATGGTCTGCGAGAAGTACCAAGGAGACCTCTCAATCGAGGCCAAGGACAATCGATTCCATATCTCGGTCCTCTTCTTCCTCGGAAAGACGGCCGATTCCTCGACCAGCTCCGGAAAATAGCCTTTGCCTGGAAGAAAAACCGGTTTTCCGGGAGAAGGGATGATTTTCCTTACCCTGTCGGGAGAGAAAAAGTATATTGTTATCGAAGAAAGGAAAGCACAATCTTATGGCTTCAACGAAAAAGAACATCCGGGTACAGGACGACCTTTACCAGTACGTCAACGGCAACTGGATCGAGAAGGCCGTGATTCCGGAGGACAAGTCCCGGGTCGGCGGGTTCTCGGACCTCGACACGGCCGTCGAGAAGACGCTGATGAAGGACTTCCGCTCCATGAGAGCAGGGACGAAGCCGATTCCTTCCTCTTACCTCGAGGAAGCCGTTCGTCTTTACGAGAAGGCGAGGAACGTCCGTCGCCGGAACAAGGACGGCCTCAAGCCCGTCGAGAAGGACTTAGCCTTCCTCGACTCGCTGGAAGACCTTAGCCAGTTCAACCGGAAGCTCGACCAGCTTCTCCTGAAGGGCTACCCCCTTCCCTTCAGCCTCTCCGTCACGGAGAACATGCGGAAGCCGGAGGAGTATTGCCTCTTTCTGACCGGGCCGAGCCTCATCCTTCCGGACACCACCTACTACCTGCCGGAGAAGAAGGAGAGCCACGACGCCCTCCTTGCCGTCTATTCCGAGATGGCGAAGAAGCTTCTTTCGGCGACGGGCCTCACTCCGGAGAAACAGGCGCAGGTCCTGAAGGACGCCCTCGCCTTCGACGAGATCCTCGCCCGCTACGTCAAGTCCCAGGTCGAATGGAGCGAGTACGTCGAGTGCTTCAACCCGATGAGCGTCACCGGCGTCTCGAGGAAGCTCTCCCCGGTCAAGTTCCGCCATCTGCTGAAGAAGATCTACAAGGACCGGCTTCCGGAGCAGGTCATGGTCGCGGAGCCCCGCTACTTCGACCACTTCCAGGACGTCTTCAACGAGAAGACCTACCCGCTCTACCAGCACTGGGCTTACCTCGGCACGCTGATCGAGGCGACGCCTTACCTTTCCGAGGAGCTTCGGGAGACCGGCTCCGCCTTCCATAACGCCCTCAGCGGCATCCGGAAGAATCCGGACATCGAGAAGCAGGCGTACCGCCTCGCCAGCCGTTTCTTTGCCGAGCCCGTCGGCCTCTACTACGGAAGGACCTACTTCGGCGAAGAGGCGAAGAAGGACATCACCGCCATCGTCAAGGAGATCATCAAAGCCTACGAGAAGCGGATCCAGGCCAACACCTTCCTCGCCGAGGAGACGAAGAAGAAGGCCATCGTCAAGCTGGAGAAGATGACCATCCGGATGGGCTACCCGGACCAGGTCCAGAAGAAGTACGACCTTCTCCATGTCGCCCCGAGGGAGAGCCTCTACCGCTCGGTCAGCGAGCTAAGCCAGGTGCTCTACCGCTACGACCTCGACGAGCTCTTCACCCCGGTCGACCGCAACCGCTGGCCGATGCCGGGACACATGGTCAACGCCTGCTATGACCCGAGCTCGAACTCGATCACCTTCCCGGCCGCCATCCTCCAGGCGCCGTTCTACAGCCTCAAGCAGACCCGTTCCCAGAACCTCGGCGGCATCGGCGCCGTCATCGGGCACGAGATCAGCCACGCCTTCGACAACAACGGTGCCCAGTGCGACGAGACCGGCGCAATCCACAACTGGTGGACGAAGGAAGACTATAAGGAGTTCAAGGCGAAGACGAAGAAGATGGTCGAGGAGTTCGACGGCATCGAGTACCACGGTGGAAAGGTCAACGGCACCCTCGTGGTCTCGGAGAACATCGCCGACAACGGCGGCATGGCCGTGACGCTGCACATCATGGACGAGATGAAGGAGAAGAACTACCAGGAGTACTTCCTCAACTGGGGACGCATCTGGTGCAACAAGGCGAGGGAGGAGTTCATCCGTCTTCTTCTCTCGATCGACGTCCACTCTCCGGCGGAGCTACGGGCGAACATGCAGCCGAGGAACTTCCCGCAGTGGTACGAAGCCTTCGGCGTGAAGGACACGGACAAGATGTACCTCGCTCCGGAGAAGCGGGTCGTCATCTGGTAGCGGTCTTCGATTCCAGGGAGGAGGCGTATCGCCTCCTCTTTTCGTTACTCCTTGGTCCGAAGCGCCTTCTTCTCTATAATGAAGGCCGTGAAAAAGAGAGCCACCCTACTTCTTCTTACTGCCTTTCTCCCTTCCTGTGGCCGGAAGGCCTCTTTCTCGACGGCCTCCCCGTCGTCTTCCTCCTCTTCTTCTCCGGTCTCTCCTTCGGCCGAGACGAGCGCCTCTCCTCTTCCCTCCTCCCCGTCCTCTTCGACGCCTCTCCTTTCGCCGGACTCCTCCCTTCCCTCCCCTTCCTCGACCTCGTCGACTTCCTCGGAGGATCCCCTCTCCTCTTCCTCGACAAGTCCAGTCAACCCGTCTTCCTCCGTCGAGTCGCTCTACCAGAGCCTAGACTACACCCTCTACGGGGCGGCCTTCCTCCGTCAGCTCAGCACGCTCTGCAAAAGCCTGAAGAAGAAAACCGTGAGCTATTCTTCCACCCTGTCGATCGGGGCGAAGGCGGCAAGCTACCCGGACGAGAACAGCTCGACCTTCATTCCCTTCTACCATGCCGTACCGGATACGGCGACGCTCGGAGCGTGCAACCGGGAGCACGTCTGGCCGAATTCCCGTGGTGCCGGAAAGAGCGGGCCTGGTTCCGACCCGTTCATCATCCGTCCATCCCTGAAGTCGGACAATAGCTCCCGTGGAAACAACTTCTACGGCTACTCCAGCGACGTAAGATGCTACGACCCCAAGTCGGCAGCCGGCTACGAAGCCGCCAGAGGAGAGGCCGCCCGGGTCATCCTCTATGCCGCGACCTACTACTACGACTACGGATCGCCGGGCTTTTCGCTCTCCAACAACGCCCAGGACGACACAAAAAAGCACACGATGGGAAGGCTCGACCGACTTCTCGAGTGGAACGAGGCCTACCCGCCCAGCGAGATGGAGCGACAGATCAACGACGCTCTCTACAACTACGGCGGAAGCCCCAAGACCGGCTTCGGCCGCAATCCCTACGTCGACCATCCGGAGCTCGCAAACTACATCTGGACGAAGGATGGTCTGAGAACCTCGTCCTACCGGAAGGAAGAACGCGAAAAGAAGGACGTGGTCCCTTCCTTCTCTTCCTTCCTGTTCCTTCCAGAGCAAAGAAAGCGAAGAGTCCTCTGAATCCAAAAAGGAGCCACCTTGTAACCTGCCGGTTACTCGGTGGCTTCTTTCCGTTCGGAGGTATTGAAGGATGACTTCCGGAGGAGATCGGACGGGGCGGAAGAAGAGAAGCAGAAAAGCCCCTCTTCTCCGTAGCACGGGAATGAGAGCCAGCTCCGCTTTCCGACTTCTGTCTCGCCGGCTTCGGTCAGGCCTTGCCGAGGGGCTTTCCTTTGGGCCGAGGAGGGAAAGACGTTCCCTACTTTGTTTCCTTCGACCAAATCTCGTACCGGTAGAGACAAAGCTGGGTCCGTCCGTCCAGGACCTCTCCTTGCTCGACTCTCCTTCGGAGTTCCGAAAGAGGCATCCAGAAGACGTTCAGAAACTCGTCCGGGTCCCAGCTTTTCCTTCCTTCCTGAAGGCCTCGGGCGAGGAAGAAGGAGACCTCCTCGTCGGAATAGGCCGGAGCCGGAAGGGCCTTTCCGAGAGGATGCCATTCCCTGGCCAGGAACCCGGTCTCCTCCCTAAGCTCCCGCTTGGCGGTCTCAAGCAAGGTCTCGCCTTCGTCCTGCTTTCCGGCCGGAAGAGAGAAGACCGGTCCTTCGACCGTGTGCCGATACTGCTCCTCCACTAAGGCCTCTCCTTTGTCGTTAAGGGCAAGGATGACGGCGTTCTTCCTCCGCCGGACGATCTCCCGGTCGATCCTCGTTCCGTCTGGTAGCTCGACGTCGTCGATCTCGAGGGAGAGCTTCCTTCCCTGGTAACGAGTCTCCCGCCGGATGACCTTCTCCGTTAGATTCATATTTTTCTTTCCTCTTTTTCCTGCCAAAAAGTCACTTTAACCGGAAACTTCCTCTCCTTCAACGCCTTCGAAAGAACTTTACAATTCTTTACGGGCCTTGGTGGAACGATAACACTTCCCTTCTTAGAATCAGTTCGGAAAGAGGATCACTTCATGAATCGCAAGATTGCTGTCTCGACGCTGCTGATCGCCGGTTCGTTCTCCCTTCTTGGCTGCTCCGGAAAGAAGGAGAAGCAGGTCGTCAACTGCTACATGCCTTCCCCGGCCGGGCTTCAGGCCAAGTTCGAGGAGGACTTCGAGAAGGCGAACCCGAACATCGACATGGTCATCACTTCTGGCACGACCGGCGAGCTGACGGCCAAGATCGAGAGCGAGAAGAGCAATCCGGTCTGTGACGTCCTGATTCTGGCTTCCTGGTCGGACGGAATCGCTGCTCTCAACAATCCGGACTACGACATCCTGTCCTATACGCCGAAGGACGGAGACAAGATCATCGACGCCTTCAAGGAATCCACCGGGAAGATCTGGGGCACCTCGTCTTCCGCCGTCGGCGTCATCTACAACACGGACCTCGTCAAGAAGGAGGACATCGAAGCCCTGGACTGGAAGGACTTCGGCGATGCGGCGAAGTGGGACAGCAAGACCCATCCCTTCTCGATTCCGGATCCGACGAAGTCGGGCGCCTGCAAGGATTTCCTCGCCGGTTTCGTCACGGCCGCAAACGGCCAGGAAGTCCTGGATAGCTGGGTTTCGAACGGCATCACCAACGGCGGCGGAAACAAGAACGCCATCGCCGCGGTCGAGAACGGCAGCGTCGCCGCCCTCATCGGCGGCGTGGACTACAATGCCTACGTCGACAAGAAGGCGGGAAAGCCAATCGACATCTACTATCCGAAGAGCGGCACGGTCGTCAATCCCCGTCCGGCCATGATCCTGAAGAACGGTCCGCACAACGATGCCGCAAAGAAGGTCATGGACTACCTCTGCTCCGACTCCGCGCAGCAGCTGGTCGCGAATGCCTCCCTGCTTCCGGGCAAAAAGGGAATCGACGCGGCGAGCACCCGCTCCTCCCTCAGCGATATCGCCCAGTTCAGCAACCTGGACTGGAACGCCATGTCCCGGCAGGGAAGCACGATTGCGACGAACCTCGTCAATGCCATCAAGAACCGCAAGTAAAGGAACGGACCCGAAGCTTTTCCTCCGATCACAGAGCCGACGGCTAGGCTACACCCTCACGGGTAGCCTAGCTTTGCTTCTTCTTGCCTGGATGATCCTCATCCCCCTCTTCTTCGTCTTCCGGGAATCGTTCTTCTCCAACGACACCGGACGCCTGACCAACGAGAACTGGATTCAGGCCTTCCAGGGGGAGAACCTCAAGGCGATCGGAAACTCCTTGCTTCTCGCCCTTCTCGTCACCCTGCTTTCGTCTCTCCTTGCCCTTCCTCTTTCCTACTTTCTCAGCCGCACGAGGCTTCGAAAAGCCTGGTGGCTCGGCATCTTGATGATGGTCCCGTTCATGGTCCCTCCGTACATCAACTCCTTAGCCTGGATGCTCTTCATGCAGCGAAACGGCGTCGTCTGGCGCCTCCTTCCTGCCTTACGACCCCTCTGCGACCGCTTCTACTCCCTCTTTGGCATGGTCTGGATCATGTCCATGCATACCTTCCCGTTCCTCACGACCCTCTTAATCAGCGCAATGGACACCTTTCCCAACAGCCTGGAGGAGGCGAGCCGGCTTTATTCCCGGTCCCGCCTCAAGTCCTTCTTCCGGATTGACCTCCCCATCCTGCTTCCCAACTACCTCATCGGCGCCTTCCTCGTCTTCGTCAAGGCAATGAGCGAGTACGGAACCCCGGCCACCTTCGGCCTCCAGATTAACTACACCGTCTTTACGACCCTCATCACCGACAAGATGCAGGTCTCACCCATCAACTTCCATCTCGCCTCCTCCTTAGCTTCCGTCATGGTGATGGTCTGCCTTGTCGTCTGGGCTCTAGAGACGTATGTCGTAAGGAAGAGGTCCTATCCGCTAATTCCGAACGCCGAGCCGAACCGGAACTCCTCTCGGGCCGTCTTTGTCCTCGGCCTCCTCTTCTGCCTCCTTCTCCACCTCTTCTCGGCGACGATTCCGCTTCTGACCCTTCTTCTCACCTCCTTCAAGAAGGTCTCCTACTACAACCTGTCTGAGCCCGGGAACTTCACGGGAAGCAACTACGTCGTCGCCTTCACGGAGGACCAGGGATTCGGTACCGGCCTAGAAGCCCTAAAAAACACGGTGGTCATCTCCCTTCTCTCGGCGCTTCTGGTCTTTCTTCTCGGAATGCTCCTTGGAACCTTCGCCCGCCGTTACCGGACCAAGACCCTGGGAAAAGCCGTCGACCTTCTCTCCACCCTGCCACAGATGCTACCGAACATCGTCACCGGCATCGGACTGATCTTCCTCTATAACGGCATCTCCAAGGCCGTCCCGCTCTACCGGACTCCGGCGATGCTCGTCATCGGCTATTCCGTCATCCTTCTTCCCGGCATGTTCTCCTACGTCAAAAGCGCCCTCACCCAGATGCCGGAAAGCCTTCTGGAAGCCGGCGAGGTCTTTAGCCGGAGCAAGGCTAAGACCGATTTCTTCGTCATCTTCCCGATGGCCTTAAAAGGTTCCCTCTACGGCTTCGTCATGACCCTCATCGTCGCCTTCCGGGAGCTCGTCACGGCAAAGCTCCTCCAGCCGCCCCATCTCTATACCCTTTCCCTCTACATCGACTTCCAGTTCAACCAGGGAAACCAGATGCCGGCGATTGCCCTCTCCATCGTCTCGGTCGCGATCACCTTAGCCGTTCTCCTTCCTCTGGAGTTTGCCGTGAAAGGAAGGAAGAGAAAGGTAGGGAGGTAGAACCATGGAAATACGGCTGGAACAGATCCGGAAGTCCTTCGACCATAAGAACGATGTCATCCACGACCTCAGCGCCACCTTTCCGGACGGAGCGCTAAGCACCTTGCTCGGCGATTCCGGCTGCGGGAAGACGACCCTGTTACGGATGATCGCCGGGCTAGAAAGCCCGGACGAGGGAAGGATCCTCTTCGGTGACCGGGTCCTCTTCGACAAGGAGAAGAGGATCGACGTCGCGCCCAAGGAGAGGGAGGTCGCCTTCGTGTTCCAGGACTTCGCCCTGTGGCCGAACCTCACCGTCGAGGAGAACGTCGCCTTCGCCGCCTCCTCCCGCCTTCCGCATCCTCGACCCGGGAAGGAGTTCTTCCGACGCTCGAGGGAGCGGAAGGAGGAGATCCGAAAGAGGACCCTTCAGGCCTTACGGATGGTCCGGATGGAGGAGTTCTCGAAGCGTCTTCCCGGCGCACTCTCGGGCGGCCAGAAGCAGCGGGTCGCAATCGCCCGGGCCATCGCCAGTTCGCCGAAGGTGATTCTTTTCGACGAGCCGCTCTCCGCGCTCGACGCCAGGCTCAGGGAGGAGATGCAGGGCGAGATCCGGGACCTCGTGAAGACGCTCGGAATCACCGCCCTCTTCGTCACCCACGACCAGGCCGAAGCGATGGCGATCTCGGACCGGATCTACGTCCTGTCGAAAGGAAAGATGGAGGAGGACGATGCGCCGACGAAGATCTACGCCCATCCTTCCTCCCGCTACGTCGCAAGCTTCCTCGGCAAGGCAAGCTGGGTGAACGAGACGTGCTTCCTCCGGCCGGAGGACTTCTCCTTCTCCCCGTCTAAGGGAGAGGAGTCCGTTAAGGTGAAGGTCACTTCCTGTCTCTTTCAAGGCGGACGCTACTTTCTCGAAGGGGAGAGCCTGGGACGCCGGTTCTTCTTCTACTCCGCAAAGCGCCATGAACCCGGCTCTCTCCTTCTTCTCTACTACCGGAAGGAGAGCCTCCGCCAGGTCCTCTCCTGAGGGCAAGGAAAAAGGACGGCCGACTCCTGATATGTACCTCTCTAGTTAGACACTAGGGAGGTATTTTTAATGAAGTACACAAAGAAGCAGAAGCTGGAATGGATCCATCAATACTTGAGTGGCATGCCACTCAAGTATC